>Ga0307479_10002136_pt1 | contig 17978 bp, 16 predicted proteins | sample atmos_gasesECM4C_FD_203743 | JGI IMG/M metagenome (GOLD analysis project Ga0307479, IMG submission 203743) | Hardwood forest soil microbial communities from Morgan-Monroe State Forest, Indiana, United States - atmos_gasesECM4C_515 | ecosystem: Environmental > Terrestrial > Soil > Temperate... | reverse complement strand
GCCCGGCGGGCCGTACGATCTCATCATCCTCGGCGGCGGCCCGGCCGGGTACGTCGGCGCGATCCGCGCCGCCCAGCTTGGCCTGCGCACCGCGCTCGTGGAGCGGGAGAAACTCGGCGGCACCTGCGTGCACGTCGGGTGCATCCCAACCAAGGTGCTCCTCCACACCGCCGAGCTGCTCGGGGACATCCGCGGCGCCGGCGAGATGGGCGTGCAGGTGGGGGATGTTCGGCTGGACTACGGCCAGGTGCGCCGCCGGATGGACCGGGTGGTCACCGCGAACTTCCGCGGCATCGAATTCCTGATGCGCAAGAACGGCATCGCCCTGTTTCCCGGCGCCGGCCGGTTCGTCTCCCCCACCCAACTGCGCGTGGCGGCCACCGACGGCTCCGAGGTCAGCCTGGAGGCGCGGCACATCCTGGTGGCGACCGGCTCGCGCCCGCGGAGTCTGCCGGGCGTGGTCATCGACAACGACCGCGTCCTCGACAACGCCGGGGCGCTGCGGCTCCCGGAGGTGCCGCGGGCCATCGCGATCCTGGGCGCGGGGGCCGTGGGCGCCGAGTTTGCCAGCGCGTTTGCGGCGTTCGGGTCGAAGGTCACGCTCATCGAGATGATGCCGGCGATCTTGCCGCTCGAGGATGAGGAGCTCTCCGCGGTCGTTGCCAAGGAGCTCGGCCGGCGGGGAGTGACGATCCGGACCGGGACCTCCGTGACCGGGGTGACCGTCGCCGGCGACAGCGTGCGGATCGCCTTGCGGACGGGCACGGGCGAAGAGACGCTGGAGGCCGACTACACCTTGGTCGCGGTGGGGCGGGCCCCCGTCGTCGAAGGACTGGGCCTCGAGGCGGTCGGGGTCGCGCCGGGCCGGGGAGGAATCCCCGTGGACGGACGGTTTCAGACGGCGGTCCCGTCGATCTCCGCCGCCGGCGACGTCACCGGCGGGCTGCTGCTGGCCCATGTCGCCTACGCGGAGGCGACCGCCGCCGTCGAGGCGATCGCCGGCGAAAGCCCCGGCGCCGTGGATCCGACGCTGATGCCCCGCGCGACCTTCACCATCCCTCAAATCGCCAGCGTGGGCCTCACAGAGCGGCAGGCCCGTGAGCAGGGGCGCGACGTGACCGTGGGGCGGTTCCCCTTCCTCGCGAACGGCCGGGCCAGGATCCTTGGACGCGCCGAGGGCCTGGTGAAGATCGTGGCCGACCAGGCCCTGGGCGAGATTCTCGGGGTGCACCTCGTGGGCCCCGAGGTGACCGAGCTGCTGCCCGAGGCGGTCCTCGGCAAGTCGCTCGAAGCGACGGTGCTGGAGATCGGCAACGCGGTGCACGCGCACCCCACGCTTTCCGAGAGCGTCAAAGAAGCCGCGCTCAGCGCGCTCGGGCGCGCGGTGCACACGTGAGCCGCCCTGCACAGCGCGACGGCCGGGGAACGCACGTCGGAGACGGAACGTTTCCCCAGACGGAGGAAAACCCTCGCTGGAAATCTCGCGGGCGGCGTGGTACCAAAGCAGGGGAGGGTCCATGAGCCCGAAAGATACGAAGACGCAACCCCGCGTGTCCCGGGACAAAGGCGAGCCGGCCGCCGCCGCCCTGCTCGAGATGTACTACTATCTCTGCCTTGCCCGCGCCGTGGACGAACGGATGTGGGCGCTGCAGCGGTCGGGGAAGGCCGCGTTTGTCATCTCCGGCCAGGGACACGAGGGAGCGCAGGTCGGCGCGGTCTATGCCCTGGACCGGGAACGCGACTGGCTGGTCCCCTTCTACCGGTCCGTCGCGGCGGTGCTGATGAAGGGCATGCCGCCGGCGGAGATCTTTCTCATCCAGCTGGGCAAGGACACCGATCCCTCGAGCGGCGGGCGTCAGATGCCCGGCCATTACGGGCATTCCCGGCACAAGATCCTGTCGACCAGCAGTCCGGTCGCCACCCAATGCCTGCACGCCGCCGGGATCGCCTACGCGGCCAAGGTCCGGGGGACGGGCGAGGTCTGTCTCACGGCCATGGGCGAAGGCTCCACCAGCGAGGGCGACTTTCACGAGGCGCTGAACTTCGCCGGGGTGCACCGGCTGCCGGTGATCTTCGTCGTGGAGAACAACGGATTCGCCATCTCGGTCCCCCAGAAAAAGCAGATGGCCGTCGACAATGTGTCGGCGCGCGCGGCCGGCTACGGGATGCCCGGAGTGACCGTCAATGGCAGCCACGTGCTCGAGGTCTACGCCGCGGCGCGGCAGGCGGTGGCGCGCGCCCGCGGCGGCGAGGGCCCGACGCTGCTGGAGATAAAGGTGCCGCGTCTCACCGCGCACAGCAGCGACGACCGGCAGGAGCGGTACCGGACCCCAGAGGACCTCGCGCACGCCCGGGCGCAGGATCCCGTGCACGTCTTTGCGGCTGAACTGCGGGAGCGCGGCGTGCTCACCCCCGACGGGGAACAGGAGATCCGCGCGCGCATCCAGCGCGAGGTCGACATGGGCACAGAGATCGCCGAAGCGGCCCCGCTGCCCGACCCGGCGACCGCCACCCGGTTCGTCTACTTCGAACCCGACGCGGAACGGTAAGTCATGGCCGACAAGCGCTTCCTCGACGCCATCCACGATGCCCTCCACGAGGAGATGGCCCGGGATCCCGCAACCGTCATCCTGGGCGAGGACGTGGGCCGGAAGGGCGGCGTGTTCGGGGTGACCGACGGCCTCTACGAAGCCTTCGGCGAGGCGCGGGTGATCGACACGCCGCTTGCCGAATCGATGATCATCGGCGTCGCCATCGGCATGTCGGTCAACGGCCTGCGCCCCATCGCGGAGATCCAGTTCGCGGACTTCATCCACCCGGCATTCGACCAGATCCTAAGCGAAGCGGCCCGGATGCGGTATCGCTCCCGGAACGGCTTCCAGTGCCCGATGGTCATCCGCACGCCGTACGGCGGCGGCGTCCACGGCGCCCTCTACCACTCGCAGTCGATCGAGGCCTTCTACGCGCACATCCCGGGCCTGAAGGTGGTGGTGCCCTCCACGCCGGCGGACGCCAAAGGGCTGCTCAAGTCCGCGGTCCGCGATCACGATCCGGTGCTCTACCTCGAGCACAAGAAGATGTACCGTTCGGTGCGCGGGGAAGTCCCCGACGGAGATTTCACCGTGCCGATCGGGCCCGCCGCGGTCCGGCGCTCGGGCCGGGATCTCAGCATCTTCGCCTATGGGCTGATGCTGCACGAGTCGCTTGGGGCCGCGGAGCTGCTCGCCCGCGAAGGGATCGAAGCAGAAGTCGTGGACGTGCGCACGCTGCGGCCGCTGGACACGAAGACGATCCTCGAGAGCGTGGCGCGCACCAGCCGCGCGCTCATCGTCCACGAGGACAACCGGTTCGGAGGTTTCGGGGCGGAGATCGCGGCGACGATCGCCGAGGAAGGGTTCAAGTCCCTGGACGCCCCGCCGACCCGGCTGGGCGGTCCGGAAGTCCCCGCCGTGCCCTTCTCCGCGCCGATCGAAGAGTGGTTCATGATCTCCCCAGAGAAGATCGCGGCGGCCGCGCGCAAGCTCGTGGCCTATTAAGGGTTCGCGATCGAGAGGGAGCCTCGATGCCGACCGACGTCAAGATGCCGCAGCTCGGTGAGAGCGTCCACGAAGGGACGATCGGCAAGTGGCTCAAGCGCCCCGGCGAATCGGTGGCCAAGTACGAGCCCCTCGTGGAGGTGATCACCGACAAAGTGAACGTGGAGATGCCGTCGCCCTTTGCCGGGGTGCTGAAGCAGATCCTCGTCACGGAAGGGGAGACGGTTGTGGTCGGCACGGCGATCGCCGTGATCGAGGAAGCCGCCGGCGCGCCCGCGGGGGCCCGACCGTCCGCCGCGGCCCCTGCTGCGGCCAGCGCGCCTGTATCCGCCGCCCGCCCCGCGTCCGACGCCGCCGCGAGCGCGGCCCGCGCGCCGTCGGCGGTTGGGGACGGTGGAAGGGCGCGACCCGCCGATGCGCCGTCCGTGCGCGACCGGGGGGTCCGCCTGACGCCCTTGGTGCGCCGCATGGCGGAGGAGCATCAGATTCCCGCCCAGGAACTGGAATCGATCCCGGGGACCGGGGACGGGGGGCGTATTACCAAGGACGACGTGCTCCGGTACCTCGAGGCGCGCGCGGCCCCGTCGGCCGGGGCCGCGGTCACATCCCCGCGGGCGCCCGTTCAGAACGCCCAGGCCACGCGCGTGCCCGCCCCTGCCGGGCCCTCCCCGGCCGCCGGCGATCAACTCCAGCGGCTCACGCCCATCCGCCGGAGGATCGCCGAGCACCTGGCGCAGAGCAAGCGGGAGATCCCCCACGCCTACGGGATCATCGAGGTGGATCTCTCGGCCCTGGTCCGGCACCGGGAGGCTCACAAGGCGGCCTGGCAGGCGCGCCATGGTGTCAACGTCTCGGTCACCGCCTTCGTCGTGCGCGCGGCCACCCGGGCGCTCCGGGCGTTCCCGATGGTCAACGCGACGTTTACCCCGGACGGCATCCTGCACAAGCAGGCGATCCATTTCGGCATCGGGGTCGCGATCCCCGACGGGCTGATCGTCCCGGTCGTCAAGCACGCGGACCAGAAGTCCGTGGTGGACCTGGCGAAGGAGGTCGCCCGGCTCTCCACCCTGGCGCGCGACGGCAAGCTCACCCTCGAGGACGTCTCGGGTGGCACGTTCACGCTGACCAACCCCGGGGTGTTTGGCTCGAGCATCTCGATGCCGATCATCAACTACCCGCAGGCGGCGATCCTGGCCACGGACGCGATCGTGCGGCGGCCGGTCGTCGTCGGCGAGGGGATCGCCATCCGCGAGATGATGAATCTGGGGCTGGCGTTCGACCACCGGATCTTCGACGGCGCGGTGGGAGTCCAGTTCCTGACCCATATCAAGCGGCAACTGGAGGAGTTTGCGCCCGCCGGGGATTCCCCCGAGTTCTAGCGGTGGAGCGAGCGCGGGCAGAGGATGCGATGAGCGCGACACGGCGGCCGGAGTGGCTCAAGGTCAGGCTGCCCTCGGGGCCCAACTTCCGGGACCTGGTGGGCATCATGCACACGCAGGCGCTGCACACCGTGTGCGAGGAGGCCCGTTGCCCGAACATCGGCGACTGCTGGGAACGCCGGACGGCGACGTTCCTGATCCTCGGCAACGTCTGCACCCGGCACTGCGCCTACTGCGCCATCGCCCACGGGCTGCCCACCGAACTGGATGTCCGGGAGCCGGAGCGTGTGGCCGAGGCCGCACGCGCGATGGGACTCCGCCACGTCGTCGTCACCTCGGTGGACCGCGATGACCTCGCGGACGGGGGCGCCGCGATGTTTGCCCGGACGATCCGGCTGCTGCGGGAGCGCCGCCCGCAGTGCTCGGTCGAGGTGTTGATCCCCGACTTCAAAGGCGATCCCGCGGCGCTGCGCACCGTGCTCGACGCGTGCCCCGACATCCTCAACCACAACATCGAGACGGTCCCGAGGCTGTTCCGGGCGGTCCGCCGCGGCGGCAACTACCGCCGGTCCCTCGACCTGCTCGCCCGGGCGAAGGCCGGGGGAGGACGCTGGCTCACCAAGAGCGGGATGATGGTGGGGCTGGGGGAGACCCGGGACGAGGTGCTCGAGACGATGCGCGACCTGCGATCGGTGGGGTGCGACATCCTCACGATCGGCCAGTACCTCAGCCCGGGCAAGGACTACGCGCCGATCGCCCGGTACTACGACCCCGCGGAGTTCGCCGAGTTCAAGCGCGACGGGCTGGCGATGGGCTTCCGGCATGTGGAGTCCGGCCCGCTCGTCCGCAGTTCCTACCACGCTGACGAACAGGCGGTGGGCGCCGGGGCGCGCTAGCCGCGGGCGATTCGTTGCCTTTCAGTTGTCGAGCCCGCACTATCTCGGGCTCACGCCGGCTCGGTGATCCCGCGTGTGGAGGGGGGCCTCATGACCTGCGGTCCGGCGCCCAGGATGTTGAGCTCGATAGGGCTGTTCCTCGCACCGGTTCCAAGTGAGCCGTCGTTGTAGCAGGGCTATTTTTCGTAAAATCATTGCTAACCAGCTTCCCTTCAGAATTCGTGCGGGGGCCTGAACAAGGAGGCTCTCTTCGAGGCACCCGTTCGGTCACTGCCCAACACACGAAAATCACCTTGTTCCAAGTCGTCTCTCCCCTGTTGACGAGTTGTATTACAATGTGTTACATTAAGAATTGCCTTGAGAGCGGGGTGGGGAGTGTATGGTACCACTCAATCTGCGCGTAGACCAGACATTGAAGCGCAAGCTTGCCGCGCGGGCGAAAGGGCAGCATCGACCCCTCAGCGAGCAGGCGCGCCGGTACATCGAGTTGGCCATGATCGCCGAAGACAATCCTGATCTGCCGTTCCGGTTCATCGAGAAGATCCTGGCGGGGGCGGCCGAGGTCGAGGCGGGGCTGGCTGAGCCTGTCGCGTGGGGGCGGCGGTAACTGCCAGACACCGGGCTCGCCGCTCCAAGCTACAATAAGGATCGCAGGCGCCTCGCGGCGGCGGTGATTCACCGGCTCGACGAAGTGCAGGCGCAGATCCTCCAGGATCCCCACCGGGGAGATCGGAAGCGCGGCGCGCTGCGTCAGGTCTGGGTGGAAAAGTTCAAAGCCCAGCATGATCAATGGCTCGTCGCGTATATCATCGACGATAGGCGGAAGATCGTGTATTTCGTCGCGGTCGGACAGCCCGAGAATTTCTACCGCGACCTTGAACGCCACCTTGAGCGGGGTGGGAAAGTGGAGAAGCCGCTTTAAGAGGCGCTACCTGGTCTTCGCCGAGACCCTTCTGCTTCTCGTGCACGTCCGCCGAGAGCTGCTGTGGCCGGGGAAGACGCTCGCCTTCGGGTTCATGCAGGCGGCGTTGTTGACCTAGGGATTGTCCCCCACATATCGGGTGTTCACCCGATGCCTGTCCTCGGCTCCCAGGAGTACTTTGGTCTAAGTTAGCCGCACTGCCAGCAGGGGGGGCGTCATGATGGGCGGCCCGGTGGCGAGGGCGTTGCCGATCGTGGGGCTGTGCGTTGCGCTCGCGACGCCTCCTGTGTTCGGCCAGACCGATGCCGTCGATCTGCGACTCAGGCTCAAGATGGATGATAATCTCTTCTACACGATCGTCGAGTCGTCGCTGTTCCGAAGCACCCTCTACGACGTAGGCGGCAGGGTGTTCACCGACCTGGACCGCCTGGACCGAACGATCCAGGAGGAGATCGGCGTCGTCTCCGTCGACGATGACGGCACGCTGGGCCTCGACATCACCCCTCGAATCACCAAGACCTCGAGGGTCGATGCGCCGCACCGGCTCGTGCAATCCATCGATGTGCTGGTGCGGCCGACCGGGGAGGTCGTTCCCGGCGTCGGCCACGCGGGGGCTCTGGAGTCTATCTACTATCCGCTCGGCCTTCCCGATCATGCCGTGTCACCCGGAGAGTCATGGACGTATAACGAGAAGCGTGTCAGCTGGGACATCGGCAAGGAGGACCTCTCTTTTTTGCATAGCGAAGTCACGTTCACGTTGACCCTGGTGGGCGTCGATCGCGTGGGCGGGGATCGGGTGGCCCGCATCCTGATTAAGGGAGAAGGCCCGTTCAGTATGTACTCCAACGAGCGCATCTTCGCCGGTGCCGTTCGCACGGCAGGATCGGCCACGGCTCACGTGACGGGAGAGGCCAGGTGGTCGATCGACGGGGGCAGATTGCTGCGCCTCCGAGCAGAGACCTCGTTCGAGATCCCGCTCGCCGTGGAAATCGAAAGCCGTACGTTCCACGGCAAAACGAAGTTTACGCTGACAGAGGAGTGGGCACTTCTGCCCGGCCCTCACTGATCGCTAGAGACCCACTGGAATTGAGGATCGCCCACCCTGAGCGGTAGTGAGCGAACGAGGGAGGTAGGAGGTTAGGTTTTCGCCGACACCTTCTGCTTTTCGTGGACATCCGCCGAGCTGCTGTGGCCTGGGAAGACGCTCGCCTTCGGGTTGATGTAGGCGGCGGCGTTGTTGACCGCGGTCGCGGCCTCGCCAAACCCCGTGGCGATGAGCTTGACCTTGCCCGGATAGGTCACGATGTCGCCGGCCCCGTAGACCCCCCGGAGGTTGGTCTCCGTCCGCGTGTTCACGCGGATGCTGTCGTGCTCCAGGTCGAGCCCCCACTCCTGGATCGGGCCGAGGGTGCTCAGGAACCCCAGTGACGCGATCACCGCGTCGACCTCGATCGTCTCATCGACGTTGGTCTTGTTGCTGTAGATGACCGCGCGCTCGACCTTGTCCGTGCCCTCCAGCCGGCGCAGCTCGTAGAAGGTCTTGACCTGGATGGCCGAATTGAGCATCTTCTGGACCGAGTCCTCGTGCGCGCGGAACTGATCCCGCCGGTGGATCAGGGTGATCGAGCGCGCGATCCCGAGGAGCCCGAGCGCCCAGTCCACCGCCGAGTCCCCGCCGCCGGCGATGAGGACGCGCCTGTCCTTGAAGTCCTGGAAACTCCTGATGAAATAGTAGAGCCCCTTGCCGTCGAAGCCGTCGATCGCGGGGTTCTTGAAGGTCTTCGGGTGGAACGCGCCGATGCCGGCGGTGATCAGCACCGTCCGGGTCAGATGGACGGCGCGCTCCGTCTTCAATTGAAGAGTCGCGTCGGGGAGCGCCGTGAGCCCGCTCACGGTTTCCCCCAGACAGACGGTGGGCTTGTACTGCATCGCCTGTTCGGCGAGGTTGTCTACCAGCTGCCGGCCGAGGATGCGAGGGAACCCCGCCACGTCGTAAATCCACTTTTCGGGGTACAGCGCGGTGACTTGGCCGCCCAGGGCGTTCAAGCTTTCGATGATCTTGGTGCGCATGGTCCGAAAGCCGGCGTAGTACGCGGCGTACAACCCAACCGGGCCCGCGCCCAGGATGGTCACGTCGTACAGGTCTGGAGCCATTCACGATCCCCCCACGCGATTATTTTCCGCACCCCTCATCCGCGCCGTCGGCCGCGGCGCTCGACTGTCCCCTACGAATATTATGCCCCGCGGAGGTCTGCACCGGTCAGCGCCATCGGGTCCGCCGTTCTGGAACGAAGAGGGTCTCGAGGCCAGCGGTCATTATACCACCGCAGGCCCTCATCGGGCGACTCGGCCGTGGGGAAGCGCCGGGATTCCCCGCGCGTTTTCTTTGTTGACGCGAGGTAAAAGCATCCTTGACAGCCCCCGACGCAGGTCCTATCGTGGGGGGGACATGGGCCCGCGGGCCGTTGCGATGGAGGGTGGAAGATGGTCACAACCAGGGTAGCCAATGCGCAGCCGACTGGATCGCTGCTCTCGGCCACTCAAATGGAGCGGTACTCGCGCCAGATCATCCTGGAGGAGATGGGGATCGAGGGGCAGGCGCGGCTCCTCCGCAGCAAGGTGTTGATCGTGGGCGCCGGAGGACTGGGATCCCCGACGGCGCTGTACCTGGCGGCCGCGGGGGTCGGCACCATCGGGATCGTCGACGGCGATCAGGTCGACGTGACCAACCTGCACCGGCAGATCCTCCACGGCACCCCGGATCTCGGGCGGCCGAAGACGGAGTCGGCCCAGCGGACCCTGGGGGTCCTCAACCCCGACGTTACCGTGATCCCGTATCAGACGGTGCTGACGAGCGCCAACGCCCTGGAGATCATCGGGGCGTACGATGTGGTGATCAACGGCAGCGACAACTTTCCGACGCGCTACCTGATCAACGACGCCTGCGTGCTCCTGGGGAAGCCCCTGGTCGACGCCAGCATCTTGAAGTGGGAAGGCCAGGCGACGACGTTTGTGCCGGGGCACGGCTGCTACCGGTGCCTCTTCCCGACCCCACCGCCTCCCGGGGCCGTCCCGAGCTGCGCCGAAGGGGGAATCCTCGGTGCGCTGTGCGGATACATGGGGAGCCGGCAGGCGCTCGAGGCGATGAAGCTGCTGCTCGGGGTCGGTGAGACGCTGGCCAACCGGCTGCTCATTTACGATGCGCTCGAGGGAGAGACCCGGGTCGTGCGGTGGAACCGGAACCCCGAGTGCCCGGTCTGCGGCGACCATCCGACGATCCGCGCGCTCATCGACTACGAACAGTTCTGCGGGATGCCGGCCCACGACCGGACGGCCGCGCCCGCCAAGGCACCGGTTCCCCAGGTGACGCCGGAGGAAGCGAAGGCGCTCCTGGAACGCGGCGGAGTCCAACTGGTGGACGTCCGCGAGCCGTGGGAGTACGAAGAGGCGCATATCCCCGGCGGCCGGCTGATCCCGCTCGGCGAGGTCCGCTCCCGTCTAGAGGAGATCGACAAGAGCACCCCCGCGGTGATCTACTGCCGCTCCGGAGGGCGCAGCGCGAAGGCGGTCGCGCAGCTGCAAGAGGCGGGCTACGACAAGGTCCTGAACCTGACCGGCGGGATCCTGGCCTGGGCAAACGCGCAGTTTCCGACTGAGTGAAAAGCCATGGGGAACGCGTTTGACAAGCATTACCGCTCATAGATACAATTGTGGGGTACTACAGAATACGTCGATGACACGAGGTGGACCACGTGGTTCTTGAGGTCGGCCGTCCAACGATCAGCCTGACGGACAGCGCGGTCGCCAAGCTCAAGGAAATGCTCGCGGAGCAGGAGGATCAGGCCCTGTGCTTCCGGGTCTTCGTCCAGCCCGGCGGGTGCGATGGGTTCTCATACGGGATGACGTGGGACGCCCCCGCTGAAGACGATGAAGTCATCGAGCGTGGCGGGGTCCGCCTCCTGGTCGACAAAACGAGCTCGCGGGTGCTGCGCGGCGCCGAGATCGACTACGTGACCTCGGTGACGGCGACCGGCTTTGCGATCCGCAACCCCAACGCCGTATCCACCTGCGGCTGCGGCCATTCGTTCAAGACCGCCGAAGACGCGGGGCATGCCGATCCCTGCGGCGAGGAACAGGAGTAGCGCGCATGGACCAGCAGACCGCGGAGACCGGGACCGAGGCCGTCAGCGACCTGCACGCCCGGGTCGAGAAGGTGCTCGACCAGATCCGTCCCTACGTCCAGCAGGACGGGGGGGATCTGGAGCTCATCGATATCGTGGACGGGATCGTGCAGATCCGGCTGGCCGGATCGTGCGTCGGGTGCATGTACTCGATGATGACGCTCCAGGCCGGCGTGGAGCGCATGCTGAAAGAGCAGGTTCCGGAGATCAAAGCGGTCGAAGCCGCCCCGTTCTGATCGGCCCTCCCTGCGGAGGGCGTGTCTTGTGAGCGCTGGGCAAGTTTGAGAGGGACCCTGAGCCTCTCATGGAAGAGCATGAGAGGCTTTTTCTATGGCTCGAAAGCGCCGCGCGGAGGCCGCTGAGCGTGCGATTCGACTACACCGAAGAGCAGCGCCTGATCCGGCAGACCATCCGGGAGTTCGCCGCGCGCGACCTTCGTCCCCACGCCCGGCGGTGGGATGCCGAGGGGAGATTTCCCGCGTCCCTCGTGCCCAAGCTGGCGGGGTTGGGGCTCCTCGGCATGGTGATCCCCCAGGAGTTCGGGGGATCGGGCCTCGACGCCACGAGCGTCGCCCTGGCCATCGAAGCCGTCGCCTGGGGCGACGGCGGGGTGGCGCTGACCGTGGCGTCGCACAATTCGCTGTGCTCCGGCCACATCGTGCTCGCCGGCAGCGACCGCCAGAAGCGGACCTATCTGCCGCGGTTGGTGAACGGCGAGGCGCTCGGGGCCTGGGCCCTCACCGAGCCCGGCTCGGGGAGCGACGCGAAGGCGCTCGTGACGCGGGCCGAGCGGCGGGGCGACCGCTGGGTGCTCAACGGGACGAAGGTGTTTGTCACCCAGGGCAGCGTCGCCGGCGTCTACGTCGTCATGGCGCGGACCGACCCGGAGGCGGGGCACCGGGGCATCTCCGCCTTCATCGTGGAACGCGGGACGCCGGGGCTGCGCGTCGGGAAGCATGAGGACAAGCTCGGCGTGCGCAGCAGCGATACGGCGGAGGTCATCTTCGAGGACTGTGCGGTGCCGGACGCCCAGATGCTCGGCGCGCCGGGGGTGGGGTACCGGGACGCGCTGCGCGTGCTCGAGCGCGCCCGGATCGGGATCGGCGCGATGGCGCTGGGCCTCGGCCGCGCGGCGCTCGACGCGTCGGTGGCCTACGCGCGGGAGCGGCGGGCGTTCGGTCAGCCCATCGCCGAGTTCCAGGCGATCCAGTGGATGCTCGCGGACATGGCGACCGAGCTCGACGCGGCCGAGCTGCTGGTGATGGAAGCGGCGCGCCGGGCGTCGCTGGGGCAGCCCTACCGGCAGGAGAGCGCGATGGCGAAGCTCTACGCGTCGGAGGCCGCGGCCCGGGCGGCGGCCAAGGCGGTGCAGATCCACGGCGGGTATGGGTTCATTAAAGACTATCCGGTCGAACGGATCTACCGCGACGTCAAGCTCTGCGAGATCGGCGAGGGGACCTCGGAGGTTCAACGGATGCTGATCGCGCGAGAGGCGATGGCCTGACCGATGGCGGAGGTGTGCGGCGTGAAGAGGGGTGCGGTGTGAACACGACGGTCGTGGGCAGTTATCCGAAGATCCCCGATCCGCCTGCCCCGGGACGGTGGCGCGCCAGCGTGGAAAAGCTGCAGCGCGGCGACATCACCCCCGAGGAGATGCATCGGGTCGAAGATGAGGTGACCGCCGAGGTGCTCGGCGAGATGGCGGCGGCCGGGATCGACGTCGTCACCGACGGGCAGATCCGGTGGGAGGACGGCCAGACGTACTTCGCCCGCGGGCTCGGCGGGTTTACGATCCACAGCCTGCAGCGCTACTTCGACACGAACGTCTACTACCGCCAGCCCGTCGCGACCGGGGAGATCGTGTGGCGCGCCCCCATCAGCGTCGCCGACTATCAGTTCGCCTCCGCGCACAGCCCGCGGCCGGTGAAGCCGGTGGTCACCGGGCCGCTGACCCTCGCGGTGCTCAGCCGGGACGAGTTCTACGGGAACCTGGACCAGTTCGTCATGGCGCTCGCGACCGGGCTCAACCAGGAGCTCAAAGCGCTGGCCGCCGCCGGCGCGAAGCTGATTCAGGTGGACGAGCCCGGGCTGCTGACCCATCGGGATCGCTTCCCCCTGTTTCAGCGGGCCATGGGCGTCCTGTGGGAGGGCGTGAGCGCGACCCGGGCGCTGTACACGTACTTCGGCCACGTCGACGGCCTCTACCCGGCGATCCTCGACACCCCCGTCGACATCATCGGCCTCGACTTTGTCGCGGGGACGAGGAACTGGGAGGTGCTCCGCCGCGCCCGGTTCACCAAGCAGCTGGGGTTGGGGATCCTCGACGCCCGGAACACCAAGATGGAGACCCGCGATGCGGTCGCCAAGGCCTGCCGGCGGGGCGCCGAGATCGTGTCCCCGTCCCACTTGCACGTCGGCCCCAGCGCCGGGTTGGAGTTTCTCCCCCGGCGGGTGGCGAAGCAAAAGCTGGAGGTCCTGGCCGCCGGGGTGCGGCAGGCCCGGGAGGAAGCGGCATGACGGCGCAGTCACTGCTCACGACGACGGTTGGAAGCTTTCCCAAGCCGCCCTATCTGCTGGAGGCGCGGCGCAAGCTGGCGCGCAAACAGCTGGACCCATCGGAGCTCGAAGCCCTGGAGCGCCGGGCGACCGAGGAGTGGATCCGCCGCCAGGAGGAGATCGGCGTGGACATCCTCGTGGACGGCGAGATGTACCGCGGGGACATGGTCGCCTACTTCGCGGACCAGATGGACGGCTTCGCGATCGCCGGGATGGTGCGGTCGTACGGCAACCGCTACTATCCCAAGCCGACGGTGGTCCGGCCCGTGGGACGGCGCGCGCCCGTGACCGTCGGGTGGTGGAAGTTCGCCCAGGGGCTGACCCCCCGCCCGGTCAAGGGCATGCTGACCGGGCCCTACACGATCGCGGAGTGGTCGTTCAACGAGCACTACCCGACGCGCCGGGAGCTGGTCCTGGACCTCGCCCGGGCGATCCACGATGAGGCCGTGGATCTCGAGCGCGCGGGGGCCCGCTACATTCAAATCGACGAACCCGCGATTCACACGCGGCCGGACGAGGACTTCGAGCTGGCCGTCGAGGCGATGGAGATCGTGACCCGCGGCCTCCGCGCCTACACCATCACGCACGTCTGCTACGGGGACGTGCCGCGGATCTACCCCGCGATGCTGCGCCTCGCCGTCAACCAGCTCGACCTCGCCCTGAAGAACGAGGATTACGCCCTCCTGGAGACGTTCCGATCGCCGCGGTTCACCAAGGATATCGGGCTCGGCGTGCTCGACGCCCACAGCCACCGCGTGGAGACGGTCGACGAAGTGGTGGACGGGATCCGACGAACGCTCAAGGTGATTCCGCTCGAGCAGATCTACGTGACGCCCGACTGCGGGTTGAAGACCCGGACCATCGAGGAGACCGTGGGGAAACTGACCTCGATGGTGGACGGGGCCCGGCGCATGCGGGAGGAGCTCTCCCGATAGCCGCACCTCCGCCGCCGATCCTGGCCATCGAGGCGCGCCGGGTGATGCGCGCGGCCCCGGATCGGGTCTTCGTGCACATCGGGCGGGTCGAGCATCTGCCCCGATACGGCGCGCCCCTGTGGATGACCGCGGAATCGCTGGAGAAGCGCCGCAACGCCCAGGTGGTGGCCCTGACCGGATACCTCATCGGCCTGCCGATCGAGTCGGTGCAGCGCGTGACCCTGAGACCTCCGGCCGCCGTGGAATTCAAGCAGGTGCGCGGCACGCTGCGGATGTTCAACGGGCAGTGCTCGCTCGCGAGCGTCGAGGACGGGACCGAGGTGCGATACCGCCTCGAGGTGGACCTCGGGATCGCCATGATCTCCGACGACGCCGCCCGCCAGTTCCTCGTCCAGTTCGTCGAGCGGTTTCTCGACCGGATCAAGCTGGCCGCCGAGCGGAAGACCCCGCTGCCCCGACCCGCCGCGGCCACCGCGGTCGGGGGTGCCGCGGCCGAGGACGAGGAGGAGAAGGACATCGTCGGCGCCGGCGTGCTGGACGAGGGCGGAACGGAGGCGCCGGAGGCCGTGGAGGCGTCGTCCGAGGACGATCTGCCGGAGGAGGGAGCGCCGCCTGGTGGGGCGGCAGAAGAGCGCCCTGTTGCGCCTAGTCACCTTCCGCTCGCCGCGTCGGGGGACGCCCGGCCCGGGCCGCAGGTCCAGCGTGCGGCATCTTCGCAGGGAGCCCAGGGCGCGTCGGCGGTAGGGACGCCTGGGTCGTCCTCGCCGAGAACACAGCCGGGACAGTCGGGGCAGCCGGGACGGCGGCGCCGGCGGCGGCATCGCCGCCGCGGCCGGTCGCACGGCAAGGCGGAGCACGGTGGACACAGCGCGCCGTCTTCGTAAAGGTCACCTTGACATCGTTTGGCCACCGGTGCTAGGCTCGAAGTGCAAGTGATAATCACTCTCAGCAACGCGGGCGGTCGGCCCTCCACCCCCAACCCCCGGATGGAGCCCAGGAGGCATCGGTGTTTGCCCACAAGGTCGGCGTGACCAAGGACCAGGTGCTCGAGGCGCTGCGCGGGGTGATGGACCCAGAGCTCCACCGGAGCATCGTGGAGCTCAACATGGTGAAGGAGATCGCGATCCAGGACGGGTCCGTGCGCGTCGACGCGCTCCTGACGATCAGCGGGTGCCCGCTGCGGGAGACGATCATCGATTCGATCAAGGCCAAGGTCAAAGAGCTTCCCGGCGTCGCGCACGTGGACGTGAACCTCGGCGTGATGACGCCGGAGCAGCGGCAGGCGCTGGTCGGCCAGCTGCGGCCCGGCCCACAGAAGCAATCGCCGCTCCTCTCGCCGACGTCCACGACCCGGGTGATCGTCGTCGCCAGCGGGAAGGGCGGCGTCGGGAAGTCCACGGTCACCACGAACCTCGCCATCGCGCTGGCCAAGCGGGGACGGATCGCCGGGATCGCCGACGCGGATGTCTACGGCTTCAGCATACCCCACATGCTGGGGGTCCACGGCAAGCCGACGATCATCGACCAGATGATCATTCCGCTGGAGCGCGAGGGCGTCCGCGTGATCTCCATGGGCTTCATGGTCGACGAGAACGAGGCGGTGATCTGGCGGGGCCCGATGCTGCACAAGGCCGTGACCACGTTCCTCGGGGAGGTCTACTGGGGAGACACCCAAGAGCTGCTGATCGACCTGCCTCCCGGCACGGGCGACGTCTCGCTGTCGATTGCGCAGACCCTTCCCCGGGCCGAGATGCTGATCGTGACGACCCCCCAGCCGGCCGCGGCCAGCGTGGCCTACCGCGCGGCGCGGATGGCGGAAAAGGTGAACATGCCGGTGGTCGGCGTCGTCGAGAACATGTCGTACTACCTGCCCGCCCCCGGAGCGGCGCCGTCCTACATCTTCGGGCAGGGCGGGGGGGCCCGGCTTGCGGAGATGATCGGCGCGCCGCTGCTCGGCCAGATTCCGCTCGATCCGGAGATCCGCGAAGGCGGCGACCGCGGCCAGCCTGTGACGCTGACCGCGCCCGATTCGCCGCCGGCCCGCGTGTTCTACAAGATCGCGGACGCGCTCCTCGGGAAGGCCCGGCCGTAGCCGGCGGTCCATGAGCGCGATCACGCCCGCGGCGGTCAACGAGGAGATCGAGCGGTACGTCCGTCCGCAGACGTTCCCCCTGGGCATCCGGATGGCGGCGCCCGGTGAGCCGCTGCCGGAGAAGGTCCGGCGTCCGGCGCAGGACATGGGGATCCGGGTCGCGATCTGCCAGACGTTTTCGATCGCCCGGCGGTACGGGTGGGGTCTCGCGGTCGGCCGGGACGACCTCAGCTGCCCGCTCGCCAAGACCGCCTTTGGCTTTGAACAGGAACTGCCCTATTATGCGGAGGGCAACCTCGCCTGCGGCATGTACACGGAGTCGGAGGCCGCCGGCGCGCGGACCGAGGCGGAGGTGCCCAAGTTCGAGTTCGGCGCGTACGAGCGGATCCTCATCGCTCCCCTCGGACGGGCGTCGTTCGAACCGCACGTGGTGTTGGTCTACGCCAACTCCGCGCAGGTGATGCGGCTGGTCGCCGCAGCCCTCTACCGAACCGGCGGCCGGATCCAGAGCAGCTTCGCCGCCCGGCTGGACTGCGCCGATGCGGTGATCGAGACCATGCGCTCGCAGCGCCCCCAGGTGATCCTCCCCTGTTACGGCGACCGGATCTACGGCCAGACCGAGGACCACGAGATGGCATTCACGATCCCGTGGGGGCAGGCCGAGGATCTGCTGGTGGGACTGCGGGGGACCCATCAGGGTGGGGTGCGGTATCCGATTCCATCCTGGCTGCGCTACACGGGCGAGTTCCCGGAGAAGTACCGCCGCCTTGATACGCTCTGGGAAGAGGGCCGCCGAGACGCGGGACCGAGACGTCCCGCCGAATCGGGCCGGCCGGAGGGCGCGGGCGTGAAACCGGGCAAGGAGCCATCCGCCAAACGCGCGGGCGGCCGCAGGGCAGGGGGCAGGCCCTGACGATGGACGTGACGCACGGACAGACGAATCGGGTGGAACGCGATGGGGGGCCTCACAAGGGCGCGCGACACCAGAGCGGGAACCCGAGCCTTTATCGGGGGTGAACAGCGTGGCGAAGCGGATCAATGATATGTCGATCAGGCTGGCGGGCGAAGCGGGCCAGGGCGTGGAATCCGGAGGCGCCGGGTTCGCCAGCGCGCTCAGCCACGGCGGGCTGTGGCTGCACACGTATTCGGAATACATGTCCCGGATCCGCGGCGGACTCAACTTCTTCCAGATCCGGGTGTCGGACCGCCCGCTCTGGGCCCACACCGAGGGCGTGCAGATCCTCCTGGCCTTCAGCCCCGAGGCGGTGACCGACTACGGGCCGCATCTCGTCGAGGGCGGCGCGCTCGTGTACGATGACAGCCTCAAGGTCGATCTGGCCCCGATCACCCGGCGCAAGGTCCAGTTGTACGCCGTGCCCTGGACGAAGATCGCGCAGGAAGTCGGCGGCGACAAGATCATGGCCAATACCTGCGGCCTGGGGGCGCTGGCCGGGATCATCGAGTACCCGTTCGAGTTCGTG
>Ga0307479_10002135_pt1 | contig 17983 bp, 13 predicted proteins | sample atmos_gasesECM4C_FD_203743 | JGI IMG/M metagenome (GOLD analysis project Ga0307479, IMG submission 203743) | Hardwood forest soil microbial communities from Morgan-Monroe State Forest, Indiana, United States - atmos_gasesECM4C_515 | ecosystem: Environmental > Terrestrial > Soil > Temperate... | reverse complement strand
CAAAAACCTCTTGACTGACGAAGCCTCATATAAGTGCCCATCTTCATCGGCCATGGCGCCCCATTGGTGGCCGCGCCGCGGATCGCATCGGCAAGTTTCTGGCCGACGGGATGCGGTGGTCGACGCGCTCGCGACCGCGGTCAACCAGCGCCTGTTCCGCGACGAAGCCCGCTAGAGCATGATGAGATTAGGTTTGGTGCCGCAGCGGCGGGTGAGGGGTTTGTCTCCGCGCGAGTTTCTCTCAATTGTGCTCGTGGATAGAGACCCCTCATCCGTCGCGGACATTCGTCCGCGCCACCTTCTCCCACAAGGGGAGAAGGTTGGAGTTCGCGGCCAAACCGATTCGACTAAATGTCATCCGGCGCTAGCTTAGCTGCGCAGCGTGCGGGCGCTGCAATTCGAACCTACCACCTGTCGTCGTCCCAGCCGTCGAACGGCGGGCCCTCCCAGCGATCCTCGAACCAACCATCGCAGCCACGCCGAGGCCAGGGGCGACACCATCCGGATCGGCACCATCTGTCGGGTCGCGGCCGCCCCACCCTGACGATAGGATACGCGGCGGGAGGATAGCCCACTCTTTCCTGACAGCACAGGGGACGAACAGGACGTGGTTCGATGATCGTCCTCTGAATACGCGGACAGCAGGGTTCAGTCTTGATGATCGTTCTTTCGCTCCGAACCCATGGCTGAGCGAAGGACGTAGCAGGAGATGACGCAGGGTAGAGCGCGTTCACACGGGCGATGTCCCCCTCACTGAGATGGTCTCTCTGTCCGGGTTCAGTGTCGCTCCCCTCCGTTTGCCGTTGCTGCTCCAACTTCTTTTGGTTCGGGAGGAACGCCAGACAGTCCTCTTTTCCATCGTAGACCACCTTCTTGCAGCCCGACGACCGCTTGGCGGCTTGGGTGGGAGCATAATGCGTGATCGAATCGTAATCATAAGAAGTATTTGCCAGTGTCGGCTGATCCCAGATCACTCGACAAAACTGTTTCGGCCTGTCGATGTTGCTCCAAAGGATCGTGATGTAATCTTCCCGATGGCCTCTCGAATGTTCGTGCCCGAGTCCTAGTACGTGCCCGATCTCGTGGGCGACATTGCCCCAATTCTGGCCGCATCCAGCGATCTCCACGACATTGATGTTGTCGTCCTCGTTGACGCTGCCGGACAGCCTTTCCTTGATGCCCAGGCTGTTGCTGCTGCATTGATTTTTCTGGCCGGAGAATTTGACGTAGTTTTCACGTTTCCAATCTCTTGCGCCGGATAGCTGCCTAAACCTGACATTCGTGGTACCCTGCCAAGCCGTTATCGCTTGTTGAATCAGGGCGCGATCGGAAGCAGTGACGGAAGCGTCAATGCTATAGGGCACCAGATTATTTTCCCATCGCCTTGGCTCGCCGTGAACGTAGTCCGGTACGACGTAACTTGCGGCCCCGTTCAGAACATCTGCGGCTTGCCCCAAGACGATGTCTCCCTCCACAACAGCTTGATCGTCGATGACTTCAAACGGCAGGGCATAGCGCTTACCGTCGATCCCATACGTGAAGCTGTTCTTGCCCCGGCAAATTTCGACTTCTTCATTGCCATTTGCGACCGCTTCAGTGCCGCCGGGGTCCGGTTGAGCTTTAGAGGGGTCCGGTTGAGCTGTAGAGAATTGTCGCGCGACAATGATCGCGCAGACAATCAAGACCGCAGCCAAGAGAGCGCGCCACATTTCGTCCCTTCCACTCTGCCTTTTGGCGCAACATTACTCGCTCTGGAGGCGATCGCCAATCCGGGCAAGAGCCATCACCGCACACAATGATAACCAGCTATCACCGAATCGGTTCAACTGGCGCCAAGCGTGCGGTCCCCAATCCGCTCGGCTTCACCGTCGATCACAAAGGGTTCGCCCCGGGTCGGGGGCGTTCGAGGCTGAAACGAGACAGGCCATCCGTCGCCTAAAGCGTGATGGGATCAGGTTGAGTTGTCGCGGCGCCGGAAGCGCGCTCCCTCTCCCGGCTCTTCTTCGCGGGGAGAGGGTGGGGTGAGGGGCTCTATCCACGCGCACGGTCCGCGGAGAGAGCCCCTCACCCGCCCGGCTCCGCTGCGCGTCGCCGGTCGACCTCTCCCCGCAAGCGGGGCGAAGTGGAGCAAGCGGCGCGTCCCCGATTCAATCAAGAGCCATCATGCTCTAGCGCTTCGCCCGGCGATCCGTGACTGAGAAATACCCCTTTGCCATCTGGCCGAACCCAACCGCCAGAGCGGACTTTACGAGATTGCGGGGAAACAACAGAAACGCCTTGACCGGCACAGCCGGCGTCAGAGGTGAAGCATGAACCCGGTCAGCCATGATCGCCGTGGCATATGGACTGACGACACCGATCCCCATCCCGGCCTCGGCCAAGGCGCAGATCGTAGCTGAATAGGTGGTCTCGATGACGGATGCGGGAACGATGTTGTTCTTCGAAAGTATGCCGCGCCAAGCCTCGGTGAGGTCATCCCCGCTCTCGAGCGTCAGCAACGTATTCTGTGCAAAGTCGGCGGGTTCGATGCGTCGACGGGTTGCGAGCGCATGAGTCCTGCTCATCACGCATACGGCACGTGCCTCGTCGAGCACTTGCGTCTCGAATTCATCGCCTGAAAAATGCAAACTGGTCGTGGTCAATCCCAGGTCGTAAAGCCCGTTCAGCAAACCCTCCTTGAGCCGTGGAGAGGTGATGGTATGAAGGCTGATGTCGACGCCTTGGTATTGGCGCCGGAATTGCGGGATGATCCTCGGCAACACGCCCATGCCGAGCACTGGCGTTGCTCCGATGCGAAGAACACCCGTTCCTGATCGCCTGATCAGCGCGACGGTTTGCTCGATTTTCTCGATCCCGAGGAAGTGACGCTGGACAGCTTCGTAAAGCTTGTTGGCTTCCGGCGTGGGGTTCAGCCGTCCACGGCTGAGTTCGAACAGCTTCAGTCCGGTCGTCGACTGAAGCTGACTGAGAAGCCGGCTGATGGACGGCTGCGTCGTGTTCAGCATTTTGGCCGACGCGGTTGTGGTGCCGGTGGTCATCAAGGCCCTGAAGGCCTCGATCTGACGCGAATTCAGCGGTCGAGCCACATTGTTTCCGGGGCGATGTATACCAAAATTGCATTGAGGGTACCACAAAACGAATTTGAATGAATAGCCTGTCGCCGCGTAAGGTTTCATTTCGAAACGGCGGCGCTTACAGCTCTGGCATCGGCAGCGGGTTTGCGATGCCTGACCGGTAAGACGGAAAGTCGTTCGAACGAAACGCGGACGGCGCTCGCTCTGGCGGCGCCGACGGATTCATCGATGCCAGAGAGGGCCGCGGCCGAGCGTGCCCATCTAACGGAAAGATCCTCGATGCTGAATGCGATCGCGGTCGAATTGATCTGGCGCCGATTGATTTCGATCGTCGAAGAAGCCGCGGCCGCCTTGGTGCGAACCTCGTTCTCGTCGGTCGTGCGCGAATCGAACGATTTCGCATGCGTCGTCACCGACAGGGAAGGCCGGTCGATCGCGCAGCCTTCCAACAGCATTCCGTCCTTCATCGGAACGCTTCCGCGGACAATCCGGGCGTTTCTCGAAGTCATTCCTCTCGAGGAGCTCGAAGACGGCGACATTCTCATCACCAACGACATCTGGCTCGGCACGGGTCATCTACCCGACATTACCGTCGCGAAGCCGATTTTCCACCACGGAACGATCGTCGGATTTGCCGGATCGGTGACGCATGCGCCCGACATCGGTGGCCGCGTCCGCTCGGCCGACGCCCGCGAGGTGTACGAGGAAGGCCTGCAAATCCCCATCATGAGGGTGGTCACGCGGGGAAAGATGAACGAGACGTTCGAGCAGATCCTGCGTCAAAACGTTCGAACGCCCGACCAGACCATGGGAGATCTGTACGCGCAGTTTGCGGCGCTTCATCTGATCGAGCGACGCATCATCGCGCTGATGCGCGAACGGAACCTCCAATCCCTGGAAGAGGTGTCGCACGAAGTGCGGCAGCGCTCGGAGAAGGCCATGCGCCGGGCGATAGCGGAGGTCCCGGACGGCACCTACAGGGATGTCGCCGTTTGCGACGGTATCGATCGGCCCATCAAGCTCGAGATGGCCTTGACGGTCCGCGGCGATGAAATCGCGATCGATTACAGCGGGTCTGATCCCCAGGTCTTGCGGTCGATCAATGTCTGCCTTGCCTATACGCGATCGTATACGGCTTACGGCGTGAAAGCCGTGCTGTCTCCGGACATCCCGAACAATGAAGGCGCGCTCGCGCCGCTTTCCATTACCGCGCCTGTCGGCTCCATCCTGAATTCACGGCCTCCGGCTGCCGGAGGGGCACGCGCGCTGATGGGGCATTTTCTCCCCGCCATGGTGATGCGTGCCCTCGCCCAGGTCGTGCCTGCCAGAGTCATTGCCGGTGTTGGTTCACCATTGTGGTGTGTGAACCTTGCGGGCGTGAGGGGAGAAGGCGGCAGCTTCGCAAATCTGTTTTTCCTGAATGGAGGCTATGGGGCCAGCGCCCATTGCGACGGCATTCCGGTCTTGTCATGGCCCAGCAACATTTCGTCGACCCCGGTGGAGGTGATCGAGCGGCTCGCGCCAATAAAAATTCATTACCGGCGGCTGCGCGGCGCGACGGGCGGAGCCGGCAGGTATCGCGGCGGTCCCGGGCAGGAGCTGATGTTTGAGAACCTGAATGCGGGGCCGACGACAGTTTCATTCCTGGCGGAAAGAACCCGCCCCGAGGCGGCGGCCGCCGGCTTGCGCGGTGGTGCGCCGGGCCTGACCGGCGAGATCCTGATCGACGGCCGGCCGGTCGATCCGAAGTCACAACACGTGCTCGAAAAGGGATCCTGCGTCCTTCTCCGGACACCGGGCGGTGGTGGGTACGGTGACCCCAGGGATCGCCCTGCGGCCCTGATCGCCCGCGATCTGGCAGATGGCTATCTGTAACGACAGGCGGGCACGATGAGTTGTTCTCTCGGTATCGACATTGGCGGCACCTTCACGGACGTCGTCATCTATCGCCATGACGATGGCTACACGTTTTCGCACAAGGAGCTGACGACCGCGAGCAATCCGACGCTGGGCGCCATGACAGGGGTCCGTTACCTCCTGGCGAAAGCGGGCCTTCAACCTCAATCGATCGGAAAGGTCGTGCATGCAACGACGCTGTTTGCCAATGCCCTGATCGAGCGACGCGGCGCGGTCGCCGGGCTCATCACGACCAGAGGATTCCGCGATACCCTCGAGATGCGCCGGGAATTCAAATACGAGCTGTACGATCTGTTCATCGAATTGCCGCAACCGCTGGTGCCGCGAGAGCTGCGGTTTGAAATCGACGAGCGCACGCATTTTGACGGGACCGTGCACACCGGCGTCGATGAAGCGCAGCTGATCAAGGTCGTGGATGACATGATCGCCAAGGGCGTGACCTCGCTTGCCATCTCCTTCCTCCACGCCTATGCCAATCCGGCGAACGAGCAGCGGGCGAAAGCGATCATCGAGAGCCGTTATCCGCGGCTTCATCTTTCCGTCTCGCATGACGTCTGCCCGCAAATCCGCGAGTACGAGCGCACATCGACGACGGTTGCCAATGCTTACGTAAAGCCGATCGCGGATCGATATCTGCATGACCTCGAATCGGAATTGAAGGGCCTTGGCATCCCCGGCCGCCTGTTCATGATGCTGTCGAGCGGTGGTCTCACGCATGTCGGGGAAGCGCGTCGCGTTCCGGTTCAACTGCTGGAGTCCGGGCCTGCCGCGGGAACGATTGCGGCCGCGTTCTTTGGCAAGCGTTCGAATATTTCGGAGGTCCTTGCGTTCGATATGGGCGGGACCACCGCCAAGCTTGGCATGATCGAGCACGGCCGGGCGTTGATCTCGCACCAGTTCGAGGCCGGCCGCGAAAAGCGATTTGCAGCCGGCAGCGGATTGCCCATCAACATCTCGACCATCGAGCTGATCGAAATCGGCGCCGGTGGAGGCAGCATTGCGCAGACGGACGCCATGGGTCTGCTGAAAGTCGGTCCCAAGAGTGCCGGTTCGGAGCCGGGGCCGGCCTGCTACGCCCGCGGCGGCACGCAGGCAACGGTGTCGGACGCGAACCTGCTCGCCGGTTATCTCGACGCCGACAATTTTGCGGGCGGCACGATGAAGCTGGATACCGGCGCCGCCGGCGCCGCCCTGCGACCACTGGGCGAGGCGCTTGGAATGGATCTGGTAGACATCGCCAAAGGTATTCAGGCGATCGTCAACGAGAACATGGCCGCCGCCGCCCGCGTCCACGTTGCGGAGCGAGGGCATAGCGCATCCGATTTCACCCTGCTCGTGATGGGTGGGGGCGGCCCTCTGCATGGCTGCGATGTCGCGCGAAGACTGGGTATCGGTCGGGTCCTCTGCCCGCCCAGCGCCGGCGTGGCGTCGGCGCTCGGCTTGCTGATCGCGCCGGCGCGTGTCGATCGTTCGGCAACCATTGGACAGACGCTCGATGCGATTACAGCCCCGGAGCTGGAAGCTGCCTTTGCCGCGCTCGAGGCTGCCGCGGGCCGGGTCATTGGCGAAACGCTCGACGCTGCCGGGGAATTTTGTTTCAAACGTTCCGCCGACATGCGCTTCGTCGGTCAGGGTTTTGAGCTCGTTGTCGCATTGCCTTCGGGGCCGTATGGCCTGTCCAGCCTGCAGGAAATCCGGACAGCGTTTTTCGACGCCTATCGCCGCATCTTTGGCCAGATCACGCCCGCAGTCGAACTGGAGATCATGACCATTCGCGTCAGCGCGATCGAGCAGTTGCGCGCCCGCCCGCTGATGATGGCCGCGAGCACGGAGGTCGAGCGGGCACCCCAGCCGCGAACTATCTATGATGACGTGGCAAATAGCTGGGGCGAGGTACCCGTCCTCGCTCGCGGGGGCCTAGCATACGGAGATCCCGTTCGTGGTCCGGTTCTCATCGAGGACGCGTCTTCCACGCTCGCCGTTCCCAGCGATGGGATAGCTATTCGCGACGCCGCGGACAATATCATCATTATCCTGTCGGCCGGCTTGGCGATGGAGGATCGCGCCGCCGATCTGACAGGGGAAGAGCATGAAACAGCCATCAATGCCTAACTGTCCGATGCGATGCGTCGGGTCCAGGGACTGAGGTTCGGATCGTCGTGAAATCTACTTCGATCCGCCAAGCAGCCGGAGAGCTACCAGAAGGTGCTGGTTTTCCTCGGGCGTACCGATGCTGATCCGCAGTTTATCCCGTAATCGCTCCTCATTGAACCAGCGCACAAAGATGCGCCGGGCCATGAGAGACTGATAGACTTGCTCCGCGCCGTGCCATCGCCCGCCGGCGGGAACAGTCGCGAGGAGGAAATTCGCCTGCGACGGCGAGCATGGGAAACCAATCGCGGTCAGGGCCAGATCAAGAGCTCTCCGCGCACGACGCACCGCCTCCCAGCTTCTGGCCGCCGATTGAATATCTTCGAGCGCGGCTGTCCCGACGGCCTGTGCGATGGCGTCGACGTTGTAGGAATCCTTCGTCTTCGACAGCATGGGAGCTAAGAGTTCAGCAGCGCCGAGGCCGTAGGCGAGCCGCAGGCCGGCGAGCGAATAGCCTTTGCTGAGCGTTCGCAGCAGCAGCACATTGGGATAGGCGGCGACCATCGTGGATGTCTCGTGCCCGATCTCGGGATCGACAAAGTCGACATAGGCTTCGTCGACGAGCAGCACGCCGTGGAAGGTCCGCGCAAGCTTATGGAGTTCGGCCGCCGAGACGAGCGTGCCCGATGGCGCGTGAGGGTTTGTCAATATCGCGAGCGATGCTCCCGCCGCATTCCATCGTTCGGCGGTGTCGTTGGGAACCGACCAGTCGTTGCCAAGCGGGACGCCCGCAACAGGGCTGCCATGGATGGTCGCCAGAACCGAATAGAGACCATAGCTCGGCGTCAATAGCCCGAGCGGCTTTCCGGGATCGAGGAATGTCGTCAAGGCCAGCCTGAGCAGTTCATCGCCGCCGTTGGTCGCAATGACGTTTGCGTCAGTGAGGCGGTGCAGGCGAGCGACGCTCGCGCGGAAAGCACCGGCAAGCGGATCCGGATAGCGCTGCAACATGTCGAGTGGAAAGGAACTCAACGCGTGCGCAACGGCGGGGCTGGGTGGATAGGGATTTTCATTCGTGTTCAACTTGACCGCTGGCGTGTCAGGCTGCTGTCCCGGCGTGTAGCCCTGCATGGGCTTGAGATGGGCGCGTTCGTAAGTCATGCGGGAATGCCTGTCGTCCGGGATGGAGCGGGCCGCGAGCGGATCGTATGAGTGTGCCTCGGATTCTGCCATCGCGCTACGCACCGGCGCGTTTTGCGCAAGGTTATAGGCATTGAGAAGCAGGTCCGCCACATGTTCGGCGCCGCTGCCGCACGCGGGCGTCAGCGGCGTTTGGCGCGGATGGTTGGCCGGGTGAGACGCAGCCGGCCCGAGGTGCGAGGAAGAAACTGCGCGCCCTTGGCGCTGAGGAAATCGAGCATCGCCTGCGCCGGCGGCAGCAGCACCTTGTCCTTGCGGGAGAGCGCGAACCACTGCCGGACGATGGGAAGGCCATCGACATCGAGGGTGACCAGCCGTCGTTCATCGAGCTCGATCGCGACCGTGTGCGCGGAGATGAAGGCAATGCCGAGACCCGCGATCACCGCCTGCTTGATGGTCTCGTTGCTGCTCATGGCGAGGCCGATCTTCGGCCGAATGCCGTTGCTTTCGAACAGTTGCTCCATCAGGCCGCGGGTTCCGGATCCGGGCTCGCGCGTCAGGAACGTCTCACCGGCACGCTCGCTCGGCGGGATGCGGGATTTGCGCGCCAGCCGATGCGCCGTCGGCGCGATGATGACATGGGGGTGATCGCCGATCAGGCGAACGTCCATGTCGATGTCGGCCGGAGGGCGGCCCATGATCGCAAAGTCGAGATCGTAGCCGCGTAGCGCCGTGCCGATCTCCTGCCGGTTTCCGATCGAGAGCGTGACCTCGACGTCCGGGTGCAACCGCGAAAATCCGGAGATCATGAACGGCACGAAATATTTCGCGGTGCTGACGGCGCCGATCGAGATGCGGCCGGCGGTTTTGCCCGCCATCATCTCCAGCGAGGTTGCGCAATCGGCGATCGCCGCCTCGATGCGGTCGGCGAGCGCCAGCACCTCGCGCCCGGCATCGGTCAGCAGCATGCCCTCGCCGGTGCGCTGGATCAAAGGCAGGCCGGCGAGGGCCTGCAGGTTGCGTAACTGCAGCGTGACCGCGGGCTGCGTGAGATGGAGCTGTTTCGACGCCGCCGTGACCGACCGGCTTTTCTGAACCGCGGCTAGTGCGCGCAATTGGCGGATCGTCAATTCCCGCAAGAACCGGCTTGCCATGGCCATCACCATTATAAATAAAACTTTGTCCTTCCCAAAGATAACAAAATTTCCCTAATTCCGCAAATTGCGTTCTCTTAACCAAGCGCATTGCCGAACCGGCGGGCGCTTGGAGCCCCGGCAGAGGGCACAGGGAGACATCCATGGACGAGCGCGTGACGCTGCGTTCACATCTTGATCGGTCGACGCCGCAGCCACCGCACGGCACCGCCGTCGGCGACGTGGTCGAGGCGATTGCCAATGCGGCGATCGAGCTTGCCGCATTGATCGCGGATGGGCCACTTGCGGGCATCACCGGACGGAATGGCGGCGTCAATTCCGACGGCGACCTGCAGAAAGACGTCGATATCCTCGCCGACCAGACCATGCGGCGCGCGCTGCGCGACGCACCGGTGGCCGCGGTTGTTTCCGAGGAAGCCGAGCTGCCGGAAATTTTCTGTCCCGAAGCGCAGCTCTGTGTCGCGATCGATCCGCTCGACGGATCGGCCAATCTCGAAAACAACATCTCGGTCGGAACCATCTTCTCGATCCGCCCAAGGGGCAACGACATCCTGTCGACCTTCTTCGAGCCGGGCACGGCGCAGTGCGCCGCGGGCTTCATCGTCTACGGCCCGCAGACCACGCTGGTTCTCGCGCTCAATGCGCGCGTCGACATCTTCATTCTCGACCGGCGCGCGCGGGAATTTCTCTTGATCCGCCAAGCGGTGCAGGTTGCGCGCGATACCGCGGAGTTCGCCATCAACGCCTCCAATCGCCGCCACTGGCACGGTCCGGTGCGCAGCTATATCGACCAATGTCTCGCCGGCGCCAACGGCGGCGGCGAGGTGGATTTCAACATGCGCTGGATCGGCTCGCTGGTTGCGGAGTCGCTACGCATCCTGATGCGCGGCGGCGTGTTTCTTTATCCGGCCGATGCCCGCCCCAATTATCGCGAGGGACGGCTTCGCCTGCTGTACGAAGCCCATCCGATGGCCCTGGTGATGGAATGGGCGGGAGGCGCGGCATCGACCGGGCGGCGGCGCATCCTGGAATTGGGCGCGGCTACGCTGCACCAGCGGGTGCCGCTGATCATGGGCTCGTTGCGCGGCGTTCGCGACGTCGCGGCGACCCACGAAACCATCGAGCCGATGTTCGACAACAGCGACGCACCGCTGTTTGCGCGTCGCGGCCTGTTTCGCTGACGGAGCACCCTGATGTCACGCCGTCATCCCATCATCTCCATCACCGGTTCGTCGGGCGCCGGCACGACCTCGGTGAAGAAGACATTCGAGAACATCTTCCGCCGCGAAAAGGTCGCCGCCGCCTATGTCGAGGGCGACGCTTTCCATCGCTACAATCGCGTCGAGATGCGCACGAAAATGGCCGAGGAGGCCGAACGCGGCAACAAGCATTTCAGCCATTTCAGCCCCGAAACCAATCTGTTCGAGGAGCTGGAGAAAGCATTTCGCGACTACGGCGAATCCGGCACCGGAACCACGCGTCATTACGTCCATGACGACGAGGAAGCGAAGTTGTACGGCGCCGAACCCGGTACGTTCACCGCGTGGGGCCCGCTGCCGGAACAGTCCGACCTGCTGTTCTATGAAGGACTGCATGGCGCCGTCGTGACCGACAAGGTCAACATCGCGCAACATGCCGACCTCAAGATCGGCGTCGTTCCCGTGATCAATCTGGAGTGGATCCAGAAACTGCACCGCGACCGCAGCGACCGCGGCTACACCGCGGAGGCGGTGACCGACACCATCCTGCGGCGAATGCCTGACTACGTGCACTACATCTGCCCGCAATTCGCCGAGACCGACATCAACTTCCAGCGCGTGCCGACGGTGGATACCTCGAACCCATTCATCGCGCGGTGGATCCCGACGCCGGACGAATCCATGGTGGTGATCCGTCTGAAAAATCCACGCGGCATCGATTTTCCCTATCTGCTGTCGATGATCCCCAACAGCTTCATGTCGCGGGCCAATTCGATTGTGATCCACGGCTCGAAGCTCGACCTCGCGATGCAGCTCATCCTCACGCCACTGATCCTGCAACTGATGGAACGCAAGAGGCGCACGATATGACCGTTCCCGCTCTGTCCCGTATCGCCGGTCGTCCGGATGTTTGGCACGCGGAAATGGCCAACGCGGTCCGCTTTCTGGCGATCGACGCGGTCGAGAAGGCGAAGTCGGGTCATCCGGGCATGCCGATGGGCATGGCCGACGTGGCGACCGTGCTGTTTTCGCGATTCCTCAAATTCGATCCGGCCGACCCGGCGTGGCCGGATCGCGATCGCTTTGTCCTCTCGGCCGGTCATGGCTCGATGCTGCTGTATGCGCTGTTGCACCTGACGGGCTACGAGGGGGTGACGCTCGACGAGCTCAAGTCCTTCAGGCAGTGGGGATCGAAGACGCCGGGGCATCCCGAAGTTGGGCACACGCCGGGCGTGGAGACGACCACCGGCCCGCTCGGGCAGGGCATCGCCACCGCGGTCGGCATGGCGCTGGCCGAACGGCTGATGAACGCACGGTTCGGTGACGATTTCGTCGATCACTTCACCTACGTGATCGCCGGCGATGGCTGCCTGATGGAAGGCCTCAGCCACGAGGCGATCTCGCTGGCCGGTCATCTCAGGCTCAGCCGGCTGATCGTGCTGTTCGACGACAACCGCATTTCGATCGACGGCGCGACCTCGCTGTCGTGTTCGGATGACCAGATTGCGCGGTTCAAGGCCTCCGGTTGGTCGGCATGCCGGATCGAGGGCCATGACCCCGATGCAATCGCAGCCGCCATCGAACAGGCTCGGAACAGTGACCGGCCGTCGCTGATCGCCTGCCGCACCCTGATCGGTTTTGGCGCACCGAGCCGCCAGGGCAGTGAAAAAGCCCATGGCGCGCCGCTCGGCGCCGACGAGGTTGAACGGACTCGCGATGCGCTGAATTGGCCGCACCAGCCGTTCCAGATTCCAGAACCCGTACGCGAGCAATGGCGCAAGGCCGGTGCTCGCGGACATGTCGCCCGCCAGGGCTGGATCGAACGAACCAGGCGCCTCGATCCCGGTGTGCGCTCGCCGTATCACGATGCGCTCAATCGAAATCTGCCGGGCGGTTATGCGGAAGCCATTGAACGGCTACGGCATCGTTTCGCCACCAAGCGGCCTGACATCGCGACCCGGCAGGCCTCGCAGCTCGTGATCGATGAAATTGCGCAGGCGTTGCCGAATTTGCTCGGCGGCTCCGCCGATCTGACCCACTCCAATCTGACGCGCGCCAAAACGCAGCAGCCGGTGCGGCCCGATGGCTTTGACGGCGGCTACATTCACTACGGGGTCCGCGAGCACGCGATGGCGGCAGCGATGAACGGCATCGCGCTGCACGGCGGCTTCATCCCCTATGGCGGCACCTTTCTCTGCTTTGCCGACTATTGCCGCCCGGCGATCAGGCTGGCGGCGTTGATGCGCATCCGCGTCGTCCACGTGATGACGCATGACTCTATCGGCCTTGGTGAGGATGGTCCCACCCATCAGCCGGTCGAGCATCTGGCATCGCTGCGGGCGATACCGAATCTCCTGGTGTTCCGCCCCGGCGACGCCATCGAGACCGCGGAAGCTTGGGATTGCGCGCTGCGGACGCAGAGCGCTCCGTCGGTGCTGTGCCTGTCGCGGCAGGCGATGCCAACTTTCCGCGACGGCACGGGCGAGGCCAACCAGGTCGCGTTCGGTGCTTACGTCGTGGTCGAACCAGAGGGCGGCCGCGATGTCACCCTGATCGCGACCGGCTCCGAGGTTTCGATCGCGCAGCACGCAGCCGAGCTGCTGGCGAGCCTCGGCGTCCGTGCCGCGGTGGTATCGGCGCCCTGTTTCGACTTGTTCCGCCAGCAATCGCGCGAATACCGGACCGCGGTTCTGGGGCGCGTCCCGAGGGTCGGCGTTGAAGCCGCGGTCGAGGGCGATTGGGCGCGATGGCTCGGCGACGGCGGCGAATTTGTCGGCATGACCGGCTTCGGCGCGTCCGCTCCGGCCGAAACGCTGTACCGCGAATTCGACATCAGCGCGGACGCCGTGACCAAGGCGGCCCTGCGCTGCCTCGCTCGGTCAAAGACGGCGGCGAGCCATGCATGACGGTCCACACCCGAGAAACCCCACGGAGGCCCTAATGGCAAAAATAACGCTGAGGCAATTGCTGGATCATGCCGCCGAGCGCGGCTACGGCGTGCCGGCATTCAACATCAACAACATGGAGCAGGGCCTTGCGATCATGGAGGCGGCGGCCGCCGTCGATGCGCCCGTCATCATCCAGGCCTCGCGGGGCGCGCGCTCCTACGCGGGCGACATCATGCTGTCGAAGATGATCGATGCGCTGGAAGAGATGTATCCGCAGATACCGCTCTGCCTGCATCAGGACCATGGCAACGACGAGGCGACCTGCGCGACCGCGCTTCAACACGATTTCACGTCGGTGATGATGGACGGCTCGCTCAAGGCCGATGCCAAGACCGCGGCCGACTATGACTACAACGTGGCCATCACCCGCCGCGTGGTTGAGATGGCGCACTGGATCGGCGCCTCGGTCGAAGGCGAATTGGGTGTGCTCGGTTCACTGGAACATGGTGGCGGCGAACAGGAGGACGGTCATGGCGTCGAAGGCGAGATCAGCGCCGATCAGCTATTGACCGATCCGGATCAGGCGGTCGGTTTCGTTCGCGCCACCAAGGTCGACGCGCTGGCGATCGCGATGGGGACCTCGCACGGGGCCTACAAGTTCTCGCGCAAGCCGGACGGCGACATCCTCGCCATGAAGGTGGTCGAGGAGATCCACCGCCGGCTGCCGAATACACATCTCGTGATGCACGGTTCATCCTCGGTGCCGCAGCCGCTGCAGGACCTGTTCAACCAGTTCGGCGGCGAGATGCCGCAGACCTGGGGCGTGCCGGTCGAGGAGATCGTCCGCGGCATCAGGCACGGCGTGCGCAAGGTCAATATCGACACCGACTGCCGGCTGGCGATGACGTCGGCGTTCCGCAAGGTCGCAACGCAAAGCAAAAGCGAGTTCGATCCGCGCAAGTTCCTCAAGCCTGCGATGGACGCGTTGCGTGGCCTCTGCCGTGCGCGCTTCGAGCAATTCGGCACCGCGGGCCACGCATCACAAATCAAGGTTTTTCCGCTGGCCGAGATGGCGAAGCGCTATCGCCAAGGCGCGCTCGATCCACGCATCGGGGAGATCGCCAATGCCGCGGCATGAGCTGCTGACCCCTAAAATCCCGATCCGCCTGCGCACGCAACCTGAGGAGACCAGCATGAACCAGCATTCGATGACCGTCCGCGGCAAGGATCGCTACAAGTCCGGCGTCATGGAATACAAGAAGATGGGCTATTGGGAGCCCGACTACGAGCCAAAGGACACCGACATCATCGCGCTGTTCCGGGTGACGCCGCAGGACGGTGTCGATCCGATCGAAGCCGCGGCGGCGGTCGCAGGCGAATCCTCGACCGCAACCTGGACCGTGGTGTGGACCGATCGATTGACGGCGGCCGAAAAATATCGCGCCAAATGCTACCGCGTCGATCCGGTGCCGAACTCGCCGGGGCAGTATTTTGCCTATATCGCCTACGATCTCGACCTGTTCGAGAACGGCTCGATCGCCAACCTGTCGGCGTCGATCATCGGCAACGTGTTCGGCTTCAAGCCGCTGAAGGCGTTGCGGCTCGAGGACATGCGGCTGCCGGTGGCCTATGTGAAGACGTTCCAGGGCCCCGCCACCGGTATCGTCGTCGAGCGCGAGCGCATGGACAAGTTCGGCCGGCCGCTGCTCGGCGCGACCGTGAAGCCGAAGCTCGGTCTGTCCGGCCGCAATTATGGGCGCGTGGTGTACGAGGCGCTGAAGGGCGGACTCGATTTCACCAAGGACGACGAGAACATCAACTCGCAGCCGTTCATGCATTGGCGCGAGCGGTTTCTCTATTGCATGGAAGCGGTCAACAAGGCGCAGGCCGCGTCCGGCGAGATCAAGGGCACCTATCTCAACGTCACCGCCGGCACCATGGAGGACATGTACGAGCGCGCCGAATTCGCCAAGGAGCTCGGCTCGGTCATCATCATGATCGACCTGGTGATCGGCTACACCGCGATCCAGTCGATGGCGAAATGGGCGCGGCGCAACGACATGATCCTGCACCTGCACCGGGCCGGTCATTCGACCTATACGCGGCAGCGCAATCACGGCGTCTCGTTCCGCGTGATCGCGAAATGGATGCGGCTCGCGGGTGTCGACCACATCCATGCCGGCACCGTGGTCGGTAAGCTCGAAGGCGATCCGGCGACCACGCGTGGCTACTACGACATCTGTCGCGAAGACCATAATCCAATGCGGCTGGAGCACGGCGTATTCTTCGACCAGAACTGGGCCAGCCTCAACCGGCTGATGCCGGTAGCCTCCGGCGGCATTCATGCCGGCCAGATGCATCAACTGCTCGATCATCTCGGCGAGGACGTGGTGCTGCAGTTCGGCGGCGGTACCATCGGCCATCCCATGGGCATCCAGGCGGGCGCGATCGCGAACCGCGTGGCGCTGGAGGCGATGATCCTCGCGCGCAACGAGGGCCGCGATTATCTGCATGAAGGCCCGGAGATTCTGGCGAAGGCGGCGCAAACCTGCACGCCGCTCAAATCGGCTCTGGAGGTGTGGAAGAACGTCACCTTCAATTATGAATCGACCGACATGCCCGACTACGTCCCCACACCCAGTGTCGCAATGTAAGGAGCCAGAGATCATGCGTGTCACCCAAGGCTGCTTCTCGTTCCTGCCCGATCTCACCGACGAGCAGATTTCCCGCCAGGTCCAGTACTGCCTGGAGAAGGGTTGGGCCGTAAACATCGAATTCACCGACGATCCGCACCCCCGCAACAATTTCTGGGAAATGTGGGGCTTGCCGATGTTCGACCTTCGCGACGCCGCCGGCGTGATGATGGAGCTGGCCACGTGCCGCAAGGTGTATGGCGACCGCTACATCCGGATGTCGGCGTTCGATTCCAGCCATGGCTGGGAATCGCAGCGGCTGTCGTTCATCGTCAACCGGCCCAAGGATGAACCCGGCTTCCAGCTCGAGCGCCATGAAGTTGCCGGCCGCGGAATTCGCTACACCACGAAATCCTATGCGGCCGGCCGCCCCGAAGGCCGGCGCTACGGCTAGTCCGACTGCTCTATCCCCTCATCCTGAGGAGCGGCGTCTTCGCCGCGTCTCGAAGGATGAAGGCCCACCGGGGCCTCATGGTTCTCCGAGCGATGCGAAGCATCGTCCGGAGAAGGCGCAAGAGCGCCTCCTCACCACGAGGGTTTAGTGACGCAGCTGACTTCATCCGGCGGACGCGGACGTTGCTCCCTCGTCGTTGCGCCTGTCGGATGTGGTGCTCCGTCGCTGCGACAGCGGCGGCGGAGTTTTTCTTTTCCCGGGAGCACGCGGTGGCGTGTTGAGGTTTCGCAGATGGATTTGGATGCCCCACAGACAGACAGGGTCAGTCTCCGCGAGGAGCTCGAGGCCGTCGGCATCGAGGAGATTCTCACCCAGCTCGACCGCGAGCTGATCGGACTTGCGCCGGTCAAGACCCGGATTCGCGAGATCGCCTCGCTGTTGCTGATCGAGCGCATCCGCAAGCGCATGAATCTCTCCTCGCAGGTGCCGACATTGCATATGTCGTTCACCGGCAATCCCGGCACCGGCAAGACCACGGTGGCGCTGCGGATCGCGAGCATTCTCCACAAGCTCGGTTTCGTCCGCCGCGGCCAGGTTGTCTCTGTCACCCGCGATGAATTGGTCGGGCAATATATCGGCCACACTGCGCCCAAGACCAAGGAGATCCTGAAAAAGGCGATGGGCGGTGTGCTTTTCATCGACGAGGCCTATTACCTGCATCGGCCGGACAATGAGCGCGACTACGGCCAGGAGGCGATCGAGATCCTGCTGCAGGTCATGGAATCCCAGCGTGAGGATCTGGTGGTGATTCTTGCCGGCTACGGCGACCGGATGGATAAATTCTTCGCCAGCAACCCCGGCTTCCGCTCCCGCATCGCCCATCACATCGATTTTCCGGATTATTCCGACGCTGAGTTGCTGGCCGTGGCCGAGCTGATGCTGCGCGACATCAACTATAAATTAACCACGGATGCGCGCGAGGCGTTCGTGCGCTACATCGCGCTGCGCAGGACCCAGCCGCTGTTCTCCAACGCGCGTTCGATCCGCAACGCGCTCGACCGCATGCGATTGCGCCAGGCCAGCCGCCTCGTCGCCGATCTCGATCGTGTACTGGGCATTGACGACATCATGTCGCTCGAGGCCGCGGATGTGCTTGCCAGCCGGGTGTTTCTGAAGGGCACGCCTGCCGGTTAGCTCCGCGTGAGGCGAGGTGGCGTGCGCAATGACGGACAGAAAAAATGGATTGACCGTTCGGCGCCAGGCGGCCGCTGCAGACGCGAGCGGTGTGTCGCCGTGTGCGATGATTAACCAACAATCGCTGAACCTTGTCCAAGAGAGAAATCGTTTTGTCTAAGAGAGAAATTTCGGCTGTCAGGTTTGTCCCGCAACTGTTCGACGCTCGATCTTCGACACTTGCGCGACGCCGGGCACGG
>Ga0307479_10002134_pt1 | contig 17985 bp, 17 predicted proteins | sample atmos_gasesECM4C_FD_203743 | JGI IMG/M metagenome (GOLD analysis project Ga0307479, IMG submission 203743) | Hardwood forest soil microbial communities from Morgan-Monroe State Forest, Indiana, United States - atmos_gasesECM4C_515 | ecosystem: Environmental > Terrestrial > Soil > Temperate... | reverse complement strand
AACCGAGGAGCGCATAGGTATCGGCCAATCCCGCATAGGCGCGGGCATATTTCGGATCCAGAACGATTGCATGATTGAAATAGGCGATGGCCTTTACGAATGCGTCGGAAGTGCGTTTGTTCCAGAAGAAACGTCCCTTGAGGTAATCGCTATACGCTTCGACGCTGCCAGTCCCGACCGAGGGCGGCGGTGCAACAGCGTGTTCACTTCCCGGCGAATGCAACTGCCGCGTTAGGGAGTGACTGATGGTGTAGTTAAGTCCCAGCAGGTCGTGAGGAGAAAGTTCGAAGCGGGAGGTCCAAAGCGTGCGGCTATCAGCGGCTTGCACGAGGCGCACATCCACAGCGAGCTGATCCCCATTTTTGAGGACGGCGCCCTCGACGAAAGCGTCGACGTGCAAATCCTGCGGGATCTTCCGGTCCGAGCCGGTCTTGGCATATCGCGCAGCAGAGCTTCCGGAAATCACCCGCAATCCTGAGATCTGGGCGACGTCCGTCAAGAGAGCGTCTGAGATGCCGTCGGCAAGATATTCCTGCTGCGGATCACCGGTAAGATTTGCAAAAGGCAGCACGGCCAGAGATTGAATGCGAAGGGTGGGCCGCGGAGGGTAGCGCCACCAGAGGGCCGCGACAAGTGCGAGAGCCAAGGCGACAGCGGGAACGATCCAAAGAAAGCGTGCTCGAACCTTGGACCCAGGCAACACGCGCCGACTTTCGTTAGTACCGAAGCGCCCGGGAACTCCTTCGGAAGGATAGGGCTGTACTTGCCCTGTGAAGCGATACCCGACGCCAGCGATGGTTTCGATCGGATTCTGGCCAGGCTCGCGTTCACCCAAAGTTTTCCGCAGGGTGAAAATATTCTGTGCGATGGTGGCCTCTTCGACTAAGGCGTCTCCCCAGACGAGCCGCTTGAGCTCCTCACGGGTAACTACCCGCCCGGCGTTGGACACCAGGACGCCCAGGGTATCCAGCGCTTTGCGTGTGAGGATGACCGGTTGCTTGCGATGCAGAAGCTGCCGCTTCTCAACATCGAGCCAGAACGAACTGAAGGAAAACTGTTTTGTGTCCTGCACGTTCATTGCGTGTGGGGCAGTGCTAGCGATGATACAACGGTTGTCGAAAGAACAGGAAAAAGAAAGGGTTTTCCGTAGTTGTGCAAAGTTTGTTGCAACTCCGCAACCCGCAATTCACTCAGCAGATTGCATTTGATTAGAATGATCACAAATTTGAAAGCGTTCGGCCGTGTGAGTCGCTGGCTGAGGCGGTTCCCCACCGCGCTCAAACAGGATTTGACACTTATCAAATAACTGTTTTGAAGCGCTTTGGCAGGCGGGATGCACAACCTCCTTGAACCCTCGGTGTATAACTTTTCGGGGCCAAAGGGGAACCTGGACATGAATACTTTCAACGGACAACCCTCAATGAAAGCATCACTTGGCTGCCGTGCTCGGTTGTCTGCAGTTCTTGTGCTGCTGGGTTTGGTTGCGGCGGTTCCGGCAGCGGCGTCATCAGTCTCCATAAACAACCCGAGCTTCGAGACTGTTAACATTACAGTTGGCTGTACGACCGGTAGTAAACTCAATCCAGGCACGTTCATCTCTACTCAAAACTTAGGCAGTGGTTGTGTGGGTTCGGACCCGTTCGCTGGGACCTGGACCGTGAACCCCTCGGAAGATGTCGGCGTTTGGTATCCAGGCTCCCCGGAATATCCATCTGGCGCGCCAGATGGAACGAACGTCGCCTTCGTGAACAACGGGAGCATTTCACAGATCCTCGTCTCGACGGCTCTATTGGGCACCTACACGTTGACTGTTGATATAGGAGGGCGCTGTGCGGCGAACTCCGCTCCGATCAGCAACTACACAGTGGAGCTGCTCGCCGGAAGCACCGCGATTGTGTCGGACAACAGTTCGCTCGTGCCATCGCTAGCATCACCAAGCGGGAAGGGGTGCGGCACATTCGTGCTAGACACGTTGACGGGCAACGTCACATCCAGCTCCCTTGTAGGCCAGTCCCTGAAAATCGTGCTTTCGGCAACCGGTTCGGGCGACACCACTCAGGCCGCTTTCGATGACGTTACTCTCAATTTCCAGCCGGCCGCGAACACGCCTGAGCCAGGCACACTGACCTTGCTTGGGTCGGGCTTGCTCGGTTTGGTTCACCGGTTGCGCCGCAAGCGGTTCGCCCAATCGTAGCCCCTGGGGGACGGCGTTTCGCAGCCGCTCGATGGAAATGAGCACGGGTGCATTCGGTCCATTCGATATCGTCGGCGCTGGATTTGCATGAGATCGGTCGGCGGCCTTGGCTTTGCCGCGCCGGAATGCCAGCGCGAAGGCCGGATCGAATGCGAGCGGAGGCGGATCAGTAGCAATAGTTCTCCATTCTTGCCAATAAAGTTGCAACATTTTTTCTGGCGGAAGAGCGCAAGTCGCTTGTTTTCAACGTGTGGAGTTTGGAAGGAAACGCGCTTACAACCCTGGTAAGTAGTCCTGGTCAACGAGGAATTAGGCGACGAGATTCGGGGAGAATATTATGCTTCCATCGATCCAATCAAAATTCTTCACGCCGCTGCTGAGCGGGCTATCGCTTATCAGCATGTTTTTCCTTTTGCCGCACAATGCCAAGGCTCAAACCGCGTTTGCAGGGACGGGTGTTAACTGCAAGACGAACTCCGGAATCCCCGGCGTTGACCCCAGCGCCTGTGTAGACCAAATTTACACCGACGGTTTTGCCCTCGATCCTCTGTATAAGACCAACCTATCCAATACTGAACCGGGCTTCCTCGCAGCCCCCGCTAGCTTGAGCGGCGCTTTCTGGGATGCAATGAAGGGCGACGTTCAATTCGGCCAGCCCGTCAACGATTGGCAGGCGACATTCCAAGCACCGGCGAACACGATCATCACCGTTTCTGGCACTATGGCAGCCGAAGGCTCGGTGGGCGTGGCTCTTGACGGTTTTGGAAACTTTGCGGGGCCCCAATCACTTACCCAATTGGGGAATTTCTCAGTCACCGTGAAGACCACCGGGACCACGCAGACCCTTGACTTCATCTTTACAGGCTGCCTGTCGTTTCCCAGCTGCGGCAACGTTGGTCCAGGCCCCTTCCCCGTCCTCCCCCCAGGCTTTTTCGATCCTGTCTACGCCTTGCTCGTCGATCCTTCGTGGAGTCTAGCCGCCCCCGGCACCCCACTCGACGCAATCCCAGAGTCCGTATTGTTTGCCGATGCGGGCGTTGCACCAAGTTCCGCTGCACCGGAACCTCCGGCGCTTATCATGCTGGGCTCTGGCCTTCTGTCGCTGGCGGTTTTCCTGCGGCGTAGGTGAAGGGTCGCCAGCATCAGCGCGTGATTTCTGAATACGAGCGGCCGGGTATCGCCAGAGCATTTTCCGTTTAAGTGGGCTCTCGCCTCTGTAAACGCCGATAGAGTCAGGGCTGGATTTGCACGAGATCGGCGGGCGGCCTTGGCTTCGTTGCGCCGGAACGCCAGCGCGAAGGCCTGATCGAGTGCGAGCGGAGGCGGTTCATTAGCGTGCCGACGCCGATCGAACCCCGGACGAAATGATCGACCTTCATGGGACCGGCCACCTTGATCGTTCTAATCCAGTGTAAAGCGCTGCTGATTGCGCAGCCGCACTGCGAGCAGTCTGGCGTGCCGCCAAAAACGCATGGCTCCACGCGACTTTGGAGATCGGCCGAATAATTGGCGGACATTTTGGAGAAAAGGCAATCATCGGGATTTTTTGGAGGATGCAAAATAGCTTGAGCCATGCCCTCGGTAATCAGGAGCTTCGGATATTGCTGACGCAAGGAAGGCAAGCGCCGGGCCAGGACTTCGCGATCCCCAGGGGTTAGCATTTCCAAACTTTGTTCGCCAAGCTGAGGAGTGTAAACGCTCACCCAGATATGGTCGACCTCGGGCCGCGCGTCCCAGAAGGACACGTAGTCTTTCAGGTAGTCGGGCCGCGCGAGCATGGGGCGCGTGATGACCCAGTGGATGTTGACCTCGCGGCCTTCTATGTTTTGGAGTATGCGCTCGTAGGTTGCCGGCTTGCGCCGGATGTCGTGATGCTCCGGCAGCCCGTCCACCGAGACGGCCACGCGCAAGCGAGGAATCTTCATCCACTCCAACGGGATGGGAATCACAGCACTGGTAACCACCATCGTGAATACGCCTAGCTCGCTGAGTGCGGGGAGAATGCGGCTGAGCTCGCGATGCCGGATCAATGGCTCGCCGCCCACCAAGGAAACATGGAGGGGCTCGTGCTTTCGCACGAGTTCCAATACACCTTCGACCAGCGCGTCACCGCGCAAGTCATGCAGGTCGCGCAGGGTGACTTCGCCGCCCAGGTGTTTTTCGCCATAGGCATAGCACCCGGGGCAACTGAGCGGGCACTCACGAGTGATCTCAATGGACAGCATGGGGATGCGGCCGGTCAGGATTCTGCGCCAAGCGGCAAGCACCTCGCGCGGGGTCAGACTAGGATTGGACGCTGGCGAAAGCATAAGAATGTGTGATGCGAGTCATGGGGCGAAGGGTGTCTCTTCCAGGATGCCAGAAGGAATGAGGATTTGCGAGGCGCAAAAAAATGAGAGTGCATCCGCCGTTAAGCTGCTTGCGCCCTCTTTATACTGAGCCGTAAAGCTTTTACGCTTCCAGTTCAATCTGGCGTGAAGATAGTTCCTTTCGTTTTTGTCGTCAATTCGAAATCTCGCGCTACAGTTGTGAAGATCTGTGCACGGTGTGCAAAATTCAAACCGGGAACCCATTCCTTAGCAGCTCCTCGAGATTCGTAGCGAGCCCCAGGAAACAATCCGAACGGCGTCCGGGACGCCCAGCGCGTGTCGAGAAATTATTGTTTCTAACGTGTGCCGTACAGAACAGACATTGCGACGCGAAGGGTACATAGTCAAGGCAACCGGGGTTCTGATTCCAGGTATCTCGGGTGGAGGATTGCTTCATGCAACGTATCAATCGCTACATCAGTTCACTGCTCTTGGCCGCAGCCATTGCTGCGCCAACCGCAATCATGGCCGGCCCCAGACCGCAAGACGGCGGCGTGCAGGTTCGCGTCTACGATCGGGACCACCGTGATTATCATAATTGGGACGACCACGAAGATCGCGCCTACCGGCGTTACCTGGTAGAACGGCACCGGACTTATGTTGAATACCACAGGCAGCACTACAGGGCGCAGAGGCACTACTGGAATTGGCGGCACAGTCATCCAGACCGCGATTAATGCTGTTAGAGAGCAGAGTCTTGGCTGACTCTGAGACTACAAGCAAGAGCGTATAGCAAAGAAAAGAGCCGGCTCCCTTCGGGAGCCGGCTCTCTCATTTTGCGGTTCGCTTACTGAGGTGTGATTGCAGCGACGGGTTGCAGGCTGAGGGAAACGATCTTAGTACCGATCACTTCACCTGAGACGACCAACTCGACGCGGCGATTTTGCTGACGGCCTTCGGAGGTATCGTTGGACGCGATGGGCCGATTCTTACCGAAGCCCGTTGCGGTCGTCGAAGATTCCGGAACGCCTTGCTGGGTCAGATAGCTGCGGACGCCTTCGGCGCGGTGCTCCGAGAGCTCCTGATTGAAAGCTTCGGTGCCGACGCTGTCCGTGTTGCCTTCAACGGCCAGCTTGAGGGACGGATAAGCCAGCACGATGCCGGATATTTTGGCTAGCTTCTCGCGTGCCAGCGGACGAAGCGTGAATTTGCCGGAGTCAAAGAGCACGTCCGACATATTGACGACCAGGCCGCGAGCGGTGTCACGAGTTTCCAGGATCAAGCTGAATTGCTGGAGAAGACGCGCACGAAGCTCTTCGCGGTCGCGAACGGCTTGTTGAAGTTGCGCATCGGAGGAGGCTGCAGCGGCGCGATTCCGGTCGGAATCCGCTTCAGCGGCCTGTTGTTTTTGCCGTGCTTCATTGCGGTCTTTTTCGGCGTCGGCCTGAGCACCAGCGGCCTGTTGAGCGGCGGCTTGCGCATCGAGGTTCTTGCGGTCTGCGTCATCGCGCTGGCGAACGGCGTCGGCGGTAACGGCTTCGGCGTTGACTCGGCGCTGTGATTCCTCACTGGCACGAGCCTTTGCATTGGCTTCACGTCCGGCACCCGCGGCGCGTTCGGATTCGGCGCGTTCTTCGTCGATATGCTTCACGGCGATTTCACGAGCGTCTTCCGCGGTCTGCACGACTTCACGTGACAAAGCCGTAAGCGACTTCTTGTTTTTGTGCTTGCTGGTGGCGACGGCATCGGCCTCGTTCATCTGGCCAACGGCCTTTTGGTAGCTTGCTGCGGCGTATCTTTCGGCGCCGGCAGACTGCGCGATGCGGACAGCATTGCGCGCTTCAAAGAATTCGAGCGGCAATTTGGCGTTCAGGATGACTGGGTCGAACTTATAGCCGGTGGGGATGTAGCCGCCGCGATCGATCAATTCATACTTGGCGTCAACAGCCTCGGTAGCGCCGACGGTGTCCGAGCGAATAGCGTTCTCGAGCACGACGACGTTGCTGGGACGACGCACGGCATAATAAGGTTCCGCGGTGACGATCAGCGCGAAAGCCTGCAGGTCCGTGGTGACGTCCAGCTTGCTGCGGTGGTTATCGCCCACCAAAACTTCACCGATGTTCACGGGCCGGCCTTCTGGTGAAATGGCCCACAGGACATAGGTCAAATACTCGTTGCTAAAACTCGTGGGCCTGTCTAGTCCGGAAAATTCGGCTTCGATTGCCAGCGTCCCGCGCTTGCTCTCGACCTTGGCCTCGCCTGCCGCGCCAGGCATCAACTCGGTCCCTTGGAAATTGATTTTTGTGGCTCCACTGCGGTGTCTATAGCTGACTGCCCGGGTCGTACGGCTGACCACATTGATCCGGTACGTCGGTGTTGGATTGCCGGAATCTGCCGGCACTTGCGTTTGGGCCTGCGCTTGCGCCGTTGCGCCTAGCGCCATAACCACTGAAAGCGTGATACTTGATATCTTGAACATGAGGCTCCTTCTCAAAGCTTCGAGATCCCAGTATCAAGCTTTGTGAGCGTCAATACTGTGCGATAGTGCACATTTCGTAAGAAAGAATGGAAGAAAGTATGGGATTTCGTCTCGCTGTCTGCGTCAGTTAAGCGGCACCGGAGCGTTCCGTGGCGGCGACCCAGATGTAAGAACGACGCGAGGCGCCGGGCACTTGGTTGCGCGACCGAAGCAGTATTCGTAAGGCACAAAAAATGAGGGCGCATCAGCGGTTAAGCGTTTTGCGCCCTCTATAAACTGAGCCGTAAAGCTGTGAAGCTCTCGGTTCAATCTGGCGCGAAGATAGTTTTTCTTGTTTTTGGCGTCAATCGAAATCTCGCGCTACAGTTGTGCAAATCTGTGCACGGGTGTGCAAAATCTCCGCCTATGCCTCAATCCCCCCAAACTATACGCTGGCTGCGTCGCGCTGCTCGGTTCAGAGGAACTCGCGAATGTACGCAGTTACCTCGGACGATTGTCTGTGGACGAGCCAATGAGAGGCTTCGGGGATGCGTTTGACGGTTAATTGCGGAACGAACTCGGCGAGACCATCGAGGTTTTGTGGGACCATGGCGGGATCCTTTTCGCCCCAGATGACGAGAGTGGGAACGTTGACCGCGAATGAGGAAGCGTTCGCGACGTCGGCTAGCGGCGATGTGTCGAGCCGATTGGCGCGATAGTAGTTCAGACCGCCGGTGAGGGCGCCCGGCTGCGACCAAGCTTTGATGTATTCGGGCTTGTCTTCCGGCAGCAGGCCGTTTTTCGAACCGAATACCATGACCTTGTTGGCCAGGATGTCAAAATTGTTGGCCGAAAGAATTTGTTCGGCTTGCGTGCTGCGGAAAATTTCCATGTACTTACTGGCCTTTTGTTGGGCGGGATCGGAAGTCAAGAGGCGAGCAAAAACTGCGGGATGCGGGGCGTTGATGATCACTAATTTCTCGAGGGCCTGCGGATGGGCGGCGGCGAAGGCCCAGGCCACGAAGCCGCCCCAGTCGTGACCAACGAGGACAAACTTTTTGCCGAGGGAGAGATGAGCGGCGAACGCGCGAATGTCCTCGACCAAAATGTCGAGGCGATACTGAGCGACGTCGCTGGGTTTGTCGGAGAGATTGAATCCGCGCATGTCCAGCGCGACGGCTTGGTGATTGCTCCCGAAGTCGGTCAATTGATTCTTCCAGGCATACCAAAACTCCGGGAAACCGTGCAGAAACAGGATGAGCGGACCGGTTCCGGTGGCGACATAGTGCAAACGAACGCCATTCACACTTGCGTAGTCGTGCGTTAGCATCGGGTTCTCCCGCTTCGTGTCTAGCGTAGTTGGCCTCCCTCTGTTCCTGTCCAAATGAGAATGCGGAACATCAAGAGATCACGGATCCAAGCGACGAACCGGAACGCCCGGGGATCAGACGGAGAAGCGAGCTATTTTACTGTGCGTCGCACCGTTGCGGTTTTCAGTATGTCAGGCCTGCTGACCTGCGCTTGTCTCCGGCGCGGAAAATCCCTTCGCGGCCAACTCCACGGTGGGAAACATCTCGATTAGGTTGTTTATCTTTGTCAATTTCAGGCTGTAATCGATCATCGGTTGGACGGCGGCTATCCGCAGCGCCCCGCCCGCGCTCTTGAGCTTCGCCAAGCACCTTACGATCGCTCCGATCGCCGCGCTGTCGGCGTGGGTCACGCCGGCCATATCAAAAATCACGCGCGTTTCGCGGGCTGCGATCATCCCATCCACCTCACGCTCCAGACGCGCGCACTCCGGCCCGCAGTGGATGCTGCCTTGCATCGCGAGCACGGTCACACCTTGCGGCAACGCTCGTTTTGTGAAGTTTAGGATCACGGCACGGCGCGCTCCTCGCCCTCGTACGGAAATTGCCGGATCAGCCGCACGCAATCCCCCAGCGCGGAAAAAATCGAGGGCCCCCATCCGCAGGGCACAAACGAGGCGGTCTTTTGGTTGACGGCCTTGTCCGCCTCCGCATAAAACCGCAGGCGCTGCCCGGGAGGCGGCACCGCAAACTCCTTCACGGTGATCGCAAACGTCACGTTACGGCCGGCCTGCTGCTTCACTATCGAAAAGTGATGCAATTGCATCAACTGCTCCCCGGAGTCCGCCTGTATGTGCACCCAATCGCTCATTCAGCAGTCCTCGTGCGTGCGGTATTGCCGCGGATACTAGGCCACCCAATGGCCCAAGTCAAACTCTTCGCATGCGGCGGCAGAGCGGAATCGGGGCACGGACTCGAAACCGAGCCCGGACGTACCCTGGCCCGCATGATGGGGAGAGCACCAAGCGATACTAATCTGTATCAATAACGCCCAAACTCGTCCAGACTAGTTCCATGGGCAACCACACGTTAGCGAGCAAGGATCTTTGGAAGAGACAGCGCGCAGACTTGAGCGACAAGAGGAACGCGTTGTTCAAGAACTATTTGCGGAATCCGCATGACCTTGAGCTTGGTTTGGAAATCAAGAAGATCGACGACGAAATTGCCGAGTGCACCGATAAGATGAAGCGAGAAAACCTGTTGGAACGCAAGACCAAGCCACTCCCCGTGGCTGTAGCAAAAAACTAAGCGAGCACAAACCTTATTAAGTTTGCAGGGCGCGGAGCGATTTGCGCCCTGCGGTGGTATAGTGCGGACAAATTTTCTGCGTGTTCCGATGCAGGAGGAAGCATGGGTGTTTTTCGCGGACGTATGCCGCATCGGCGGATGGCAGTTCTCGCTGCCCTTGCTGCGGCGCATTTTCTTGCTGCTGCAAGCCCCGTGCGCGCGCAGGACAAAAATCCGCTGGCCAATGATTCCAACGCCGCGAAGCTGGGGGAATTTGAATTTCGCGCCAACTGCGCGTTTTGCCATGGGCTTGGCGCGCGCGGCGGGGGACGCGGCCCGGACCTGACACGCGTGCGGAAAAAGCACGGAAATTCCGACGCGGATTTATTTCGTACGATCAACGAGGGCGTTCCTGGCACGGCCATGCCGCAGAATGGCGCGACGCAGCAAGGCGTTGGCATGACCGAAGAGGAAATCTGGCAAGTGATTTCCTACATACGCAGCGTGCAAGTAAAAACGTCGGCCCCGCAGCCGGGTAATGCCACGCACGGCAAAGAGCTTTTCGCAGGATCGGCGGCATGCGCCACATGCCACATGATTGAAGGCAAAGGCGGCCGTCTCGGTCCGGACCTGACGGCCACGGGCTCAGCGCGGTCGGTTGAATACATTATCGATTCCGTACGCAATCCCAGCCGGCGCCTGGCGCAAGGAATTTCGGAAGCGATGAAGGAGTTTTCGCAGGAGTATGAGACCGTGACCGTGATCGACGATCGCGGGCAAAAATTCCAAGGCGTAGTGCTGAACGAGGATAATTTTACGCTGCAAATGCTCGATATGCGCGAGCAGCTTCACCTCTTCGAGAAGGACAAGCTGCGATCCTACGATAAGAGCCGCGAATCGCTAATGCCGAAGTACGATGAAAAAATGCTGCCAGAGAAGGATTTGCAGGACATCGTGGCGTACTTGCTGAGCCTGGATGGCAAGTGAGTTGTGCGCTTTGCAGTTGGAGGTAAGAATGCCGGCCTACTTTATTGTCGATATGGATGTTCACAACCCTGCGGGGATGCGGGAATACCTGGAGCGTGTGCCTGGGACGCTCACAGAGTATGGCGGGCGCTACATTGTTCGCGGAGGCCAATTCGAAGTGATGGAGGGAGACTGGCAGCCGGCGCGAGTGGTCATGCTGGAATTTCCAAATATGGAGCAGGCGAAACGTTGGTACGGATGCGAAGAGTATGGAGAAATGAAGGCCACAAGGCTCAAAGCGGCGAAAACCAACATGGTGTTGGTGGAGGGAGTCTAAGTGTGCCAGGGACCTTTGTGTACGAGACCATCCGCTCGAGGCTGGCCATGAAGCATGCGATTTGCGCGACAGCGACCCTTGTGATTAGCGGTTTCTTGTGTTGTTCTGCGTGGACGCAGGTGACGCCGCAGCGGCTGCTCGATTCCGCGAAGGAGCCACAGAATTGGCTTACCTATTCAGGTGACTATGCTGGCCGGCGGTTCAGTACGCTCGACCAGATCAATACGGCCAACGCGCATGCGCTGGTGCCGAAGTGGGCATACCAGACCATGGCCGGCGGAAAATTTGAGGCTACGCCGCTCGTGGTCGATGGCGTGCTATATGGCACAGGCCAAGACAATCGCGCTTTCGCGCTGGACGCGCGCACCGGCAGGCCCATCTGGCAATACCAGCGAGCGCTGCCGGCGGACATTCGTCCATGTTGTGGGCGCGTCAATCGCGGTTTGGCCATCCTCGGCGATAAAGTTTTCCTGGGCACGCTGGATTCGCACGTAATCGCGCTCGACGCCAAGACCGGCAACGTTGTGTGGGATATGACCACTTTCGATTACACGCAAGGCTACAGTATTACGCTCGCGCCGCTGGCTGTGAAAAATCTTGTCATCGTTGGGGTCAGCGGCGGTGAGTATGGCATTCGCGGATTCATCGATGCGTATGACGCGAACACTGGCGAGCGTAAGTGGCGCTTCTACACCATTCCTGGTCCAGGCGAACCTGGACACGAAAGCTGGGAAGGCGAGTCCTGGAAGATTGGGGGCGCCCCTGCGTGGATCACCGGATCGTATGATCCGGCGACGAATACGACGTTCTGGACAACGGGGAATCCGTCTCCTTCCAATCGCGGCGAAGGCCGCGCGGGCGACAACCTTTACAGCAATTCACTTCTGGCCCTGGACGTGGACACCGGAAAGCTGAAATGGTATTTCCAGTTCACCAAGCACGACGAGCACGATTACGACGCCACGCAGGTGCCGGTTTTGCTGGAGCGCGACGGCAAGCACTTGCTCATTCAGGCGAACCGCAACGGCTATTTCTACGTGATCGACCGTAGCAGCGGCAAATTACTCTCCTCGAACACGTTTGCCAAAGTGACGTGGAGCAGCAGCAAGGACGCGGAGGGGCGTCCCGTCGCCAACAAGGAGGCGAGTCCCACTCCGGAGGGCAGCCGGGTCTGCCCGGGCGCCGCTGGCGCGACAAACTGGATGTCGCCGACCTTTGATCCGCAGACCGGCTTGTTCTACGTGACCGCACGCGAGCAGTGCGACATTTTCAGCACGGCGGCGCAGCCTTATCAGGCGGGGCATGCGTATTACGGCAGCGCTTATTTTCCTAACGACGATATGGCGCCGTTTTGGGGCGCGCTTCGCGCCATCGATCCGGTCACCGGAAAAATCAAATGGGAATGGAAGCATCCGTCGCCGACATGGTCCGGAGTGCTCTCGACTGCTGGCGGACTGGTGTTCACCGGCGACGCCGAAGGAAACTTCATCGCGCTGGACGCGGCGAGCGGTAAACCGCTGTGGCACTTCCAAGCGGGGGCTTCGGTGTATTCGTCGCCTATGGCTTATGCCGTCGAGGGCAAAGAGTATGTCGCGGTGGCCGCTGGCTCCGCCCTATTCACGTTCGGCTTGCCATAACGCGACCAGTCGTATTCACGCGTTCAACATGTCACTTGCCGTCAACGCGTAAATCGCAGCGCACTCGCGTATCTTGCGCAAATCTACGTATTCGTTCGGCCTGTGCGCAACTGACAGCAACCCGGGTCCGTACGCGTAGGCCGGAATTCCTATCGCGCTGTAGAAGCGAATCTCGAGCAAACCGGGACACATCTCGAATCGCGGCGCTTCGCCGCTTACGGCCTGCACGCTCTGGGCGAGCGCCCGGCCGAGTCTTTCGTTTTGGGCGCAAGCGGCTGCTCGACCTTCCTGCAGAATCCCCCAGTCCAAGCGAATTCCAGCACGGCGGCACTCTTCGAGCACGATGATGAGCCGATTTTTCTCGGCGTCGAAATCTTCTTCCGGGTTGATGCGCCGATCGACGGTGAACCAGCATTGGTCCGGCACGACGTTGAAATTCGTTCCGCCACCGCTCTCGCCGCCCAGCATCAAGATGGAATTGCTGCTCTGCTCAGCGCTGATTGCGTAGCCCGTTTTCCGCTGCTCCACTTCCTTCTTCAGCTCCTGCAGGCGCTTTACGACGTGCAACATTTGTTCAAACGCATTCTCGCCTCGATGCTGCAAGCCAACGTGTGCAGATTTGCCCAGCACTTTGATTCGCAAAGAGATCGCGCCGCGGTTCGCGTTCCACACCACGCCGCTGGTCGGCTCCGGCAAAAGCATCCCAATCGCGTTGCGGCCGAGCTTTCCCTCACGCGCAAGCCACGCCGAGCCACGCGTTCCTCCGGTCTCCTCGTCGGGAACGAGAGTAAGAACGATTTTACCGTTCAGCTCCGCGTCGCATTCTTTCAGCGCGCGAACGGCAAAGAGCATAGCCACCATTCCGCCTTTCATGTCGCAAGAACCGCGGCCAAATAGAAAATGCTCTTTGCGCTCAGGCTGAAATTGCGCTGGTGATTGGGCTGGCACCACGTCGTAATGCCCGTGAAAATACAGCGTGCGCCTGCCGCTACCGAAGCTCGCCATCAGGCTCACCGCTGTTTCGTCGCTTGCGTCAGCCCGCGCAGGCGAGGCGGGGAATACGTGCCGCTCGCAGGTGAGGCCTGCCTGACAAAGTTTGTTTTCCAGCAGATCCGCGCAGATTCGATAATTTCTTCCGGGCGGATTCTCCGTGGGCACACTTACAAGTCCCGCCAGCAGCGCAGCCATCTCGTCTTCGCGCGGCTCGAGCCACGCGAGCAGCCGCTCAGCTATCCCAGAGCCGCTGCGAAGTGCGGAACTCATAAGCGGATGCTATCGAGGGATGCGTGCATCGCCAAGGTCCAAATTGGTGGTCAGCTCAGCGCTGGGCCGCCAATTCCAGCGCGTTGACACGCCTCCGTGCACTCCGCTACGCTTTTCAGTTCGCGCATGCCGTAATTTCGTTGCGTGCAACTGCAAGAGCCTCAGGTCAGAAGACCCGAGGCAAACTGGACAAACCGCCGGATGGCCGAAGAAAAGCTCCCCACCCGCTCGCAAGACTTTTCCGAGTGGTACAACCAACTGGTTCTGAAGGCGCAACTCGCCGACTATGCGCCGGTGCGCGGTTGCATGATCGTGCGTCCCTACGGATGGGCGCTTTGGGAAAATATGCAGCAGGCGCTGGATCGCCGGTTCAAAGCTACCGGTCACCAAAACGTCGCTTTTCCGCTGCTGATACCGCGCAGCTTTATCGACAAGGAAAAACATCACGTGGAGGGATTTTCGCCGGAGCTCGCGGTGGTCACCATCGGCGGCGGCGAGGTGCTGGCCGAGCCGTTGGTCATACGCCCCACCTCGGAAACGATCATCGGCCACATGTGGTCGAAGTGGATTCAATCCTACCGTGACCTGCCCGTGCTGATGAATCAATGGAACAGCGTCGTGCGCTGGGAGCTGCGCACGAAACTCTTTCTTCGTACGCTGGAATTCTTCTGGCAAGAAGGGCACACCGCGCACGCCACACGCGAAGAGGCCGAAGCCGAAACTCGCCAGATGCTCGACATTTACACCGATTTCGCCGTCAATGACGCCGCCATTCCCGTGATCCCCGGCAGGAAGTCCGATGCCGAGAAGTTCGCCGGCGCAGACACCACCTATTCGTTAGAGGCCATGATGGGGGACCGCAAGGCTTTGCAGTTCTGCACGTCGCATTTTCTAGGGCAGAACTTTGCACAAGCGTTCGAAGTTCGCTACCTCGACCAGAGCGGCCAGCTCCAGCATTGCTGGACAACGTCCTGGGGACTCTCCACGCGCGTCGTCGGCGCCGTCATCATGGTGCACGGCGACGACCAGGGGCTGGTCCTGCCGCCGAAACTCGCGCCCTATCAGGTCGTCATAGTTCCTATTCACCGGACGGACGAAGAAAAATCCCTGGTCCTCGACACCGCACGAAAACTGAAAGCGGAGCTCGCGAAGGCCGACATTCGCGTTACGCTCGACGAGCGCGAAGGCTCCAGTCCCGGTTGGAAGTTCAACGATTGGGAGATGCGCGGTGTCCCTCTGCGCATCGAGCTCGGACCCAAGGACGTCGCCAAGCAAGCCGCGGTCCTCGCGCGCCGCGACCGTCCCGGAAGAGAAGGGAAGATCAGCGCATCACTGGCCGGCCTGGCCGCCACAGTCCAAAGCCTGCTCGCTGAAATTCAGCAAGCGCTGCATGACAAGGCTTTGGCGTTCCGCAAAGCCAACACACACGACGCGAAAACCTACGACGACTTGAAAAAAGCGGTCGAAACCGGGTTCGCCTTTTCCTATTGGTGCGGAAACTCGGAGTGCGAAGCCAAAATCAAGGAAGAGACGCGCGCCACCATGCGGTGCATCCCATTGGAGCAATCGGGTGGCTCCGGCGTCTGCGTGTACTGCGGCAAGCCCGCGGCGGAGCGCGCGATCTTTGCCCGCGCCTATTGACGCGTTCTCGAGTAACGGGGGTGCGCTCTAGCGTGTGCGCGACCCCGACCCTGTTGCTCTCCCGGAACATCTCGCGCGGCGCGCGCTCGACACCCACTCGCCGGCGGTGCTAGCGTAAAAAGTACGAACCGTTCAGCATTTTTCGGTGACCAAGCCTATTTCGTGATCGGCTAGCGGTCGAGAGATATTCTATTGGTCAAAATTAGCAGCATGCGACGCTCCCGCGCTCGCGGCCAGCAGGGCGAAGGCAGGCTCAAAGCCATTGCCTTTACGGTTATCGTCGTTTTCGGCTTGTACGCTGCCTACAAGCTCGTTCCTCCCTATATGGCTGAGTACCAGCTTGCCGACAAAATGCAGGAGGAAGCGCGCTTTGCGGTGGTAAATCGCCATGGGGAAGAGCAAATCCGCGAAGCCATCCTCAAAGAAGCTGAAAGCCTGGACATCCCGCTGAAAAAAGAGGAGATCAAGGTTCTCGCCTCTGCGTCGGTGGTAAAAATTTCCGTCGATTACACCGTGCCCGTGGACCTAATGATCTACAAAATGGATCTGCACTTCACCCCCTCCAGCGAGAATAAGTCGATCTTGTAACGCGCTGCTCCCGTCGGCCTCCCTGAACCGCCAAGAAACCGTCCTCGTTTGCCGACGTGTGCCTATTTCGCAACTCCACGATTTTTTCAGCCGCCTTCCTAACCGTACCCACTTGCGAGACAATAGAATTCCAGCCATTGGGAGCTCAAGAGTGCGCATTCGTATCCTGAAAGGTTTTTGGACCTCCAGTCTTGGTTTGACCATTCTTGGAGTGTTCTTCGCGATTTTTCTGACCGCCGGGGGCTTTTTCACCTACTACTACACAAAATATTCCCGCATGATCGACGCCCGCCTCTCCGGCCACGTCTTGCAGAACACCACGCAAATTTTCTCCGCTCCCGGGCACATTTCGGTCGGCCAGGCGATCGGCCCTGAAGAGCTCTCCGGCTATCTGCAGCGGTCCGGGTATCGCCCGGAAGCCGATGAAAACGCCCTCGGCCAGTACACCGTGCAGAGCAACGCGGTCGACATTCGCCCCTCCAAACTTTCTTACTTCGTTGGCGGCAATGCGCTGGACGTGCAATTCTCCGGTAAGATCATTCGCGCAATCCGTCCGCTCGGCGGCGGTAACTCCCTCGAAAGCGCCGAGCTCGAGCCAGAGCTCATCACCAATCTCTTTGACAGCGCCCGCGAAAAGCGCCGCGCCGTGCGCTACGACGATCTCCCGCCGCTACTCGTGCACGCCATTCTCTCCGCGGAAGACAAGCGCTTCTTCGAACATGGTGGATTTGACTTCGTGCGCATCGCCGGCGCTGCTTGGGCTGATCTGCGCCATACCAGCAGCCATTTTCAGGGGGCTAGCACCGTCACCATGCAGGTGGCGCGTACTTTTTTTCTTAGCAACGAGCGCACCTTACGGCGCAAGGTCGCCGAAGCCATGGTGACCGTCGAGCTCGAGCAGCGCTTCACCAAGCCGCAACTCTTCGAGCTGTATGCCAACGAAGTCTATCTTGGCAACCGTGGCAGCTTCGGCATCCGCGGATTTTCGCAAGCCAGCGTCGCGTACTTCGGCAAGGACCTTCGCCAGCTGTCCCTTTCCGAGTGCGCCTATCTGGCCGGCATCATTCGCGCTCCAAATTATTATTCCTCCGCCGACCGCCACCCGGAGCGCGGTGCGCAAGCACGCGACCGCGTGCTCACGCAGATGCTGGAGAATAAATACATCAACGAGGACGACGTCCAGGAAGCCAAAAAAGCCCCGCTTAACATCGTCAAGGCCTCCGTCTCCGGCAGCGAAGCTCCTTACTTCGTCGACATGGTTAAGGACCACCTGCTCGACAGATACTCCGCAAGCGACTTGCTCAGCGAAAATTTTCGCGTTTATACCACGCTCGATCCCGCTCTGCAGCGAGCCGCCGCGTCCGCGATCGAAGCGGGGATGAAAAACGTCGATAATCTTCTCGCCAAGAAATATGACCGCTGGCGCAAAGAGCAAGCGAAGAAAGGCTCGGCGGAACCGATCCCGCAGGCGCAGGCCGCGCTCGTCGCGTTGGACCCGCGCACCGGAGAAATCAAAGCCGTGATCGGCGGGCGCGACTACGGCCAGAGCCAGCTGAATCACGCTCTCGCGCATCGCCAGCCTGGCTCTGTCTTCAAGCCCTTCGTCTACGCTGCCGCGTTTGACAGCGCGGTGGACGGAGTGCAGCCTATTGTCACTCCGGCTACGACCATTGACGATGAGCCGACCACGTTTGAATACGATGGCGTGGACTACACTCCCAACAATTACGGTGAGAGATTTATGGGCCACGTCACGGCGCGCGACGCGCTGACGAATTCTCTGAACGTGGCAACCGTGAAAGTGGCCGAGCTGATCGGCTATGGGCGCGTTGTGCAGATCGCGCGCCAAATGGGTCTTGGTAACAATATTCGCGCGACGCCAGCGGTGGCGCTTGGCGCTTACGAGATGACGCCGGTGGACGTGGCGGCCGGCTACACTACTTTTGCGAATATCGGCACGCGCGCTGAGCCGCAATTCATTCGCAATATTATTGGCGC
>Ga0307479_10002133_pt1 | contig 17987 bp, 17 predicted proteins | sample atmos_gasesECM4C_FD_203743 | JGI IMG/M metagenome (GOLD analysis project Ga0307479, IMG submission 203743) | Hardwood forest soil microbial communities from Morgan-Monroe State Forest, Indiana, United States - atmos_gasesECM4C_515 | ecosystem: Environmental > Terrestrial > Soil > Temperate... | reverse complement strand
GAGTAGCGCGGAGATTCCCCCCAAAAAACTGCACTTTGCCATTCAGGTCGCGCTCCAGGACACTCTTTCCGTCCTTGTCTGTAAACTGGCAATGAACGTCGATCGAGGTCTTGCCGGAGACCGTAGTCACATTCCGGGCCATCTCGCTACCCTTCTTGAAACCCCGCACGGTACTGTGGAGCACGACCAGGCCCGCTGCTCCGTCAGCATTGCGATCGCCTTCGCGGTACACGTGCTGGAATCCGCCTTGCTTTTCCAGTTGCTGGATCAAGTTTTCGTAAAGTGAAATCTGGAATTCCGCCGGCAGCTTGATCTCGTCCGATGTAATCATAAGAACTTGAATCGCCGAGGCCTTCTTTGCCGGCGGCGGAGCAGCCTGGGCAGGGAGCCTTGCTGGCGCGGCGAGAGCACCTAGAAGCAAAACAGCGATGGCCGTGGCGTAAAGAGTGCGCTTCATGGCTTCTTCTCCTTTGCCGTGTCCTGCTTCGTATTGGAGCTGCCCAAATCGTCCTGGATCGGAATGCTGGTGTGCGCTCCTTGCGAGACAAGGTCCTTCTTGAATGGATCCGCTTTGCCTACCGGCATGGTGAAAATCGCGCCGTGCAATCCGCCATCCGTGTCGCGATACTGAATCGTGAGTGTATCGATTTTCGAGCGGAACAAACTCAAGAGTCGGCCGCCTCCGTAAGGCGCGAACATTGTGAGCGTCCCGAACGTCCCTCGTAACACGCGCTGGCTGTCATTTTCGGTGATGACATCCTCGACGGAATGGATAGGCACACTAACCTTCGCCCCGGAGCTGGCAAATTGAAGGCTGCCGTTTTCGATCGTCAGATTCCCACTTGTGTTTGCTTTCACGCCCGCCAGACCTGTGATTTGGACAACCTTGTTACCCGCGGCCGCCTGTTGCGCAACGCTGGGCAAGGCGGTGAAACCCAGAATGCCTACCAGAAAAAGTGTGACTCTTCGCATCGAGCGCAAGACCATTTCGGCCTCCTTGACCTCATTCCACAAGTCGCAGCAGAGTTGGAAAAGGCGATGACTCGGGAACCGATTTTCAATCGGGGGTCCAACAATCAGCTTTTCTAGCGAAAAAGTCAATGCTTGCGGGGCATGCCGGCTGGCTAGCGTTCAGGCGTTCACGGAGTTGGACCGATCGCGTCCGGGCAGCGTCGCGCGGATCATCTTCGTAGGCGGCGACCTTGTGCCCCTGCTTCTCGTAGACGAGCTTAATGTCCAGTCCCTGGCAGCGAGCGCGGTATTTCAGGTCGATTGGGACGTTTTTAGGTGGGATTTCGCATCGGGGTGACGGGGGCTCCAGTCTTTTGGCGGGAAGGCCACGTGCCAGAAGATAGGATTGGGCAGCATGAACTCCACTCCCACATGGGGAAGATCTCTTGGATGCCTGTCAATGTGAACGACAACACATTCCAGCGCCGCTTTTGTCTGGACGTTCAACAGAGTGAGGCGCTGTCCTCTGTACACCTGCGACGACGCGAGAATCAACGCACCGTGAGCACTGATGGCCCGCGTGTGAGTGTCTTCTTCAAAGGGCAATCCAGCGCCGAGCTGCCCGGAGACTCGGACTGGGATGGTCATCAACACTCGCTGACTCCTTCTGCGGTTCGCCGCGAGCCAGGAGGTTTCGCGGGATTCGGCAAGCCACGTTTCAAGAGTTCCAAGGTGCTCTGGCTCAATGGCAGTAAAAACCAGCCCCATGCCCGTGGCAGCTCGGGAGTAGACGACTCTTGCCCGGGCTTCAAACAGTTGCGCACCCTTTTTGATGCGTACGTCCGTGACTGTCCCCAGGGGGAGGGCGTCGCTGGTGTCCACGTAACAGCCTTGCTGACTCAAGTCACGGACGCGCGTGGCTATCCGCGGGCCGGATTCGGCCGGTACGACTTCAGCAGCGGCAGTGAACTCGTAGCGAGGATGAACGCGGCGGTCGGCCTCGGCAAGCGCGACGGAAGGAACAGCAGGATTTTCCGCAGCCCCGGCGATGCTGGGAGAACTCGCAAGATCTTCCGCATCATCCGAACTACCAGGAGAGCGCGTAAGCTGTTCCACCTCACTGGTGAGGTCGAGAGAACCCGCAAGATCTTCTACATCAATGGCAATGTTGAGAGAGCACCCAAGGTTTTCTGCATCACTGGAAATCCCGGAAGGGCTCACGGGCTTTTCCAAATTGATGGGAGTCTCGGCAAGAGTCGCAGCTTTCGAGCTTCGCTTGCGCTTGCGATTGCGGCGCTTCATAACCATACGATTTTAACGCAAAAGGAGCAGAGAGGCGTGAACACCGCGCCCGACAATGCGCGAACTGGTAAGGAGAATAGGAAAGAGACCCGCCTTCAGGCGCGGGCTTTGTCGATCATCTCTTCCCAAATGCCTTTGGATTTGAGGATGATCTCGACGAGTTCGCGGGCGGCGCCCTTGCCGCCGTCGGCTTTGGTGGTGTAGTGGGCGGCGCGGCGGACTTCCGGGGTGGCGTTGTGGACCGCGACGGCCAGCCCCACGCGACGCATGACCATGAGGTCAGGCAAGTCGTCGCCGAGAAAGGCAACTTCCGATTCCTGGGCGCCGGTCTTGCGCAGGACCTCTTCGTAGGCGGCAATCTTGTGTCCCTGTTTCTCGTAAACAAATTCAATGTCCAACTCTTTGCACCGGCGCCGCAGCGCCGCGCTGCCGCGTCCGGTGATTACGCCCGTGCGCAGGCCGGCCGTGACCGCCAGGGTCAGTCCCTGGCCGTCGTGCGCGTCAAATGTTTTGCTCTCGAGCGCCGAGCCGTCCGACTGCGACAGTAACGTGACGCTACCGTCCGTCAGTGTTCCGTCGACGTCCATCAGCAGCACCAGAATCTGCTTGGCGCGTTTCGCCAGTTTCATCGGAATTTTCTTGCCTCGCTTAGCCAATTTCATCTCCTCTTCTCTGCGTCCTTCTCTGTGTCCTCTGCGTCTCTGCGTTATCCTTATTCTTCTCTCCCTGCAGCCCTACATCAGCTCCAGCGTCCACAAATCGTGGAGATGCACTACGCCTAGCACGCCCTTGGCTTCATCCGTGACCACGATGGAAGTAATTTTGCGCTTCTCCATCACGTTCAAGGCTTCGCTGGCGAGCAGGTGCGGTCCGATCGTTTGCGGGCTCTTGGTCATGCATTGCCCGGCGGTCATCTCGAGCGTAGCTCCGCGATGTTTTTCCATCAAGCGCCGCAGGTCGCCATCGGTGAGGATGCCGGCCAATCTGCCGTCCGGCTCGAGGACGGTGGTCATGCCCAGGCCCTTCTTGCTCATTTCGTGAAAAACATCGGGCATGGGGGTGTCTTTCGAAACGCGAGGTAGCGCCTCGCCCGCGTGCATCAGGTGTTCGACGCGAAGGAGCTTCTTTCCCAAACGGCCCGCGGGATGCAACGCCGCAAAATCGTCATGACGAAAATTGCGGCGCTCGAGCAGCGAAACCGCGAGGGCGTCGCCCACGGCCATGGCCACGGTCGTACTCGCCGTCGGTGCGAGATTCAACGAACACGCTTCTTCCTTCACGCTGACATCCAGAACGACATCGCTCGCTTCGGCGATCGTCGATTGCAATTTCCCCGTGAGCGTCACCAGCGGCATCTCCAGGCGCTTGAGCGCTTCCAGCAGCCGGATGATTTCTTCCGTTTCTCCACCGTAGGAGACTGCCAGCATAGCGTCGCCGCGCGCGAGCATGCCCAGATCGCCGTGCAGCGCCTCCGCCGGATGCAAGAAGAAGGACGGCGTGCCTGTGCTGGACAAGGTTGCCGAGATTTTTCGCCCGATCAAACCGGATTTGCCCATGCCGCTGACCACCACGCGCCCCTTGCAGGCAAAGAGCACCTCGACAGCTTTTTCAAATGTGGCATCAAGCCGGGACAGCACATCCTGGATCGCCTGCGCCTCAATCCGGAGCACGCGCCGTGCCGTGTCCAGGCTCATTTCTCGCTCCAGCGGCGCACGACCGAGTTGAGTCCCTTTAGTTTCGTGAGCAGGCCAAGAAGTTCCGAAAGGGGCAGGGCATTGGGTCCATCGGAAAGCGCTTTGGCGGGATTGTCGTGGGTTTCCAGGAAAATGCCGTCCACGCCCGCGGCTACGCCGGCGCGGGCCAGCGGCTCGATAAACTGCGGCTGTCCGCCGCTCGCCTGGCCCTGCCCGCCGGGAAGCTGCACGGCGTGCGTCACGTCAAAAACCACGGGGTAGCCCGTCCGCTGCAGGATCGGGAACGAGCGCATGTCCACAACAAGGTTCTGGTAGCCAAAGGAAGCGCCGCGTTCCGTGAGGATGATTTTTGTATTGCCGGTACTCGCCACTTTCTCCGCTACGTTGCCCATGTCCCACGGTGAAAGAAACTGCGCTTTCTTTATATTGATAATCCGGCCGGTCTTGCCCGCGGCGATCAGCAGATCGGTTTGCCGCGCCAGAAACGCGGGAATCTGCAGCACGTCGCAAACTTCGGCCGCCGCTTCCGCTTGCGACGCGTCGTGGATGTCGCTGAGGATCGGGAGTTTCAGTTCCGACTTGATCTTGCCGAGAATCCGCAAGCCTTCCTTCAGCCCTGGGCCGCGGAAGGCCTTCAGCGAGGAGCGGTTAGCCTTATCGTAGGAGGCCTTAAAGATGTACGGTATTCCCGCATCGGCGGCGATCTTGGCGACCTTTTCCGCCATCATCCGGGCGTGCGCTTCGCTTTCAATCACACATGGCCCGGCAATCAGAAACAGAGGGTTACCGCCACCGAGGCGCAAGGAGCCCAGACTGATTTCTTTGCCTGCCGTCATGAGGAGCTTTGAAGATAGCACAGAGGCTGGAGGGGTTGCCAAAACGAGGCGCGCTGCCGCGAACTATGAGTAGCGAGGGGCGCGGCGAAGCGGCACAAAAGTGGTGCGCGCGTTATTCATGGACGCCGCCGATGATTGATGAGGAAAGAAAGGACCCGCGGCGCCCTGAACCGGCTTGCTAACACCGGGCGTGGCCGATCCGTCTTTCAAACAAAAGGAGCACAGCGATGAAACTACAAGACAATGGCCGTCGCGGATTTCTTCAACGGGTGGCGGGATGGGCATGGGCGTGCGCTGCCGGTTCGTATCTGTTGCCGGCGCTCGCGAGCGGACAGAACCCACCGCCTCCGGAGCCGCCGGACACAAAGTGGACGGCTACGATTGTGCCGGCAGGTGAGCCGGGCGAGCCGCTCGTTGTTGAGGGGCGCGTGTTCGCGCCGGACGGCGAGCATAGTGTAGCGGGAGTCGTCGTTTATGCCTACAACACCGACAAGGATGGCTATTATTCGCCGGATGGAAGAGTGGGGCATCCGCGGCTGAAGGGCTACATGAAGACCGACGCCGAGGGGCGCTTCGAGCTGCACACCATCCGGCCGGGACGTTACCCGGGAATGCACATTCCGGCGCACGTTCATTTCAATTTGTGGGGAGCAGGTTATCCAGTGCAATGGACCGAGGAGCTGCGTTTCGAGGGCGATTCCTATTTGACGGAAGCGATGAAGCACGAGTCCGAGGCGCGCGGGAAATTCGCGACCATTCGGCCGTTGTCGCGAGACAAGGACAACATCTACCACTGCGAAATCAATCTGCGCTTGCAGGAAAAATCAAATTACCCGGGGCACTGAGTACTGAGATTCGATTCCACGCCCACTCACAAACAAAATTCGCTGGACGAGCCGAGAGAAAGCATTGATGATGGCCTCCTCGTTTTGCAGTCACGCCGCATGTTGGAGGGATGCATGAAAATTACAGTGGCAATTCTCGCGGCCGGCGCATTGTGCTGCATGATTTACGCGAGCGGAGCACAGGAGTCCAGCACGGTGGAGGCGGAGCGTTACATCAAGGAAAGCGAACGCGAATGGGCCGAAGCAGTCGCCAGCGGCGACACGAGTCCAGTCGAGCGCATCCTGGCGGATGACTACCTCGGGATGGACACGGATGGCACTCTCTACGATAAAGCCAAAGCAATTTCGTTCACGCGCGAGGGGCCTAAAGTTTTCATTTCCAATCATCTTAATTTCGTAAAGGTGAGATTTTTCGGCGAAACCGCTGTCGCCCAGGGAAGCGAGTCCTGGGTACGGCGGACAGGTTCGCCACTGCAAGGCCGTTTCGCTTGGACGGACACTTGGGTCGGGCGCAACGGCAAATGGCAAATCGTGGCGGCGGAAGACTTGATCGCCCCGGAAACGTCGAAATAAAAGTGGTGCCTATGCAGTCGCGCGTGGGGCAGCGCGGAGCGCGGGTTCGTGCTTTGGTTCACTAAGCGACGCGGCGGGGCGGAGCTTCTGTTTCTTGTGCTCCAATGCGGCACCGATAAAAGCTGCAAAGAGCGGGTGCGGCTCCAGCGGCTTGGACTTGAATTCCGGGTGGAATTGGCAGCCGAGGAACCAAGGGTGGTCGGGGGCCTCGACGATTTCCACGTAATTTTCATCCGGCGTGCGGCCGGTGATGCGCAGCCCCGCGGCCACCAGCGTTTTTTCGTAGTCGCGGTTGAATTCATAGCGGTGGCGGTGGCGCTCGCTGATCTCCAGCTTGCCGTAAGCCTTGTGCGCGAAGGAGCCGGGCTCCAGCTTGCAGGGCCACGCACCCAATCTCATGGTGCCGCCCATTTCGTCCACGCCCAGCAGTTCGCGCAATTTATAAATGACGCGGTGCGGCGACTGCGGATCAAATTCCGTGCTGTCCGCCTGCTTCATTCCGGCCACGTCGCGGGCATATTCGATCGTGGCGCATTGCATTCCCAGGCAAATCCCAAAGAACGGCACCTTGTGTTCGCGCGCGTACTGAATCGTGTAAATCATTCCCTGGATGCCGCGCTTGCCGAACCCGCCGGGAACGAGGATGCCATCATAGCCGTGCAAGCGCGCCGCCGCCGTTGCCGGCGAATCGATGTCTTCGGCTTCAATCCATTCGAGAACGGTCTTGTGGTTGTGCGCCAGCCCGCCGTGCAGCAGGGCTTCCCGCAAACTTTTGTACGCGTCTTCGAGCTGCACGTACTTGCCAACCACCGCAATCCTTGCCTCGCCGGCCGGGTGGTGCATCCGGTACACCAGGTCAATCCACGGGTTCATATCCGAAGGTTTTGCTTCCAGTTTCAGCAGCCGCAAAATCTGCGCATCCAGTCCTTCCTTGCTCAGTTCCGCGGGCACGGCGTAGATCGTGTCGACGTCTTCCATTGAAATGACGCAGGATTCCACGACGTTGCAGAACAACGCAATTTTCTTCTTCAGTTCCGATGGGATGTGGTGATCGCTGCGGCAGAGCAGAATGTCCGGCTGAATCCCGATGCTCAGCATTTCCTTCACGCTGTGCTGTGTGGGCTTGGTTTTCAGCTCGCCGGCCGCGGCGATGAAAGGCACCAGGGTGACGTGGACGAAGAGGGAGTTCTCCGATCCCAGCTCGAGCCGCATCTGGCGGATGGCTTCGAGGAAGGGAAGCGATTCGATGTCCCCGACCGTCCCGCCAATCTCCACAATTACGATGTCGACGGCGTCCGAGACCTTCTTGATGGTCGCCTTGATTTCGTCGGTGACGTGCGGGATCACCTGCACGGTCTTGCCGAGATAATCCCCGCGGCGCTCCTTGGTCAGGATGGTTTCGTAGATTCTTCCCGTCGTCCAGTTATTGTCGCGGGAGAGCTTGGCGTGCGTGAAGCGCTCGTAATGGCCGAGATCGAGGTCCGTTTCCGCACCGTCTTCGGTCACAAACACTTCGCCGTGCTGAAAGGGGCTCATGGTGCCCGGATCGACGTTCAAGTAGGGATCGCATTTCTGCAGGGTGACTTTGAAACCGCGACTTTCGAGGAGACAGCCGATGGAGGAGGCAGCTACGCCCTTCCCAAGTGAGGAAACAACACCGCCGGTTACAAAGATATATTTTGGCGCCATCCTTATAGCCCGCGTTCCTACGCCGGGCCCGTTTGCCCTCCACAGGAGTGACGTACGCATAATTATCGTCGGAACTCGCGGTTCTGTCAAATCGAACTCTTCGCGCCCCGTTATCGATATTTTTTCTCTCGCGCGCGAAACTTATTCCTCGGGAACGGGTTCGTCACCAGTGGGGAATACTCTCTGCAGGCTGGTGGTTCCGGTGAATGTTGCGTCTTAGGAAATTTTGCGCAGCAACCGGACGGCAGCGCAGGGCAATTCGCCATCTAATCGAAATGAACCTTTAGCCTCGTGTCCCCGGATGCGTTTTTCCGTTTGGTCCCCGCGACGCAGAAAGGCTCTGGGTAAATCCATGCAGGTGGGAAGGGGTCATGATAGCTACCAGACGAAATAAGGCAGGCGCTTTTGCGTTTGCCATCGCATCGGCGCTTTGCATTTCCGCGAACGCCCAGGAAGCGGCGAAGCAGCCGGATGCGCAGCAACTTCGCGCCTATAACATGAGCCGCGAGAGTTTTCTTCTCGGCACGGTCGTAAAATTCGAGTCGGCCTCCAGCACGTTTCCCATGGGCGCCCATTTGACGATTCAGACCTCTTCCGGCCCCATCGACGTTCATCTCGGCAACGCCAAAGTTCTCCAGGCCAGCCATCTCGAGTTGAATCCTGGCGATAGCGTGCGCATCGTCGGTGAACTCCTGGCCCTCGGTGACAGTACCTACTTCGCCGCCCGTATTGTGCAGAAGGGCGCCCAGGCCGTCGCCGTTCGCAACACAAAAGGCTTCGTCCTCTCTCCCGCCTCGGCGATGACGCCAGCACAAAAGGAAGCGCTGCGAGGTGTGCGATGAAGCGCACCTTTATGATGCTCGTGGCGGGGGCGGCGCTCTGGAGCGTCTCCTGCGGCGGCAATGGTATTGTCAACCCGCCGCCTCCCGTCGGGAAATTCAGCGCCGCCAGCTTGAAAGGCCAATACGTCTTCGTGACCAATGGTGAAGTTTTCTCGGTAGGCGCCATCAATGCCACCCCGCTCGCCCGAACAGGAGTATTCAACGCCGATGGGCTGGGCAACATTACAGCCGGCGTCGAGGACGTGAATGCCGATGGAACTACCACCCTCGCTCTTCAAATCACCAACGGGAGTTACACTGTAAATGCCGACGGTCGTGGCGCGCTCACTTTGAACATCACCGCGAACGGTGCCACGTCCTCCATTGACTTTGGCATCGTTCTGACCTCCACGAGCGACGGCCTGCTGATCGACGAGACTTCCAATAGCAATCAAGCCTCCACCGGCAGCGGCAATTTCGTACTGCAAACCGGCGGGCCATTCACTGTGGGCTCTGTCGCAGGGCCCTATGTATTTGACTTTGCGGGGCTGGACGGAAACCAGACAAACCTTTGTCCTTGTCCGGAATCCTTTGTCGGGCAATTCAACGTTAACAATGCCGGGACCATCAGCACGGGCTTCTTCGATGACAACGACGATTTTCAACTCTCGAGTGGAGCGGTTGTCGGCAATTTTGCCCAGGACAACCTGAACCCTTCATTCCCAATTTCAACTACTGGCCGTGGCGTCGCACAAATCGCCGGACAAGACTTTGTTTTCTATATCGTCGACCCAACGCGCGTTCGATTCATTAGCACCAACCGCGGAATGCTTTCCGGCGACGCGGTCGGCCAAAATAATACTTTGCCAGCACAGGTGAGCAGCATCAGTTCCAGCTTTGCTTTCATCGTTGCCGGCAGTTCCGGCAGCGGCGGCGTAACCCGAGTCGGCCGCTTCACCTCCAACGGTGCAACCGTTACAAACGTCCTTGAGGACACCAACGACGCCGGCAGATTCATCCCGACGAATAGCACGACTACCGCCAGCATAAGCCTCGACCCGGCAACTCCAGGGCGCGGAACCTTCACCTTCACTGATCCCAATTTCCTCAGCACTCCATCCAAATATGTTTTCTATCTGAGTTCTTCAACCCAGGGCGTCATCCAGGAGCAGACCACCACTAGCGCCGGAGCTGTCGTCAACGTTGCCGATGGCAGTATCGCTGCTCAGACTGGCAGTCCCTTCTCAAGCAGCAACATTTCGGGAACGTACGCCATCAACTGGAGCGGGCTGAGCGTCCAGAACAATGGCGCGTTCGCAACACAGGATGAAGAAGACCTGGTCGGCCAGGTAGTCGTGTCCAACCTAAACTTGAATGGCGCAGCCGACATCTTTCAATTCCAGAATGGCGTGCCTGTCTTCGATCTTGTCGCCAGCGGTTCCATCTCCATCGCCGGCGATGGAACTTCAAGCAGCACCCCAAATCCAAATCGCAATACCATGAGCTTCCAAATCGTCAAGAGCAATACAAGGACAGACAGTTTTGTCGTTTACTTCGTGAACCCCCAACTCGCATTCTTCACCAACAATCAAAATGCGAATCGCGTCCTGGCTGGAATCCTGAAGGCGCAGCAATAACACCAAACAACATCATTGATTTGCCTTCGAAATTGCCGCCCGGCGGAGTCCCTGCCGGGCGGTTTCATTTCTGTAGCAGCTTTTCCACCCGCGCCACGTCTTCGGGAACGTCCACGCTTACCGCGTCGTGTTCCACTTCGGCAACGCGGATCTTCCATCCGTTTTCCATCCAGCGCAGTTGCTCGAGCTGTTCGATTCTTTCGAGTTCGCCCTGGGGCAGCGTGGGATATTCCAGCAGGGCTTCGCGTTGAAAAACGTACAGCCCGAGATGTTTCAGATGCCGCACAACAATTTTGCTCGTCGTATCCCGCACCCAGGGAATCGGCGCGCGCGAGAAATACATGGCGTTCCCGTCGAAGTCCAGCACCGTCTTCACCACATTCGGGTCCATGATGTCGCCGGGCGTCTTGATGGGCGTCGCCACCGTACTAATGGAAGCTTGCGGTTCTTCCAGCAGGGAATTAACCGCGACATCAATAGCAACCGGGTCTAACAGAGGCTCATCTCCCTGCACGTTCACGAAGACATCGCCCTCTTCGCGCGCCGCCACTTCCGCCACGCGTTCCGTCCCGGTGCGGTGCTCGCCCCGCGTCATTCTCGCCTCGCCGCCAAATCCTTCCACGGCTTTCACAATGCGCTCATCATCGGTCGCCACAATCACCCGGTTTACCTGTTGCGCCAGTTTAGCGCGCTCGTAAACCCTTTGGATCATGGGTTTCCCCGCCAGGGGTATCAGGGGTTTTCCGGCTAGGCGCGTGGACCCATAGCGTGCGGGAATAACTACGATGACCTTCGGCGGACTCATGGGGGGGCTCCGGGGCTCGGGAATTTTTGACCTGCTTGGCAAGTCCAATCCAATGGAAGCTGCGATGCTACCATACGTCACTTTCTCCGGCTGGGGCATCAAACTGTTCGAAAGTGAGAAGCAAGCAATTCCTCTTGTTTTTGGGAGGCTGAGTGATAGAATTTTCCCCTAGTACGAACCGCGCGGCCATCCCAGAAGGCCGGGATGACGGGGGTGCCGTGAAACGCGATTTACTGGGTTTTCGCGTTCTGTCTTTTTCAGTCCGCATCCTGCTGATGGTTTGCCTGTTCGTACTGTCCGCCGAACCCCCTGCCGCCGCTCAATCCATTTCCAACGAAAGCAAGTCCAAGGACGAAGGCAAGCGCGAGGAAGGCAAAGAAGTCAAAAAGGACGACGTGCGCAAAGACACCGCCGGCATCCCTTTCAAGCCCGGCGGAACCATTCATTTTGACGTCGACCTTGCGCTCGTCAATGTGACCGTCACCGATCCCTACAATCGCTTGGTCACCGGCCTCGATACCGACAACTTTCGCGTCTTCGAAGACAACATCGAGCAGGAAGTCGTTACTTTCTCCGCCGAAGACGTGCCCATCTCCATCGGCGTCATTTTTGATTACAGCGGTAGCATGAGCAACAAAGTCGGCAAGGCGCGCGAAGCCGCCGTGCAATTCTTCAAGACCGCCAATCCCCAGGATGAATTTTTCCTTGTCAGCTTCAACGAGCGCGCCGAATTGACCAGTTCCTTCACCAACAGCGTGGAAGACTTGCAGAGCCGTATGATGCTCACCGCGCCCAAGGGCCGCACCGCGCTCCTGGACGCCATCTATCTCGGCCTCAGCCAGATGAGGGGTGCACATAACGCCAAACGTGCCTTGCTCATTCTATCCGATGGAGGTGATAATCATAGTAGGTACAATGAGAGCGATATCAAGCGGCTGGTAAGAGAAGCAGATACCCAGCTCTACGCCATTGGTATCTTTGACCCGCTTGGATATCGCAATCGGACCCCGGAAGAACTGGGCGGCCCGTCGCTGCTCGGCGAAGTAACGGAAATGACCGGAGGCCGCGTTTTTGCGGTGGAGAAGCTGGATGAGCTGCCGGATATCGCCACGAAAATCGGCATGGAGCTGCGAAATCAATATGTCCTCGGCTATCGACCAAGCAACAAAGCACACGACGCCCGCTGGCGCAAGCTCAAGATCAAATTGCGCGCTCCCAAGGGGCTTCCGCCGCTCAGCGTCTATTCCAAGACCGGATACTACGCCCCCAGCCACTGAGGTCTTCCGGCGTGTGTTTCCTTCGGTGCGCTGCCTTTCTCTCTTGATTTGCACCGCGGCTCTCTTCGCTTGCCCCGTCTTCGCCCAGCTTCCAGTCCCCAATCCGGCGCCGCCTCCTCCCAGCCAGGATGCCAACGCCGGGCAGCAAGGCCCGAAGCTGATCTTCAACGTGAACCTGGTCGTTTTGCACACGACCGTCATTGACGACCGCCAGCGCTTCGCCGACGGCCTCAAGTCGGAAAACTTCCGCGTTTTCGAAGACAAAGTCGAACAGAAACTCTCGGTGTTTAAGCGCGAAGACGTGCCCGTCAGCATGGGGCTGGTGATCGACAATAGCGGCAGCATGCGCGACAAGCGCCCGCGCGTCAACGAAGCCGCCATTACCCTGGTGCAGGCCAGCAATCCCCAGGACGAAGCCTTCGTCGTCAATTTCAACGACGACTTCTATCTCGATCTCGACAAGGATTTCACCAGCAGCATTCCCGAGCTGAAAGAAGCTCTCGAACGCATCGATTCCCGCGGCAGCACCGCGCTTCGCGACGCCATCATCGGCTCTCTCGACCACCTCAAAAAAGCTTCCAAGGACAAGAAAGTCCTCCTCGTCGTCACCGACGGCGAAGACAACGCCAGCCGCAATTCCCTCGAGAAAATGATTCGCGAAGTCCAGAAGACCGACACGGTGATCTACACCATCGGCCTCCTCAGCCAGGAAAATAAGAAGGAAGCCAAGCGCGCCCGCAAAGCCCTCGAGCAAATCGCCTCCGCTTCCGGAGGCCTGGCCTTCTTCCCGGAAAATGTCGATGACGTGCACAACATCTGCCAGCAGGTCGCCCACGACATTCGCAACCAATATGTTCTGGCCTACTATCCTACCAACACCAATCGCGACGGCACCTTCCGCGCCATCCACGTGGAAGTGATTCCCCCGCATGGCCGCGGCAAGATGGTCGCCCGCACCCGCAACGGCTATTACGCCCCCGTACAGAAACCTTCCGTCGCCGGCAACTGACGGTTCTTTCTTCTTCTCTGCCCTGAAAATGCGGCTAAATCCTATATAGCCAGTGCGACTGCGCCCTGTATTTTCCTTTTCTGACTGACAACTAAGAACTGATAACTGAAAACCGTCGAAGATCGAATTTGTAGGGGCGCAGCATGCTGCGCCCCATTTCGGCAAGCCTCCACCCCATTGCAACGGGGCGTGCCGTTTATTGCGCCTTAGGCAATTGCAGAATCATTCCACCGCCTTGCCCTGTCTGCACCGTCGGCAACTGCCCGTTCCACTTATCGATCAACGCGCGGTTGTTTTCGATCCGCCGCAACTCAAGCAACTGCGGCGTCAGCGAATTTTGCCGGATGCGGTTGGCATCCGCTTCGCCCTGTGCCCGTGTCACCAGGGATTTGGCGTCCCCTTCCGCCTCCGCAATTTTCTTCGCGGCCTCGGCTTGCGTCGTCGCCAATTCGTTGCGGGCCCGCTCCGCCTGCTGGATCGCCTGCGCCTTCGCCGTGATGGCCGTGGCGATCACCGCCGGCACGCGCGGCGCACCGATGAAGCCAAACTGCTGCACGCTCACTCCCACCGGCGACATTTTCTGTTCGATCTTTGCCTGCACCTTGCTCAGAAACTCCGCCTTTTTCTCGCCGTAGATATCCTCCACCACGTACGTCGAAGCCACCTCGTTCAGCGAATTGCGCACCACGTCGCGCAGGATCCCATGCGTGAACGACTCCATGTCCGCGAGCCGGTACTTCACGTAGAAGTCCGGCGCCTTCGCCGCTTCAATGGCATACGACAGCGACACGTCCACGAAGATTTCCATGCCTTCCCTGGAGTTGAACCCCATCTCTTCGTTGATCGGATGTCCTTCGTTGGTATCTTTTGTCCATTTCACGGTCTGCACGAACGTCGGGAATTCAATGATCTGCGTGCTCAATGGTGAATACACCACCCATCCCGTGCGCACCGGAATCTCCGATGCCCCGCGCTGTTTGCCCGCCAGGTTGATTTCCACGCCCACGTGGCCCGCCTCGATGCGCGTCACGCGCAGCAGGAATACGCTCAGCACCACGAGCACAAGGATTACGCCGATGGCGATGGCTCCTAGTTTCAAGAGCGGCCCGTCCCTCCTCATTTCAAACGCACCGTCCTCACGCCCTCCGCCTTTATTGAACATAGCCATGCCAATCCTCCCTCCGCCAAAGAACGCCTTCACTCTGGGCTTCCAGCCTACAGTACATCACGTTAGGAAGTCGTGATGAACCCAGTCCGCGGATTGCAGTCAGTTTTTGAAACAGTGCGGGTTGCGTTGCGGGACACAGCAAGCTCTTCACCCGCTCGCGCGCTACAGACTGCACCCACTAGTATCCGCTGCCATCAAACTCTTTCGGGTGTTCAAAAGTGGATAGAGGGGATTTGCACCGGTTGTTAGCATGCGGCCTGGTCTGCATGTCTGAAGTCGGCTTGGCAGCGCGGTTCGGGCACTGTCCAGCGACGATGATGAGAAATCCAGCCCAGGAGCTTTGATATGAAAAAATTGCTGTTGATGATTTGCATGTTCAGTATGGGCAGCCTGGGCTGGGCGCAGTCGGCGCCGCCACTGGGTTCCGCGCAGAGCTTCGCGGTCCTGGGAGCCTCGACGGTGACTAATACGGGCCCCACTGCCATCACCGGAGATTTGGGCGTAAGCCCTGGTACCGCTGTCACCGGGTTTCCTCCAGGGAGCGTGACAGCAGGATCAATCCACGCCGGCGATGCCACCGCCGTCTCGGCTCAGGCCAATGCGCACACGGCATACGCGGCTCTGGCAGCCGAGCCTTGCGGAACCAACTTGACTGGGAAGACTCTTGGCACCACTCCCGGCGCGGTCGCGCTCTCTCCTGGCGTCTATTGTTTTAATACTTCGGCGCAATTGACTGGAACCCTCACGCTCAATGGCGGCGGTGTCTACGTTTTCAAGGTAGGAACCACGCTCACGACCGCGAGCAATTCCTCTATTGTCCTCGCCAAGGGCGCGACGGCGGGGAATGTGTTCTGGCAGGTTGGCAGCTCTGCCACTCTTGGCACCAACACCGCTTTTGAAGGAAGCCTTCTCGCGAATATCAGCGACACGATCACTGCCGGTGCCAGCGTTACCGGTCGAGTCTTCGCGTTGACGGGTGCTGTGACGCTCAGCGGGAACCGCATCCATGCCGCGTCAAAATAGGGCAGGACAGCACCAAATCAAGGGGATGCGGCCGGCGAGGAGCCGGCTAAAGGCAGCCCCGCCTCGCTTATCTGCCTGCTTTCTTCTCTTGGCAGAGCGCTCGCCAGGACCAAGGCGCCCCCACATAGCGCCAGAATCTCGAATCCGCTGGTCCACGGGCCGGGATTGTGCAGTTGCCCGATGATGCGGGGAACGTAGAGCAGCAGGAAGAACAGCATAAGCGTCGTTGCCAGAAGATTAGCCGCCATCCGCGCTCTTTGTCCGAGAAGGATCCCCGCACCCGTGCCAACGAAGACGGCGCCGAAAAGACACGCCCAAAGTCGCCCTCCCAAGTACCACGGTGGACCCAGTCCCGCGCCGAAACCCGCGTATAAAAAATGTTGTATCCCGAAAGCCACAAAAGCCAGGGCAAAAAAATATCGCCCCAGCCCGAGAAACGGATCGGCCTTTTCCCGCTCTTCTAAAGGAGCGGCGTTCGCAAGAATCCACGCGCCTCCACACATTGCCAGCGCCACAAATCCGCTGGTCCACTCATTCCCGTTGGTGGAATTGCCGATGATGCGCGGAATGTGCAGCAGCACGACAAAGAGAAAAAACATCACTCCCAGCATCGTTGCCGCAGGTCGCGCCATCAATTTGTAGAGAATGCCGCCAGCAGCAGCAAAGAACGCCACGCCCACAAAGTACGCCCAAAACAGCCGCCCCGGCATAAACGCCGGCACCAGCGTTGCCACGAAGCCGCCGTAAATAAAATGTTGCACCCCGAAAACGACAAGGGAAATGGCAACGCATAGTTGTCCAAGTGTTTTGCTCTGGTTGGTCATTGTAAGGGCGGTTGTCGCGCACCTACTCTATCCGCAACGCCCAGCAATCCACAAGCGTTAGGCAACGAGTGGTTCCAGCTTGCCCAACGGCCGGACTTCTATACAATACGGGCAGTGGTTCCGGGACCGGACGCCAATGCGCGGCATCAATATCGACTCGCTTTCTGAAGAAGAACTCGTCGAGCTCAATCACAAAATCGTGGCGCGCCTCAGGTTTCTCGGCCAAATGCGCTCCCATAGCGCGATGCTGGATTTCCGCATCGGGGAAAAGGTGAAGTTCCGCCCCTCGGGGCGGCCTGAGCTGACTGGAACTCTCACCCGCTACAATAAAAAGACCGTGACTGTTGTTACGGACACCGGAGAGCACTGGAATGTTGCGCCCGGGCTGCTCTCCCGGTTGGATTCCCTTGACAGCGGAAACGCGGAATCTTCGAGTGCCACGGTCGTGCAGTTTTCGGACCGTGCGCCCAAGAAATGAATTCGTTTGATATCTTTCGCGCCGCGCGTCCCCTGGGCCACTCTTGTATGCGCTAGAATGAAGGCATGCAACGCAAGGTCTTCTGGACTACCTTTGTCGCGCTGGGACTCGTAGCGGACTTCACCTTGCCCATCTTGTGGTCATTACTGGCCACCATTCCCATCGGCATCTTTAGCTGGTGGGTGGCCTACCGCAGCGACTGGTTCTGATGCGCGAATTCAAACCCGGCCCGACGCCGATCCATTGACGGCGTGCCCAAAAACTCCTTGACTCACTATGCCTCATTTGATAATCTACTCTCCGGGTAAGAGCGCGGGTTTTTCTGTTTGCGGCAGTTTCGCTGCCGCTTTTTTTATTTCCGGCACCGCAAATTCTAGCCGGCATTTTCGGCAAGATTCCTCTGCCGGTACGCCACCGCGTCCGACGCGGACACTTTGGGAGTGCGGCGGCTCGCCGCCGCTTTTCTTCCATCATCCCTCTTAACCCCGCATCTCGTCGTTGCGGTAAACCAGTGGCAGCAACCCGTGCTAAGCCACGCGAACGAACAGAGGGCTTAACTGCCCGAAAGAGCAGTTATTCGATGGGGAGCATCGTTGGGCTGAAAAGAGATTGGCGTTGGCGCCAAAAAATGATTACGCCGAGGGTTGGGACATTGTTTTTCCCGGTGTTCGTAAGGACATGATTTCGCTTAAGAAGCTGGTGCCATGGGGAATGGCGGCGTCGAAATTTCCGGCGATTGTCTGCCCCATATCCGCCAGCGTGTCCCGCACTCCCAGATTCACGCCTGCGCCGCCTCCCGGCGAATAGGCTAAAATCGGCACGTACTCGCGCGAATGGTCCGTCGTCGGCCAGCGCGGATCGGGATCGCATCCGTGGTCCGCGGTGATCATCAGCATGTCGGAAAGACTCAGCAGCGGCAAAAACTCCCCAAGCATGCGGTCAAATTCTTCCAGCGATTTGGCAAAGCCCTCGACGTCTTTCCGGTGGCCGTACAGCATGTCGAAATCCACCAGGTTGCAGAAAATCAGTCCGCTCTTGCGCTCGCCCACCGCCGC
>Ga0307479_10002132_pt1 | contig 17996 bp, 12 predicted proteins | sample atmos_gasesECM4C_FD_203743 | JGI IMG/M metagenome (GOLD analysis project Ga0307479, IMG submission 203743) | Hardwood forest soil microbial communities from Morgan-Monroe State Forest, Indiana, United States - atmos_gasesECM4C_515 | ecosystem: Environmental > Terrestrial > Soil > Temperate... | reverse complement strand
CGTGTGCCAGGTCCGTGACTACAGTGAGCCCTTTGCCATGCGCGACCGGCCGGAATGAATCGACGACCATGGCGATGACCGGAGCCAAGGACGGAATCGGCCTTGCATCGATTCGCAAGCGTCCCGTGACGATACGCGAGACATCCAAGAGGTCATCAATCATGCGGCGCTGCGTTCTTGCATTGCGCTCGATGATATCGACTGCATACGCCATGTCTTCCGTCCCGAGGCGGCTGCCCTTCAAAAGGGCGGTCCAACCTAACACCGCCATCAGCGGCGTACGCAACTCGTGCGACAGCATCGCGAAGAACTCGTCGCGCGCCTGGTTCGCCTTCTCTGCGGCATCCCGTCCATGCCGCTCCGCGGCCCGCAGCCTTGCCTGCGCCAGCCGTGCCTCGACCCGCGCAATCAGCTCACGGGCGGAGAAAGGTTTGATGATGTAATCATCCGCCCCTGCCCGCAGACCCTCGGACGAAGCCTCCCCGCCCGCTCGAGCCGAAAGCAACATAATCGGGATCTGCGCGGTGGCCTGGTCCTCGCGCAATGCCCGCAGCAGCCCAAAGCCATCCAACCGCGGCATCATGACATCCGCGATCACCAGATCCGGCGGCCGCCGCCGGATGCGCTCGAGGGCCGACACTCCGTCCGTCGCCCCCTCCGTCCGCCATCTTTGCTCGAGAAGCCGGCACAGATAGCCGCGCATGTCCGCATTGTCGTCGACCACGAGAATGTCCGTGAGCGGGTCATTGCGCAGGCTGGCTGCAACCCGTTCCAGAACCGAAGGGTCCGGCGGCGGCTCGAGGGGCGCACTATTGAGCGGCTTGTCGGGCAACCAACCCAACGCCTCTTCGACGAACGCATGCGGTCCGGTCCGGGAAGCGGGGGAATGGCGCGGCGCAACGATTCGACTGCTGTCCAGATGGGCGCAGCCGCGTGGAATCCGAATCGTCATGGTCGTCCCCAGCCCAAGCTCACTGCGCGCGGCAATCGCTCCGCCGTGCAGTTTCACCAACTCCTGGACCAGTGACAGTCCGATACCCGAGCCTTCGTGGGTGCGTGTTTGCGGCGCCCGGCCGCGAAAGAAGCGTTCGAACACCCGCGACAGGTCCTCCGGCGCAATCCCGCAACCGCTGTCCGTGACCTGAAGCTGGATATGATCTGCCTGCGTGCGCTGAATGACCTGCACCGCTCCCGAGAAAGTGAACTTGAGCGCATTGGAAATCAGGTTGAGGACAATCTTCTCCCACTTGTCGCGATCCACGTACACCGGCTCGGGAATCGGGTCACAGTCAATCGTGAGAATGACGCCTGCACGCTCGAAGGCTGAGCGGAACATGCTGGCGAGATCGGTCGTGAGCGCTGCGAGGTCAAGTGGCTCGAAAGCCGCTTCGATGCGGCCCGCCTCGATGCGGGAGAATTCCAGCAGCGAGTTGACGAGCTTGAGCAGGCGCCCGCCGCCACGGCGGGCAATCTCGAGCGACTGGCGATCCGCGTCTTCGAGCCTGTCGCGCGCGAGGGTCTCATCGAGCGGGGCGAGCAAGAGGGTGAGGGGAGTGCGCAACTCATGGCTGATGTTGCTGAAGAATAGAGTCTTGGCGCGATCGAGCTCGGCAAGCGCCTGCGCCCGCTCGCGCGCGTATTGCTTCGCGCGGGCGTTGGAAATGGCCGTTTCCAGGTGACCCGCAATGAGGGTGTGAAAAGTGCGCGATTCCTCCAGCGGCCGCATGGGATTCGCGCCCGCGACCAGGATCGCAGCCAGGTCCGAATCGCCGTGACTGGCAATCGGCAAAGCGACGGCGCGCTCGGGACTCATATCCGCCACCCGGAGACCGCCGCCGATGAGCGCCTGCACGTTGTCAACGGAAGTAGCGGCTTGTGTGGCCGCCACTGCCGAGAGTTGCCACGGGTCGTTGGTGCTCGTCAGATCGACAAACGCAGGCACGGTTTCAGGAACAGACACGAGTCCCACGGTTCCGGTCAGTCTGGCTCGCCGGCTGCCCCGCTCGACGAGATAGAGCAGGGCGAACGGCAGATCGCGCGGGTTGGCCTCCAGCGTGATGACCGCAGCTTGACAGGCGCCCTCGGGCGTCTCTGCCAACGATCCTTGCGCGGCCAGAGCGCGCAAACACACCAGTTGACGGTCAGCGATGACACGCGCGGTGGTCTCGATCGCGGTGCAGAAAATCCCGCTGGGCCGGCTCTGTGCATCCCGCAATGCCGCGAAGGAGAAGGTGATGAACGTTTCCTCCAGATACCCGCTGCGCTGGAGCGGCATCAGCAGGTCGGCCTCGCCGGTGGGCACGCCAGTGCTGAGCGTGTAGTCAAATCGCGGCTGCAGGATCTGCGTCCAGATTTCCTTCCAGGCGATCCGGACCGGCACGCCGAGGCCGTGTGGATGCCGGGATGGACCTGCAAGCGGGATGAAGGCGTCGTTGTAGAAGTAGATGAGCTCCTCACCCAGCCCGAGCGCTGTCGGAAAGCTCGAATCGAGAATAATGTTGACCGCATTGCGCCAGCTTTCGGGCCAGCGCTCGACCGGGCCCAGCGGCGTCGAGCTCCAGTCGAATTCCCTGAATCGTGTCGCCATCTCGCCGCGGACGGCAGACGGTTGCGAAGGAGTGAGCAATGTACTGAGCGCCTCGCAATTCCTTTTAGCGAGGGAAGCATAGACCGATGACGTGAAACTCACAGACGAATCGATGCTGCACTGCGAGCTTCGGACGCCGAATGGAACTAGGCCGCGGCCTCCACCGGCTGCTGCAGCGGCTCTGCGCAAAGCAGCGCTGCCAGGCACGCCGCATTGGCATCATCACCAGGGGATCACGCGGATCGACGACCTCGATGGCCGATTCCGCCAACACAGCGGCCTTCGGCCGAGCGAACAGCCGCGGCGAGGATCAGTGTGGGCCGGCCGGCGTAGCGCGCGCTGGGGCGAAACTGCGAGACGCTGCAGGCCTGCGTACCGGAGAGTGCGAGCGCATCGGCTGCCCATGAGGTCCTCGATGACCGTACCCAACATCTGTTCCTGCTCCGGACGCGAGGTCGCGACGATTCGATGTTGCATTCAGTGCCCACCACCGGCTGCAGCCAACTTCGCTCCCACCGGCAATTGCCAAGCGTCGCGGCAGGCACAACACTCCAAGTGTCTGCCGTTCGGACGCAACCCGATGCGAGTAGATCAATGCACGGCGGCCTCGCGCGTGTTGCTGAGGTTGGTCCCGTCATTACTCAGGTGGGAAAGCAGGGCGAGGCTGTCCCAAGCGCCCTGCAACGTCGCGAGTCCCTGTAGCCCATCACCGCTGGCATGTATTTCGTCAGTCGGGACGTTGGTCAGGATGGCGACACCGGCCGAGGAAACTTGAGTACCCCCTGAACGCGCAGCCGGTCTCATTCCGTGCAGTAGAGGACTATCTACAGGCCTGCGACCGACGTAGACTTTGGACCCAACTAAAAAGGGGGGACGCATGACCAAGGTGGTGTTCGCTGCCTGTCTGCTACTGGCCGGCGCTTTGGCCGGTCCACTGGCCCTGGGCAAAGATCCGACGCAGTTGCTGCTGCATAAGGGCGCACGCGTCGGTGTCGTAAACATGCTGGATCCCGAGGTGACCCACTTCCATACGAGCAAGGTACTCGCACAGAGCTTCTTCAAGACCCAGCTCGTGAACTGGCAGGTGGACTCCATGCTGGGTGACGCTGTGACCCAGCGGCTGACTCAGCTCGAGCTCGTCCCTGTCGCCCTGGGAGCGAGTGACAGCCTGATGCGCAACCGCGATGAGTTTTTTGTGAACAACTCGGTGGCGAAAGGGCTGCCGCGCGAGGTTGCGCGGGAATTTGCGCGGCTCGCCGCACCTGAGCGCCTCGATGCTTTGATCGTCCTCGCGCCGGGTCTCAACAACTCCTCGCAGGCCGGCGCCGCAGTCAGGCGCGACCTGCCGGATTACTTGCGCGGCTGGGGATTCGTAACGGGCGACACCAACGAAAAGCCGTCGCTCTTCGACATGACTCAGGTGCTTCTCATCGGCATAGCCCCGGACGGAGCAGCGTTGCGCGCGCGTGAATGGGGTGGCGGATACACCGACGAATGGGCGGACTACGTCCCCCCTGACAACCCCAAGAAGATTCCCCTCGAGCTGCTGGACCGGCTGCAACCACCGTTTGGGCGGCTCCTGGCCCGCCAGGCCAACCGAGTGGTGGACTGGATAACTGTCGTGCCCTAGCCTTTTCAGGGCCTGCGGCCAACGTTCCGGGGGGGATCGCGCAGCAAGCGCGACCCCCGAAAAGGCTGCGGGTAGCCCGCGCTCCTCTGATGCCCTCTATGTGAATGCCTGCACTCGAATAGTGCGCCAAGTTCACCCTTTTACGGTCTGCGGAGCCCCTTGAGCGCACGAAAGACGGGGTCCGGAATTGGCATGTGTTTTGCTTTATCAATCCCGGCGGTGCGCCTCACACGGGCATGACGACTCCGGCTTTAGTGTTCGCGTGAGGCCACGTTCGCAGCGGCGATTGACCCCCTCATTCGTCGCCGCGGCGTTAGAACGTGCGAGGTTTAACCACCTCGCACGTTTTTTATGGCCTGCGGCCAAACTTTCCTGGGGGATCGTGCAAAGCGCGACCCGGCGAAGATTAGCCGGCGCTGCGCGCCGGATTAAGACAATTCAACTCATCATCGATCCTGACCCGTTATACGGTGCTGCAAATCGATTCCCGCGATTTCGAATCCCTTGCGAAAGTCGCGGATGTGACGCGCCATCCAGGTACGCGCGCCATCGGAATCGCGCTCTTGCAACGCTTCGCTGATCTTACGTTGTGCCGTCATGATGCGTGAGCGCGCCTGCGGAACCTTGTCGATCATCACACCGAGTGACGGCTCGAGCAGCTGCAAAAGCGGCTCCTGCGCAAGTACCAGCACCTGGTTGTGGGTTGCGCGCCCCACAGTGCGGAAGAATTCCGCTACACGGTGAACCGCCGTCTGCGTCAGCACATTGTCCGCTGCAAACTGTGCGGCAGCCGCGGCGACTTGCGTGAGGTCCTCAGCTGTGCGGGCGCGGGCCGCGACCTCGGCGATTGGCGGCTCAAGAAGTGTCAATGCCTCCCAGACTTCCATGAAGGTCACATTATGGAGTACGAGTCCGCGTGTGACCGCTTCGGCAATGGCGAGGTGCTGTGGGCGGCTGACCGACATGAGCTTGGAGCCCGGCCGGCGTGTGACCAGTCCATTGCTCTCGAGCTCACGCAGCGCTTCGCGCACGGTCGAGCGGTTGACGCCGAACTGCCGGGCCAGTTCCATCTCCGGCGGCAGGCGATCGCCTTCGCGCAGGCTGCGATCCAGGATCCGGCCGCCGATGGCCGTGGCCACCTTGCGGTACGCCGGCTCCATCTGGATCTGATCGAATTCGATGCTCATGCGGCGGAAGGCTAGGCGCCCCCCTCGAATAACTCGCGTCCAATGAGCATGCGGCGGATCTCCTGGGTGCCGGCACCAATCTCGTAGAGCTTCGCATCGCGCAGCAGGCGGCCGGCGGCATAGTCATTCGTATACCCGTTCCCACCCAGGGCCTGAATCGCCTCGAGCGCGGCTCGCGTCGCATGCTCGGCTGCGAAGAGGATGCAGCTGGCCGCGTCGCGGCGCTTGGCCGTGCCCGAGTCACAGGCGCGCGCCACGGAGTAGACATATGCACGGCTCGCATTGAGCGCAGCGTACATGTCAGCCACCTTGGCCTGCATGAGCTCGAACGTCCCAATGGGTTGTCCGAACTGCTTTCGCTCGCGCACGTAAGGCAACACCAGGTCGAGGGCCGCGGCCATCAAGCCGAGCGGTCCACCTGCCAGGACGACGCGCTCGTAGTCGAGGCCGCTCATCAACACGGCCGTGCCCCGATTCACCTGGCCCAACAGGTTCGCTGCCGGCACCGGGCAGTCCTGGAATATGAGCTCACAGGTTCCGGAGCCGCGCATGCCCAACTTGTCGAGCTTCTGCGTGGTCGAGAACCCGGCGCTGCCGCGCTCCACGATGAAAGCGCTGATGCCGCGTGGGCCCGCCGAAATGTCAGTTTTGGCATAGACCACGAACACGTCGGCATCCGGACCGTTCGTGATCCACATCTTGCGGCCGTTGAGCACATAGGTATCGCCACGCAATTCGGCACGCAGCTGCATCGACACGACATCGGAGCCTGATCCGGGTTCTGACATCGCGAGTGCGCCGACATGCTCGCCGCTGACGAGCCTGGGCAGGTAGCGGTCGCGTTGCGCGTCCGTGCCATTCAAGCGGATCTGGTTTACACACAAGTTGGAATGCGCGCCGTACGAGAGGCCCACCGAGCCGGAAGCACGGGAGATCTCTTCCATGGCAAGGGTGTGAGCCAGGTAGCCGAGGCCCGCGCCACCCCAACGCTCCGGGACGGTGACACCCAACAGGCCCTGCTCGCCGAGGGCGGGCCACAGGTCGCGCGGAAATTCGTTATTGCGGTCGATCTCGGCGGCCCGCGGCGCAATCCGCTCGGTCGCAAAACGGCGCACCTGGGAGCGAATCTCCTCGAGGCTCTCATCGAGCCCAAAATCACTGTCTATGGCAGCCATGAGCTTGCCTTCCCATTATGTACGATCGTATGATTGTCGGACAAACCGGCAACCGTGGCAAGTATGGCTGCAATTTCTTCCCGAGTGGATGTGCATTCGCAGGAATTCCGCGACAACGAGCGTGCAATGAGCGAGCTTGCGGCTGATATGCGCCGCCAGGCTGCGAAGGTGGCGCTGGGCGGCTCACAGGCGGCGACCCGCAAGCACAAGGCGGCCGGGAAGCTGACGGCCCGGGAACGTATACGCGTGCTGTTGGATACGGGAAGTCCATTTCTTGAGCTGTCACAACTGGCCGCACACGGCATGTACGGAGGCGAGATCGCAGCCGCCGGTATCGTCACCGGAGTAGGCCGGGTGAGCGGCCGGGAATGCGTGATCGTTGCGAACGATCCGACTGTGAAGGGCGGCACGTACTACCCGATCACCGTCAAGAAACATCTGCGCGCCCAGGAGATTGCGCGCGACAACCGGCTACCGTGCGTATACCTCGTGGAGAGTGGCGGCGCGTTCCTGCCGGCGCAGGACGAGGTATTCCCCGACCGGGATCACTTCGGCCGCATCTTCTATAACCAGGCAACGTTGTCCGGCGCTGGCATTGCACAGATCGCCGTTGTTCACGGCTCGTGCACGGCAGGCGGGGCGTACGTTCCTGCGATGTCGGATGAGAATGTGATCGTCAAAAACCAGGGGCGTGTGTTTCTGGGTGGCCCGCCGCTGGTCAAGGCGGCAACCGGCGAGGATATTGACGCCGAGTCCCTGGGAGGCGCGGATGTGCATTGCCGCGAGTCGGGCGTGTGCGATCACTATGCCGAAAACGATACGCACGCCTTGTCGATTGCGCGGCGAATCGTTTCGAGGCTGGCGCCGGCCGCGCAGACGAATCCGCCGCTGGCTTGCCGGGAGCCGAAATACGACCCTGCCGAATTGTATGGTGTCGTTCCCGCGAATCTGCGCAAGCCGTACGATGTTCGCGAGGTGATTGCGCGGCTCGTCGATGCCTCCGAGTTGGATGAGTTCAAGCAGCTCTACGGCACGACACTGGTCTGCGGCTTTGCGCACATTGGCGGTTACCCCGTCGGGATCCTTGCCAACAACGGCATATTGTTTTCCGAAAGCGCCCTGAAGGGAGCCCACTTCATCGAGCTGTGCACGCGGGCCCACGTTCCATTGTTGTTCCTGCAGAACATTACCGGCTTCATGGTGGGCCGGCGCGCCGAGGCCGGTGGCATTGCGAAGGATGGAGCAAAGCTGGTAACGGCGGTGGCATGCGCGAACGTCCCGAAGCTGAGCGTGATCATCGGAGGCAGCTACGGCGCGGGCAACTACGCCATGTGCGGCCGGGCGTACTCACCGAGATTTTTGTTCCAATGGCCGAACGCGCGTATTTCAGTGATGGGCGGCGAACAGGCCGCGAGTGTGTTGGCGACTGTAAAGCGTGACCAGTTGAAGGCAGCAGGCCAGGACTGGCCTGCTGCCGAAGAAGAGGCGTTCAAGCAACCAATCCGTCAGCAGTACGAGACGCAGGGTCATCCTTACTACTCATCTGCACGCTTGTGGGACGACGGTGTAATTGATCCTGCGGAAACGCGGCGTGTGCTTGCGCTATGTCTTGCGGCTGCAAGGCACGCTCCTGGTGAGGACACGCGCTTCGGCGTGTTCCGCATGTGAGGTTTGTCCGTGATTGAAACTCTTCTGGTCGCGAATCGGGGCGAAATCGCCTGCCGGATCTTCCGCACGGCGAAGCGTCTCGGAATCCGCACCATTGCTGTGTTCTCCGATGCTGATGCTTTGGCGCAGCACGTGAGGGAGGCAGATGAAGCGATCCGGATCGGCCCTGCTGCACCGCGCGAAAGTTATTTGAATGTGGCGCGAATACTCGATGCGGCCCGGGCAGCGGGAGCGCAAGCCGTCCACCCCGGATACGGGTTCCTTTCCGAGAACGCCGAGTTCGCGCAGGCTTGTGTCGAGGCAGGGCGGGTGTTCGTCGGCCCGCCGGCCTCCGCTATCGCTGCCATGGGCTCGAAAATAGTCGCCAAGGCCCGTATGCGTGCCGCGGGCGTGCCGGTTCTGCCCGGCTACGAGGGAGTCGATCAGGACTTGGAGCATCTGCACCGGGAGGCGCGGCGGCTGGGAATGCCCTTGATCATCAAGCCCGCGGCCGGCGGTGGTGGAAAGGGGATGCGGATCGTTCGCGATGTAGCGCAGATTCCCGAAGCATTGGCGGGCGCGCGCCGGCTGGCCGAGAGTGGCTTCGGCGACGGCTCTTTGCTCCTGGAGCGCTTTCTGCCGGCTCCAAGACACGTAGAGGTGCAGATTTTCGCCGACTTGCACGGGAACTTCGTGCATCTGGGCGACCGCGACTGCTCGATTCAACGCCGGCATCAGAAGCTCATCGAAGAAGCACCCGCGCCAGCGCTGCCGGATGAGGTCCGGGACCGCTTGCGGGCCGCGGCCCTGATCGTTGCCCGGGAGATAGGTTATGTCAGCGCGGGTACGGTCGAATTTCTGTTCGACGGCCGCGAATTCTATTTCATGGAGATGAATACTCGACTGCAGGTCGAGCACACCGTCACGGAACGGGTGACGGGGCTCGATCTGGTTGAATGGCAACTTCGTATCGCCGCCGGCGAGCGCCTGCCGCTCGAGCAGGCGCAAATCCGCCTGAGCGGACACGCCATCGAGGCGCGGGTCTGCGCCGAAGACCCGGAGCGCGATTTTCTGCCGAGCGCTGGAGATCTGCGGCTACTCGAATGGCCGCACGGTGAGGACGTTCGCGTGGATGCGGGCTTCGGGACCGGTGATCGCGTGCCGGAGAGCTATGACTCATTGCTGGGGAAGGTCATCGCGTGGGCGCCTTCGCGTGCACAGGCCGCCGGGAAACTTCGCAGGGCGCTGGAGCGGATTCATTGCGCGGGAGTGCATACGAACGAGCGATGGCTCGCGCGGATTCTGGCAGCCCCTCGCTTCCTCGAGGCGCGCCACAGCATCGCGTTTCTCGAAGATCACGGGCAGGAGATCAAGGATAGCCTCATCTCTAAGCCGGCCGACGAGCGGCGGGCAGCCGCACTGGGTGCGCTCGCGATCCATGACACTCGCGGCTCACCCGCCTCGGCAGTTCGTTCAGCAGGAGCAACGTCATCTCCCGCCCTGGCAAGTCCCTGGGCCGTCTGCGACGGATTCACGCCGAACCTGCCGGCGGCTGTTCAATTTTTACTTCAGCTTCGGGGGCAGCAGCGGTCCATCGAAATCGAATCTGGACCCCGGGACCCAACAACGATTAGAGTTGATGATGTAGCGATGGACGTCGCGCACGTAGTGCGCGCGGAGGGCTTCATCGCTGCGTCCCTCGATGGGGTGCGCGTGAAGGCACGCGCTTTCGTATACGAAATCCGCGTGCATGTGTGGCTCGATGGCGAGCACTTCGAGTTTCTGCACGAGGATCCTCGCTCGAAGGAGTTCTCGGCATCCGCTTCGCGCGGTGACCTCACGACTCCGCTTCCCGGCGTGGTCGCAGCCGTGGCGGTTGAAGCCGGGCAGGTGGTTGCTGCCGGCGATGTGCTGATGGTGATCGAGGCGATGAAGATGGAGCATACGATCACCGCTCCGTACGCGGGGACCGTGCAGAGCGTCCATTTTGCCCGTGGCGACCGTGTACCGGAGGGCAGCGCGCTGTTGGAGCTTGCCGCCGAGAAATAAATCGCCCACCCGCTGAGATATTCCGCTGGAGCGCAGCAGATATAGTGTGGCAGTTACTGTCTCCCGCGTGAGCGTTGTCGATCGGATAGTGTCGAAGGAATACGTGCAGACCGCTCATCCGTACGATAGGGACCTAGCGTTTCTCGGCGCCTGGAGTGAAACGGGATTTTCTTCCAGGGGCCCTTTGGCGGGCGACAGTAACTGCTTCGGGCGCTGTGACAGGCACTGGAGTATCGGCGGTCAGCGCGCGGCGCCCAAAAAATTTCGTGTGTGCGCCCGTGCTGGAGCTTGCCTGTGATGGCGTGATGTTGCAGGATCGCACGCAGCCGCTGCTCAAAGATTGAGCACGCGGAAGTTGCAGCGGTGAACCAGGACGGGGTAACAAACATGTCAGGGACAGCAGGAACCAACTCGGGGGCGGGGTGGACTAACAAGGGAGCGCCGCTTTTGCCGAAGCGGCGGGATATTTCTCGCGGATCGTGAACCGGAACACGCGGGCGGATGCCCAACGAGTGTAGCCGGGGAACCGAAGGGGGGTCGTTCGTGGAGCAAGGTAGCTCACACGTTCGGCCAGCACGGAGGCGAAATGAATCGCACATGGCTGTGGGGAGGCAAGGATGTCACGCCGATCCAGACTTCACGTGCCGGGCGGCGTGTATTACGTCGTTCAGCGCAGTAATGCACGTCAACCTATTTTTACCGAGGAAGCCGACTACGCGACGTTCGAGAGACTGCTCTCGACGATGCTGGTCAGGTGTCGCGTGCGGGCGCACGCATACTGCTGGGAAACAGACGCGATCCATCTGGTCCTGCAGATTTCCGATATGCCGGTCGGACGGCTCATGCAAAGACTCAGCAGCCAGTACGCCCGCCGGGTACATCGGCGCGCCGGCGAGCTCGGGCACTTGTTCCAGCAACGCTATCATGCGCTGCTGATCGATCCCGATGTCTACCTGTTGAGACTGATCCGGCACGTTCACATGTTGCCGGTACGCGCCGGCAAGGTGACGGATCCCGGTGACTACGCTCTGAGTAGTCATCTTGCCTACGCCGGAACAGCCAACACTCCGTGGCTCACCACGAATGTTGCACTGCGGATGCTGGCCCAGCGTCCGGAGCAGGCACGCTATGCCTACCGGCGGCTCATGTTCGAGGCGCCTGCAGCCGGCGAGGGCGCGAGCTTTGAGCACGGCGGAACTGATGATCCGCGCGTCTTGGGCGATAGGGAGTTCATGGCGGCGATCCCGCGCAACATGCGCGTCTATCGCAGCACGTACTCGCTTGACCAGGTCATCGATACGGTCACCTGCACGTTGGGACTGGAACGGAGCGAGGTACTTTCCCGCTCCAGACAGCGCCGGCTTGCTCTGGCGCGCGCGTTGATCACCTGGTACGCGACTGAGCGTGGAGTTGCGACGCTCGCCGAAGTCGCGCGGCGACTGCAGAGGGATCCTTCGACGCTGTTTGTGGCAGTCGAGCGGTACCGGACTTTGCGGCCGGAGCTGTTCAATCTGACGGCGCTTCAGGACTCCGGGCCGTTGCTCAGGCAGCTGCCGTCGCAGGCCAGCAGCCCGCAGGGGTAAAGAGGGGGCAGCGGCGTCAGTGCCCACCGGCCTGGCGCCGCCGCTTTTCCCGGCCTGCGGCCGGGGGTTCAACGGGGTCGAAGCGGTTGCGCGAGCTGCGCTCGCTCACAATCCGGTGTGGTCCCTCGCGGGCCCACCCGTGCGACGCATGCGTCGCACCCCCGTCCGAGTAGCGGCGCGAGGCGCGCCGGGAAGACAACTTTGCTTTGCCGGCGCGTGACTCAGGCTCAGGCCTGCAGCGAAAACGGTGTGAAGTTCGTACTTCGATCGTAGTAGTCCTCGTGCTCCGCGCGTTTGAGGAAGCCAACGATCTTGTAGGTGGCCGGGGTCATGATGACCTCCCACACCGATTTCAACACGTATTGGGTGATTATCACGCCCACCAGCTGCCGCGTGGTCCACGTCCCGTAAAATGCAATCGTGTAGAACAGTGTGGAGTCCACGAACTCGCCGCAAACCGTGGAGCCGATCGTGCGCGTCCACAGCCAGCGGCCGCGAGTCAGGATCTTCATCTTCGCGAGCACGAAGCTGTTCACGAACGAGCCGCACCAGAATGCGATGATGGAGCCGGCGATGATCCGCGGCGTGCTGCCGAAGATGGCCTCGACCGCCGGCTCCTTGTCCTTCCAGAAGTCGGCCGGGGGCAAGTGGACGACCACTGTCGCCATCAGTGAGGCAAACAGCAGCGCCCCGAAGCCGCTCCAGACGACTCGCCGGTCACGCGCGTAGCCGTAGACTTCCGTCAGTACGTCCCCAAAAAAATACGAGAACGGGAAGAACAACACGCCGGCCACGAACGTGACTGCCCCGAACACGGGGACGTGCACGGTGGATACCTTTGCGGGCCCGATCAGGTTTGCGCATAGCAGCACGCACACGTAGGCGCCCAGTATCAGGTCATAGTACTTGTAGGTTTTCATCGGGTGGCATGCGCGCGTAATTTCTCCAGGTAGCGGTCGCGCAACAAGGTCTGGCGCGACTGCATGGGTTGTGGCTGGCCCTCGATGAACACTCGTTCCGCAAGTGTCGTGACCTCGAGGGGATCGCCGCTCCACAGCACCAGGTCTGCCGGGCGGCCACGAGCGATTGATCCGTTACGGTTGGCGACCCCGAAGATCTCCGCGGGATTGCTGGTCATTGCCGCGAGTCCTGCCTCCGGAGGCAGCCCGTGGACGACCGCGATACCCGCGGTCTGCCGCACTTTGCGGATATTGTGGGGTTGAGGATCATCCAGGCTGAAAGCGATTTTGACGCCGGCACCGTTGAGCCGCGCCGCGTTTTCGAGGGTTGCTCCGACCACATCAAAGCTTGCCGGCAGATCGTCCAGGGGATTCAACACCACAGGGATGTGAGCCGCGGCCAACTCCGGGGCGACACGCCACGCTTCCTGGCCGCCTTTGATCACGGCGCGCAACTTTTCGCGCTTGGCCAGCGCGATCACTTGCCGAATGTCCGCTGCGCGATCTACGTCGAACACCACGGGCCCGCTGCCATCGAGATAGCCCAGCAGCGTCTGTCTGCCGGCGGGCGTCAGCAGCCGCTGATCGTTCGTTAGAAGTGACTTCGGCGAGCGTACTTCACCGATCGCCTGCTCGAACAACATGAACTGCGCCGCACGGCTGCCGCCCGACAACGCGCTTGCATCGCCGCCAAAGTCTACAAACAGCGCGTGCGTCCCGGGATCGATCGTGCCATTGAGCCGGGCCACGGCCCCCTGGCCGGCGATGATCGTTCCACCGGGAGCGCCTTTGCCACCTGGCTCGGCACTCGGGGAGAGCACTGCGAACGTGATGCCGCCAAGACGGCCGACACCGAGGATTACCGACTCGGGATTGAACGCCAGGCTGACATCAAACTCCGGGCGCATGGAGCCGAGCTTCAACGAGTAGTCATCCTGGGAGGATTCGAGACCAATCTCCTCGAGACCGAGGTGGCTCAGCCCACCGAACAAGCCAGGTGTGACCGGCTTGCCCTCCGCTTCAATCACCTCTGCGCCGGCAGGTGCCTTCAGATCGTGACCGAGGTCGGCGATCTTGCCGTCGAGGATCAGCAGATCGGTGTGCTCCAGTACGCCCGCCGCGCTCACCGTATGAACCGTCGCGTTCCGAATCAAAACGGCGCCGGGCGCCGCGGCAGCGGCGGCCAACGGCAGGACTGCGCTCACGAGCGCGATAACTGCTGAGCGCATCATGGTCTTACTCCGGCGCGCAGCGCCGGCAGCTCTTCGGGGGTCGCGGCCCTGCGCGATCCCCCTAAGGCGTTGGCCGCAGGCCATCATGGTCTTACTCCGGCGCGCAGCGCCGGCAGCTCTTCGGGGGTCGCGGCCTTGCGCGATCCCCCTAAGGCGTTGGCCGCAGGCCATGAGAAGTACACCCCCGCGGCAGCCGGCTGACCCAGTGTGAAGTCTGATTGTGGCGTGAGTGCAGGGTTTGAGCGGTCGTAGCGCAGGGCACCGTCGACAAAGACGAAGTCGGCCAGCGCGTAGACACTGAAGGGGTTGCCGTTCCAGACCACGACATCGCCCATTTTTCCGGGCTCCAGTGTTCCGGTGCGCTCGAGTATTCCCATTGACCTGGCGGGGTTCGCCGTCAACCACTTGATGGCGCGCTCCGGTGGAATCTCGAGCCCCGCGCGGTGTCCGTAGGCGATGGCTTTCGCGGCTTCCTGGTTGAGGCGCTGAATACCTTCCTCCGAGTCGGAGTGGACGATGGCGCAACCGTTGGGAGCCGCATCCACGAACGCGATGTTTTCGGGAATACCGTCATAGGACTCCATTTTGAAGCCCCACCAGTCGGCCCACATGGCCGCGCAGACGGAGTGCTCGGCGAGCAGATCGGCGATCTTGTACGCCTCGACTGCATGATGGAAGGCCGCGACGTGATAGCCGAACTCCCGTGACATATCGAGAATCGTGGCCATCTCATCGGCGCGATAGCAGTGCATGTGAACGATGATCTCGCCCTTCAACACCGCGGCGAGCGTATCGAGCTTCAGATCGCGCTTGGGCGGCTTCGCATCCTTGTCGCCGGCGGCGTGCTTCCTTTCGTACTCTTGCTGGTCGCGCAGATATTCCTGAGCCTCCACCCATTGGGCTCTGTAGCCTGCGACGTTGCCCATGCGTGTGGATGGAAAAGTATTCTTCTCGCCGTAGACGCGCTTTGGATTTTCGCCGCACGCCATCTTCAGGCCCTGTGGAGCTCCCGGAAACTTCATTCCCTGGTAGGTCACGCTGGTCACGTTCTTCAGGATCACCGAGCGGCCACCAATGAGATTCGCAGACCCCGGCAGAATCTGCATCGAAGTGATGCCGCCCGCAAGCGCGGTGCGAAAGCCCGGATCCTGTGGCCAGACGGAATGTTCGGCCCAGACGTTGGGTGTCGTCGGCGAGGTCGCCTCGTTGCCGTCCGCGTTGGCTTCTACTGCAGGACTCGGATAAACACCCAGGTGTGAGTGAACGTCGATCAGGCCCGGAGTAACCCAGCGGCCGTTGCCCTCGACGATCCGGCTCTGCGGTGGTGCCTGTAGATTGGAGCCGACCGACTGGATCTTTCCGTTGACGATCAGAACGTCCGCGTTATCGAGGCGCGTGCCCGTGCCCGTCAATACTGTCGCATGGCGGATGAGAGTCGGCGGGCTGGGAGGGGCTTGGTAGGTGGACGGGTAGAACTCACCAGCCGTGGCGGTCGGCGCTGGAGGGGGTTGGACTACCTTGTGTGAGTCGCCGCTCTTGGTCGGCGTGGCTGCGCACGCGGCCATGAGAACGGCCGAAACAATCATGGTTCCCATGGCCTGTGGTGCGCGCCGAATTAAGACAGTTGGACCCATGTGCACTCCCTGAAGACGTACGAATTTCCCATTATCCCTTAAGGCGTGGCGCAGGCGAGGTCGGCTCACTTCGCGCCCGCCTCAATCGCGCTGAAGCGGTGGAAACGTACGGTGAAGTGCTGTCGAAGAAGCGCCAGGGGCGTTTGGCCCACGGTCCCGCGTAGTCCACGCCGATTCTTGGGCCGCGGCCGATGCGCACGGGGGGAACAGGATCGGGTGGACGCTCGACCCACAGACGGTCGGCGCACAGATCGGCGCCATTGAGCGTGCGATCGATTCTCATCGCGCGGCACAACAGTCCCGGGCCCCAGGTCTTGTCCGTGATGCCCTCGACGGGTTCGAGCGCGCGCAGAAGGACCGCGTGCGGCACGCCTTTGCGCGCCGTCACGACGTTCATGCAATTCCAGAAGCCATAGATGAAATAGACGTACGCATGGCCGGGCGGACCGAACATGACTTCCGTGCGTTGCGTACGCCCCCGGGCCGAGTGTGCCGCGAGATCCTCAGGGCCCATGTAGGCTTCAGTTTCTACTATTCGGCCGACGCTCCTCCGGCTGCCGTCAGCGTGGACCAGGTGCATGCCAATGAGCTCGCGCGCGATGAGGAGAGTGTCCTCGCGAGCATAGAATGAGCGGGGTAATTTTTTGGCCATGTCACACGAATTGTAACGGTGACTATTTTCATCGAACTTGCATACATACTCCCGCAACTTTAGTTAGTTGGTTTGCGTCCCGTCTGGCTTGTACTCAGCAGGAGCAATGCCCATGATTCGAACTGCTGGGTTGCGCTTTTGTCTAAAATGCGTGTTTGGGGAGGAGGGATGGTAGTGATCCCTAGATTGATCAATGAGTTATGTGATGTTCCAAGAAATAACGTGAAACCCTGGAAGGCTATCGTCTGGGTGCTTGCCGCGCTTTGCGGTCCTGCGGCGGCCACGGTGTATGAGCTGCCCGAAAACGGGTCAGCGGTTTTCGGCACCGATGAGCGGATCAAGTCGACCTATCAGGACACGCTGCTCGACATCGCGCGACGCTACAGCCTGGGTTACGAGGAGATCATTCGCGCCAACCCGGGCGTTGACATGTGGCTGCCAGGTGCGGGCACCGACATTCTGCTGCCCGGCAGACGAATCCTCCCGCCCGGCCCGCGCGAGGGCCTGGTCGTCAATCTGCCCGAGCACCGGTTGTACTACTTTCCGAAAGCCAAGAAGGGCGAAAAGGCCGTTGTGATCACCTACCCGGTGAGCATAGGCAAGATGGACTGGAGCACACCGCTTGGCGAGACCCGGGTCATCTCCAAGCAGAAACATCCGTCCTGGTATCCCCCGGAGTCGGTCCGCAAGGAGCACCTGGCGAACGGCGATCCGTTGCCGGCGGTGGTACCCGCAGGCCCTGACAATCCCCTTGGCGACTTCGCCATGCGGCTCGCCGTCGGGGGCGGCTCATACATGCTTCACGGGACCAACAATCCAATGGCGGTTGGAATGGCCATCACCCATGGCTGCATCCGCATGTACCCGGAAGATGTTGCAGCCCTATTCCCACTGGTGCCGGTGGGCACTAAGGTGTGGTTGATCAATGATCCCGTGAAGGTTGCATACGTTGACGGCGAATTGTTGCTCGAAGCGCATCCGCCGGTTGACAGTGAAGGGCAGACCACGGAGCCGAACCTGGAGCTGCTCTCACAGCTTCTGGATAAGGCCTTAGGCCAGGATACCGCCGCAATACATTGGGACCTGGCGCGCGAGACCTTGCAGGCCGCGAACGGAATTCCGGCCGTAGTGGGCCTGCAGGCCCAACTCGACCAACCTCCAGCGCCGGCTGGAACGCCGTCGCAACCCCCGGCAGCAGGCTCGGCGCAAGCACCGAACGCGACACCGCCACCACTTTCCGCCACAACGGCGACGCCCGCAGCCACGACACCAGCCGCGCCCGCGGCGTCAACGGCCCCCGCAACCACGACGCCAGCCGCGCCCTCAGCGTCAACGGCCTCCGCAGCCACGACGCCAGCCGCGCCCGCGGCGTCAACGGCCGCCGCGACTACAGCGCCAGCCGCGCCCGCAACGTCAACGGCCTCCGCACGCACAACACCAGCCACGCCCTCAGCGTCAACGGCCGCCGCAGCCACGACGCCAGCCGCGCCCTCAGCGTTAACGGCCTCCGCAACCACGACGCCAGCCGCGACCGCAGCGTCAACGGCCGCCGCAGCCACGACCCCAGCCGCGCCAGCTGCGCCAACGACCTCCGCAACTACAACACCGGCGGCGCCCGCAGCCGCCGTGCCAGCCACACCCGCAACCACAACCCCTGCGGA
>Ga0307479_10002130_pt1 | contig 17998 bp, 9 predicted proteins | sample atmos_gasesECM4C_FD_203743 | JGI IMG/M metagenome (GOLD analysis project Ga0307479, IMG submission 203743) | Hardwood forest soil microbial communities from Morgan-Monroe State Forest, Indiana, United States - atmos_gasesECM4C_515 | ecosystem: Environmental > Terrestrial > Soil > Temperate... | reverse complement strand
CGGGATGTTCCTGTTTAAGATCATCAACAATGGCTCGGAAGCAATCCGGACCTACGTGAAGCTTGGACGCGCCTCGGCGACTACCATCGAGGTCCTGGATGGGTTAAAAGAGGGCGACCAGGTCATCCTCTCCGACGTGTCCAGCGTTGGCGAGGCCGAGCGCATCCGCATCACTGACGACCAACCCGTGCTCAAGCATTAAGGTTCAGCCCTTGGGAGGCCGGGCTCCGGCATCGCGCTTCCGGTCTAGTGTTTCCGCCATATAGCGCTCGAGTGCAGGGCTAAGGCGACGAAGACTTCTCCTTTTGTCACCGTCCTTCTCGTTCGGAGCCGCTTCTCCCGGCGCCGCGCGGCCACCTTGGCCTATCTTCAGCTCAGATTCTTCTTCGCAACCTTTCCGCCATCCACGAAGAGCAAGACGCGGCAGGAGGACCATCCCGATTCTCTTTTTGGACCGTCTTTCGCAGAAATGGCGCAAACCAAAGCAGCATCGCGGCGGAGACGCATGCCAAGGCCCGTCAGCCAGGATGACTTCCCCGTCCCCTTTGTGCGATTCTTACTCCTCTATTTGGACCAGGGCGAGAACGATGCTGAAGAAATTCAAAGACCTGACCGAAAAAGAAATTCTGGCCGTCGCCATCGGTGCAGAGGAAGAGGACGGGCGCATTTACGGGGATTTTGCCGATGCGCTGCGCGAGGAGTATCCCTCGACAGCGGAGATGTTCGAGGGCATGCGCAAGGAAGAAGCGGTGCACCGCGACCGGCTGATTACCATGTTTCGGCAGCGCTTCGGCGAACACATTCCGCTGATTCGCCGCGAGAATGTCAAAGGGTTCCTCCAGCGGAGGCCGGTGTGGCTGGTGCGTCCGCTCCGCGTGAAAGTCGCGCGGAAGCAAGCCGAGTTGATGGAGCTGGAGGCGCAGCGCTTCTATCACAAGGCGGCCAGCCGGACCAGCGACGTCTCGACGCGCGAATTGCTGAACCAGCTTGCCGACGAAGAGCGCAAGCACACGCGCACCGCGGGCGAATTGGAAGAAAAGCATCTTACCGCCACCGCGAAAGCGCAGGAAGAAGAGTCGCACCGCAAGCTGTTTTTGCTGCAGGTCGTGCAGCCGGGCTTGGCGGGGCTGATGGATGGCTCGGTGTCCACGCTGGCGCCGCTGTTCGCGGCAGCATTTGCCACGCGGCACAGCTCGGACGCGTTCCTGGTCGGGCTGGCGGCCTCGATTGGGGCGGGAATTTCCATGGCATTTTCCGAAGGGCTTTCCGACGACGGCTCGCTAACGGGACGCGGTTCGCCATGGCTCCGCGGCGGAGTAACGGGTCTCATGACCACGGCCGGGGGCATCGGTCATACCCTTCCCTTCCTGATTTCCAGCTTTCGCGTGGCGACCCTCGTTGCCGTGGCCGTAGTGGCCGTGGAGCTGTGCGTCATCAGCTACGTACGGCACAAATACATGGACACGCCGTTCCTGCAAGCGACGTTTCAGGTGGTGGTGGGCGGTGTGCTGGTGTTTCTGACGGGATGGTTGATTGGAAGTTCGTAGACCGGAAAACGGAAATTAGAAAACTGAAAACGGCCAAGAACTGAACACGGACAACTGAGCGCTGATGCGCTTCAGTCGGATTGCGCGGGAGCGTGAACCGGCGCGGGAGCCGCGCCGAATGCGCCGCGCAGCCAGGATTGCAGACGGTCCATATAGATGTAAACGACCGGAGTGGTGAACAGCGTAAGCATCTGGCTGAGAATGAGGCCGCCCACGATCGTGATGCCAAGCGGGCGGCGGAGCTCGGAGCCAACGCCGCTGCCGAGAGCCAGGGGCATGGCGCCGAGCAGCGCAGCCATCGTGGTCATTAAAATCGGCCGGAAACGCAACAGGCCGGCTTTGTAAATCGCTTCGACGGGCGATTTGTTCTCCTCGCGCTCCACCTGCACCGCGAAATCGATCATCAAGATTGCGTTTTTCTTTACGATGCCGATCAGGAGGATGATGCCAATGAGCGCGATGATGTTCAGGTCCGACTTGATGATCTGAATCGCGAGAAGCGCACCGATGCCGGCGGAAGGAATCGTGGAAAGAATGGTGATGGGATGGATGAAGCTCTCGTAAAGAATTCCCAGAACGATATAGACGGCGGCGAGCGCGGTGATGATCAGCACTTTTTGGTTCGTGAGAGAGTCCTGAAAGGCCTGCGCGGTGCCCTGAAACGTGGCGTGGACGGTGTTAGGCACCTTGAGTTCGCGGCGGGCCGCTTCAATATGATCGACGGCAGGGCCAAGCGAGGCGCCGGGAGCGAGGTTGAAGGAAAGCGTAATCGCCGGGAAGATGCCTTGATGGTTGACGGAAAGCGCGGTGTTGGAAGGTTCGTAGTGCGCGAACGCGCTGAGCGGAACGAGCTTGCCGGAGTTCGAGGGAACATAGATGGATTTCAACGCTTCCGGTGAGCGTTGCATCTCCGGGGCGACTTCCAGGACCACGTGATATTGATTCAGACCCTTATAAATGTTGGAGACCTGGCGCTGACCGAAAGCGTCGCCCAAGGTGTTGTCGATGTCCTGAACCGCGACGCCGAGGCGCGAAGCGGTGTCGCGGTCGATCACCAGGGAACTCTGAAGACCTTTTAATTGCTGATCGCTGTTCACATCGCGCATCTCCGGAATCGTAGCGAGCTTCCGCTGCAGGATGGGCGCCCAGTAGGTGAGATCGGAGAGGTTGTCCGCCTGCAAAGTGTATTGGTATTGAGCGCCGCCCATGCGCCCACCCATGCTGAGGTCCTGAACCGCCTGCAGGTATAAGGCTGCGCCGGGAATTTTCGCGGTTTTGGCGCGAATGCGCGCGATAACCTGGTCGACGCTGATTTTGCGCTCCCCGAGCGGCTTAAGCTGGCCAAACATACGGGCGGTGCTGCCCCCGCTGCCGCCGCCGGTGAACGAAGTGACGGACTCCACGGCAGGGTCGCTCATCACAATGTCGGTAAATTGCCGCATTTTCTGGGACATGGCGGCAAACGACAAATCCTGATCACCCTGGACCAAGCCAGTAAAGCGGCCGGTATCCTGCTGTGGGAAAAATCCTTTGGGAGTTTTCACGAAGAGATAAAGGTTCAGGCAGACGGTGCCAAGCGTAACCAACAAAATGAGGAATTGATGGCGGAGAACCCAGCGGAGGGAGACGTCGTAGGTACGGAGAAGACCATTGAAGGCGCCTTCCGAAAAACGGTAAAGACGATTGTGCTGTCCATTCTCGTGGCGCAGGAAACGCGCGCACATCATCGGCGTGGTCGTGAGCGAAACGAAAAGTGAAACGCCGATGGCCACGCTGAGCACCACCGCGAACTCGCGGAACAGACGCCCCACGATGCCCCCCATCATCAGGATGGGAATAAAGACAGCGACGAGCGAAGTACTCATGGAGAGAACGGTGAAGCCGATTTCGCTGGCGCCCTTCATGGCGGCGGCGAAAGGTTTCATGCCGTTTTCGATGTGGCGGGTGATGTTTTCAATGACCACGATGGCATCGTCCACGACGAATCCCGTGGAGATGGTGAGCGCCATGAGAGACAAATTGTCGAGGCTATAGTTGCAGAGATACATGACGCCGAAGGTACCGATCAGAGAGAGAGGCACGGCCACGCTGGGAATGATGGTGGCCCAGACGTTTCTCAAAAAGGCAAAAACAACGAAGACGACCAGCAAGATGGAAATGCTGAGGGCGATTTCGACGTCGCGGACCGAAGAGCGAATGGTGGTAGTGCGATCGACGGCAACGGTGAGATGCAGAGACGGAGAAATCGAGGAGCGCAGCAAGGGAAGGAGGGCCATGATGCGGTCGACGGTATCGATCATGTTGGCGCCAGGCTGACGGAAGATGGCCATCAGGACACCGCGCTTGCCGTTGGAGAGGCCCAGGTTGCGCGTATCTTCGACGGAGTCGACGACTTCCGAGATGTCGCGCAGGCGCACGGGAGCCCCCTGATGTCCGGCAACGATTAAGGGCTCATATTCGTAGGCTTTGAAAAGCTGGTCGGTGGCTGCAACGAACCACATTTGCTGGTTGTCTGAGAGCAGGCCTTTGGCAAGATTAGCGTTAGCAGATTGCAGGGACTTGCGAATCTGCTCGAGGCTAATTCCGTAGCTGTTGAGCTGGTCGGGATTGGCCTCGACGCGAACGGCCGGGCGCGCACTACCCCAAGTAAACACCTGGCCGACCCCTTCGACTTGCGCTAACTTCTGGGCCAGGATGGAATCGGCAGCGTCATAGATCTGCGCCGGAGGAACATTGTCCGAGGTCAGCGCAAGCATCAGGATGGGAGAGTCGGCAGGATTGACCTTGCGGTAGTTGGGCTGGCTGGGAAGGTCGGCCGGGAGCTGGCTGCGGGCGGCATTGATGGCGGCTTGCACGTCGCGGGCCGCGGCGTTGATGTCGCGATTGAGTTCAAATTGCAGAGTGATGTTTGTGGAGCCGAGGCCGCTCGAAGAAGTCATCTGCGTGACGCCGGCGATGCGGCCGAACTGGCGCTCGAGAGGCGTGGCGACGGCCGAAGCCATGGTTACAGGGCTGGCTCCAGGCAGGTTCGCGCCAACAGAGATGGTCGGAAAATCCACTTGCGGAAGAGGCGCGACGGGCAGGAAGCGGAAAGCGACGACGCCGGAAAGCAGAATGGCGACGGTGATCAGCGACGTAGCTACCGGCCTTCGGATAAAGGGCGCCGAGAAATTGGAAGAGACATGCAGGTGTTCCATCTAATCTCCGGGCGAAGGCTCCTCAATGGGATTGCCGATGTGAAACTCGAAGCGGCGGCTAAGCCAGTCAAAAGCGAGGTAGACGACAGGGGTGGTATAGAGCGTCAGCAATTGGCTGAGAATCAAGCCGCCAACGATGGTGATGCCGAGTGGACGGCGCAACTCGGAACCGACGCCGGTTCCGAGCGCAAGAGGCAAACCGCCGAGCAGCGCGGCCATCGTGGTCATCATGATGGGCCGGAAACGCAGCAGGCAGGCTTCGTAAATGGAGTCGAGCGGAGACTTGCCTTCCTTGCGTTCAGCTTCGAGCGCGAAGTCAATCATCATGATGGCGTTTTTCTTGACGATGCCGATCAGCAGGATGATGCCAATGAGCGCGACGACGCCAAATTCCGTGCGACAAAGCAGGAGGGCAAGGATGGCGCCGACTCCGGCGGAAGGAAGCGTGGAAAGAATCGTAATCGGATGGATGTAGCTTTCGTACAAAACGCCGAGAACAATGTAAACGGTGATGACCGCAGCCAATATCAAGATGGGCTCATTGGAAAGAGACCGGAGGAAGGCGGCCGCGGTGCCTTGGAATGTACCCTGAATGCTGGGCGGCATGTTCAATTCCTGCTTGGCACGATTCACGGCGTCGACGGCATCGCCGAGCGCCGCACCAGGAGCGAGGTTGAAGGAAATCGTCACGACAGGAAACTGGCCCTGATGGTTTAAGGCCAGCGCGGTATCGGCGGGATCGAAGTGCGTGAAGGAACTGAGCGGAACTTGCGCGCCGTTGGAGGATTTGACGTAGAGGTTTTTCAAAGCCTCGGGATCCTGCTGGAATTGCGGATCAACTTCGAGGACGACGTGATATTGGTTCAGTTGCGTAAAGATGGTGGAGACCTGGCGCTGGCCGTAGGCGTCGTAGAGCGTATTGTCGATGTCGGCCGGGAGAATGCCGAGGCGCGACGCGGTGTCACGGTCAATCACCAGAGAGGCAAGCAGGCCCTGGTTCAACTGGTCGCTGGCGACGTCGCGCAACTCCGGGAGCGATTTCAGCTTGTCCATGAAGCTCGAAGTCCAGTATGCAAGCTCTTTCGGGTCGACGTCTTCGAGGCTGTACTGGAATTGCGTGCGGCTGACGCGATCTTCGACGGTCAAGTCCTGAACAGGCTGCAAGAAGAGCGAGACGCCGTCAACTTTGGCAAGCTCCGGCTGAAGGCGGCGAATCACGTCGGAAGCGCTAATTTTGCGCTCGGCCAGCGGTCGGAGGTTGATCTGAAGGCGGCCGGTGTTGAGCGTGGTATTGGTGCCGTCAATGCCGATGAACGAGGAAAGGCTTTCGACGGCGGGATCTTTCAAAATCACATCTACCAGAGCCTGCTGGCGCCGAGACATAGCAGCAAACGAAACATTTTGCGGAGCATCGGAGACACCGATAATGACGCCGGTGTCCTGCACCGGAAAGAAACCCTTGGGCACGTAGATATAAAGCAGAATGGTGCCGACGAGCGTCCCGACGGTAACCAGCAGCGTGGTGGTGCGATAGCGCAGCACAAATTGCAGCGTGCGGCCATAAAAGGCGATCACCGCGTTGAAGGCGTCTTCCGACTTGCGATAGAACCAGCTCTCTTCTTCTTTTTTCTGATGGCGGAGAAGCTTGGCAGACATCATGGGCGTGAGCGTGAGGGAGACGAATGCGGAAACCAGAATCGTGACGGCCAGGGTGACGGCAAATTCGCGGAAAAGGCGGCCAACGATGTCGCCCATGAAGAGCAAAGGAATGAGCACGGCAATCAGCGAGACGGTCAGCGAGACGATGGTGAAGCCGATTTGCTCGGAACCTTTTAGCGCCGCTTGTAGAGGCGAGTCGCCGGCTTCGATAAAACGGCTGATGTTTTCAATCATGACGATGGCGTCGTCGACGACGAAGCCGGTGGAAATGGTGAGCGCCATGAGGGATAAGTTGTTGAGGCTATAGCCCAAGAGATACATCACGCCGAAAGTACCGACCAGCGACAAGGGCACGGCAATGCTGGGAATGACCGTAGCGCGGACGCTGCGGAGGAAAAGAAAAATGACCATCACGACCAGGGCGATGGTGAGCACCAGCGTGAATTGGACGTCGTCCACGGACGCGCGGATGGTGGTGGTGCGATCGGTGAGAATATCCACTTTGACCGCAGCGGGAAGGGCAGCTTGAAGCTGCGGGAGAAGCTTCTTCACGCGATCGACCACGGCGATGATGTTGGCGCCGGGCTGGCGCTGAATATTGAGAATGACAGCGGGATTCTTATTGGCCCATGCGGCCTGCTTGTCGTTTTCCACGCCGTCGATGACGTTCGCGACGTCACGGACGCGGACCGGCGCGCCGTTGCGATACGCAATGATCAGCGGCTTGTAGCCATCGCTCGACAGCAACTGGTCGTTCGCGCCGATGGTATAGGCCTGGTGCAAACCGTCAAACGTGCCCTTGGCCATGTCCACATTGGCCTGGGCGAGTGCAGTGCGGAGGTCTTCGAGACTCAGCCCGTAGGAAGCAAGCGCGGTGGGATTCGCTTGAATGCGAACGGCGGGACGCTGGCCGCCGCTGATGCTAACCAATCCGACGCCGGAAAGCTGGGAGATTTTCTGCGCGAAGGCGGTGTCCGCCAAGTCTTCCACCTTGGAAAGCGGAAGGCTGTCAGAAGAAAGGGCGAGCGTCAGAATAGGCGCGTCCGCCGGATTGATCTTACTGTAGATGGGCGGATTGGGCAGGCCCTGTGGGAGGAGATTCGAGGCGCCATTGATGGCCGCCTGAACTTCCTGCTCGGCGACGTCAATGTTGAGGTCGAGCACGAACTGCAAGGTGATGAGGGAGCATCCGAACGAACTCGTAGAGGTCATCTGATTCAGCCCGGGGATCTGGCCGAACTGGCGTTCGAGCGGCGCGGTCACCGAAGAAGCCATGACCTCGGGGCTGCCGCCGGGATAAAACGTTTGCACTTGAATGGTGGGGTAATCGACTTGCGGCAGAGCCGAGACCGGCAATTGCCGGTAGGCGACCCAGCCCACCAGAATGACTCCCACCATGAGGAGTGTGGTGGCAACCGGCCGCAGAATAAACGGCCGCGACGGGCTCATCGCCGGGAACCTCCGGACTGGCGGCGCGGAGAATTGGGGGCCGGAGGCGCGCTAGGATTCCCAGGCGTGGCGTTGGTTGACGCTTGCGGGCCGCCATTGTTTCCGCTAGCGATCGTGGGCGCGACCCTGCTACCGTCCTGAAGTTTGTCCTGGCCATCAATGACGACCAGCTCGCCGGCATTCAAGCCATCGCTCAGGCCAACGCGGTTGCCGGTGCTTTGCGCAAGGGTGACCGGATGGATTTTCACGATGTTGTCGCTACCAACGGCATAGACGTAGGTTCCTTGTGGACCACGTTGAATGGCAGCAGTCGGCAGGATGGTGAGATTGTGCTTGGTATCAACCAGCAGGTGCATGTTCACGAATTGATTGGGGAAAAGAGCATTGTCTGAATTGTTAAAAACAGACTTGAGCTTATAGGTGCCGGTGGTGGGGTCGATTTGATTGTCGATGGTGAGCAATTTGCCAGTGGCAATCTTTTGCGTATCGTCGCGGTCGAAGGCGTCGACGGTGAGCTGCACCCCGGCACGGAGCTTGGCACTGACCTGGGGAAGCTCGTCCTGGGGCAAGCTGAAGAGCACGGCGATGGGCTGAAGCTGAGTGATGACCACCAAGCCATTGGCGTCGGTCGCGTGCACGATATTGCCGGGGTCAATCAAACGCAGCCCGACCCGGCCGCCGATGGGAGCGGTGATGCGGCTATAGGTGAGTTGCAGTTTGGCGTTGTCAATCTGGCTTTGATCCGAGGTGATAGAGCCATCAAATTGGCCAACCAATGCTGCCTGCGTGTCAAGCTGTTGCTGCGGGATGACGCCTTCCTTAAAGAGAAGCTTGTAGCGCTCGAGATTGACTTCGGCGTCCTTGCGCTGCGCCTGATCCTTGGCGAGCTGACCCTCGGCCTGTTCGAGCTGGACTTGAAAAGGTCGTGGGTCAATCTGGACCAGAACATCCCCCTCGTGAACGTACTGACCTTCCTTGAAGGCCACGTTGACAATTTGACCGTCCACGCGGCTGCGCACGGTGACGGTGTTAAATGCGGTTACGGTTCCCAGTCCGTTGAAGTAGACAGGAAGATCGCCACGCTGCGCGGCGGCAACCACGACGGGCACGACAAAATTGCCCATTCCGCCGGCGCCACCGCGGCCTCTGCCTGACGTTGCGGGTAGAGAAGGGTCGGCTGCCTCGCTAGTGATTCGCGAGCCTCGAAAATACCAAATGCCCACGACAATGCCGGCAATGACTACCACCCAGAGCCACCAAAGACTCTTCGAGGGCTTGGCCGGCGACGCGTCGGTCGCCGAGTGGCTACCGGGTTCGCGTAGGTCCATCGACTTGAGCTGCCCCATTCATTCGCTCCTAGCAGATTGAAAAAAACCTACATTCGTGCGAGCCAGCCGCCAAAAGGCACGGCATTAAAGGTAACGCCAAGGGCTGCTCCGACGAAGGGACATAGGCTACGGAAGCTTAGTCTATGCCTATATAGGACGGCCCGGAGAGAGCAAAGGTTACGTGACAGGAGGTCCGGAGCGGATCACAAAATATGCCATGCGCCGCCCCTCACCCCGGGCGAGACACAAATCCAGGAATTTGCAACGTGCAGAATGGCCGCGAAAACCGTAGACTGTGACGGAACCAAGACCCCGCCGAAACATTTTTTGTCAATCCCGACTGGGACTAGGAGAACAGGTAATGGCTAAGGGTTTCATCCTCGGAATCGTGGTTGCCATTCTGTTGGTTGCAGGGGGCATGTACGTTTACTTTTCGTGGGGTTTCGCACCGGTCGCGACTTCCGCATCTCCGATGCCGCTTGAGAGAAAACTGGCGAAAAGCGCGCTCCATGCCTACCTAAATAAGTTGCCGCACCCGCAGCCGATGGTGCCCGCGGATGAAGCGAACCTGATCGCCGGCTCGAAGGTATACAAAGAGCAGTGCGGCACGTGCCACGGCCTGCCGGGCGAGCCCAAATCGGCCGTTTCGCAAGGGATGTTTCCCGCGCCGCCGCAACTGTTTCACGGAGTCGGCGTGACCGATGATGAGCCATGGGAGACCTATTGGAAAGTCGAAAACGGGATTCGCATGACGGGAATGCCGGCATTCAAGGGCCAGATCCCGGAGAAGGAGATTTGGCAGGCGACGATGCTGGTAAAGAACGCGGACAAAATTACCGAGTCCGTGAAAAAAGAGCTGTTGGCCGGAAATGCCACGCCGATGGCCATGGCCATGCCCGGGATGGAAGAAAAGCCGGCAAAAGAAACGAAGCCTGCGAAAGAATCCAAGGCAAAGAAAAATTGACATCCTCCCCGCCGCAAGCGGCGAGGATTCCTACGGCCTCTCGGTTTGTTTTTCCGAGATGGCTTCGGTGGGTTCCTCCCACAACCGCCCTACTTCAGCGGAGGACAACGAAGAGGCTTTACTTTTAGGCTGCCCGCCCATAGGTCGTTCAGACAGAAATATAGAGCAGTTCGGAGGGAAAAGAAAGAGGGGCCTTATATCCTCGGCCTAAAAACGCCGAGGCTTTACGGCCCACCTGGTAAATTCAGGCGAAGCGGTCAATCCGCGAATTGTTCTACCTCCTGCGACTCTCGTAATTCGGGAAACCACCAGGCCCACAAAACGGTGACCAGAATGGCGCCCACGCCGCCCAGAACCACCGCCGGTACGGTGCCAAACCAGTGAGCGGTGAGACCGGATTCGAACTGGCCAAGCTCGTTCGAAGCGCCGACGAAAACGGAATCCACGGCGTTGACGCGGCCGCGCATTTTATCGGGCGTGCCCAACTGGATGAACAATTGGCGAACCATGACGCTGACCATGTCGCTGGCTCCTACTAGAAAGAGCGCACACAGCGAGACGAAGAGATTTCGGGAAATTCCGAAAAAGACGGTGGCCAAGCCGAATCCTGCGACGCACCACAGCATTCGGGAACCTGCCTGGCGACCCAGCGGCTTGTGCGCGAGCAACATGGCCATGACGCCCGCGCCGGCAGCGGGGGCGCTGCGCAAGAGCCCGAGGCCCCAAGGACCGGTCATGAGAATTTCCTTGGCATAGACGGGAAGCAGCGCGACCGCGCCTCCCAGAAGAACGGCGAACAAATCCAAAGAGATGGAGCCGAGAATCATTTTCTCGCGCCAAATGTAATGAAGGCCGGCCAGCGTGGTTTGCCAATTCAACGGCTCCCGCGCGCGCCCGGTAGATTGAACTCTTATTTTTGCAGCGCACACGGCGGCCACGATCGCCCCGAAAAGAGAAAGTGCGTAAACCGCTGCGGGGCCGCGGGCGATCGCGTAAATAATTCCTCCAAGTGAAGGGCTCAGAATGACTGTGCCCTGGAAGAAAACCGAAGCCCAGGCGACGGCGTTCTGAAAGTCTTTCGCGGGAACCAATTGAGGAAGCAGCGAGCGCGTGGCCGGTCCGCTGAAGGCACGCGCGACACCCACGAAGAACAGGACCGCATAGATGGGGTAGGCGGAACCGTAACCGCCCAGCGTGAGAAACAGTAGCGCGGCCGAACAAACCGAGGAGCCACAATAGCACAGGACAATCAGCTTGCGCCGGTCGTAACGATCCGCCGCGTGACCGGCCACGAGAAAAAGCAGAATGCCGGGCAGAAATTGCACCAGGCCGACCAAGCCAAGCGCGAGGGGCCGCCGAGTAATTTCATAGATTTCCCACCCGACTGCCACGGATTGCATTTCGCCCGAGAGGACGATAAACACGCGTGCCAACTGATAGAAAACGAAATTTGGGTAGGTAAAAGCGATTCGCCCGGAGGCGCTGGAGTTCTCAGAAGCTGCCATCCACAATACTGTGCCACAAAAAGGCAAAGCGCGACGAGAAGAGTGAAGAGCGACTGTTTCTTTGGCAAGAGCATTTGTAGAAAACTTAAAGGGCCCAGCAGTGCTGCGCACCTATAAGGCCTCTTGCGCGCAGGCAAGCTTCCGCAAAGCGATGGAGTGAAGAAACGGTGGTTTCGAGATTAGTGGCAGGCGCCGCTGCCTGAGTCCGTGTAGCTCTTGCCTTCTTCTGGAATGAATTGCCAGTCGTAGCCGTTAGCGTGAAGCGTGAGCTTCAGCACTCCGAAAGCCTCGGCGTTGCGCGCTTCGCTGTTGGGCTTCGGTGCGCTAAACGGGCGAAGGCCCTTCCCGCCGGTGCCGACAACAAATTCACGAATGCCACGAGCCGAATCAGGGGCGCCTTCCGGGGTTTGCGGGGCAAAGCGCTCGTAGTCGTGGTCGTGGCCGTTGACCACCACGTCGGCGTTGGCTTGGTAGAGCGCATCCCACAGCGGCTTCATGGTCAAATCGTTGCCGTGGGCGCTGCCGGAACTAAACAGCGGCTTGTGCCAATAGGCCAGCGTGCAGGCCACGGGATGGGAGGCCAGGTCCGCGCGAAGCCATCTCTCCTGGGGTGAGCCAGCTTCGCAACCGCCGATGTCTTTGCACTCACTGTTCAACACAATGATGTGCCACGCGCCTAGATCGTAGCTGTAGTAGCCCGTCTTCTCATCGCCGGCAAACACGCCGAAATATTCAAAGTAAGGCGTCGCACCCGCGGCATGAAACTCATGATTGCCCGGCGCGGGGCGCGTGCGGGAACGAGCGCGGCCCCAGGTTTTGTCGTAGCAAGTGAAGTTTTCCTTGCTTCCGTCCGGATAAGCGAGGTCGCCGACGGCCATGACGGTTCCGGGGATCTTGTCCAGCAATTTGGAGGTGGCTTCCGCGCCAGCAAGAGTCCTGCAATCGGCGATGTCGCCGGCGCCTACTAATACCGCTGCCTGATCATCCTTGGCAGGCGATGGCAGAGAGCGGTGTGACTCTGAGTTTCCCCGAAAGGAAACGGGAACGAGGGTCATGAAGAAAACAATCGCGCTGCGACTCCAGGGTTTGCGCATGGGTTGGCGGAGTTCCTTTATTTCTCGTGTGTCGGCGACCAGCGCAAACCGGCGGCAATCGTGGGCCAATAGTATTCACGCTGGAGCATGTATTGGGGGCTGCCGTTGTAGAAGCCAAAGACTTCGTTGTTGATGTTCAGGCCATACATGACGAAGGACAAGCCGTGAGTCATGCGGATGCTGCCTTGGGCGTCGAATTCAAGGTGGCCGTAAAAATAATTGTCGCCAAACGGGCCTGTGAGGCCACCCGGAGTCGGCGTGCTTGGCGTACCGTCGAGCGTGGGCGTACCGTCCTGATAGCTATACCCGGCTATGTTCGCCTGATTGTAGGAAAGCCCTACGCGGACGGAGAAGCGGCCGCGGTCAAAGGTCGGGCTAATATTCCAGCTATTCGGCGAATTGCGAAGGAGCCGCGGGTGATCGGAGCGGCCGGGAAGGCCGCTGGCGCGCGAGGCGGTATAGCCATAATTTGCGGAGAGACCTAGCCCGCCCAGGATGCCTGGGAGAGAACTGAAATGCTGCAGATAGGCCGCTTCAAACCCGTTGATCCAGGCGCTCCCTGCGTTGATCGGCTGGGACACCCTACACCCGCTCGGCTCGGAAGAACAGTTCGCGCCAACGATAGTTCCGGTCGGCACGTCGAAGATTTGCGCAACAATTGGATCCGTCAGGTTCTTGTAGAAATAGCCGGCCGTAAGCAACCCGAAGGGATTGATGTAGTGCTCGAAGAGGACGTCGACATTGTCCGCCGTTTCGGCCTTGAGATTGGGGTTGCCAATGCTAACCGGGATGGGATTGGTCCCGGGAGTAAATGAGCCAGCCTGGGCGATATCCTGGGGGTCGGGACGAGCTAACCCGCGGCTGTAAATGAGGCGGATGTTATTGTTGCTGGTCAGCGCATATCTTATGGAGGCGCTCGGCAGGATTTTCAGGTAGGAGCCGCTGGCTGGCACAAAACCTGATGTGCCGGTAGCCCCATTCGTTTGAAAGGTCAGAGTATCCAGGTTAGTGTTTTCAAAGCGCACGCCAGCTATCAGGCGCCAGCGCGAAGAAATATCCAGAGTGTTCATGACATAGCCGGCAGAAACCTGTTCGATCAAATCAAAGTTGTTAGAATTTCCGCCGGCGGTGCTGCTGAAAGTGAATTGGCCCGGATTGGCCTGCACATACTTGAAAACATCCGGAAAGGATGGGTTCCACCCGAGTTTGTAGTGGCCGAAATAGTAGTTGTTGTTGGTAAAAGTATTCGGAAACGTCTGCATGGAAATGTTGGCCGCGTTGGGTGTCCAGTCGTCCACAAACTCGTTATCGAATTTGTGAGCATTGCGGAATTTTCCACCAATCTCGATGGTGGACAAGTGGGAGCCGAGGTGGTAACGCTTGGCGACCGCGCCGGTGATCTGGAGATTCAATTGCGCGGTCATCCCCTTATTGATGCTTACGTCGTCGAGAGTGAAGTTTGCGGGATTATAAGCCTCGTTGAAGCAGGCCGCCGACCACTGAGGTATGTAGATGTTCGAGGTGCTCGGCAGAGATTGGCAGTTGCTGGTGGTCAAGTTGGTAGCCGCGAAGTTAGCATTGTTGTTCCCCACCTGGCCGACCTGGCTGGAGCGCGACACGGAAGCGTCCCAGGCAAACCAAGTCGTGGCAAGAACATGCTTACCACCCACCAGGAAGCTGCCAATCGCATAATCCGGCCGGCGTTGTTGAACGTTGGAGGAGGGCAGGCCCGTGCAAGGCGCAGTGGTGAGCCCTGTAGTGGGATCGACCTGGCACCCGTTGGCTCCAAGGAGTGTGATCCCCTGCGTGTTGTCATTGAGGGAATAGACCCAACGATCGCCATAGTTGTGAAAATCCGAATATAAGAGACGGGCATAGATATTTGAGCCGTCGGCGATCTTGTAGTCTGCGCTGCCGGCGATTCCCCAGCGGCTGCGATAGTACTGATACTCGCGAATGTCCGCAGCCTCAAAGATCCGAGCCGCCGAGGGCGTGCCAAAGCTGGTGATGTCCGGAACGGGTTCGGTGTCGTCAATGCCGCGGCCATTCCAGTCATAGGAGCCGCCGATGAGCAGGCCGAACCGCTTGCTGGCGCCGAAGCGCTGGCCGAGCGTGGCAGTGGTTTCCACTAGGCCGCGACCGTTTTGAATCGGAGTGTATCCACCCATACTGCTGAAGTTCATCGTGGGGCGTTCGCCAGCAGTCTTGGTGACTAAGTTGATTGAGCCGCCGATGCCGTCGCCATCCATGTTGGCTTGCAAAGTCTTGTTGATTTCGACGGATTCGACGATGTCAGCGGGAATCGCATCGAATTTGATCTGACGAACGCCGGATTCGGGCGAAGGAACGTTGATGCCGTCGATGGTCGTGTTGGTGAGGCGCGGCTCGGTGCCGCGAACCTGGACGTATTTGCCTTCGCCTTCGTCGCGCTCGATGGTGACGCTGGGCAAGCGGCCAATAGCGTCGGCCAGATTGGCATTGGGCAGGCTGCGAATGACGTCCGACGTAAGCACTTGAACGACGTTATCCGCGGCGCGTTGGCGGTTGACCTCTTCAGCCTCTGCGGATGGGCGATCCGCGGTAACCAGAACTTCCAGGTTCTGCGAGGCGGGCGCCAACTGAGCGTTCGCACTTGCAACTTGCCCTGCTGAGACAGTAACGCTCTTAGTGAATGTGGTGAATCCGACGTAGCTAACGGTTACGCTGTAGGTGCCCTGAGCCAGCCCGGTCATCAAAAAATCTCCCTGAGCGTCCGTTACGGCGCTAATACCGCCGGGGTCTACCGTCACTTTTGCGCCTTGCAGGATGCCCCCGCCCTTATCGGTGACTTTACCCGTGATTCCTCCCTTGCGCTCCTGTGCCTGCGTAAGTGGCGAGAACAAAAACAATCCCGTAAGAACGAGCAGGGAACCTGCAAAAGTTCGCATGGCTACTCCTTTGGCCTTCAACAACATTCGCAATGAGTTCCTAGGGCCGACCATCTATGGAAGTTCACCGACCACCGGAAAATATCCACGTTCAGGTTCTGAGCACACACCGTGGGCTCGGTGAAAGGGAGTAAACGTCAGGGTTGTGACAGCTAGATGAACAAGGAATGACAAAGGCGTGAAAGGCAAGGCCCGAACATTAACATTTGTTTTCGCAAAGATGTGCTCGAGACTTCTTCTTGACTCCCCGGAATTATCCTTCCGTAATTTTTCGCGGGCGCAAATAGTAATGGATCGCCGGAGTGAAGACCAGTGAAAGGACCATAGAGCTGAGCAAGCCGCCAATAACAACAATCGCCAGGGGCTTCAGCATCTCGGAACCCGCGCCAATCCCGAACGCCAATGGCAGCATGCCGGCTACCGTCGCAAGCGCGGTCATGGCGATAGGACGCAGGCGCCGGCGGCCCGCTTGAATCATAGCTTCTTTGGGAGAAAATCCGAGGTCGCGGAAACGGTGTTCGGCGTCGAGCAATAAAATGCCGTTCTTGGCGACGATGCCGATGACCATGATCATGCCCATTCGTGACGCGACGTTAAATGTCGTACTCGTAAGCAGCAACGCCAGAAAACCGCCAAACGTGGAGAGCAACGCCGAAGTCAGGATCGCCGTGGGTGCGGAAAAGGTCCGGAACTCAAACAGAAGCACGGCAAACAGAAGCAAGAGAGCCAACAGCAGAACCATCATCAAATCGCGCGAGGATTTCCGATCCTCTTCATATAGCCCGCCGTACTGGATGCGGATGGAGGAAGGAAGATGCATGTCGCGGACGGCTTTCTGTACGGCAGCAACCCCCGTCCCCATGTCCACGCCTTCCAAGCGGGCCGTGACTTGGACAAGGCGCTGCAAATTCTCGCGTCGAATTTCCGTTTCGCCGGGGTCGCTGGTGACGGTCGCGAGCGAACCGAGCGTGGCGGTGTGCCCACTCGCACTGGTCAGCAAGGTGTTGGTCATGCGATCGAGCGAAGACCGGTTCTCATCAGGAAAGCGCACGCGAATGGTGTAGGCTCGGTCATTCAGAACGACCGGTGTCGCCGCGGGTTCACCTTCGAGCACGGCGGAGGCGTCCACAGCGACTTCCTCCGGAGTGAATCCGGCGCGGGCCGCGACGGTGGGATTCACCTGGAAGGTCACGGCCGGACCGCTGATCGTGTTCTCCACCCCGTCGAGAACATCCACAACGGGACGCGATTTCCCAATTTGAATCTTTCCAATCGCATCCGCAACGCGCGGGGCGGTTTCGTTCAGAAGTTTGCCGTCCTGAGAGAAAAGCCTGATGACAATCGGCTCGGGCTGGCTCGTCAAGTCTCCAATCATGTCCTGCAGCAATTGGATAAATTCGATATCCGCAGCAGGCTCGGTGTGCTTGATTTCGGACCTGACACCCTCGATGACGTCGTCAATGCCGCGCTTCCGGTCCTTCTTCAGCTTCACAGTGAAATCGCCGTTGTTGGCTTCCGTGACGGCCGCAAGACCTAGTTGCATACCGGTGCGGCGCGAGGTGTTCTCGACCTCCGGCGTGGAGTGGAGAATATCCTCGATGTGCAGGAGGATGCGGTTGGATTCCGCGAGAGAGCTCCCCGGCGGAGTGTAGTAATCGAGGATGAATCCTCCTTCATCCATTTCCGGGAGAAAATCGGTGCCCACCAGGCTGTAACAAACGTAGGACAGAATGATGATCCCGACCGAACTCCCGGCCAACATCCAGGGGCGCTTGACGATGGCTTGCATGGCGCGGGTATAGAAACCCACGATGCGTCCGAAGAAGCCGGAAAGGTGCGCTTCTTCCGCAGCAAGGAGCGCCGCCATGTTCGGGCCTTCCGAAGGTGCTGCGGCGGAAACGGTTTCCTTATCTTTCCGGCGAACCAGATACTGACTGAGCGTCGGAGTCCACGACAAGGCCAGAAGCAAGGAGGTGAGGAGCGACACGGTCATGGTGACGGCCAAAGCGCGGAAGAAGGTGCCGGTCACGCCGGTAGTGGAAATCAGGGGAAGAAAGACGACGATGGGGGTAATCGTCGAGCCGATCAGCGGTACGGTCAATTCCTTCAGCGCGCCCTGGATGGCTTGAAGGCGGGTTTGCCCGGCGTCCCGGTGCAAAACAATATTTTCAAGGACGACAATGGCGTCGTCGATGACCAAGCCCACTGCGGCGGCGAGACCGCCCAGGGTCATCAGGTTGAAGCTTTGATTCGTCGCTTTCAAAACAATGAAAGTGATCAGCAGCGTAACGGGAATCACCAGGCCGGCCACGAACGAAGTTCCCCAGT
>Ga0307479_10002128_pt1 | contig 18001 bp, 15 predicted proteins | sample atmos_gasesECM4C_FD_203743 | JGI IMG/M metagenome (GOLD analysis project Ga0307479, IMG submission 203743) | Hardwood forest soil microbial communities from Morgan-Monroe State Forest, Indiana, United States - atmos_gasesECM4C_515 | ecosystem: Environmental > Terrestrial > Soil > Temperate... | reverse complement strand
TTGGCAGTTTGTTTCTGTTCGCTTCGGCGCGAAGTTCTGGTTGATCGGCCTTCTTCCGCTTCAGGCGACGGCATAACCGTGAACCCCGCTTCGCTTCTGCGCGCAGCAGCCGATTTTTTGGCAGCGCCGGCGAGGATTTTCGAAGTCACGCGATCGAAAAGAGATTGCGCTGTCTTAGAAGCAAGCTCAACCCGCTCGCCCAAGAGGTCGATGTAATTGTGTTCGCCGCGATGCCTTCGAGCCAGATCTGCGTAACGCGAAACCTGTTGAAGGATGGAGTTCAGCTCCGTGGAGGTCCCGGCGATCCACTTCAAATCATCTTGGTCGAGCATAAGCCTCGCCTTTACGTCTAATCAGACTCGTTCAAACAGGCCCACCAAACACAAAGTAGGACTGCGCCGACGGCCACGGCAAAAGCAGCAAGGGTTAACATGAGTCAAAGCAAGTCTACCAGCACGGTTCATGCCTCACTGGGACACGGCGGCTCAATGACATTTATTCGTTTCTCCGGCAACCGAACTGGCGGCTGCTATTTTCCCAGCGCGTGCCGCAATTCCTTCTTGGCGCCATCGACCTCGCGGTCCGCCTGATTACAAAGCAAAATCGCCCGAAGTTTGTCGCCTTGATAGTAACGAGCAATGAATTTCCGTTTCGCATAAGCACCGCGAAGATCAACCCGCGTCGGCTGCATACTGAAATCTCCCACGAAGTGAAGCTTCAGGTCGAACATTTCGGTCCAGAAGTAGGGGACTTGCTCGTAACGAATCCGTTTCTTTCCGGTCAGGTTCGCGCCCGCGACCAAGCCTTGTTCGCGCGCGTTCTCCCAATGAGTCTGCCGCCGCACACCGCCCATAATTCGGTCCGGATAAAACGCGAGGTCGCCTACGGCGAAGATGCCTTTTTCCTCCGTCTCGAGGTACTCCGTAACCGGCGAACCATGCGGTCCGGAAAGCGGCGTGTTGCGAACGAGGTCAAGGTTGGGCTCAGCGCCGCAGCAGACAACCGCTAAACCCGCCGGCACGCGGTTTCCGCTTTTGGTCTGAATATTACGCAGCACGGTCTTGCCTTCGAAACCGTTCAAGCTTTCGCCGATTAAGACGGTGACGCCATGCTTCGAGTAATAATCGGTCAGCCACGGTCCCGTCTGCGAATCGAGATAGCGATTCAACAGATACGAGTTGCGGTGCATCACACTGACCTTCAATTTCATCATCCGCAGACTCGCCGCGACCTCGCAGGCAAGCAGACCGCCGCCAATTACCATCACCGTTTTTTCAACGTCCGCCATTTCGCGCAACGCCAGCGCGTCGCGAACGCCTCGCAAATAAATAACGTTTCCGAGATTAACCCCTGCAACTGGCGGACGCACGGGTCGGCTGCCCATCGCCAGACAGGCTTTGTTGAACTCGATGCTTTCGCCATTTCCGAGCACCGCCAAACGCCGCTCGATGTTAAATTGTTTCACGATCGTGGCGAAGCGCGTCTCGATCTTATGGGAATCGAACCAGCGTTGGTCGAAATACGCGAGCTTCTTCAGCGGCGGAGTCTTCTCGCGCATAAAATCCTTGGATAACATCCACCGGTGATAGGTTGGCATGATCTCCGCGCCGACGATCGTCACGGAGCCGCGCTTGTCGTGTTTGCGGACTCCTTCGCACGCGCTCGCCCCACCGATGCCGGTTCCGATAATTAAATAATCACGCTGGATCATCCGAAGGAAATGGGACGATAAAGAATTCGTTCGCCCAATGGCGAGGGAAAAATGATACCGAGTGGGTTGATGTGGATCAAGCACGCAGCCCTTAAGCTGCTGTCTGATATAGGTTTACAGTACCGCTCGACAAATGATTACCGAAGCAATAACTCCAGTCAGGTCGGCCAGCAAGCCGGCCGGAATTGCGTGTCGGGTTTGTTTGATCCCGACCGATCCAAAATAGACCGCCACGACGTAAAACGTCGTCTCGGTGCTGCCGTAAATCGTCGCGGCCATTAGACTGACGATATTGTCGGGCCCAAGGCGGTGCACCACGTCAGTCAATAGCGCCAAGGTCGCACTGCCGCTCAATGGCCGCATCAACGCCAGCGGCACCAGATCAGTCGGAAAATTCAGCGGCGTGAGAATCGGGCTGAGCAATCTCGCCAGCAGATCGATCCCGCCCGCCCCTTTGAACATTCCGATCGCTACCAGCATCGTCACCAGAAATGGAATGATTCGTAAAATCACGTTAAACGATTCCTTCGCACCTTCGACGAACTCGTCGTAAACCTTGATCCCGCGCGCGGCGGCATAAATTGGAAAGAAGCTGAGCAAAAATGGTATCGCCAGGATCGACAACGCGTTGACCATTCGGGCGAACGGATTTTGCAGAGTTGGATCTGTTGGAAGCGAGAGTCGAAACACTTCCGGCATCACCATTCGCAAGAACAACATCAAAAAGAAAACGGCGAGCAAGACGAGCCCGACCATTCCCCACGGCCGGGGTCGCGACAGTGGCGGTTGCCCGAGCGAATCGTCGTCGAATGCGAATTTGTCAGTAGACTCGGAACTCGCTTCGCGCGGAGACGTCGGGTTCGTTTCTGTTGTTGTTTCGCGCCTTGGTTTAAAGAACGCCAGTCGTTCGAAAAACTTCGCGGACAACACCGCAACCGTGGCCGCGCACAACGTTGCGAAAAACGCCGTGCCGACGATCACAGTCGGCCGTGTCGAACCTGCCGCCGCCAGAATCGCGATCGCCGTCGCCGGAATCAATTGCACCGAGCTGGTATTGATCGCGAGAAACGTGCACATCGCATTAGAAGCAATCCCCGGTCGCGGATTCAACGATTCCAGATCTCGCATCGCGCGCAACCCGAGCGGCGTGGCAGCGTTTCCGAGACCGAGCATATTCGCAGCCATGTTCATCAACATCGAACCCATCGCCGGATGATCCGGCGGAACTTCCGGAAATAATCGCTGCATCAGCGGCCGCAATCCATAAGCGATTCGTTGAACCAAGCCCGCGCGCTCGGCCAAACGCATCACGCCCAACCACAGCGCCATGATTCCCCACAATCCAAGCGCAATGGTCACCGCCGTCTTCGCCCCATCGAGGGCGCCGCCAGTCACGTCCTTGAGCCGAGCGTTCCAACCGCCGATCGCAACCGCCAGCAAAACCAGCGCGAGCCAAATATAATTCAGCACGCTAGAGTTTTATCCGCCACGATTAACGACTGCCAGTCGATTTATGTTTCGACCCTTTTGTCCGCAGACTTAAGTTAACGCGGTGACTTGGAAAACAATTGGGGCGTTTGTGGTCATATCAGTATTCATAGTAACTGGCGTTGTGTGCACTTTCTTCGCCAACGCGATCCAAAGTTATCTGATTCGCTTTTCTGAGCGCTGGCCTCCGATTTTCAAATGGAACCCACCGCAAAAATATATCCGCGCTCGATTCTATGTTTGGAAGCTTCGATTAATTGGAGTCATAACGCTCCTGGCCGGAGTGTATTTTCTGGTCGATTTACTAAAGCGGCTGTAGCTCATTCGGACTTGGGTCGGGCCGGTTTGTGATTGCATTGTCGATCTTCGCTTCGACACACTGAACTCATGAACGACACACGCGATACGACTGGCAATCCGGCACCGCTGGGTCTTCTCGGTTTCGGCATGACGACGGTCTTGCTGAATTTGCATAACGCCGGCTTTTTCGAGCTCAACGCGATGATTCTGGCGATGGGAATTTGTTACGGCGGAATCGCCCAAGTCATTGCCGGCATGATGGAATGGCGCAAAGGCAACACTTTCGCCACCACCGCATTTATTTCCTACGGGCTGTTCTGGCTGTCGCTCGTCGCGCTGATCGTACTGACAAAGCTCGGCTGGGGCGCGGCGACCAACGATAAGGCGATGGCCGCCTATCTTTTCATGTGGGGATTGTTCACGCTCGTCATGTTTATCGGGACGCTCCGCCTCCACGTTGCCGGCCAGATTGTTTTTGGTTCGCTCGCCCTTTTGTTTTTCCTTCTGGCTTATGGTGATTTCGCGAACGCGAGTCCCGGATTCAAACATTTCACCGGCTGGGAAGGGATCTTCTGCGGCTTCTCCGCGATTTACACCGGTCTCGCCCAGGTCCTGAATGAGATTTATGGTAAAGTAATTCTGCCGCTCGGACCGGTCGGGAAGTAGTTTCTACTTTTCCTTCAACAAACTCGCGGCAAGTTGCATCGCGGAATCGCTTTTGCCGCCGAGCATGCGCGCGATTTCTTCCTGGCGCGCTTTGCCAGTGACCTCGCGCAGATTGGAAAATGTCCGGCCACGCGAAACCTCTTTCGTCACGACGAAATGCGACGCCGCGCGGGCCGCTACTTGGGCGAGGTGAGTGATGCAAATCAATTGATGATCGTCCGCGAGCGTTCGCATTTTCGCGCCGACAGCGTGCGCGATCTCACCGCCGACGTTGGTGTCGATCTCGTCGAAGATCAGCAAAGGGATCGAATCGTGCGCGGCGAGCGCGGACTTGATCGCGAGCATCAAGCGCGAAATCTCGCCGCTCGAAGCGATTACTCGCAACGGTTTCAACGGTTCGCCTGGATTCGCGGAGAAAAGCAGTTCGACCGAATCAAAACCAGTAGCGCTCGGTACGTCGAGCACGCTGAGCTTCGCTTCGAACTCCGATTGCCTGAACCCGAGATCGCGCAGGTTCTTGCGAACGGGGTCGGAGAGTTTCGGCGCTGCTTTCGCGCGCAGTTTGCGGAGCGCGTCGCCGGCGCGCTTCAGCTGCCCGCGGACTTTTTCGATTTCCTTGGCGAGCCGCTCCAGTTCCGCGTCGCGGCCTTCGATTCTTCGTATGCGTTCAGCGGCGCGCTCGCCAAACGCGATCACTTCCGCAATCGAGCTGCCGTATTTGCGTTTCAACGTTTCGAAAAGCGAAACGCGTTGCTCGAGCGTCGCGAGCTGTTCCGGGTCGAGATCTAACTTCTCGGCGTAATCGGAAAGCGATCGTGCGATTTCCGAAAGCTGCACGACTGCCGCAGCGTGTTCGGACGCGAGCTGCGCCGCAAAGATATCTATCTTTTCCAGCTCGCGTAGGAGTCGCTGCGTTTCTGCGAGCTGCGATAGAACCGATTCGTCCGCTTCAGAAAGCTTGTTTGCCACCGCGCTCGCGAGTTCAATCAAGCGTTTGCTGCTACTGCTCAACTTGTAGCGCTTCTCGATTTCTTCTTCTTCGCCCGCGACCAGATTGGCCGAGTTAATCTCGGCAATTTGGTGTCGAAGAAGAGCCAACTCCTGTTCCCGCGCGGTCTCAATGGTGTTCAGCGCCGCGTGCTCGGCTGTGAGCGCCTGTAGGTCACGAAAATGTTTTTTGTATTCCGCGAGTTGTTCTTCGGCGCGCGCGAACGAATCAAGCAACTCGAGCTGCTTCTCTGGCGAGAGCAGCGATTGATGGTCGTGCGGGCCATGAAGATCGACCAGCGCGTCGCCAATGCTTTTCAAGATCGACAACGTCGTCGGTGAACCGTTGATGAACTGGCGATTCGCGCCTGTCGCAGAAAGTGTTCGCTTGATGATGAGATCGTCCGTTGACGGTTCAACGCCAGCCTCGATCAGCGTCGGATTTAGTTCCTGCAATTCTAGGCCGCTGAACACGGCTTCGGCGGTGCAAGTGTCGGCCCCGGTTCGGATCAGCGATTTGTCGGCGCGCTCGCCGAGCAAAAGTTGGAGCGCGCCGATGATGATCGATTTCCCGGCGCCGGTTTCGCCAGTGATCGCAGTGAAGCCGGGGGCAATTTGCCACTCGAGCTCTTCCACAAGCGCAAGATTTTTGATTCGAAGCAAATTGAGAACGGTGGACATCGGAAGGTTGAGAGGTGAAGATGCGGCGCTGTTGAAGATTTCAAACACTCAAGTCCCAACTTTCAACTCTGAAAGCTGACGCTTAGATGACACACTGTCGATTTTTAGTCTCGTTCGTACTTTTGTTCGTGATCGCCTTTAAGACGCGCGCCGAGCAGCCGTTCGCGGCGTCGACCGTGGTCGTCTACAACAAAACGGCGCCTGATGGACCCGAGCTGGCAAGATTTTACGCTCAAAAGCGCGGCATCGCGTCCGATCACACTATCGGTCTGACCTGTTCGCTGGCAGAGGAGATCACTCGCGACGAATACGACGCCACTATCGCCAATCGACTTCGAGAAATCTTCAAAACGAAACACTGGTGGACGATGCGCGAGACCGAAGACCATCAGGAAGCGGTGATGGCAACGTCGATCCGCTTTGTCGCGCTGATCAAGGGCATGCCACTGAAAATTCGCGCTGCGCTTGAACCTTATCCGGGCGACAAGCGCGGCCGCGGCCCAATCGATGACCGAAACGAAGCCTCGGTCGATTCGGAACTAGCGACACTAGGCTATTTTTCACCGCAAATTTCCGGCGCGAAACCCAACACTTACTTCAAAAGTTTTCAATCGATCGATCAATGGGAAGACCCAGCTCTTCTTTTGGTCTGCCGATTGGATGCGCCTTCAACTGCAACGGTGAAACAAATGATTGTCGATTCGATCGCCGCCGAGAAAAATGGACTCTGGGGTCGCGCCTACGTCGATAGTGCTCATGGTCCGTCGGCCGGTTACGAAATCGGCGACGAATGGCTGGCAGAAATTCCGCCCGCTCTTCACAAAGTCGGGATTCCGGTAGTTTACCACGGTCCTGTTCCTGGAATTTTTCCGGAGGGATACCCGATGACCGACTGTGCGCTATATTACGGCTGGTATTACCCGAACGTGGCCGGGTCCTTCACCAATCCGGATTTCCATTTTGTTCCGGGCGCGATTGCGATGCACATCCATTCCTTTAGCGCTGGAACATTACGCGATCGCAACGCGAACTGGGTGGGGCCGCTTTTGTCGCGCGGCGCGGCGGCGAGCGTGGGCAATGTTTACGAGCCGTATCTGCAACTGACGACCCGTCCCGACATTTTGAATGATCGCTTGCTTCACGGTTTCACCTTTGCCGAGAGCGCCTATTCCGCGACCGAAGCGCTTTCCTGGATGGGAGTGATGGTCGGAGATCCGCTTTACAGGCCGTACGCCAATTGGATCCAGATTGACAGAGATTCTGTGAAAGCGAGCAATTGGAAGTCTTATCATGACTTCGCCGCGCACAATTTCAACGCTACGGCGCAATATCGCACGCTCGCGCGCCAAGCCGCATCTCGCGCGCACAATTGTCCAATGATCGAAGACCTTGGTCTGATGGAAGCCGCCGAGGGAAATTTTGCCGTGGCCACGAGTTATTTTGGTCAGGCGCGCAGTTGCTATGCGAACCGCGACGATCTGCTCCGCGTGATCATTGAGGAAGCAGACGTCTGGAATAAACTGAAGAAACCAAAACGCGGCTTGGATTTATTGCGCACCGCGCTGCGAATTGCCGGCGACGCGCCAGCCGCGCCGCTTCTCAAACAAATTGAACAGAACCTGCATGGTGTTCCGACTTCACCCGCCCCGAGTGTGACACCCACGCCGCGCGTGCGTGTGAAATTCTAATTGCGACTTAACGGATGATGCCGCGCTCGCTTTTGTTGATGAACTCCACAATTTCGCGCATCTCATCGTTTTGCGGCAGTTCCTTCTGAATCGCTGCCAAGGCCTGAGCGGTATTATATTTAGAGCGATATATCAGCCGGAACGCTTCCTTGATTGGTTTCATGCGCTCCGGCGGAAAATTTTTGCGCTCCAGGCCGACCAAATTGACGCCCCGAATCTCTGCTGGATTTCCGTCCGCGATCATGAATGGCGGCACGTCCTGGACAATTTTGGAGCAGCCGCCGGTGATGGCGAATCGACCGATTCGGCAAAATTGATGGACTGCGGTCAGTCCGCCCATGACGGCGTTGTCGCCGACCTGCACATGGCCGGCGAGAGTCCCGTTATTTGAAAACACGACTTCGTTTCCAACCGTGCAATCATGTCCGATGTGACTGTAGGTCAGAAAATTTCCGCGACTGCCGATTCGCGTTTTCCCATCGCCTTTTGTGCTGCGATTGACAGTCACAAACTCGCGGAACGTATTTTCGTCGCCGATCTCCAAATAGGTCGGCTCGCCCGCGTATTTTAAATCCTGCGTTTGCTGACCGATCGAGCAACAGGCGTAGAATTTATTTTTCGTGCCGGCGCGCATCGGTCCTTGAAGCGTGACATGATGTTGCAGCCAGCAGTTCTGACCGATCACAACATTTGGACCGATCACGCAGTACGGACCGATGATCGTTCCCGCGCCGATCTCCGCTTTTGGGTCGACGATCGCCGTTGAATGAATTTGCACGTCGCTCATTTATCGAGAAACGTGAACATCAATTCGCCTTCGGACACGATTGCGTCGTTCACGACGCAATGGCATTTGGCTTTGGCCAGTCGTTCGCCGCGCGCTTTGGTCAGCTCGGCGTGAATGAATATGGTGTCGCCCGGCATTACCGGTTTACGGAACTTTACGTCGTCCGCGCTCATGAAATAGCCTATCCGGCTGCTCGTTTTCGCGAGCTTGAAGAGCAACAAGCTCGCGACCTGCGCCATCGCTTCCACCTGCATCACCCCCGGCATTACCGGATGACCCGGAAAGTGTCCCTGAAAAAATGGCTCGTTAATCGTGACTGATTTCACGCCGACACATTTCGTTCCGCCTTCGTCGAAGCTCAGGATTCGATCGACCATCAAAAACGGATAGCGATGCGGCAGAATTTGCATGATCTCGTCGGTGTCGAGTCCACCGTCGCCTTTGGGAACGACTCGCGGAACCGTTAGCGCCTCGCGGCGCGATCGTTCCTTGGCGATTGCGCGCGCCAGTTCCGCATTCGCCGCGTGTCCCGGTTTCACGGCGATGAGATGTCCACGGATTCGGCAACCAACGAGCGAGAGGTCGCCGATAATGTCCAAGATTTTGTGCCGAACGAATTCATCCGGGAATCGCAACGGCTCCTTGCTTAGCACCGCTTCGCCGCGCAAGACTACAGCGTTCTCCAAACTGCCGCCTTTAATCAAATTTCTTTCCATCAACGGCTCGACGTCTTCGTAGTAAACGAAGGTTCGGGCCGGGGCGATTTCGCGCTCGAAAATCTCGGGCGCGATATCGGTCGACAAAAATTGGGTAAACCGATTGTTGGGCCCCGCTTGAGTGCAGGAAACACGGAAGCCGTTGTCGTCCGGGAGAAGGATCAGTATCGCGCCGGTCTTGGTTTCGACATGCATCGGGTCCCGCACGTGGAAAAATTTCCGCGGCGCCTCTTGCGGTGTCACGCCGGCGCGTTTGATCACATCGACGTAGGCCTTGGCGCTGCCGTCGCCGATCGGGGGTTCGTTAGCGTCCATCTCCACGATCGCGTTGTCGACGCCCATCGCGGACAGTGCGGCCAGCACATGTTCGACTGTGTGAACGCGCATCGAGCCTTCCCCGATCGTCGTCGCCCGTTCCACCATCTTTAGATTATCGATCTTCGCGTCGATCGTCGGTTCGTCCGCCAAATCCTTACGCTTGAACTTGATTCCGTGATCGGCCGGCGCGGGATGCAGCTTTAAGGAAACCTTCTCGCCAGTGTGCAGCGAGGTTCCACTGAAACCGGCGGATTTCGCGAGCGTGTGTTGAGATTCAGGCGCGGAAGCCATCGGGCCCTAACTAAACAAAGATTTCCGATTCTGACCAGCGGCGTTACTTCAGCTCAAAGAACCCGCAATCGAACGCCATCATTTTGTCGATATTTGAGACCCGAAGGTGTTCGACATTCGATCCATCGTCCTGCCAGACATCGGCTGCTTTCTCGGCGGCTTTTTCCATCGACACCCGGATCAAACTTGGTGTGTCGGCGATCGTTGCCAGCGGTAACCCGTCCATCGTTTTGAAATAACTTCCTTTCGAATCGAAGCCGATGCCGAGCTCCATTACCGACCGTGTGTCGGCGACAAGTGGATTCATTACCAATTTCACGGAAATGCGATCAGCCGAGCCGTCCGGCAGGGAGGCGACTTCCCCGAGATCATCCACTTTCAGCTTTCCGACGAGATACCCGCGGGCGCGATATCTTCCCGACGGTAAATCTTCGCCTGCATCGCTTTTGCCGTCCCACTTTGTGCTCAATGAATTTTCTTCGACCTCGAATTTGTCGATCTTCGCTTCGCGATAAAGCACGCGGACAAGCTTATCGTTCGAATCCCAAATCCCGAGACTGATCGTTCCTTCCATCGGCGGCGGCACAAACCGAAGCGGAACAGATCGGGCGGCGGAGACTGACGGTGAAGGCGACGGAGTTTCAATTGGTAATGGCGTTGGACTGGAGGATTCCTGTCCAAACGAGATTGTCGCGAAGCAAAAAGCCAAAATCGTTAGCTCACGCATAGTATCGCCAGTTCAAATTTGGGAAAAGATTGTCGCGCCATTCGCAATCGGCGAGAAATTTCTCATCGAGCCGCCCAGTCACGAATTGATCGTGCAGTTTATTGAAGCGAGCGAGATGATCTAGCGTGCGTTTGGTCGCGTACTCGCGCGCGGTTCCAGTTCGCATCAGAAACGCCCAATCACTCGATTGCGCAAGCAAAAGTTCGCGCGCAAGCTGTTTCAAGACCCGATCGGTCATTTGGCCCGGATCAACCTTGTGGTCGTCGGCTAATTTGTGCATTCGCAAAGCAGCGACGTGCAGGTGCGAGTAGATCCAGGAATTACTTTTGTCGAGCCAGACTTCCAGATGGCCTTTGTCTCCCCAACTCGATGCTGCAGGCTCAATCGTTTGTAACGTCGGATGCACTGCAAGATACTCGCCCGGAGTCGTCAGGCTTAAGTGTGCTTGATCGAACGCGGCCTTGCGAATGAACAATTCGAGAAAGCGCGGACCCTCAAACCACCAATGCCCGAACAATTCGGCGTCGAACGGCGCAACAACAATTGGATTGACATCGATCGTCGTGAGGTGCCGAAGTTCGGCTCGACGTTGTTCGAGAAAATGCATGGCGTGCGCCTTCGCTGCTTTTTCTGCCGCAGCGCGATCATAAAGTTCCTTGTCTTTTTTTCGACCGGTGATGCGATGGTATTTCAAGCCGGAGAATTTTCGGGCACCACGCGCGACTGGGCCCAAATGCTCCAGCGGAAGATCGAATCCGATGTCCCGGTAAAATTCGCGATACGCCGGGTCGCCCGGATAACCTTCTTCGGCGCTCCACACTTGCCGGCTTGATTCCCGATCGCGCGCAAACGCGGCGGGACCCGCCCGCGTGTAACAAGGCGCGTAAATCGCGTGTTGGGGTTGCGGTTTTCCAAAAAGCAATCCGTGAGCATCGACAACGAACCAGCGCACGTTTGCTTCTTGTAATAGGAAATCAATTCCCGGAGCGTATGCGCATTCCGGCAACCAAAGGCCCGCCGGGTCGGCGCCGAGAAAATCGACATACACATCCCGGCCGATCAGCACTTGAGCACGCGCGGCTTCCTTCGATTGCTTTTGAATCAATGGCAGAATGCCGTGGGTCGCAGCCGACCCGATAATCTCGAGCGCGTTGGTTTCGCGTAATTGTCGAAACGCCGAAAGCAAATCGCAGTTCCATTCGTCGACGAAAAAGCGCCGGCTGTCGCAGAATAAGTCGGTGTAAAATTTCGATAATTCCAAAAGCTTGGCGTGATTTCGGTTTCGTTTTTGTTCGCGTACCGCGAGATCGATGAGCAGATCGAGGTGTCGAAGGTAACGAGCGCAAAGAACTTGATCCTGCAGCATGGCGCATAGCGTCGGAGTGAGCGACATGGTGAGCTTGAACGGCACGTTGTCGTTCACCAACCGCTCCATCATCTGGAGGAGCGGAATGTAGGTCTCGGTGATCGCCTCGAAGAGCCAGTCTTCTTCTAGGAAATGCTCGTGCTCGGGATGCCTGACAAACGGCAAATGCGCGTGAAGAATGACCGCGAGATGGTTCACAGCTAAAGCGGAAACCGGAAAGAGGAAACCGGAAAGAGAAAAATGTTGGTTTCGAGCGAAATTATGGCGACCGATATGATCGTGTCGCGCGGACGGCGTTCATAAACTCCCGCGCCCGTTTCGTGATTTCGTTCCAATCGCCTTTTTGAATCAAAACCGGATCGAGCACGCTACTGACCGCGCCAAGAGCTACGGCGCCGGCAGCGAACCAGTCCGCGACATTAGAACAATCGACTCCGCTCGTCGGCATGATTGGAATCTGCGGCAGCGGGCCGCGCACCGCCTTCAAATATTCCGGGCCGAATCGCACCGTGGGAAAAATTTTTACGATGTCAGCGCCTAGCGAATGAGCATTGTAAATCTCCGTGGGCGTGAATGCGCCAGGTATGATTGCAACCTGATGTTCGCGCGCGGCGTCGATCACATCCGGCAGCACGCATGGGCTGACCAAAAATTGCGCTCCCGCGCCAACGGCCTCGTGCACTTGTTGCGGCTTTAGAATAGTTCCGGCGCCAAGAAGGAGATCGTTCTCATTGGTTTCGGCCAGTTTCGCAATCGCTTCGGTGGCGCCCGGAAAGCTGTAAGTGATTTCGATAGCGCGAAACCCGCCTGCAATCACAGCTTGCGTCGCGGCGAGTGCTCGCTCGGTTGAATCGGTTCGGATAACGGCCAGCGCGCCTTCGGTTTTGATTCGAGCGACAACTGCGGCTTTATCGAGTTTAACGCTGGCGAGCTTCATCGCCCTTATCGGCCGTGCTCAGAGCGTGCGACAGAAATCCTGAAACCGGTCGAGACCTTTTTTGATGATGTCGATGCTCGTCGCGTAACTAAATCGAATTGTGCGATCGTCGCCAAACGCCGCGCCGGGGACGACAGCCACGTTCGATTTGCTCAGCAACCGGTCAGCGAAATTTTGCGAAGTAAGGCCAAGTTGACTGATATTGACGAGAACGTAGAACGCGCCTTGCGGTTTGACGGCGTTGATGTTCGGAATTTTCGAGAGCCGGTCCATCATGTAATTGCGGCGCATGTCGAATTCCTCGCGCATGTCGGCGACCGATTGTTGATCGCCTTTCAGTGCTGCGAGAGCGCCGCGCTGGCCGAACGAGCATGGATTCGATGTGCTGTGGCTTTGAATGGAATCGACCGCTTTCGCGACTGCTTCCGGCGCAGCCAAATAGCCGAGTCGCCATCCGGTCATCGCGTACGATTTGCTGAATCCGTTGACCGTAATCGTGAGGTCGTAGGCTTCCTTGGAAAGCGATGCCACGCTCACGTGCTTGGCGTCGTCGTAAAGCAGCTTCTCGTAAATTTCGTCAGACAAAATGTAAATGTCTTCACCGCTCGCGACTTCGACGATCGCTTCCAGTTCTTCGCGCGTGTAAACCGCGCCAGTCGGATTGCCCGGAGTGTTGAGGATCAACATTTTCGTCCGCGGCGTCATTGCATTTTCGAAATCTCCCGGGCGCATTTTCCAGTTGTTGCGCTCCATTGTCGGCACGATCACCGGTTCGGCGCCCGCCAAACGCACCATGTCGGGGTAGCTGACCCAGTACGGCGCTGGGATTATGACTTCATCGCCGGGCTGACACGTAGCCAGAATAGCGTTGTAGCAGGAATGTTTCGCGCCGCAGCTGACGATGATCTGGCTCGCGCGATAAGTCAGGCCGTTATCGGTTGCCAATTTCTCGGCGATTGCCGCGCGCAATTCCGGAATGCCGGCGCTCGGTGTGTATTTAGTGAATCCCGCCTGAAGCGCTTCGATCGCCGCCGCTTTGATATGCTCCGGCGTGTCGAAATCCGGTTCGCCGGCGCCGAAGCCACAAACGTCGATTCCCTCCGCCTTCATCGCCTTCGCTTTGCTGTCGATCGAAAGGGTGAGTGAAGGAGTCAGTTGGGCGGCGCGTTCGGAAATTTCCATGTCGATCTTATTCAAGTCAGGGAGCGCACACTATTGGCGGCCGTAAAAGTTTTCAATCAAAGCTTTAAAATTATTCTCGTCCACGCGGACGATCGCCATTTCGCGCTTTGCGTTTTCAACCGAGTCCGACGCGTGTGCTGCGTTGATCATGATCGTTTGTCCAAACTCTTTTCGAATCGAACCAGGCGGAGCCTTCGCCGGATCCGTTGGTCCAAGGACGTCGCGGATTTTCCGAACTGCGTCCTCGCCCTGGTAAACCAGCGCGATACATTTCTCGCTGCCCGGTTCGTCACGTTTTTCGGGAAGCGTGTCGCTCGGGCGCGCACCGGCCATGAATTGCACGATGTCTTCCCAAGCGTCGCGACCTTTCGCCTGACCAAGTTTTTCCTGCAATACCGGCAACACCGGGCCGTAGAATTGCTCCGCCTGGGCCACGCTCATCCGGTGAACCTTGAAACCCACGATGTAGAGACCGGTTCGCGAAAATACTTCGATCACGCCGCCGGGCCGAATATTTGGAAACTTGAAATTGTCAGGCTTGATCAAGACCAGCGTCTTCTCGATTTGCGCGCCCGCCGGGAATTGCACCGCCTGTTCAAGCACGCCGCCATCGCGATCCGAAAACTCCGCCCATAGTTTTGAATCGCGCTGGATCGCCTTTGGATCGAACGCCGCGACGACCGCCGGTTCGAAGTAGGTGACTTTGCCGAAATCGTCGGTGATGTAATCGCCAAACGTGTCGCGGATGGTTTCGCCGCTCGTGTCTTCGTGGGAAATGTGGCCGACAGTGTTGCGCATCTTCGCGGCAGCATCGGGTCCGCGGAAAACGAGAACCAATACCCGTGCGTGTTGCCCCTGTTTCTCGCCGGTGAAGTTTTTCAGGACGTAAGCTTTGATTAGCTCCTGAGTCGCGCGATGCTTGGGCTCCGTTTCGCTGACGATGGTCTCAGAATAACGCCGCACCAGTTCGTCACTCGGCGCGAACATTCGCGCCGCCACCAGATCGAGACCGGTCCGCGAGATGAGACGGGCAATGATGCCGCCGGTGCGCGATTTGCGCATCGAATAGGGCGTCAGGATTGCGTAGGCCAGTTCTTCGTTCTGCATTTTGGAATCGCCCGCGGCTTAAGATTTAAACCGCGTAGATGCAGAAAACCGTAGCCGCTAAGGGTCGAAAAACCTACTTGACCGCGGCGAGGATCGCAACCCACTTTCCGCGCCGGCGCACGTCCACAACGTCGATCTTGTTTTGCCGAACCGCGCGGATCACATCGCGCTGTTGTTTGCGCAAAAGCCCTGAAAGAATAAGGCAGTGCGCAGCTCGGAGTTTCGGCGAAATCTCGATCAATAGGTCGCTAAACAGATTTGCAGTGACGATGTCGATTGTTGGCGGAAACTTCCAAACGCGCGCGTCACCGAGTCGGAATTCGACTCCAGTGATGTTGTTTAGTCGCGCGTTCTGTTTGGCGGTTGAGATTGCGATCGGATCGTTATCGATCCCAAGCGCGCGCTTTGCGCCAAGACGCTTCGCCGCCAGCGCCAGGATCCCACTCCCGGTCCCAAGATCGACAATCGACCAGCCTGGTTTCCAGTTTCGTGTCAATTGCTCAAGGAATCGTAACGACATCGCAGTCGTTGCGTGCTCGCCCGTGCCGAAGGCCGCGCCCGCCGGAATAATTAACTTCCGATTTCCAACCTTAAGCAGTCTTGTTTTCCGATGAACAAAGCGTTTCAGCCAATCGCGCGGGAGTTTTTCAACGCGGCCACCGAAATTCTTGCGCAGTTCCCGCAATTGGACCGGCGATCTCGATGCGACTTCGAGCTGAAGTTGTTTGTAATGGGATCGCTTAATGACGGCTAAGCAGTTGCCCGCCACGCCACGCAGCCGTTCTTCATGGTCGCGCCACCAACTCGACCCCGCGGATCGTCGCCACAAATACATGCGTGAACAACGATAGGGAATCCTGTTAGTCTCCCAACGTGAAACTTCGCGGAATTCATCATATCACCGCCATCGCGAGCGATCCGCAGCGCAACGTCGATTTTTACACGCAGGTGCTGGGACTGCGTTTAGCCAAACGCACGGTGAATTTCGACGATCCGTCGACCTATCATCTTTATTACGGCGATCGAACAGGGCGTCCCGGAACTGCGATCACATTTTTTGCCTGGCCCGGCGCGCGTCGCGGCACCCGCGGCACCGGGCAAGTAAACGCGACGAGTTTCGCTATTCCCTCAGACACGATCGAATTCTGGAAATCGCGATTTACTGATCATCATGTCTTTTGCGAAGAACTACCGACACGTTTCGGCGCGGCCGCGATTCGAGTAAGCGATCCGGACGGGTTGCTCTTGGAATTAATCGAGTCGTCACAGCTCGATGATGTCGACCTAAAATACAAGACCGATGTGTCGGCAAAGTTTGCGGTCCACGGCTTTCACGCGCCGACGCTCGAAGTGCAGCACGCCAAGGCAACTGAAGAATTACTCGAAGTGCTCGGCTTTGAATTGCTCGGCGAAGAAAATTCGAGAAAACGCCTTTCGGTGAACTCGAAGCTCAGCAGCGCACAAGTAGACCTAGTCGAAAGAGCGGATGGTCATTTCGGCGTGAACTCAGCCGGGACAGTGCATCACATCGCATTTCAGTGCGCAGACGATGAGGAGCAGTTACGCTGGCGAGAACAAATCGTCGCGCGTGGCTTGCATGTGACGCCGGTGATCGACCGCTTTTATTTTCACTCGATCTACTTTCGCGAGCCCGGCGGCATTTTATTTGAAATTGCCACCGAGAAACCCGGCTTCACGGTGGACGAGCCGATCGCTCATCTCGGTGAAAGCTTGAAATTGCCGCCGCAATACGAACAGCACCGCGCTGAGATCGAACGCGTTCTTCCTCCAATAATCTTTAGGCCGAAAACCCCGGCGATGGGTTAAATTTGACCGAAGGGTATAATTCTCGGTAAGTAAACGCCTTTTCACGCCATGCTCATCGTAATGACCGCCAGCGCCGGCAAGGGCGAAGTCGACAACGTCGTCCGCGTTGTGGAATCGCTCGGGTTCCGCGCGCATGTGATGCCCGGGGCGACCCGCACGGCCATCGGCGTGACCGGCAATCAGGGCGCGGTCGATCTCTCGCACTTCGAAAACCTGCCGGGGGTGGCCGAAGCAATTCGCGTCACCAAGCCGTACAAATTAATCACGCTCGATCTTCGACCCGAGCGCACGGTTATCGATCTTGGGGACGGCGCGCGAATCGGCGACGGTTCGCTTGCGATCATCGCCGGACCGTGTGCGATTGAAAACAGCAAGCAGGCATTCGCCATCGCGGACGTGGTTCAGCGCAGTGGCGCGAAATTTTTCCGCGGCGGCGCATTCAAGCCGCGCACTTCACCGTATGCGTTTTCCGGATTGGGCGAGGCCGCGCTAAAGATTCTCGCGGACATCCGGAAAGAATTCGGTCTGAAGATCGTGAGCGAGGCGCTGGACGAAGCGAATGTGGATCTTGTCGAAAAATACGCGGACATGATCCAGATCGGCGCGCGGAACATGCAGAATTTTACATTGCTGCGGCGAGTCGGCCGTTCAAAGCTGCCCGTGCTTTTGAAACGCGGAATGGCGGCAACGCTCGAGGAATGGTTGCTCGCGGCTGAATACATAATGGCCGAGGGCAACTACAACATTGTGCTTTGCGAGCGGGGGGTTCGCACGTTCGCGCAGCACACTCGAAACACCCTCGACCTCGCGGCCGTTCCGGCGGTGCGACGTATTTCGCATTTGCCGGTGATCGTCGATGCGGCACACGGAACCGGTCGTAGTTACATGGTAACCCCGCTCGCCCGCGCCGGAGTTGCGGTCGGCGCCGACGGATTGATGATCGAAGTGCACGGCCGGCCGGACGAAGCGCTGTCCGACGGCGCGCAATCGCTCATGTTCGACGAATATGAAAAGATGGTGCGCGAAGTTCGCCAAATTCACGGCGTCATCTCGCGCAACAGCGTTTAAATCCGCAGAAAATTCGCGAGCAACTTTCGTCCTTGGGTCGTCAGGATCGATTCGGGATGAAATTGCACTCCGTGGATCGGGAACTGTCGATGTTGCAATCCCATGACCTCGCTCTCATCAGTCTCGGCTGTGATTTCGAGTGAATCGGGCAGCG
>Ga0307479_10002127_pt1 | contig 18007 bp, 19 predicted proteins | sample atmos_gasesECM4C_FD_203743 | JGI IMG/M metagenome (GOLD analysis project Ga0307479, IMG submission 203743) | Hardwood forest soil microbial communities from Morgan-Monroe State Forest, Indiana, United States - atmos_gasesECM4C_515 | ecosystem: Environmental > Terrestrial > Soil > Temperate... | reverse complement strand
GGCATCGATGGCAAAGCTCTTCAGCACCGACGCCGCCATGGACATCACCCTCGACGCGCTGCAGGTGTTCGGCGGCTACGGCTACCTCGAGGACTATCCCATGGCGCGGCGGGTGCGCGACGCCAAGGCCTGCCAGATCTACGAGGGGACCAACCAGGTCCAGCGCGTCGTCATCGCCCGCGAGTTGGTGCGCGCCTGATGGATTTCGGCCTGACCCAGGAGCAGCACCAGATCCGCGAGACGGTGCACGATCTCTGCCTGGAGCGGGTCGAGCCCCGGGCGGCCGAGATCGACGAATCCGGTGAATTTCCCTGGGACATCAAAGACCTGTTTGCCAAACACGACATCCTCGCCATCCCATTCACCCCCGACTATGGCGGGATCAGCGGCAGCGCGCTCACGCTCTTGATCGCGATCGAAGAGATCAGTAAGTTCTGCGTCACCTCCTCGCTGATCTTGAGTGTGCAGTCGCTCGGCAGTCTGCCGATCTGGCTGGGCGGCACCGATGAGCAGAAGCGTAAGTACCTGCCACCGCTGGCGCGCGGCGAACAGCTGGCTGCCTTCGCCTTGACCGAATCGGGTTCGGGATCGGACGCCGGCGGGATGCAGACCCGGGCCATCAAGCGTGGCGACACGTACGTGATGAACGGCTCGAAGACCTTCATCACCGGCGGGAGCGTGGCGGACACGATCGTCGTGTTCGCGCGCACCGACCAGGATGGCGACACGCCGGCGCGCGATATCTCCGCCTTCATCGTAGAAAAAACGATGCCGGGGTTCAAGGTGGGGAAGCTGGAGAAAAAGCTGGGCATCCGGGGATCACCCACGGCGCAGCTCTTCTTCGAAGAGATGGCGGTGCCGGCGGCCAACCGGCTCGGCGATGAGGGTGAGGGCTTCAGGCTCGCCATGCGGGTGCTCGACCATTCGCGCCCCGGGATCGCGGCTCAGGCGCTCGGGATCGCCGAGGGCGCCTTCGACCTGGCGCGGCATTACGCCGGCGAGCGACGGCAGTTCGGCAAGCCGATCATGGAATTCCAGGGGATCCAGTTCATGCTGGCCGACATGGCGACCCAGATCGAGGCGGCTCGCGTCTTGACCTACGCCGCGGGCGACGCGCTCGACCACAACAGGTCCGGCGTCACCGCCGGCTCGTCGATGGCCAAGCTCTTCGCCTCCGACACCGCGATGCGCGTCACCACCGATGCGGTGCAGATCCTCGGTGGCTACGGCTACCTCCGCGATTTCCCGGCGGAGCGCATGATGCGGGATGCCAAGATCACGCAGATTTACGAGGGAACCAACGAAATCCAACGATTGGTGATTGCCCGCGAGGTGCTAAAGGAGAAGGCGTGACGATCAAACAGCTCTACGTTGCCGGCGCCGGTCTGATGGGAGCGGGCATCGCCCAGACCGCGGTCACCCGTGGCTTCGACGTCACACTCCGGGAGGTCGACGACAAGCTGGTCGCCCGCGGCGTCGAGAACATCAAGAAGCGGCTCGACAGCCTGGTGCAAAAAGGCAAGCTCGACGCTGCCGAGCACGACGCCGCGCTCAACCGACTGCATCCGACGACCTCGCTCGAGGCCGCCGGCCGCGCCGATTTCGTGATCGAGGCCATCACCGAGAACTTCGAGGCAAAGCAAGACCTCTTCAAGCGGCTGGACGGCGTCTGCAAGCCGGAGGCGATCCTGGCCAGCAACACGTCGTCGATACCGATCACCCGGATGGCGGCGACCACCAGGCGGCCCGACCGCTTCATCGGGATGCACTTCTTCAACCCGGTGCCGGTGATGCCGTTGGTGGAGCTGACCCGCGGCCGTGATACCTCGGACGCAACGCTGGCCACCACCCTCGAGCTCTCGCGGTCGCTGAACAAGACGCCCATCACCTCGCTCGACTATCCGGGGTTCATCGTCAACCGGATGCTGGTGCCGTTCATCAACGAGGCGATCCGGGCGCTGATGGAGGGACTCGGGAGCCGCGAGGATATCGACCAGGGGGCGAAGCTGGGCCTACACCACCCGATGGGCCCGCTGGAGCTGGCTGACTTCGTTGGTCTCGACACCCACCTGTACATCTGCGGCGTGCTGTACGAGGGCTTGCACGATGCGCGGTTCGCCGCGCCGCCGCTACTCCGTCAACTGGTCGACGCCGGCCATTTCGGTCGCAAGACGGGCCGTGGTTTCTATCGCTACGGACCGGACGGGAGCCGCCTGCCCGATTAACTGTCACGCCGCCTTTTCCACACCGGAGGCGGCTAATTACAGAGGCCCGCGATCAGCGCTTTGGTGCGGCGGGTGTAGTGCGCCACGCCACCGGCGGAGGAGTGGAATTCGGCGCTGTCCGGCGACACCACGATCATGTAGCCGACGTCCTCGGGCTGAGCAAAGTCGGATGGCGGGTTCGCGAGCTTGTTTCGCTGCGTCGCGTCAGTGGCATCCCAGAAGCTGCCGTCGAAGTCTGGCCCGGTCGGGTAATCGAGTCCGCAATGGGTCAGCAAGACGAACCGGTATTTGAGGCCGGCCGTCACGTGCCCGGAGACCGGGAAGTAGAGGAAGCGATGGCCGGGACCGAGGACGGGGATCCGGGTGAGGGTCCCGGTGCTGGCCGGGAGCGGCTCGATCTTGCCGAAGGGACCGGCTGGGTTGCGAACGAAAAGGACGCTCCCGATCACCAGCAGCACCACGATCACGGCGGCCACACCAGCCTTCGCCTGGGCGGGCATCCGCCACAGCAGCCCGGGTACCCGCCATAGCAGCCCGGGTACCCGCCGCAGCGGCGCCAAGCGGGCAACCGTAGCGCCGGCGATAGGGCGCCAACGATCCATGCCCGAATGACGAGAACAGCAGGTCGTTTCCTGTCGGGTCGCTCAGCCGCTGGCGCGGCCGGCGGCCGGGGCCGCCCGCGCCGACTTCGCCCGCCGGGGCCGCAGGATGGCAAGGACGAACAGCGCGAGGGCCGTAAGGAAGGACGCCGCCGCCAGGATGGCAGCCGATGCCGAGAAGATGGCCCAGATGATCCCGCTCTTGGCGGCGACCACGCTCAGGGGGATACCGCCTTTGACCAGGTGAAGCGTCAGGAACGAGTACCAGACGATGAAGGTGGCCAGCATGATCAGCAGTGCCCCCACCCGCCGCGCGCGTGCAATCCACAACCCGCCGAGCAACCAGAGGGAGGCCGTCACCGCGGCGGCGAACGCGCCGTCCTCGGTGTTCGACGATCCGAAGCTGTCGCGATGGACCCCATCGGTCGCCTGGAGAATCGTAAGGACCGCTCCCGCCACGGCCACCAGTAAGAGAGGTACGGTGTCCAGCCGGCGATCTCGACCCCTGGGGTTGCCCCAGAGTACGGCCGCGGCGACCACCGTCAGGACACACGCCACCAGCACGCCCATCGCCACGGTGGCGACCGGGAGGCCTTCACTCTTCACGAAGGTGCCCAGCGACCCTGTGCCGACCTCGAAGTGGCTGGTGGCGGTCACGCCGAAATCGACAAAGGCAAAGGCGGCGGCCAAAAAGATGCCGAGACGGTAGCCCATGAAAGCCAGCACGATCGAGGCGAGCCAGACCGCCGCGACGATCAAGCCGATGATCAGATAGACGGCGTCGACCTGCCCACTGTGGCGCTCGTGGAGCAACGTAAAGGTGCCGAGGCCAACGGCGATGAGCGCGGAGACGACGAAGACCGTGCGGGCCGGGATCACGAACGGGCCGCCGCGCCGTTCCGCCGTCGGTGTCGCTCGCATCGTCGAACATCTTACGGAGCGTCACCGAAACGAGCACGATCGGCGGTCAAATTTTCGCTAGACTGACGGCTGCCCTTGGGAAGTGAACTACGCCGGCGGCGCGCATCGGCTGCGCTGGGCCCGGCACGCGGATGGCCGTCCGCCCGCGGCGTATTGGCCCTGATTGCTGGGGCCGCTCTGCTAGTCGCGGGGCTCGGCGTTTTTCGAGTCTGGTCGGCAATCCATGCCATCTCGCCGCGTTCCCAACCGGCTGACCTGATCACGATGGTGCATGCCCAGACCGATGATCCCGGCTCGCTGGGCTGGAAGATCAAGCACGACGAGCGCATCAACGTCCTGCTGCTGGGCTACGGAGGGCCCGGCCACGACGGGCCGTACCTGACCGACTCGGTGATGCTGCTTTCGATCCGGCCCGGCAACCGCGAAGCCATCATGGTCTCGCTGCCGAGAGACCTCTGGGTCAAGATCCCCGCCCTGCCCAACAATCGCTACATGATGGGGAAGCTCAACAGCGCGTACGCCATCGGCACTGATCACCGAAATTACCCCAACGTTCGCGGCGATTGGAAGACCGACACCGGCGGTGGCGACCTGGCGGCGGCCACCGTCTCGCAGGTGACGGGACAGCCGATCGATTATTGGGTGGGGGTCGATTTCAAGGCCTTCCGCGATGTCGTCAATGCCCTCGGCGGTGTCACGGTCGACGTCCCGACCACGCTGGACGATCCCTTCTTCCCGGCCGGGGAGTCGACCGGGATGATGCACATCCGAATCAACGCCGGCCTGCAGCAATTCGACGGCGAGCGGGCACTCGAGTACGCGCGATCCAGGGAGACCACCTCCGACTTCGATCGCTCGCGGCGCCAGCAGCTGATCATGCTCGCCGTGCGGCAACGGGTCTTCTCCTTGAATGCCGTGCCGCGTTTGTTCTCGCTGCTGGGTGCGCTGCAGGACAACGTGCGAACCAACCTGCGCCCGGCGGAGATGCAGCAGCTCGCGGTGCTCGCCGGAAGGATCAAAGACCAGGACATCCGGCGGGTGGCGATCGATACCTCGAACCTCCTCCGGAGCGGCTTCAACAGTGGCGGTCAGTACGTCCTGCAGCCGCTCGATCCCTCGTATGCCGCCTTGCATCGCTATCTGGCGATGGCGCTTCCAGACCGGTCGGCGCTGCTGACGCAGACCCCCTTCCAGGTCCAGGATGGCAGCGGCCGCTACTGGCTCCCCTACGGCATCGGAACCCCGGCCAGCATCATGACGTCGCTCTTCCAGGCCCAGGGCTGGAGCGCGACCCTTGGACCGGCGGCGGCCCAACGGGTCACCCAGACCCAGATCCTGGACGGGTCCGGTGGCCGGGCGGCTGAAACGGTTGCCTGGCTGCAGGATTACTTCGGCGCGGTGGTCACGACCGTGCCGGCGCCCACCAGCGGCGCGAAGGTAACCGTTGTCCTGGGCTCGGATTTCACACTGAAAACCTTCCCCGCGCCGGGCAAGTTCTAGGCCGAATTTTTCTCCTCTTCTTTTAGGAGAGGCCAGGGCGGGAGCCTTGATAGGATGAATTCGAGATGAGTTTGGCCGGCGCCCTGCTTTCCGGCGATGTCCGGGCGCTGGCGCGGGCCATCAGCCTGGCGGAAGATCGCGACCCGCAGGCGAGCCACCTGGTGGCCGAGTTGCAGCCGCACACCGGGAACGCGTACCTGGTGGGCCTGACCGGCGCGCCGGGAACGGGCAAGAGCACCCTGGCCGATGCCCTGGTGAAGGTGATTCGCGATCGACAGCAAACGGTGGGGGTGATCGCCGTCGACCCCAGCAGCCCGTTTACCGGGGGCGCCGTCCTCGGCGATCGGATTCGGATGGCCCGCCACACGCTGGACAAGGGCGTCTTCATCCGCAGCATGGGCGCCCGTGGGCACCTGGGTGGGCTGGCGGCGGCGACCCGCGAGGCGATCCACCTGCTCGACGCCTACGGTCGTGACGTGGTCCTGGTCGAAACCGTCGGCGTCGGCCAGTCGGAGCTCGAGATCTCGACCATCTGCGATACCGTCGTCCTGGTCCTGATGCCGGAGTCGGGTGACGCGGTACAGAGCATCAAGGCCGGGATCCTGGAGATCGCCGACGTCTTCGTCATCAATAAGACCGACCTGGGCGGTGCGGAGAAGACTCGCCGCCTGATCCAGGACGCCATCGCGCTCGGACCCAAGCAGGCCTGGCGGCCGCCGATCGTACTGGCCAGCGCCGTCAAGGAGGAAGGGATCGGGCAGGTCTGGGATGCGGTCCTCCAACACCAGGCCTACCTCAACGAAAGTGGAACGCTCGCCACCCGCCGCCAGCAGCGTCTGAAGCAGGAAGTGGTGGCCCTGGTCGCCGACCGCGCCCGCGAAGACGCGCGGCGGGTGCTGGATGGGGACACCGCGGTCGGCCGCCGGCTACGCGAGAACCGGAATGGGAAACTAAATCCGTACGCGCTCGCGGAGGAAGTCCTCGGACAGCGGGCGCCGCAAGGAGGCAGTGATGGCGCTTCGGCGTAAGACGGCCTATGAGGAATGGGCCGCCCGCTATCGCAGCGGCAAGCTGGCACCGAAGGACGACGCCGCGACCATGTCGGGCGTGCCCTTGCAGCCGCTCTACACCCCGGAGGATCTCGAGGGGTGGAGCTACGACGAGAAACTCGGCTACCCGGGCGAATTTCCCTACACGCGGGGCGTCTACCCCTCGATGTATCGCGGACAGCCGTGGACCATCCGGCAGTTCGCCGGTTACGGCACGGCGCAGGAGACGAACCGTCGCTACAAGTTCCTGCTGGCGCAAGGGCAGAAGGGCCTCTCGGTGGCGTTCGACATGCCCACGCTGATGGGCTACGACTCCGACGACCCGCTGGGCGAGGGTGAGGTTGGTCACTGCGGGGTGGCGATCGACTCGCTGGAGGACATGGAGACGCTGTTCGACGGCATTCGGCTGGACCAGATCACCACCTCGATGACGATCAACTCGCCGGCGGCGATCCTCTACGCGATGTACATCGCGGTCGGCGAGAAGGAAGGGGTGTCACTCGACCAGCTGGGTGGCACCTTGCAGAACGACATCCTCAAGGAGTACATCGCGCAGAAGGAGTACATCTTCCCGCCCGAGCCGTCCATGCGGCTGGTGGTCGACACCATCGTCTTCGCGGCGCGAAACATGCCGCGCTGGAACGCCGTGTCCATCTCCGGGTACCACATCCGCGAAGCCGGCTCGACGGCGACCCAGGAACTCGCCTTCACGCTCGCCGACGGCATGGCCTACGTCGAGGCGTCGATCAAGGCCGGGTTGAAGGTCGACGAGTTCGCGCCGCGGCTCTCCTTCTTCTTCGATTCGCACATCGATTTCTTCGAGGAGATCGCCAAGTTTCGAGCCGCTCGCCGGCTCTGGGCCCGCATCATGCGCGACAAGTACGGCGCGCGCGATCCAAAGTCCTGGATGCTGCGATTCCACACCCAGACCGCCGGCGTCTCGCTGACGCGGCAGCAGGTGGAGAACAACATCACGCGGACGGCCTACGAGGCGATGGCGGCCGTGTTGGGTGGGACCAACTCGCTGCACACCAACTCCATGGACGAGGTCCTCGCCCTGCCCACCGAGCGGGCGGCACAGATCGCGCTGCGCACCCAGCAGGTGCTGGCGCATGAGACCGGCGTCACCAATACCATCGACCCGCTGGGCGGCTCGTACTTCATCGAACAGCTCACCGACGAGATGGAACGGGGCGCGCAACGCTATTTCGACCAGATCGACGAGCAGGGCGGCGTGCTGCGATGCATCGAGAACGGATTCTTCCAGCGCGAGATCGCCGATGCCGCCTTCGAGTTCGAACGCAAGCTCGAGGCGAACGAACGCATCATCGTCGGCGTCAACGCCTACACCGACGGCGAGGGCGGGGAGGTTCCCACCTTGCGGATCGGGCCAGAGACCGAGGAAGGCCAGGTGCGGCGTGTGAAGGCGGTGCGGGCGCGGCGCGACAATACCAGCGTCGCCAACCGGCTCGAGGAGTTGAAGACGGCGGCCCGTGGAACAGAGAACCTGATGCCGCCCCTGCTGAACTGCGTCAGGGCCTACGCCACTGAGGGGGAGATCATGGCCGCGCTCAAGGAGGTCTTCGGCGTCTACCGCGAGCCGATCCTGTTCTAGATGATGCGCCTGCGCTTCTCCATGATCGGTCGGGTTCTCGCCGTGGTGGCGGTGGTGGTCATCGTCTTTCTCTACGTGTGGCGCCCATGACCGCCAGAGTTCTGACCGCCAAGGTTGGCCTCGACGGCCATGACCGCGGGGTGAAGGTGGTGTCGCGCGCGCTGCGCGATGCCGGGGTCGAGGTCATCTATGCCGGCCTGCGCCAGACGCCGGAGATGGTGGTCGAGGCCGCCATCCAGGAAGACGTCGACGCCATCGGCGTCAGCCTGCATAGCGGAGCGCACATGACCCTGATCCCCCGCATCCTCGAGCTGCTCAAGGAGCGCAACGCGACCGACATCGTGGTCTTCGGCGGTGGCATCATCCCCCAGGACGATGCCAGGGAGCTGAAGAAGCTGGGCGTGGTCGAGATCTTCGGTCCTGGGACTTCGCTCAAATCGATCATCGACTTCGTCAACAAGGGCTTTAAAGCAGCGTGATCGCGGCCGCTCCGCGCAAGTTGGGGCGCTTCGAGCTCCACTGTCTGAGCGATGGGCACTGGCGGATGGACGGGGGCTCCGTCTTCGGCGTGGTGCCGAAAGTGATGTGGGAGAAGCTGAAGGCCCCGGATGCCCGCAATCGCATCCTGATGGCCACCAACTGCCTGCTGGTGCGGACGCCGGACGCCAATATCCTGATCGAGGCGGGCATCGGACCGAAGCTCTCGGAGAAGGAACGGGACATCTACGCCTACGAGCGCGATCCCGGCCTTCCGGACGCGCTCGCCGGCGCCGGGCTCACACCGCAGGACATCGACCTCGTCGTGCTCAGCCATCTGCACTTCGATCACGTGGGGGCCCTGGTCACCCCCGGGCGCGATGGCGAGTTGACGCCACTCTTCCCGCGGGCGCGGCACGTCGTCCAGGCCCGGGAGCTGGAGGCCTGGCGCAATCCCGATCCGCGCAGCAAGGCCTCCTACAAAGCCGAGAACCTCCGCCTCCTCGAGGAGGAAGGGCGCCTGCAGATCGTCGATGGCGCGAAGGAGGTCGCGCCCGGCGTGCGGGTTCGCGTCACCGGCGGCCATACCGCCGGCCACCAGGCGGTCTATGTCCAGGATCAGGAGCAAACCGTCGTCTTCACCGGCGACTTCCTCTTCATGCGCGCCTTTCTGAAGTTGAACTGGGTCAGCGCCCTCGACCTCTTTCCGTTGGAGGCGATGGAGCGCAAGGCCGCGTTCCTGACTGAGGCCGCGCGTGAGCGCCAGCTGATCTGGCTGTATCACGAGACCGAGCAGATGCTCGGCTACTGGACCGGGGAGGGCTTCGAACCGGTCAGCTGACGATCAGCAGCACTTCCGAACCGCAGCGCTCGCACTCGCCGCGGACGACGTAGTTGCCGGTTTTCAGGTCCATCGCCGAGGGTCGCAGGATGCCGACGGCCTGGCGGCAGACGCGGCAGTTGGCCTTCATCGGCGCCACGGGCACTTCCGAGGGCTGGAAGGTCCAGGTATGCGGGGCGACCTGCTGCATGGTTGGATGGGCGATGGCCATGAAAGAGCTCCACCTTCTGTAACGCCCGCGATCGTCAAAGGGCTCTGCGTCGTTCGGACCGGATTCCTACGGCAAACCGCGTAGGCGGCGAGAGCGGATCAGTAGACGATGACCGGGGTGCCGGTCGGGGTCCAGTTCCACAGCCAGAGCATGTTTTTGAAGGGGACGTTGACGCAACCGTGCGTACCGGTATCCTCGCCCGTCGGGTCGTAGTGCGGGCCATTGGTCCCGGGGCCGTAGCGGGAGCGCCAGGAGGCGTCGTGGATCCCGTCGCCGCCGTTGAACCACATCACCATCTGCACCTTGCTGTCCGGGTACCAGTAGGGCGAGCCCTTTGGCCAGGGCGAGTGCATCGTCCAGGGCGTGACTTTCCAGTACACCTTGAAGTTGCCGGGATCGGTCTCCAGCCCCGGCCGGCCGGTCGTCACGTAGCTCCAGAAGACCTGCTGGCCATGCTCATAGGCGCGAATCACCTGCTCGCTGAGCGAGATGGTCAGCGCCTTGTCCGGCAAGGTCCGAGCCATCGCGTCCTGCAGCACCTTGTCCTGCACTTGCAGTCCGCCGTTGACCTGCTCCAGGTCGGTGGTGGTGGTGACGGTGCTCAACTTGGCGGCCAGGTTCTGCACATGGAGGTTCACGATGGACACGTCCATCTGGAAGATCCTGGCGGTCTGCATGTCCGCTTGAACCTGCGCCAGCGCGGCGTTGGCGCCGGTTCGGGCAGCGGCGGGATCGCCGTTGTCCTTGGCGGCGGCTTGCTGGACATATTGCGCGACGAGCTTGTTGGTCGCCTGCTGGTCGGCGATGATCAGGGCGAGCTTGGAGACCGGGGCCTTCAGCTCGGCGCTCACCGCGCGGTAGGCGTGCACGGTGGTGGCGACGTCGACCTCGATTTGCGCTTTCGACGGCAAGCCATCGAATTCGACCAGGAGTTGCTCGTCGACTCCGATCTGCTTTGCGTTTTGCACCGCGCCGGCGAGCTGGGTGACCGATGCCTGGGCGGCGTCGCGGGTCTCGGTGAGCAGCTTCTGCACCCGCGTATCCAGCTGCTCCTTGATCTGCGCCTCCTGAGAGGCCGCCCGGCTGAAGAATGCGATCCGATCCTGGTTGAAGGGCGCTGAGGTGGAGGGTGGGGAGGCGCTGGCGGTCGTCAGCTCCTGGCGCTGGAGATCGGAATATTCGGCGGCATCGAGTCCGACCTCCTGGGCGTGGCTCTGGGCGGCGAGCACCTGGGCCCGCGCCGTTTGGAAGTCCTGTTGGGCAAAGGCTTCCCGTACCTGCTGCACGAAGATCAAGGCGACCACCAGGGCGAAGGTCCCCAGGACTACCCCGATTCGTAGCGCGTTCTGGCGTAGCAGTCTAAGAGTTGCTACCAGCACCGTTGTCACCCGATTTTAGGTCCATCTTGCACACTCAGTAACGTCCAAACGGCGCAAAAGTTCCGGTGAGTGCCCGTTCAACCGGCGCTAAACGCTGTGTTAAGATGGGCGCCGCTCAATTCGAGCCGAAGGAGGATTGTAACTGGCGACTGCCACCCCCGTCACACTCAAACTCGAGCCGCGCGCCGATCGCGGCCGCCACCTCCAATCGCTGCGTCGCCAGGGTCGACTCCCCGCCGTCGTCTACGGCCACAATGTGGACCCCGTCACGGTGGTGGTAGACGGGCGCGAGTTCGTCAAGGCCTACCAGAAGGTCGGCGGCAACCAGCTGGTCGACCTCCAACTTGGGGACGAGCCGGTCCGTAAGGCGCTGATCCGCGAGGTGCAACGGAGCCCCCGCGACGGTGACCTGCTCCACGTCGACTTCTACCAGGTCAACCTGACCGAGAAGATCGAGTCGGAAGTCCCGATCGAAATCGAGGGCGAGGTCGAACTCGTCGCCAAGGGTGAGGCCGACCTGCAGCGTGGGCTGCACGCGCTGAAGGTGGAATGTCTGCCGACCGACCTGCCGCCCGTCATTACCGTCGATGTGTCCGGCTTGAAGGAGATCGACGACGAGATCCGGGTCAAAGACCTGAAGGTTCCGCCCGGATGCGAGTTCCTCGATGAGCCCGACGATCTGATCGTGAAGGTCGCGGCGCACCGCGAAGAGGTCGAGGAGGTCGCGCCCGCGCCGGCTGCCGCCGAGGTGCCGACCGTCGGCGAGACAGAGGCGCCCGCGGAAGGCGCCGGCGAAGGCGAAGCCTCGACCGAGAGCTGACGCGCGGGCGTCCTTACAATGGGGGCGCCATGTGGCACTGGATAAACCAGCACTGGAACGACGACTGGGCCAAATTCGTCGAGGGCATTCTTCTTCTCCTGCTCAGCTTCGTGATCGCGAGCCTGGTTCGACGCACGCTCCGAAACCAGCTCAAGCGACCACACATCGACCAGCAGGTTGCCCTCCTCATCTCCCGGATCGTTTACCTGGCGGTCGTGCTGCTGGGCGTCATCGCCTTCTTCACCCGCTGGTTCGGCAGCCCGGCGCTGGTGTTCGGCGGCTTCGGCTTCCTCGCGCTCGCCTTCAGCCTGGCGTTTCAGGACATCCTGAAGAACTTCATCGCCGGCCTCTTCATGCTGCTGGAACGCCCCTTTCGGCTGGGTGACGAAATCACGGTCGACAACCACACGGGCATCGTCGAGAACATCGAGATGCGCGCCACGACGCTGCGAACCAGTGAGGGCGAGCAGGTGATCACCCCGAATTCGCTGGTCTACACCGGCACGATCATCAACCGCACGCGCTATCCGACGCGCCTCTTCACATTGACGGCCAAGATTCCAACCGGCGTCCCCCTTGATGGCCTCGCGGAAAAGCTCAAGGACGAGATTCAAGGCCGTCCCGACATCGCCAAGGATCCGCCGCCACACGTCGCGCTGCAGCCCAACATCGACGGCGGCCTGACGCTCGAAGTCCGCTACTGGCTCGACTACCGTCGGAATGACCCGTTGGCGGTGCAGGCTGCCATCGGCCGGCAGGTGTACCAGGCGATTCAGTCCGCCGAAGCCTCGCCCAAACGGTAAACGGACCTCTCCGCAGGGCGCTCGCGCGCTTTAGCGCGTTCAGTCCAGCGGCCCGCCAGTTCCTTGCGTACGCCCTTCTGATTGGTATTGGCTGGGCGATCTTCAACCTGGTGTTCAACCTCTATATGAGCGCGTTGGGTTTTTCAAACGACGTGATCGGCCTCTTCAACTCGCTCCCCGCGGTTGCGCTGCTTCTGGTCGGGATCCCCTTTGCGGCCATGGCCGACCGGATCGGCTATCGCATCTTTCTCCTCGGCGGCGGAATCGTGGCGGTTCTGGCCTCGGTCGTCCTCGCATTGGTCGGCTCGCGCTTGATCGCCGTCCTCGCCGCCGGGACCTTCGCCCTGGCGGTCATCGTCCTGCAGGTACTCGGCAGTCCATTGCTCGCCCAGGTGAGCGGCGAAAACGAGCGCGTCAGCCTCTTCGCGCTCAATCAATCGCTATCCTGGGCCGCCGCGCTCGCCGGCGATGTTCTCGGCGGCGTCATTCCGGAGGCGGCGGCTCGCGTCATGCACACCTCGAGCGCCTCGGCCACGGCCATTCGATCGTCGTTCGTGGCGATGACCATCCTGACGGTCTTGAGCCTTCCCTTTCTGCTGCGCCTGGCGCGGGCCGCCGCGATGAAGCCGGCCGCCGCCTTCCCGGTTCGTGAGCTGCTCAAGATCGACCTGGCGCGCTTCGGCCGCATCCTGCTGCCCGGCCTCGTGCTTGGAATCGCCGCTGGCATGTACCTGAACTTCACGCAGCTCTACCTGTTGCAGCGGTTTGGCCTGACGCCCGGGCCGATTGGCGTGATCTTTGCGGTGGGCGCGGCCCTGACCGCGATCGTCACCCTCGCGGCGCCGGCGGTCGGCCGGCGGTTCGGTATTACCCGCACTGTTGGCGTCTCGCAGCTGCTCGGCGGGCCTCTCGTTCTGGCACTCGCCTTCGTCATGGTGCTGCCGGTCGCGGTCGTGATCATGACGGTGCGACAACTCGCCCTGAACCTGCAAGGTCCGCTGGGCCAGGTCTTCGGCATGGAGTATGTCGACCCGCGCGAGCGCGCCCGACTCGCGACCGCGCAGGTTGTCGTCGGCGGGATCGGCGTGGGTGGGATTGGCCCGCTGGTCAGCGGCTTCCTACAGGTGCGTGGCGGCTACCAACTGGCGTTCTCGGTGAGCGCCATCCTGTACTTGCTCGCCGGACTGACTTTCCTCCTCCTTTTCGCGAAGGTCCGCCTGCCGTCCGAGCGCAACGCTGCCCGCTAGGCGAGCTGGCCGAGCGCCAGCAGGTTGCCCTCGCTATCGCGGAACCACGCAGCCTTCTCGTAGCCGAGATCGGCGATACCGTGGTTGGTCTTGAGACCGGGAAAGTCGTATTCCTCGAAGACGACGCCGCGACTCTTGAGCTTGGCCACGCTCGCGACAATGTTCTTGACGAACCAGGCCATCTGGGTGTGCCCAGATGGGCGTGTGCCGCTAGGGAAGAGAAGGAACCCGCTGCTGTCACTGCCCTCGTAAAAGAGCGCGGCACCCTCGAACTCGCGGGTCGGCCTTAGGCCGAGCTTCTCAGCATAGAACGCTCTGGCTCGCGCCAGGTCCTCCACCGGCAGCGTCGTCGTCGCGATCGCCGTATTCAGCGTGTCCATCGGACGATCTTAGAGCCAACTTCTATAGTCAGTTGATGGCGCAGGAGACGCTGTTCCCGGCTCCGCAGCAGCCGGCCCAAAAAGACCAGCCGCTGGCCGCCCGGATGCGGCCGCGTTCGCTCGACGAGTTCGTCGGGCAGGAGCACCTGGTCGGCCCGGAGCACGAGTTGCGCCGGGCGATCGAGGAAGACCGCGTGGGGTCGATGATCCTCTGGGGACCACCAGGCAGCGGCAAGACGACGCTCGCCCGGTTGATCGCCCGGGTTACGTCATCGCACTTTGTCCCGCTCAGCGCGGTCAGTGCCGGCGTCGCCGACCTGCGGCGCAACATCGAAGAAGCTCGCCTGCGTCGGGCCCAGTCCGGTCAGCGGACCATCCTCTTCATCGACGAGATCCATCGCTTCAACAAGGGTCAGCAGGATGCCGTACTGCCCTACGTCGAGGAGGGCGTCATCACACTCATCGGTGCGACCACCGAGAATCCCTCGTTCGAGGTCAACGCGGCGCTGCTCTCGCGCACCCGGGTGTTCGTGCTGGCGGCCCTCGACGACGGCCAGGTGGGAGCGATCATCGATCGGGCCTTGTCCGACCCGGAGCGCGGACTCGGCAACCGGCACGTCGACCTGGAAGCCGACGCTCGTGCGGCCCTGATTCGCGTCGCCAACGGAGACGCCCGGATAGCGCTGAATGGCCTTGAAGCGGCGGCGGCGCTGGCCCGTCCCAAGCAGGGCCGGCGACTGGTCACGGCGGCGCTCGTCGAGGAAGCAGTCCAGCGCAAGAACCTGCTCTACGATCGCGCCGGCGAGGAGCACTACAACATCATTTCCGCGCTGCACAAGAGCCTGCGCGACAGCGACCCGGATGCCTCGCTCTACTGGCTGGGACGGATGCTCGAAGCGGGCGAGGACCCGCTCTACGTCGTCCGCCGATTGATCCGATTCGCCTCAGAAGACATCGGCCTGGCCGACCCGCAGGCGCTCACGCAGGCGGTGGCCGCCCAGCAGGCCGCCCATTTCATCGGCATGCCCGAGGCGAACCTGGCGCTGGCGCAGGCGGTCGTCTATCTCGCCACCGCGCCCAAGAGCAATGCGTTGTACGCTGCCTACTCGGCGGTTCAGGAGGACGTCGAGCGCACGCGTGCCGACCCGGTGCCACTCCACCTCCGCAATGCGCCGACCCCGCTGATGCGAAAGATCGGATACGGCAAGGGCTACCGGTACGCCCACGATTACGAGGAGGCCCAGGTCGAGCAGCAGCACCTGCCGGATGCGATCAAGGATCGGACCTACTACCACCCCTCCGACCGTGGCTACGAGAAGACCGTCCAGGAACGACTCGACGCGTTCGAGGCGGCGCGTCGCAAGACGAAGAGCTCGGCCTAGCCCTCGACGTGCGGTCGCAGCGCCGCGTAGCCATTCGCCATCACCTGCTCGTGATTCCGTGCGAGCGCACCTTTCGCCAGCGGCGCGACCAGGTTGAGGATGGGATTCGTCGTCGCCACGTCCCAGAAGTAGAGGGCCTTGACGGTTCCCGGCTCGGCTTCGGAAAATTCCCAACGTCCGGTGCCGACCAGGTCGCCGGTTGAGCGCAATAGGATGTGGCGGTACTCCTCAGCCTCCTGGACCTCGAGAGCGTAATTGAGGCTGTAGGGCAACGAGCCGCGCACCTCGCAGGTGATCACCGAGCCGACTGTCTTCCCGTCGCCGCGCGTGATCTGCACGCGGCGAAAGTTCTTCCACCGCCCTGGATAGCGCTCGATGTCGAGCACCACCGACCAGACTTTCTGCAGCGGCGCCGTGAAGCGCCAGTCGGTCACGAAGTGGTACGGCTGAGGCACGCCGACATTTTAGAAACGTAGCCGGGGAAGCCTCGCCGCCGGACGAGGCTTCCCAGCGAACGTGCGTTACGCGGATCCGGCCAGGTCGGAAAGCTTCGTGTACTTACCGTATTTACCGGATTTGAGAACGGCGAAGGCATTCTGGTCGACCGCGGGAGAGGCATTGAGAGCCTTGAGTCCCTTCGGGTCAAGGTACGTGTTCAGCTTTGCGACCGTGGCGGTCGCGTCAGGGGTTGCCTCGCCCTTCCCCTTGTTCTGGAACTCCAACTCGGTCGCCGCGTAATCAGGGAAGAGGTCGATATCGCCTTTCTCGAGTGCCGGCTCAACGACCTCACGGCTCCCGAGATTCAGCTTGAAGTTGATGGTGTATCCCGCGCCTTTGAGGGCCTGTCCGTAGATCTGGGCAATAATCGCGCTCTCCGGGAAGTTGAGCGCTCCAACCGTGATCGTGCCTTTGGACGAGCCCGAGGCCGAGGTGCTGTAACCGTGATCCGTCAGCCACTTCTTCGCGATCACATCTGGATCCTGCTTGTCGACATCCGAACTCTTGTTAAGGGCGATCAGGTCCTGGGTAGTGAGCTTGCCATCGATCTCGTTGAGTAACGCCGTAACATCGGCCGTCGCCTTGGTCGATTTGATCAACGGCACCACGTTGTCGGCGTTCTGCAGATGCTTGTCATCCTGCAGTTGGACGTACTTGCCGGTCGAGTAAGCGCTATCGCTAGAGAAGATCAGACCGATATCGATATCCCCACGATCGAGCGCCGCCTTCGTGAGAGGACCACCCGCATCGAGGGGTTTGAAGGCCTTGAAATTCAGGCCGTAGACCTTGACCAGCCCGGCCTGGCAGAACGGCCGCGTCGGGCACTCCGGCGGACCGCCCAAAGTCATCTGGCTCGCGATCTGAGTCGGGCTCGAGCTTGACGTCCCACCTGTCGATCCGCACGATGTCGTCACGAGTCCCAGCGCGACCATGCTCGCGCCGAGCACAAAAATTCGCTTTATCCGCATTGCTTCGCCACCTCCTGAATTTGCGCCGATTCTTACGCCGCCGAAAGACTAGTTGACCGAACCTCCTGGATGCGTGTTTCGTTTCGCAGACCTTCTGAGGTTGTGATTCGCTGGAGGGCAGTGAGGCTCAACTCGACAGCGATCGAGAGCAGGGCCACCAACAGTGCCCCCGCGAAGAGCTGCACCGTGTCCCGCTGTGCCAGGCCGTCAACGATGAATCGGCCAAGCCCACCCCACGCCACGAGGGCGGCGAGCGTGGCCGTGGCCACGATGTTGACTGCGGAGGTGCGAACGCCGGCCATGATCAGCGGCGCGGCGATCGGCAGCTCGACCTGCCACAGGACGGCCCGGTCGCGCATGCCCATCCCCTTAGCAGCTTCCCGCACGTCGGCATCGACCTCACGCATCCCGATGTAGCTGTTGGTGACAATCGGTGGTATTCCGAGCGCAACTAGGGCGATGAACGCTGGCCAGAAACCGATGCCCACTAGTTGAACCGCGAATACGAGCAGTGCGAAAGAGGGAACGGCGCGCCCGACATTGGAAACGTTGATCGCCAGGTTGCCCCCGCGGCCGATGTGCCCAAGGGTGACCCCGATGGGTAGGGCGATCAACGCGGCCGCCACAAGCGACTCAGCCGACATCGAGACATGCTCGAACAGCCTGTTCGGAATGCCGAAATCGCCCTGCCAGTGCGAGCCGTCGAGAAACCATTGCAGCACCTGGCCGATGAAGCTCATGCGGTCAATCTCCCGCGGGACCAGGGGGTCAGTAGCCGCTGCACGCCGGACAGGCTCACGTCGGCGACGGTGGCCAACGCGACCGACAGCAGTGTTCCAACGACGAGCGGGGTCTTGAAATCCCGGATCAGCCCGTCGAGGATCAGGCTGCCGAGCCCACCTTCCCCGATCAGGGCGGTAACCGTCACCAGGCCGATGGTCGTGACGGTGGCGATCCGGATGCCCGCCATGATGGCGGGCAGGGCGAGTGGCAGGTCGATCCGGAGTACCTCGGCGAGGGGCCGGTATCCCATGCCTCGCGCTGCCTCCCGGACGTCCGGCGGTACGGCGTCCATGCCCACCACGATGTTGC
>Ga0307479_10002126_pt1 | contig 18017 bp, 11 predicted proteins | sample atmos_gasesECM4C_FD_203743 | JGI IMG/M metagenome (GOLD analysis project Ga0307479, IMG submission 203743) | Hardwood forest soil microbial communities from Morgan-Monroe State Forest, Indiana, United States - atmos_gasesECM4C_515 | ecosystem: Environmental > Terrestrial > Soil > Temperate... | reverse complement strand
TGCGGGTGAAGAAAATATAGTTGCCGTCCGGTGAAAACGCCAGGCCATGGAGCCTCACCGCTTCGGCCGGGAGAATCTGCACGTCGCTTCCGGTAGCGACTTGCCTCACGTTGAGGCTCCGCTTCTCACCGTCCCGCAACACGTACACCACGTACTGCCCGTTTGGCGAGATGGCTACGTCCTCCGCTTTGCCGGACTCGGTGAGCCGGGCAATGTGCATCCCCTCTAATTTCAGCGCCACCGGGCGCGACTTCCAGAAATAAATCCCCAGCGCCATGCCGGCCAGAACAATAACGGCAGCGCAGGCCGACATAGCAAGGGTCCAGCGTGGAGACTTCCCGCGCCGCGGGTCCGCCAGAGTTTCGTTTGCGGATTGGTAGCGATCTTCGAGATCGGCCTCAGGGAGCACTGCACGTGTTTCCGTTGCGGTCCGTGGCTGAAGGCCGTTATGCGTCACCAGGATCGGTGCGATGAACCGATAACCTCTCCCGAACACGGTTTGCACGAAGCGCGGGCGCTCGGGATCGTCATGAAGCACCTGACGGATTTTGCGAATGGCGGTGTTGATTCCCTGCGCGGTATCCAGGAAAACCTCTTTGCCCCAGAGTCTCTCAATGATTTCTTCCCGGCCGACGAGCCGATCCCTGTGCTCCACGAGAAGGATGAAGAGTTCCATTGGAATCTTTTCAAGCTTCAGTACTGAGTCGCCGTGGCGAAGCTCATAGCGCTGAAGATCGAGTTCCAATTCTTCTGATCTGGTGGGTCGCGTGACCACTGCGGGCCTCTACGGTTGGGACATTCTACCGCACAACCTCGGCCGACAGCTGCTATTTTGAACTTTTTCATGACGTTACGCCTGTATAAGAAATTGATAAAACCTCAAGCAACTCTCCATTGCTTTCATCCCAAGCGCGAACGTAAAAGGTCGGTGCTTTCAGATTGCGGGGAATTGACACCCCAGAAGAGGAGAAATTCACATGAGAAAGCTTTACTGCCTTTTGATTCTGGGGGTCCTCGCCCTCCTGACTTGCGCCGCCGCCATCGCCACAGCCAACAACAATGACGATGTCGTGAGCCTAAGAATCTCCCCACAGGCGTTCATGGAAGTCGTTGGCCAAAACAACGTCTTCCCTACAACGAATCCGCAGCATGCGGTGCAAGCCGGATACTTGTCCCACCTCTCTGGGCTGGACAACAGCGCCATCTTCAGCGGGAGCCCGACGAATGAAACGACGGCTGAGCTAACGTTTGTGAACGATGTTCTTAGGACGCAGGCGAATGCGATCGGGCCCGTGGGGATTGTCCAGCGCGATGGAACGTTCACTCTCTACCTCAGCTCTGGCCCGGCGAGCTTCGCTGACCTGAGTACATTTGCCTCGGGAACGCCGATATTGACTGGCACCTCGCATCAGCAGGTCATCTTCAACGGCAACCCGGGTACGTTCAGCGCGTATACGGACGTTACGGTCACATCGAGTAGGGTATTTTCGCTTGGCGGAACTACTTACCAACTTGGGACAGTTGGAGACTCGTTCCGCGTCCTCTATTTTGGGGATGTCACCGGCATAGCTGTTCCTTCAGCCTTGTTCGGCGGGTACGGGGTAGGCACCGGAAAAGTGAAGGACTGAATCGCGGAAGGATGCGTGGCGCTGTTTCCCGTGGTCATCGACTCAGCAACGGCATCCAAGTGCGGGCTAAGGTCTGCACCCATCCAGCGAAGATCCTGCCAAGGAAGCGCTTAAGTTCAAACAGTTATTGCAGCTTCGCGTACTCCGCTTTGGCTTCCTTCAGGATGGGAATGTCGAGGTCGGCGTCCTTCCACAGCGCGAGAAAATCTTTGTAAGCGGCGAGCGCCCGGACGCGGGCGGCATCGGCATCCGCTCCCTGCGAAGTCTTCGCCTGAAGCGCGTTCGCACGTGCCACGCCGAGACGCGCCAGCGCTCCCGTCCAGCAATTCCAGACAATTCCGCTGTGGTCGAGAATCTTCTGAAACTCGGCGGCGGCAGCACTGCCCTGTCCGGCTGCCAAGTATGCTTCTCCGCGTACATACACATGATAGAGGCAGGAAATATTGGCGACGAATCCAATTTGCCCCAACTCGATGGCTGAAGGTAGAGTCTGGATGGGAGCGATCACCTCTTGAAGCTGAACGGAGGAACCACGTCAGCTGCAATTCAGTTCGCCCCAAATGTCCGGAACAAATAAGCACTCCGCGCACCCGCCAAGAGCGGCTGTCCATGAAGGTTGCCGCACCTTTTGCGTATCCACCCACAATGTTTTCCAGCCGAACGAAGTCTCCCGCCGCGCATAGCGATTGATGAATCTGGATTTATTGCTTTTTATGATCGACAGTCGATGGCGGTGGTAGAATTCGTGAATTAGTCAGGTTTCATTCTTATGCCCGCTTATGCCTGGAACCAGTCCATCCCCGGGGGCTATACGCTTTGGAGCGTTCGAGGTGGATGTGCGCGAGGGGGAACTGCACAAGCACGGTGTCCGCATCAAGCTCCAGGACCAGCCCTTCCGGGTGCTGCAAATCCTGCTGGAACATCCCGGGGGAGTGGTCACCCGCGAGGAACTGCAACGCCAGATCTGGCCTTCAGATACATTTGTTGACTTTGAAGGTGGGCTCAACAACGCCGTGAAGCGTCTGCGGGAAGCACTCTCGGATTCGGCGGAGCAGCCCCGATACATCGAGACGGTACCCAAGCGCGGGTACCGTTTCATTGCACCCGTACAAGCCGCAGATTCCGCCCTCGAGGCAAGTGCAAACGCATTCGTGACCCCTCCTCCCGCGGCCGATTCACGCGAACCGCTGGCACCCTCTCCCTTGGAGCGCTTGCGCGTGCCCCTCTTGGTGGCCTCCGCCGCCATTCTTTTGGTCGTTGGCTCCCTTGCCTATCTCAATGGAAACCTCCGCAATCGCTTCACGGGCAAAGCGGCCGCCTCGGCCCGAATTCGCTCGATCGCCGTGCTGCCTCTGCAAAACTTATCGGGAGATCCGAATCAGGAATACTTCGCGGACGGGTTGACCGACGCGCTGATCACCGATCTTGCGCAAATCGCTTCGTTAAATGTGATCTCGCGTACTTCCGCGATGCGCTACAAAAATACGCAAAAATCGCTGCCGGAGATTGCGCGCGAGCTGAACGTGGATGGCATCGTGGAGGGCACCGTGCAGCGTTCTGGGGACCGCGTGCGCATCACTACACAGATCGTTCAAGGTCCAACGGACGTGCACATTTGGGCCAGAAGCTACGAGCGAGACATGCGCGATGTTCTGACGCTCGAAGGGGAAGCGGCCAAGGCGGTCGCCGCGGAAATTCAAGCACAACTGACTCCTCAAGAGAAAGCACGCTTGGCGCAGGTGCGCCCCACCAACCTCGAGACCTTTGAAGCTTATCTGCAGGGTGAACATCATCTCAATGACTACGGCAAGGGCTACAATGTCGAGGAGCTCAAGAAAGCGGCCGAGTATTTCCAGCAGGCGATCAATCTAGATCCCTCCTTTGCACCAGCTTACATAAAGCTTGCCGAGACTCTCGACTGGGAGAATGAAATGGCGCCGCCCAGCGAAGTCATGCCTCGGGAAAAAGCTGTTGCAGAAAAGGCTCTGTCCCTGGACCCGAACCTTTCGGACGCTCACCTGGCACTCGCAAGAGTAGCATTTTCGTATGAATGGGATTGGGCGACTACTGAAAGAGAGCTCCGGAAGGCACTGGAGCTCAATCCCAGTAACGCGAACGCCCATGAAATTTTAGGCGATTACCTCGAGGCCATGGGCCGCCTTAGCGAAGGCTTGAACGAACAGCAGCGTGCCGAGGAACTCGATCCGCAGGCGGACCCAGACCATTTGTCGAATGGCTTTTATCGAAATCGCCAGTATGACCGCGGCATCGAGTGGCTCCGGAAACAAATCGAAATCAATCCTCGAGAAGGCGTACATTATGCACAGTTGACGGGTTTTTATGCTGAAAAGGGAATGCAGGCAGAGTACATTGAATCGTTGGCTCAGTTCTTGACTCTTTATGGCCTCCCTCAGCTAGCCGAATCGTTGCGGCGCAACTACGCAACAGCCGGTTACACCAAAGCTCTTCGGGAATTGTGTGCCGAGACGGAAAAACTCCAGGCGCGCGGAACCCTCTGGGTACCTGGAAATCTCGCCGATGCTTATACCAGAATCGGCGACAAAGAAAAGGCCATCTACTGGCTTCAAATCTCCCTTCAGGAGCGCGACGGTTCAATGCCCTATCTGAATTGTGATCCGGAGTGGGATTCGTTGCGATCCGACCCGCGATTTAAAGATCTAGTTCGCCGCGTCGGCTTGCCTCAATGAAACTCGGTCAAGCACCAAATTCTAGAATTCGAACTTGATTCCCACCTGCCCTCACGCCCGGGAAGCACTTGTGTGACTGTGCCAAAAGGCGCGGGCGCATCGGCCTGCCGCTCACTGGACCGTAACCGTGACGCTGGTGGAATGCTGGATTGCTCCCGAAGTTGCCGTCACCGTCACCGTATAGTTCTGCGGTGGCGGACCTTGGTGACGCTGGTGCCACCGCCAGATGCGCCTCCCCCAGAAGCCGCAGCGGCAGGTGAAAGCCGCTGCGTCCATGGCCTGAGTAGTTCCCGCAACGTTCTTGGAGGCGAACGTCTGGCTGCTCTACCGCTTTCCGCAGAGCGACTGCTGCCGCGTCGTTACAACAACCTCGGGGGCGTCCGGAGACGGTCCGGTCAGCAGAGATTTCATCGGCTGACCCCGAAGATTCGCGTCGAGAAACGCAGCGATGTAATTCCGAACGGCTGCCACCGTCCTCTCTGGACCCATTGGACCTGTCTGCACCGCTAACCCTGGCACGTACGCAGCCAACCACACGGCGTCTGACGGAGTCATGTGGTCTGTGCCTATGAGATTGACTGCAAAGCGAAAGCCCCGTAAATGGCTCCAAAGCACACATTCGTTATCGCTCCATTGCTCGCGGCCAGCCGCAAGAATCAGAACGGCTTTGTCTGTTCCCGCGGCAGACGCATTCGTCACCACTCCGTCTATAATGACGCCCGCCTTGAAACGAGCGTCGTGCTCCACACTAGAAATGGCAGCTTCGCCTCCGAGCGAGTGCCCCACCAGACCAACGCGAGATAGGTCCAACTGGCCGGCGAATGGGCTGTCGGTCCCGCGATTAAGCCGGGCGAGTTCATCCAGGATGAACTTCAAGTCCTCCAGGCGCACGGACCGAGCAAGCGATAGAGATGCTTCATCTAAAGTCAAGGACTCCGGAGCAAGATAGCTGCCGACCATGGACTTGGCCAGTCGCCCGTCTTGAAATTCAACGGCGGTCGTTTCGTATGTGTGTGCGATGGAGGCGATGACATAGCCGCGGCTGGCGAGGTCTTCGGCAATGAAAGTGTAGTCGGTAAGCGTACCTGTATAACTGTGGGTCAGCACGATGACTGGGTGAACTCCCTTCGCAATCGGCGCGTTCCAGCAGCTATTCGTTCGGATTTCCGGGAGAGGTATGTTCACTAGCTCGGAGAAGTAGGACCAAACCTCTGGCGACGCATACTGCGCAGGATGGCATGGCACGCCAACCAACGTTGGATACCAGAATCGAACAAGCAGCTCTCGTTTAGTCCCTGCCCCGAGGTATGGGTCATTCCTGTTGGAATCCACGATTCGCATGGCGAGAGTTCCGACCCTGCTCGGCCCGGTCGGTGCGGGCACGCTGGCTGTCAACGGCGTCCCGAGAGCTTGCGGCATTGCCGGACTTTTTACGATTACGAAGGCCAATACGGCGAGAGCTCCTGCCAGTAATCCGCGGCGAGGTTTCCAATGTAAAAGTATCAATCCCACCTTATGCTCCTGACGCTTCGTGCTGACCTCCCGGGAAAGTATCTCGGGAGGCCAGCGCTTTTGAACCGGCTTACTGCTCGAAGATCGAAACTGTCGGCGCAGTGTCGCTTGTGCTTTCGTCAATCAACACAAACTTGTTCGGCGAGATGATGTAAATCACGGCGCTGTTGGTGGCGGTCGTCCGCCCGTTGGACGACACCGTTAAATTGGAAGATCCCGTGCCTGCCGAAGTCAGAGTGCCGCTGCTCGAGCTACTATCCTGCGTTACTTTGAGCGTCAAGGTAAACACGCAGCCAGCCAGCCCGAGGACGGCCAGCAAAGCGGCGCTGCTGACCAAAGCGCGCTGAATCCTGGATCCTCGCCTTCGGGATGAAGCAACCAACACTAAAAGTACAATGAATAAGGCTAACGGCCACCAGTACCAGGCAGCAGCGAGCGCCGTTGTGACCCCGCTCGCGCTGAGCATTGAGGTAGACGGCGCCGCCCCGCCGGGGTGAACGAAGGCGAACGCGGCACCGGAGGAAACGGTGGATGCTGACACCGCCGGTGGCGCTACGCCAAAGGCGTAGTTGCCTTTAATGAACGAAATGGAGAATGGCGCACCGGACTGCGGTTCGACGAAGCCGAAACCCACACTCCCGTCCATGTCCAAGAAGAAGGCCCTATTCGTGTCCACAAGGTACAAGATGAGCTGGCTGCCACTCCCTCCGCTCACAATGACGCGGCCATTGGAAGCGACGGAGTAGGTGAGACCGCTTGTCGTAGAGTTCGACGTGATCGTTCCGCCGTTGTTCTGGTCAAATGTCATGCTCAATCCGCCGTTTCCGTCGGGAGAGAACAGCCCGATTTTGACATTCGATTGTGTGATGGCCGAGGCGGCGTTTACTCCTACTTCGTAAAACACAGCACTGGCGTTTAGCGAGCTCGTGATGAAGGAACTGGATGTCTGCGAGAGCTCCATACCACTGGTGAGTCCGGCGGAAGAAATCGCGTCTGTCGAAATGACAAGCAGCTCGTTAGGTGCTACAACATAGGCGCTCTGGTGTGAGCTGCTACCCTCCGAGGTCAGCGTTACAGTTGCCCGCCCGTTTGTACTTGAAGGTGCGGTATAAGTGCCGGTGAAGCTGACGCTGTTGGTCACGGTGCCAGCATCATTTACGTCTTCTGTGCCCCCCGTAATGTTTCCGGCGCCGTCGGCAGTGAAAACACCGGCGAACGCGCGGCGCTTACCCGAGGGGGCCTGCCCGATCAAGCCGAAGGCGTAGGGACCAGTAACGCTGCTCTTAGAAAAGGCAGTGGTGTCTTGCAGGCGCATGATACCCGAGCCACGCGTGCCGGTCTTGCCGGTCGTATCGTCGAATTCGATAAAGCGCGCTTTGGTGGCCACGCCATCACTATTGAACGAACCGACAGCGAGCGCGTACGTTACACTACCGCCGAGGGCATTTTTGAAGGTGGAGGTTCCGCGATTATCCAAGCCGATGATGTACGTGCCCGTGAACGTAACGCTGGTGTGGATTCCCGATGGTTGGTTGATGTCCTCGATGCCGCTGATGATGTTCCCGAAGCCGTCTGCCGTAAAGCTTCCGGCAACGGCGACCTGCATGCCGCTGGCGTCGTCGAAGCCATTGAACAGGAACGCATAATGGCCATTCAGCGCGGCTTCGGGATTCACGACCGTGATTGTCGCGGAGCCGGACTTCGTTGTGTCAGCCACCGAAGTGGCTGTGAGGGTCATCGTGGGATTCGCTGGCACAGTGCTCGGCGCGTTGTAGGTCGCCGAGTTTGACGTTTGACTCGAAAGCGTGCCGCAGCCGGTCGAACATGAAGCACTGCTCTGCGTCAGGGTCCAAGTGGTGCCCTTGTTGCTTGGATCGGCGCTGACCGTGGCGGTGAATTGTTGGGTGGTGTCTACGACAACCGTGACGGTGTCCGGCGAGACAGAAACCGAGATGGCCGGCACCGTGATCGTAGCTGAGCCTGTTTTGGACGTGTCGGCCACAGAAGTCGCGGTGAGGGTCAGTGTTAGGTCGCTTCCGGGTGGCGTGGCTGGGGCGTTGTAGGTCGCCGAGGTGGACGTCTGGCTCGAGAGCGTGCCGCAGCCAGGCGAGCAGCCCGCTTCTCCTTGAGTTAAGGTCCAGGTAACCGCCGCGTTGGAGGCCGTAACCGTAGCGCTGAATCGCTGAGTCGTTGTTGCTACGACCGTGGCATTGTCCGGCGAGACCGAAACCGACACCACAGGAACCGTAATCGTAGTGGAGCTCTTTTTTGTCGCATCTGCCGCCGAAGTCGCGGTGAGGGTCAGCGTCAAGTCGCTCGCTGGTGGACTGGGCGGAGCCGAATAGGTCGTGGGCGTACCGCTGGGCGTTGTAGTGGGTGAAACTGTGCCGCACTGCGCCGCCGAGCACGACAGACTCCAGGTGACTCCCTTATTCGCGGAGTCGTTGGCGACGGTTGCAGTGAACTGCGCTGTGGCGCTTGCCAGCACCGTTGCCGTGGCCGGCGAAACGGAAACAGTGATGGTTGGTTGCGTACCGCCTCCGCATCCGGAGAGAATCGTCGCGCTGAGACATCCCAGTGCTATCAATGCGATCCAACTAAACTTCTCTAGTCCGCGCATGGCAAAACTCCTTTGACGGTCTGGGGGCGGCCAGCCACCCGCACCGCTCCAGAGGGCATCCCCGGAGCGGTCCTGCTAGATGCCTCAGGCTTCGCTTTGCTCGGTGGTACCGATGCCGCGGAGGCTCGCGCGAAACCGCATGTCGGTCAATAACGGGCGTCTGTCCTGTTCCTGTTTTCTGTCTGCACCACATCGCCCGGGCAGCTTACAGGGCGGGTAACGATGCGTTCTTCGTTCGGAAGTGATAGACTCTGCTGACAAAGCAGGGTGTTGGCCTCGATGGGAACCATCCAAGAGTCTCGAGGGGCGGTTCGCTTCGATGTATTTGAGGTGGATTTGCACGCCGGAGAACTGCGCAAGCAGGGCGTCAAGATCAAACTCCAGGAACAGCCCTTTCAGATCCTGCAGATGCTGTTGGAGCACCCGGGCGAGGTCGTTACCCGCGAGGAGTTGCAGAAGAGAATCTGGCCCGCTGACACCTTCGTTGATTTCGAGCAAGGTCTGTACAACGCTATCAAGCGGTTGAGGGAGGCGCTTGGCGATTCGCCCGAAACGCCCCGCTACGTCGAGACCCTGCCGCGGCGCGGCTATCGCTTCATTGGTTCAATCAATGGTGTCGTCAGTGCCTCCGCGGCCAAGGAAGCACTGGGCGCAAGTCTCGGCCGCCCGTCGTCTATGCTTTTTCGTTCCCCGGTCATGGGCGCGCTGGGTGCGTTAATTCTCGCAGCGACGGTCTTTGCCCTGAATCTCGGCGGCATCCGTCAGCGCCTTCTCCTGAAAAAGAATTCTCCAGCAGTCCATTCATTGGCCGTTCTGCCACTTACGAGCCTGTCGAGTGATCCGAACCAGGAGTACTTCGCCGAAGGCATGACCGATGCGCTGATCACTGATCTTTCCCAAATCGGCGCATTGAGAGTCGTTTCCCGCACCTCGGTCATGCGCTACAACAAGACGGACAAGTCCGCTCCGCAGATAGCGCGCGAACTGAACGTGGACGCCATCATCGAGGGAACGGTGCAGCGCTCGGGTGACCGCGTACGCGTGACGGCTCAATTGATCTATGGGCCAGAAGACAAGCATCTCTGGGCAGATAGTTACGAGCGTGACATGCAAGACGCCTTTACCCTACAGGGCGTGGTGGCGCGCGCGATTGCGGACGAAATCCGCGTCAAGATGACTCCGAAGGAGCAGGAGCGCCTGCAAAACGTTCGGCCGGTGAATCCCAAAGCGCTCGAAGCCTATCTCTCAGGGCGCTTCCACCTGGATCAGCGGGCCAAGCTGGAACTTTATCGAGGCAAGGAACCCGCCCGAGAGGAGGAGCTCCGCGAGGCCATCGCTAACTTCGATCAAGCGATTCAGGAGGATCCTGGATACACCCCACCCTATTTGTGGTTTTTTGACGGGGAGAGTTCGCCCGACTTCGACCTCGATCTGCTTCCGCGCATTGAGGCGGGAGTTGCGAAAGCTCTCCAGTTAGATGAAGCGAATGTGCACGCGCACTTAGCGCGCGCGCGCCTACTCGAACAATACGAATACGACTGGCCCGGCGCGGAGAAAGAGATCAAGCGGGCCATCGAGATCAACCCAAACTCCGCCGAAGCTCACTTCCAGTATGCGGAGTACTTCCTCTGCTTGGGGCGTCAAGAAGACGAAAAGAAAGAGCGAGAACTCGCGCAGGCCCTCGATCCTTCGCATGACTATTTCGCTGACGCCGGCACGACCCGCATCGGATGGACACTGGAGCAGCACAAGCAAGCGGTGGAAGAAAGGGCGCCCGACGATCCGCTCTCACGCGGCGTTCTGGGCAAGGACTACGCCACCAACGGACGATTCGACGAATCGGCTGAGGAATATGAAAAGTGCCTGCGGCTCTACGGCTACACCGAATTTGCCGACGTGATTCACTCGAGCCGAACCAAGGCGGGCGGGAAAGCTGCTTTGCGCGACTGGATGCGGGCTGCGGAGAAGGATTACTTGCGGGGCGCTCAGTTAGCTTCCTTCGCGTTTGCTTTCACGTACGCAAGCCTTAGCGACAGGGACAACGCCTTCCGCTGGCTCGAGAAAGCCTACCAGGAACGTAATTGGTGCATTCTGTATCTGAAGGCAGACCCTGTTTGGGAACCGATTCGCTCCGATCCGCGATTTGCGAACCTGCTCCGCCGCGTTGGCCTGGCGCAGTGAAGCAGCGCTGGCACACAGTTGCTAGAATTCGATCTTAATGCCCACTTGACCTTCGCGCCCAGGGAGCACTTGTGTGACCGTACCGAAGCGTACAGGTGCGTCAGCGGCGGTTTGGACTTGCGACGGGTTGGCTCGATTGAAAGTATTGAAGAACTCGATGAGCGCTTCGACCCGGAAGCGATCCCCCAGGGGGAACCATTTCGAGAGGCGGACGTCCATATTGACAAATGGTGAGGCAACAAAATGGTTCCTGCCAGCGGTGAAATCGATCGATGCGGGAATGCCGTCGCCATCAACGTCAGCCGCATCATTAGAGAACGAACGGCTATAGTGGAATCCGCTCTGCGCCCGAAAAATCGCGGAAATTTGAAACTTCTTCGGCAATTGGAAGAGTCCATAGGCCGAGAACGTGTGAGTGCAAGCGAGATCGGAAGACCCGCGATCGAGGCTTGGTCCGTAGTAGAACTTGCCCGCCTGGGGCACTGGATTCCCATTGCTGGCGATAAAGGGCCCGTTCGCATTGGTTTGCCTGGTAACCGGATCGGTGACGACTGGCGGAATGCCGACAAAGCTGTCGGTCGTACTGTTGAATGCCGTGAGCCGCACGCCGAGGCCAGTTTGGACATTGCTGTACAGGCTGGAACTGAGAAGATTGTCAATCGCATGCGCGTACGTGTAGTTCATATCAAACATGAACCGACGGGTTATCTGTTTGCGAAGACCTACAACAACCGCATTGTAGTTGCCGCTGTACCATGGACCGTATGTGTTGATGGGTTGGTCGCCTGTTCCTGGGACGGTCTCACCTGCGAGCCCCGGCATTCGGGCCTCAAATGCCAGATTGGTCAAACGCACACCTAAGATGTTTCGGATGTCTTTGTAAAAGTAGTCGGCGTACGCGGCCATACTGCGGGCGATCTCCTGCTGCAATCCAACGTGAAACGCCTGCGAATATGGCGTGCGGAACTTTGGATCAACGGCAATCGGTGGACGGTAGGAAGGGGCGCCTAGAAAACCCATGGATAGATTTCCCGCGAGTCCCCAGTAAAAAAATCCAGCGCTTTGGCCTACGGCGGCACTGGCCGCATCGACGAATTGCTTGGGCGTCAAGCCTGTAAGTGCGGTCACTGTGTCATGGGTGACGATCGAGTTTGGCTGCAGCGGAGGGTGGCCCGGGACAACCACGTTGTTCAGATGATCGATTCCGTAGAGCTGCTGGCCGGGGATGTCTGCGCAGGTGGCCCCTGAAGCGGCAATCTCTGCATCCGTCAGGTTGGGAGACAGACATAGACCACTCAAGACCGGACCCTTCGTAGGGTCACCATAAAAAAGTCTCGGGAAGGAAATATCCTGAAAGACGCTGATCGCCGCGCCGCCGAAAGCGGGAATGTCTCTCGCCACTCCGATTCGAAAATGGTCATAAAAGATTCCCCAACTGGCATTCAGAACGGTCTTCGCACTCGGTGACCAGGAAACACCCACTCGCGGAGAAAAATTCGACTTGTTGGGAAACTCCGAGTCGTAGTCCCAACGCAGCCCCAGATTGATGGCAACGCCGCTGCGAATCTTCCAATCATCCTGAAAAAACATGCCGTTGTAGATGTTTCGCAGCTGGATATTGTTCTGGTCAGGTGTGTTCCCTTCTTGCGTAAACCTAACGTGCACACCAGAATTCACGAGCCCGTACTGATCGAAATCCGGAACCGTTGCGAACAGCACGTCAAAAATGTTGATAGATTCCGTGCCGTCCACACGGGTGTGTTGAAAATCCCAGCCAAATTTCACAGAGTGACGCGAAACCTGTTTCGAGAGGCTCACCCCAAGGGAAACGTAATTTTCATTCAACTGCAGCGGCGAATGACCTGGCCCAACAATTTCCTGCGTGGTATCCCCAAATAATCCTCCTGTAGTCAAACTGCTGAAGAGATTCACATAGGTCGAAGGCAGCCCCAATTCAAGATGCGCGGGTCTCGTAAGCGAAGGTTCGCCTCGATATTGAAGATAGGAGTTAAGAAGATACGGGTCGCTCGGATCGCCCCACATCACCGTGTCACGAATTCCCAACATTAGGCGGCGCTGGTCCACATCCGAGCGCAACGAGGGCTGGTCGCCGGAATCGGCGAAATGCGCGTTGGTGAGGTTTAGCTCCTGCGTCAGACGATGGTGTGCGAGCAGTTCATCAAATCTCGCAAAGCCACGGGTCTCATAGGCCTCCCCGTGCTTGTTGATTGATTCTTCTTCCTGTTTCAGTGACTGCGGGAAGTCAAGCGGGTATTGAAAGTTTGACTGACGAGCTTCCCGAATTCTCTCTGCAGCCCCGAAGAAGAACACGTGGTCTTTAACCAGTGGGCCGCCAACAGTGACGCTTGTGTCCCACCGGAGAAGAAACGGCACACTGGCGTTTGGCACGTCCGGAGTGTCCAACAGATAGTTACGATGAAAAAGGGACGCTGAGCCGTGCCACTTATTCGTCCCGCTCTTCGTGGCGACGTTCACGATGCCTCCCGAGCCACGCCCGAACTCGGCCTGATAACCAGAAGTCAGCACTTGAAACTCGAGGATCGAATCCTGATCGAACTGACCGGCGGGTCCACCGTCCACTTCGTCCCGGTTGGGCATCCCGTCGATGAGAACGTAGGCGTTGTTTGCGCGCTCGCCCAGGATCGGCGCGCTGTTGTCGTCTCCTTCCTTGAAGTTTCGATTGATCCCCACACCTGGGACCAGTTGCAGCAAATCGAGATAATTGCGTCCGTTGAGAGGCATTGCCTCGACTTGCGAAGGCAGAATCGTGCTGCCCGAAGAGGGAGTGCCAATCTCCAGCACCGGAGGAATCGCTCCGACCGTAATGGTCTGTTGCGTACTGCCTACAATTAGCTTTATGTCCAGCCGTAGCTGACGATTCACGGTTAAATCCAGGTGCGCATGAACCTTAGTGGCGAATCCATCGTGCGACGCCGTCACCGTATACGTCCCTGGAGGCAATCCTACGTCGTCGTAATTACCGTCGGAGTCGGTGATGACCTTTGTTTCGGTTCCTGTAGCATCGGCTCGGATCAATACCTCCGCCCCGGCAATCGGCAGACCTTGTTGGTCCGTCACCTGCCCTCCGATTCCAGAGGTTGTCTGCGCGAGAACCGGAGAAACGATCAATAACAACGAAAATCTAAGCAGGAGAACGAGAGTTGAGAACCTGATGCCACATTGAATATTCAGATCCACAGAGCTCTCCCACCATGGAGAGAGGACAATCCCATGACCGGCGCAAAGAATCCTTCGAACGCAGTCATTCGAGCTAGTGCCGCTGTTTATCGGATTAAGAAGAGTGTTCTTTAATGTGAATCCTAGGCCCGCCCTGGCAGGCGTGTCAATGCGGACGCCTGAGAAATCGCTTCGTTCTTCAAATGATCCAACCAAATCCCGCCGTACGCGCATTGAATCCACACTGACAGCAGCAAGAGATTTCTCAATACCTGTTCGGTTCGGTCCCACTTGTGGGCTCAAGTTCTAAAAGTTATGGCAGCTTCGCGTATTCCGCTTTGGCTTCCTTCAGGATGGGGATGTCGGGATCGGCGTCTTTCCACAGCGTCAGGAAATCTTTGTAGGCGGCGAGCGCCCGGACGCGGGCGGAATCGGCATCCGCTCTCTGCGAGGTTCTTCCCTGCAAGGCATTGGCACGAGCCATGCCTAGGAGGACAGAGTCCTACGGCAGGTCGACGTCGAGGGCATAGATTTCCTGGATGCTGAGGTCGCGGAGCACGAGCGGGGAACCATCGGGAGCCACACCCACCCAACCGACCCAATACCCGGTCATCCCTTGTGGAACCTCGAAAGCCGCTACGCGCTCAGTCTTGCGGTCAGCGATACGAATACGATAGACGACCGGAGCGTGCCGATTCGCGAAGTCGGAGACGTACACAAATTTGCCATCGTCTGACCATTGGTCCCAGTTGAGACCTGGATTCTTGTTGCTCATCAATTCCGACCATTTCTGCGTCTCCTGATCGAATAACAACAACTTGCGAGCGCCTGGCGCATCCATGGCGACGATGAATCGATTGTCAGGGGAAGCTCGCGGCGAAAACATTCCTTCGGATCCAGGAATTATCGACTCACGGCCCGTCCGCAGGTCAACGGAAGAAATCCGCCCTTGAACACCAAGAAAAATCCCGCCAAAGATCAATGAATTGCCATCTTCGGACCAGGTGGGGTCCACTTGGGACCTTTCACCTTGGGAAACCACTTCCGGTTTGCCGCCTTCGGCCGGAACCACGTATATCTTCCAGATCCCCCCAGGGAGTAATCCTGAGAAGGCAATCCGTGTGCCATCGGGAGACCAATGGGGCAGCCCCGCAGCGAGAGGTGGGTTGGTCAGTTGCCTGCGCTCGGTGCCGTCCACTTTACTTCGCCAAAGGATGCCTTCGGGAAACGTCACGTAGGTGAGCCATTTTCGATCTTTTGAGAAGTCCAGTTGTTCCGCAGAAATCCCGGAGAGATAGGACTCCAGCGTGCGTGACTTCAAATCATAGCGCGCCAACTCTCCCCGGATTTGACCACCTGTGGCGAAGATTTGCTTGCCATCCGGACTTGGAGTTGGACTCCAAAAGCTCATTGCGCCGGTTGTAAGCTGGATCGGTTTGGTGGCTTTCTTGGGGAAAAGCGATTTTGCTTCGCGGACGGCCCAAATATCACCCCCGAGTTGTATGCCCGGGATGTACATGTTTCCTCTCCCCACAGTAAACAGAAAATACCTTCCGTCGGGAGTCCAATTCATATCCACGATCGGGCGGTGTTCGCCCGAAAACAAATCTATGGAGTGCAAATTGGTTCCATCGGTGGACACCTCCCACAGGGAGCTAGAGCGTTCGTTCCAAGCGAGCATGCGTAACACTTTTCCGTCAGGCGACCAACGAATGAATTCGACAAACCCGTTTTCAGTTCTGATGAGTTTTTGCGCCTCGCTCCCATCCTTTGCGGCAATGTATAAATCGCTTGCGAGGGAGGTATCGTTACGGGTCGCATAGGCGATTCTTTGTCCGTCTGGCGACCACGCTGCGGAGTGACCGGTGAGGTTGCCCAGGCGACGGGCCTGACCATTTGCGATGGACAAGCTCCACAAAGGTTGATCTTCCGCGTAGCTATTAGTGACTGATCGCGCCAACAATTCTGTCTTGTCTGGGGAAATATCGGAGAAGGGGAAGCACGCAAAGGGGGTGGAGACTCTGACGACGTCGCCGCCTCCGGAGGAAACTTGCGCCACAGCGGAGCTTGGTTCTGAAAAGAAGACCCGCGGACCATCCGTGACTATTATGTTCACCTCGCCACAAGGCCACCCACCCTTTATCTGACGATCCGCAGTCAGCTGTCTGTAGCGCAGCACCCTTGGAGGCCGGATTGAGGACGCACTAGTAAACCAGTAGAAACCCACAGCAAACAAAGCACATAACCCAATCAGCCCCAGCCCCGCTGCCCACAATTTCAGCCTGGTTGTGTTCCATCGCGCTGCTCCGGCGTCGAGTAAACCCACGGGTGCAAGCCGCGCCGGCTTTTCCCCAGCATCCGGCTTCTCTTCCGTCAGCGCAGTCGTCTCGGTTCCATTTCCGGCTCCGCCATTGACTGCGCCGATGAAGCGGTAACCTCGCCGGGGAACCGTTTCAATGTATGCGGGATCCTCACCCAAGGCCTTTCGCAAGAGGAAGATGTTGTTGGACAGGCTCCCTTCCTCGACGAAAGTGTCGGGCCAGAGCATTGCGATGAGGTGGTCCTTCTCCAGCAGGTGTCCACTATTTTTGACCAGCAGGTGCAAGGTATCGAACGCTTTCGGGGTGAGCGCCACTATCTCATTACCGCGTAGCAGCTTGCGTTCGGCGGGATCTAGGCGGAAGGGACCAAATTCGTAGAGCCGCAGTGTCTCCTGGCTCGGCGTCTGTTTTGCAACGGCGGGCGAATCGCGGAGACCTTCAGAGGTAACTCGGTGGCGTGTTTCCTCGCTCACGGTCCCTCTCACAGCCCTCGTGAGAACTCCTTGAGAATTCTGTGAGTGCGCCCAGAGGACTTCCGGATTAGCCGCAGGCACATTTGCCTAGAAACAGGTGGAAGGCCGGGCGTTCAACCGATGCTACTACCGGTTTCCGCTTCGTTCAAGCATCGTCTAAGGAGAATGAAAAATGTTGCGAAAACCAGTCTCAAAGAGAAGTGTTATCTCGATTTCGTTGCGCCTGCTGACGCTGGCGGCCCTACTCACGAGCCTCTTCTTCGTTGGCACCGCACGGGCCCAGGGTCAGTCCCCAGCCTACGTAGGGAAGTTCACGTTGACGAACCAGATCCACTGGGGCAAAAGTGTCCTGCAGCCAGGCAACTATACGATTACCTTCAAGTCCACAGGGACTCCGATAATCGCTTCGATCTACAACGTTGACGGCAACGCGGTCACTTTCGTTATGAGCGGGGCCCGCAGCGTGAACACAAACGGTATGAACGCGCTGCTCATCAAAGAAAAAGACGGACAACTTAGGGTGCATTCTCTGGCGCTCGCGGATCTGGGAATGATCCTGATCTATGATCCTTCCCTAGCGCGGGAAACGGTTCAGGAAGCGCGCGTCAGCAAAACGATACCGGTGACGTGGGCCAAAAAGTAGGAGCGTCACCGAGAGGCGAATCGGGAGGCGGGAACTCGCACCGGAAGAACGATGTTACACCCGGATAGTTGCCCGCCTTCACCGATTTCTGATCGACATCTTGCAGCAAGCCCCAGCGTTTGAAGTTGCACAACGCGCTCCGTCTGACCTATGAACCAAAAAGTGGTTTACTGATTCATTTTGTCAAAAAGACGTCTGATGAGAATCGGAAGGAACGGCCCTGAAGGGAAATTCGGGATCTTCCCCTAGCAAAGGTAGTGCTCTTACCGGACACTGACCTTCAGATAGGTGTCGATAACAGTGATTATCACTCCCTATCTCACCTTGAGATACGTGGGCGAAGCGGATTTCTCGACATCTATTCGGTTCGGTCCCACTTGTGGGCTCAAGTTCTAAAAGTTATGGCAGCTTCGCGTATTCCGCTTTGGCTTCCTTCAGGATGGGGATGTCGGGGTCGGCGGCTTTCCAAAGGGCGTCTTTTTGATTAGGGAATTCTGTTACTTCGACTCTTGCAGCAGTAGGACGTCAGAATCATAGTAACCGCGTAGGACGGCGAGGCTCTTCCCGTCCGGCGAAAAGCTGAATCACTATTCCACGCGGAATGCAGACGCGCTACTTCCCCAAAGTGATCATGCCAAACAGGCCGTTGGCGTAGTTGCTCGGCCCGGCAGTAAAGAAAAGCTGATTGTGGGCGCCGTTGGGGCCGCCGTCTGCGCCAAATGACAAACCCCAG
>Ga0307479_10002125_pt1 | contig 18018 bp, 13 predicted proteins | sample atmos_gasesECM4C_FD_203743 | JGI IMG/M metagenome (GOLD analysis project Ga0307479, IMG submission 203743) | Hardwood forest soil microbial communities from Morgan-Monroe State Forest, Indiana, United States - atmos_gasesECM4C_515 | ecosystem: Environmental > Terrestrial > Soil > Temperate... | reverse complement strand
CCCCTGAGTTTCGTAAGGAAGTTCATCTCTCCGTCCAGACGTTGCGGGATCGTCAGGTTGCAGATACACGCCTGGCTTCGTGGCTCCTGTTGGGTTCAGTGCTCGCGTTTTGCCTCGTGGCGTGTACCAATGTTGCGAACCTGCTATTGGCGCGGGCGGCTGGCCGCCAACGCGAATTTGCGGTGCGAGCCGCGCTGGGCGCCGCTCGTGGCCGGTTGGTTCGTCAGGTTCTAACCGAAAGCTTGCTACTCGGATTATTCGGCGGTGCGTTGGGATGCGCGATGGCGCAGATACTCCTTCGTTTATTTGTGTCCATTGTGCCCGAAGGGATTCCGCACCTAGAACATGCTCGCGTTGATATGCGCGTTGTCGCATTCACGTTTGGAGGCGCACTCGTCTCCGCTGTGCTTTTTGCACTTGCTCCCGCACTACAGTGTCCCGCGCCAGGCTTACTAGTAGGGAAGGACGTTCGCGCAACGACGCGCAATTTTCTGCGCCAGACCCTGGTATCGGCTCAGATCGCGCTTTCCCTGATTCTTCTAGCAGGGGCGGGCCTGCTGCTCCGCAGCCTCTGGAATCTGGAAAGCACGCGAGTGGGAATGCAGACCGAAAACGTCCTGGCAGAAAGCATGTCGCTTGGGCAGTATCGCTATCCGAAGGCCGAGCAGCAACTGGCCTTCTTCACCGAACTGGAAGCTCGCCTGAAGCGGTTGCCAGGCGTCACATCGGTAGCCGTAAGTGATTCTCTCCCGCCCTCGGCCCCAATCCGTTCGACCATTTTCGCAGCCATCGAAGTTGCAGGCCGGCCTCTTTTCAGCGAGGGGACGGGCGGAACGGTGGGATGGCGAGCCGTTAGTCCGGATTATTTCTCCGCTCTGGGAATTTCAATCATTCAGGGCAGGGCATTCCAGGAACAAGACCGCCTCCCGGCAGAAAATGCGATCATCGTCAGCGAGCGGCTGGCTCGGGCGCTATTTTCAAACGCCAACCCAATCGGCCAACAGGTGCGATTATTTCGCATGCCAGCCCCGTGGCGTAAGGTTGTGGGCGTTGCCGCAGACGTGAAGAACAATGGCCTTGTGCAAGATCCCGACCCCGAGTTCTACCTTCCCTGGAAGAACGATCCCGTGGAATCACTCAGCGCTGCTCACTTGATTTTGCGGACGCGAATGAACCCCAAGGCTGTGGCCGGTTGGATGCGCTCGGAGACAAGCGGGCTGGACTCGGCTCTTCCGGTGACCATCGAGGCGATGGGCCAGCGCGTGAGCAAGCTGGCTGACCGCCCGCGATTCAACGCGATTTTGTTGTCGGCGTTTGCCGCGATGGGCGTGCTGCTCGCCGCCATCGGTATGTATGGCGTGGTGGGATTCTTGGTAGCACAACAAACGCGAGAAATCGGCGTGCGCATGGCTCTGGGCGCCTCGCCGCAAGGCATCCTGCACCTGGTGCTTTCAAGCGTAGCTCGCTGGACCATTTCCGGCGCCGCGCTGGGCCTGCTGGGCGCCTGGCTTTGCGCACGTCTGCTGGAGTCCCTGCTATTTCAGGTTCGCGCGCACGATCCTCTGCTGCTGGGATTAGCTGTGCTGATTCTTGTCGCCGTAGCGTTCCTCGCCGCGTGGCTCCCAGCGCGTCGCGCGATGCGCGTGGATCCGATGGTCGCGCTGCGCTACGAATAATTCTTCGCTTTGGGTTTCGACTTCCGGTTTCCAGCCTCTGCTCTCGTGCTAAAATCGCGGCCGAAATGAGCCGCCTCTGCTCTTCCCGTTTCGAGCGAGCGGCGCGCAAACTTGGCTGGACGCGTATCGCCGGTCTAGACGAGGCCGGGCGTGGCGCGCTGTTCGGGCCAGTGGTTGCCGCCGCGGTGATTCTGAACCCCAAGCGCCGCATTGTTGGGCTCGACGATTCAAAACAGCTGGCGCCGGACCGGCGCGCGCTATTGGCCGAACGCATCCGCGCGCACGCGCTGGCCTGGGCGGTCGCGGAAATTGATGCGCAGCGCATCGACGCCTGGAACATCTACCAGGCCAGCCGTCAGGCTATGACTGCCGCCTTGCAGCGACTCGTGATCGTCCCGGACTACTTGCTGATCGACGCTCTCCAGCTCGATGTCCTAATCGAACAGAAACCGCTGATCAAAGGCGACTGCCGGAGCGTTTCGATCGCCGCCGCTTCGATCCTGGCGAAAACCCACCGCGACACCCGCATGGAAGAGTGGGACGCGGTCTATCCGCAGTACGGCCTCGCACGCCACAAAGGCTACGCCACCGCCGACCACCTGGAGGCTTTGCGCCAGCATGGCCCTACGCCGTTGCACCGGTATTCGTTCGCTCCCGTTCGCGACGCCGGCTGCTGGTCCGCGGGGGCCATCCAGATCGCGCTGCTGCCCGACGCGATTCTGCCCTGATGGCCAAACCGTTGGCTGTCACGGGGGCCAGGGAAACTGGAACGAGTTCTCCAACATCCCGTGATTCATTGTGTTCGCCTGGTTTTCGCCGCCGCGTTCCTAAGTCCAACGGGGATAACTGGCTGCTCACACGAAAATCTGCCTTCGTTGACTTGTCTTTTCATCGCCTGCTAGCGTAGGAAGGCACGACTTCTGCCTGCCGTTTCAGGTGCGGCGCGGGGACGCACCTCTCCAGCAGGCACAGACGGCGCAGTGTGCAAGTTCCCGTATGGCTTATAGCAAAAGCAAAAACGTCGAAGCCGCACAGAAGCTCCTCAATCAGGGCAAGGTCCCGCAGGCCATCGCGGAGTACCAACAAATCCTGAAGTACGAGCCCAAGGACCAGGTCACCCTGATGACCATCGGGGAGCTATACATCCGGCAGGGCGAGACGTTTCAGGCCATTGATTATTTTGAGCGCCTGGCGCAGATCTTCGTCGGCGACGGTTTCCTGACCAAGGCCATTGCCGTCTACAAGCGCATCGCCAAGCTCGCTCCCGAAGAGATTCGCCCGCTCGAGAAACTCGCCGATCTTTATGTGCAACAAGGCGTGATGAGCGAGGCACGCCCGCTCTTCTTGCAGCTTGCGGAAATCCACCTGAAAGGCAACCGCCAGCCGGAAGCGGTGGCGTTGCTGAAGAAGTTGCTCCTGGCGGAGCCGGACAACCTGCGCATTCAGATTCGCCTGGCGGACCTTTACACCGCGATGGGGCAAACCGCCGACGCCATCGAGGCCTACGTTTCCGCTGCGCAACGCGCGCTGGCGCGGGGCGATTCCGCGGAGTGCGAGAAGCTGGCGGACCGAGCGCTAAAGCTCGATCCGAAGAACATGGCTGCGGTAATCGTCAAGGCGCGCATTCATTCTTCCAAGGGCGACACCGCGGAGGCAACTAAGGCCCTGGAGCAAGTCGCCGATCTGGACAAGGGCGGCGAGCAGACCGAGCTGCTGCTCGATCTCTATCTTAAGAACTCGGACTGGGAGCAGGCTGCGTCCCTGGCCTCGCGTGTTTTCGATTCCGACATAAAGAATTTCGGGCCCTCGCAAAAAGTGGTGGAGGCCCTGCTGCAGGCTGATGAAGGCGAGCAGGCCTTCACGCTTCTCAAGCGCATTCGCATCCCCATGCTGGACGCCGGCGAGAGCGAGGTAGTCGGCCGCCTCTTAAGCGACTTAAGCGCGCGGCTGCCAGGGCGCCTTGAACCCCTGGAATGGCTGGTCGAACTTTATAGCCGCAGCAACGACTCATTCCACCTACCCGATGCTCTCGCGCACTTCGGTGATGCCCTGGTGGCGGCCAAGAAATACGATCGGGCCAAGGAGATTTTCGAGCAACTGGTCGCTCGTGAGCCGCAAAGCGATGCACACAAGCGCAAGCTGAGCGCCGTTCTTCGCAAGCTGGGCCATGACGTTGCTGAAGAGGCTCCTGTAGCTGAGAAGGAAGAGGAAGCGGATTTGCCCGTCGAGTTGACCAGACCGGCTGCTCCCAAATTGCCCACCGAGACCGAGGCCGCTCCGGAAGTAAGAGCAAAGCCGGCGGAATCCGCGGACGGTCAGCTCGATGACGAAACGCAGAAATTCATTGCGCAGTCCCTCACCGATGTCGACCTTTTTGCCAGCTATGGACTTACGCAAAAAGCAATAGGTTTGCTCGAAGCCATCCTACGCCGAGCACCCAGGCACGCCCCGACACTCGAGAAACTCCTGGATTTCGTTCTCGGCGCGGGCGACGACCGCCGCACCGCAGAGCTTGCCGCGCAACTCGAGCAAATCCACACCGAGCGCGGAGACGTGCGCAGCGCGGAACGATTCGAGGAACTTCGCCGCCGCTTCCAGCGCGCCGCAGGTCTGACCGACGAGGAGTTGGCCCCGCAACAACCTGCAGCGCCTGCACCCAAGCCGACTGTTGCGGAAGTTACACCAGAGCAAGCCACCATAGCCGAGCCCGCTGCTCCGGCCCAGGAAGAAGTCCACGAAGTCGATCTGTCGGACGAATGGGCGTCGATGCTCAGCGATACTCGGCCGGCCGAGCCGGCCGCCAAAGCGCCCACTGCTCGCGCAGGTGACGCCGCTGAATTTGAGGTCCCGATCGAGGCTGCGCAACCCGAGAATACGAATCCTTTCGCTGAGAGCTCCGGACAGGCGCCCGCTGTGGAGCAAATGCCCGAGATTTCCATTCGGCGGGAAGCTCACGAGACCGCGTCGATTTTCGAGAAAGACGCTGCAGAGTCTGCCGAGCCTCTCTTGCGGGCGCAGCCACCAGCTGCGGCTGAGCCACCCAAGAAAAAATCACCGGCCAAGGAGAAAACCAAGGCGACGGAGCCAGAGTTCGACGTGGAACAGGAGTACGAGCTCGTTCTGGATGCCGAACCTCTCGTGCCGGCGCACGAGCAGAAGCCTCCGGCCACTCCTCGCAAGCCAGAGCCGGTACACCAAAACGCTGCGCCGCCGTCGGCAGCGCAAGAGAGCTTCGCCTCCGACCAGTTTCTTGCGGACCTCGCCAATGAGATCGATCAGCTTGGTCTCGACCAACTCGCGCCGAAGGCCGCGGCTCCGACTCCGCGTGCCGAGGTGCCCGCAAAAGGAACCAATTCCTCAAAGCCGCCGGCCACACGCCCGAGCCCCGTGGAAGCGGGTCCCCTCAAGGACGTCTTCGACGATTTTCGTGCCGAGCTGGGCGAAATGGGCGTGGAAGAGGAGGATCTGGAAACGCATTACAACCTTGGCATTGCCTTCCGAGAGATGGGCCTGCTAGAGGAGGCCATCAGCGAGTTTCAGAAGGTGGCTAAGGCCACGGATCGCGGCCGCCCGTTCCGTTACACAATGCAGTGCTGCACGCTCCTGGGACTTGCCTTCATGGAAAAGGGACAGCCCGGCGTCGCGGCGATCTGGTACGACCGCGCGCTGCGCACTCCGGACCTCGACCCGGAAAGTGTTCTCGCATTGCGGTATGATTTAGGTGTAGCCCAGGAGTCGGCGGGCGAGCCGGACGCGGCTCTGAAGACTTTTTCCCAGGTCTACGCGATGAACATTGATTATCGCGATGTAGGTGAGCGCATCGCTGCTCTTCAGAAGCCCATTCGTTGATGTTTTGCGTTCATCCGCCGGGCCTACCCTTCATTCATGAATAGAATGCTCAGCGCTATTCTCGTAGTGATCCTGTGTATCATGGGCGCAGTCCTGTTTTATCTGCCGTGGACTTCCATCTGGGAAAAGAATTACTTCCTCAGCCATTTTCCCTCGCTGATGCGCATCCTGCTTCACCCTGCATTTCGCGGCGCCGTGAGCGGCCTCGGCGTGCTGGATATTTTTTTGGCCATCAACATGATTGGGCCTGAGCCAAACCAGTCCGCTACCTCCAGTGTCCGCCAGCAATAATCCGTTCCCGGCGCGCGAGTCCCCGTTGCTTTGTTACGTCACGGACCGCCACAGCCTGCCCGTCGCGAATTCGGCGGATTCGATCGAAGCGCTGACCCAGAAGATCGCAGAGGTTGCAGCCGCCGGCGTCGACTGGGTGCAGATTCGCGAGAAGGATTTGACAGCGCAAGAACTGGCATCGCTCACCCGGAAATCTCTGCGTATTGCTCCGAGCTCTTCCGCGAAACGTTCCAGATCCGTTCGCATTCTGGTCAATGATCGGCTTGATGTAGCCATCGCCGAGCGCGCCGGTGGCGTCCACCTAGGCGAAAAAAGCTTGCCCGTAGCCGAAGCAAAGCGATTGGTGGATGCAGCGCAGCGGAAGCTGGCTGTTGTTGATGCGTCGTTCCTAATCGGCGTTTCTTGTCATTCGCTGGAGTCCGCGCAAGCCGCCGAGCGCGATGGCGCGGATTACATTCTGTTCGGCCCAGTCTTCGCCACGCCGTCAAAACAGGGGTTCGGTCCTCCGCAAGGCACCGATCTCCTGAAGCAGGTCTGCCACGCTATGTCTGTTCCCGTGCTGGCCATCGGCGGTCTCACCACCGATAACGCCAGCTCCTGCCTGCAAGCCGGCGCCGCCGGCCTGGCCGCCATCCGTCTCTTCCAAAACGCGCCTGATCCCGTCCTTACAGTCCGCCGGCTCCATCAGCTCTCTATGGATTCCCGCCCCCAATGACCTGGGGATCCACCGGCGTCTTAGAATCTACGGTTATTGAATATTTATAAACTTCGAGTCTTTTGTATTGGTCCTTAACTGTTCCCGAGGGATCGCTTTCGGTGAAATCGCTCTTTCCGTTCACGAACGGCGAGCCATTCGCGAAATGAACGCGAAAAGTATGTTTGTCTGGCAGATTGGGTGGTATCTGCCAGGTTATTGTATCGTTCTCGCATAGAAACGCTGCGTCCAAATCGACTCCACCCGTGTTGACGTCGGCGTTTATCGTTGTGTCGCACGGAACCGGTGTCGTTTTTTTTGCCGTCTTGAGTGGATGAACGTGGGGATTCAGGTTCAGGGAACGACAATCACGATCACCACAGCTGCCCGCCCCCAACGTTATCAACACCAAGAGCGCTAACTTTGTGATGGCCCGCCCTTCGGGGATCTGAAACATTCAGCCTCCTTCCCTCTTCTCATTTTCCGACGAGCTTCCGGTACTTGGGATTGGCCCGTAAAACGTCGAAGTTTGGTGTATCACGCACGGCTGCCGGCGATATGCCTGCCGCGACGGCTTCCTCGAGCGCGTCAAGAGCGCGTTGCGTGTCGCCGAGCTGCTGATAGACAATGGCGGCGTTGAAGAGCAGCTCTGGGTTCTTTGGCTTGAGACGGAGAGCGGCGTCCAGATTGTCGAGCGCGGACTTTCGTTCTCGCCGCATAGCGTGGTACATGGCAAGACTGCTCAGTACTTCGGCGTCGCGCGGGTTCATGCGGAGTTTCTCTTCTCCCAGCGCGATGCCCTTGCCATAGGCCGCCGTCGCTTCGGCGCGTTTGCCTGGAGCCCAATAGTAAGCGTCGCCCAAATTGCCCCACACCACATAATTTTGGAGATCGAGTTGTGTGGCCTGCTCGTACGCGGCCGCCGAATCCGCGTAGCGGTGCAACTGGAAATAAGCCGTCCCCAGGTTAGATGTTGCATCCGCCGTTTTGCGGATTTCTAACGAGCGCTGCAGCAGCGGAATCGCTTCGGCATACTTGCCTTGTAAGATACGGACGCCTCCGAGGTTGTAATAGCCGGTAAAACTATCGGGCGCAAGAGAGATCACCTGCGAGTACATCGCTATAGCATCTTCGTAACGCGCATGGCGCTGGTAAAAAAGACCAAGCCAGTTGTACGTCGCCCAATAGTTGGGGCGCTCAGCGATAGCCTGCTTAAACGTTTTTTCGGCGTCATCCAACTGGTTGAGTTGTTCGTAGGCGTAGGCGAGACCTCCATGCGCGGTGTCGTTCGTCGGCTCCAGCTCGAGTCCTCGTCGGTATTCCGCGAGTGCTTTCTCGTAGCTGCCGGTGCCTACGAATACCCAGCCGAGACAGATGTGAGCCGCTGCAAGCGCCGCGTCACGTTCAGCGCCCTTCCGGCAATTCTCCACGGCTTCGTCGGCCCACACCTTGTCGTGGGTCAACTGGTACTTGCGCCAGTAGGCCTCTCCAAGTCCCGCGTTGGCTGCGGCAAAGGCCGGGTCCTTCTTAAGTGCAGAGCTGAAGACTTTGATGGCGTTCTCAACGTTTTCGAGCTTGACGTAGTCCTGCAGATAGCCGCGCCCCTGCAAATAAAAATCATAGGCTGCGGGCTCCGTCGTGCCGTGGGCTTGTAGCGCGCGCTTCTCCTGGGGTTGCAGTTCCAATTCCAGCGCCTGGGTCACGCTCTCGGATACCTGGTCTTGCAGTGCGAAGGGGTCGCCGCGCGGCACGGTAATGGTTCCTCCGCGCAATTGCTGGTGCGAACCGGCGTCCACCAGGGAGTAATTCACGCGCTCCTGTCCTGCCGAACGCTGCACGGTGATGACGAGCCCGAGGTTGATACCGAATTCGGCGCGTGCGGCGTCCACGGTGGTGACTTTGCGGGCGCGCACTTCGCTCGCCGGTATCACCGCCAGCGGATGCTTTTCTGTCAGCGCTGTTAGCCGCGACGTCAAAGTCTCCACTAACCCGTCATTGAATGCGCTGTCCTCCGATCCCGTCGCGCCGCTGGGAGGCAAAACCGCAAGCTGCACTCTTTCGGGAACGCTGATCCCGCCCCTGACTGGACTCTTCAGTGCCCGGCTGTTGCGCCACAATATCCCGAGGCCCACGCTGGCAAGGAGCAGGGCTGCCACACCCAACGAAACCCACAGCACCGGCTTCCAGGCAACCCCTACCCTCTTCGCGGGGGGCGGCGGCGCCACGGCCGTGCCGCTTATTTCCAGCGCTTCCAGGGCGGCGCGCAGCTCGCTTGCGCGCTGATAGCGCCGCGACGGCTCCTTCTGTAGACACCGTTTGATAACCGCGGCAAGCCCTGCCGGGACGCGCCCCGGCAGCGGCGGCATGGGCTCTTGAATGATCGCGGTGCAGAGCCGGTACAGATTGTCCCCTCGAAACGGCCGCGTGCCCGACGCCATTTCATACAACAACACGCCCAGTGACCAGATGTCGCTGCGCGGCCCGGTTTCCCTGCCCTCCAATTGTTCGGGCGACATATACGGGAGCGTTCCGGTGAGTCCAACGCTGGTTTCCGTCGCCACACCCTGCGTGGTCTTGCGCTGGAGTTGTTCGGGATCGTCGCGCTTGGCCAACCCAAAATCGAGGATTTTTGCGTTCCCGTTTGGAGTCACAACCACGTTCGCGGGCTTCAGGTCGCGGTGCACGATGCCGCGTTCGTGCGCGTGTTCGAGCGCGCCCGAGATCTGCCGCCCGTATCGCAGCAACGTTTCCACGGCCATCCCGCCGTCGTGCAAGAACTCTGAGAGCGGTCGCCCCTCGACGTATTCCATGGCGATGAACATCTCGCCTTCCTGCTCTCCGACTTCATAGATAGTGCAAATATTGGGGTGGTTCAGGGAAGACGCAGTACGCGCTTCGTCGCGAAAGCGCTCCACGCGCTTAGGATCCTGCACAATTTGGGAAGATAGAAACTTCAGGGCCACCGTGCGGCCCAGGGCGGTGTCTTCCGCTCGGTACACCACACCCATCCCGCCGCTGCCCAGCGGATTGAGTAGACGGTAATGCGACACTACGGAGCTTGGCAACGTGCACCGCGTGACTATGCAGAGTCGGCCAGGAAAGATGGCACGGCAATTTGCGCCCTAACTGGCAGATGAAGCGAATCTTAGGCTGCGTTGCCGCGCAAGTCAATGAAGTCGATAAGGTTGCCAGAACGTGCCTTTAACAGCACTGGAGCTATCTCTTTGCGGCCCGGAAGACGAGGAATGTCGACAAATTGAGTTAGCTTCCGGTGGAGTTAACCCGCGCTGACACCCTAGGCGTGTGCCGCCTTCTTGCGCTTGTACAAATGCCGGTCTGCGGCTTCCAGCAGTTCCGGCGCGGTGCGTCCGTCTCCCGGATATATGCTGATGCCGATGCTGACGCTCAGTGGCGGCCGCTCGTGGCCATCGCGGAAGGCCCGCTCCACGCGTTGCGCAATGCGATTTGCCATTCCGGGGTCGGCGTCGATCAGCACCAAGGCGAACTCGTCGCCTCCGTACCGGGCCGCCAGATCCGTCGCCCGGGAGTGTTCCTTGATTACCTCCGACAGTCTCTTGAGCGCACGATTTCCCACCAGATGACCGTACTTGTCGTTGATCCCCTTCAATTCGTCCAGGTCCAGGAGCAACAGCGCGAATACGTGATCGCTGCGTTCGGCCCGGCGCACTTCGCGCTCCAGCGTATCCATAAATTCGCGGTAATTCGCCAGCCCGGTCAGAGCGTCGTGCGTCGCTTGGTAACGGATCTGATCCTCGCTCTTCTTCCGCTCCGTGATGTCAATGCCTGCGGCGATACAACCTGTGATCTCGCCTGACGCGGCGCGCAGCGGGCTAAGATGAACGGAAAAATGGCGGTTGCCGTGCCGATACTCGAAATACGAGGAAACTCCTCTGAGTGCCTCGGCATGCTGCGCGATGGGCGCGGCGTGAGGGTCCTGGCATTTCTTCAGGTAATCGTAAAGCGTTCGGCCCACCAAGTCCCGCGCCTTGGCATTGGATGGACCGAACCCCGCTCCCCAATGCGATGTAATTCTCAGGTTTTGGTCCGTGGTCCAGAGTACGACGGGCATCTGCTGCAGCAGCAAACGGAGTTGCCCGTCAACCGCTGGATTCAGAACAAGCAAGCCCTCGGCTCTGGCCGTCTCCACGATTCCGGTGACTGAGCCGGAGTCGTCGCGAACCGCGGCCCGCTTCAGCGCCACGCGGATTCTTGATCCATCTTTCCTCAGGCGCTCTGTATTTTCACAGCAAGCGAAGACTCCCTTCTTGGCGGCTCGCAAAAACTGTTCGCAGGCTGGCACTTGATAGATTGGCAGCAGCATGGTTACCGGACGCCCGGTGATTTCTGCTGCGGCATATCCGTAAAGCTGCTCTGCTCCGCCGCTCCAGGATTGGATTGTGCCATCGAGGGAAAAGGAAAGTAGCCCGTCCTCTGTCGAGGACAGTATTGCGGCTAGCATATACTCCGGCCGCAGGCTGGGCGGCATCTGTACTTCTCGTCTTTCAGAACTGGGAGGGAGTTCGTAGAAGGGTTAGGTTTCCCGTCGGCGAGAGGTCGGGCCGGAACGAGCGATGCGGTACACAAACTTCTTGGCAGGTCAAAATGCAACCGTGCTAAGGGAAGATATCCACTCACTAGTAGAATAGCAACAGACATGAATCGTAACTGTCGCTGAGACGTCAACCGTCCATGGCCGTCAGATAGCATTAGATCTGTCTTATTTGGCAATTAAATCGCAAGGTCGTCACAGGCCAGCCTTGGCCGCGTCATTCAAGATCATGGCCAGCCGTATAGCCGCTTGCGCAAGGCGCTCCTCAACTACCGATGCCGCCTGATCCCGGTAGGCTTGGCCGATGACCAGGTGTTTGTGCAGCATTCGCTGGCCGATGTTGTCGTCATCCGTGCATGCGTTCACCGGAACGTCCGGCTCGACTGGAATTGGTTTGCTGAACGCTCCGTATGCGGTTTCGGCGGCATGGTCATGGCTCTCCCACGCCCACGCGTCCAACTGCATCCCGCCTTGCTGCCAGGCCGCGAAGGAACCCTCGAACTCGGCATCCAGTGTGTCCGCGAACTCCGCGGGATCCGCTCCTTGCATCTGGCTTTCCGGAATTTCCGTATCCCAAACGTGATGGAGATTCGGTGTATAGGAGTTGTTCCTGGAGTGCGGATTCCGCGAGAAATATTTCACCGGAACGCAGTTTCCGCCGCGGTCGCTGTTCGTTGCGCCGTGCAACGGCTGGTGCAAGTCGCCCACAAAATGAATGATGTAGCGCAACGCCGCGGCGCGCTTCGCTCCGGGCGCGTTCTTGTCCTTCAGAATAGCGAGTTGGTCCGTGATGGCTTGCAGCACGCAACCACCCGCGCCGCAAAACTTTTGTGCCGGGCTTTGCGTCGCGCTCAACGGGATATCAATAAAGTGCCATGGTGCGGTTGCCGGCTCCAGTCCGCGCTCATCGTCGGCCCAGGTGGAAGAATCCACGAAGGGGTCCAGCCCCCTTTGTCCGCAGTACCGCTTCAATTGCGGATCGATGGGATTTGCCGTCAGCAAGGTCAGCAGTGCTTGCTTCGCCTGGGGCGTAAGATGCTTCTCCGCCAAGGCCGCCACGGTTTCGTGCCCCCGACAACCCCAAGCGTCGGCCGGAGGAGTTGCCATCAGCGAAAGCGCGAATAACGCGAAGACAGTAAGAATCGAAGCGGTGCGCTTCACAGAGGTTTCCTCACGCACATCCTGATACCCCCCACCCCGGGTGTTTTGTGAAAAGAGGCTGCAAACGATTGAAAACAAAGGAAACGAGTGCAGAAAAGAGCGCAAAGAGAGACCAAAGAGGCGGCAAGAGTATGAAAAGAATGGATTTGCCACCGAGGCACAGAGCACACGGAGGCAAGAATTCCTGAAAAGGAGTGGGGAGGGTGACACCCCGGGGGTTTTGCATGGATGTGAAAAAAAAGGGGTTGCGGAAAAGGGATTTGTAAGAGTATGAAAACAAAGGGGCGATGAAAGGAGACTGGGCACCGGGTCGTGGGTAGGGAGTGGCAGGGGAGCGGAGCGGAAGACACTGCGACGATAGACGAATAGTGAGCTGGGAGATTTGGGCGGGGACAGAGGCGACCATGGGGAAGGGTAGCCCGGGGGCAGTTGGGAAGTAAAGGAAAAGTCAGCGAATGGCGGAATTTCGGGGTCGAATGGCTATTAGAAGCAGCGAACGGCGACGAGCCGAAGGGAAGGATTCACAGGTGGCGTTTGTGCTTGAAGTTAGCTCTAAACCCGGACCCTTACAAATCAAAGGGTCCGGCACCCGGCTACCTGCTTGATGATTTAGTCTCGATGCAATGTGCGTGGCGCATCCAATTCTGTACTCGCGCTAGTTCCATCCCGTTAACCGGGGTGAAGTCGCTAATTGATTCCACAAGGCCGGTCCGTTTGTCTACTGCGAAGTAACCGAGGATTCCGTTTCCCAACCCGCTGCCGCTCGTCGGCTTTTGGCTAACAAGCGCTGCCACGAAATAATCAGCCGCGGGAAACTGCTTCGTTGGGCTTGATTTTTCGATATCTACATCCGTGCCGGCTTTCCTTGCATCAACGGCTGCCGGCGTGACGTATAAAAGAATCCGAGCGTCGTCGTCAGTGAGCTTGGATACGTTCGCACAACCCGACTGAGCTTCGGACCTTAAGCTACCGACGACCAAAATTAAGCAGAAACAATATAGCGGTATCCTCACTTTAGTCTCCGATTCGCTACTGGGTGCAAGCCACCAACGTGTTGACTAGATTGATTGTGTTAGCGACTGACTTAGCATAGGGTGTCGCAAGATTCTCGCTATTGAAGCTTCCCTTGGCGTTCAAGGCTTCGGCAAAGGCCAAGGGATCTGTTATTCCAGTCACTCTGGTACCAAAATATGAGTTTGCGAATGACTGGCCTGATGAGAGGAAACCGGGCGATGCATACACGCCGTAGGTATAGTTACCGTGCTGGTAGGTGCCTATGGTTCCCCCGAATGCCTTGCCCGCAGTGAGGCTGAAGTAGTTGTTGGTGCCAGCGGAAATGAGAAATCCGGTTCCCCATCCAGACTCCAGGCCAGAAAGTCCGAGAAGATTAGCAGCGGTCGTCTTCAGTTGTGAAGCAATCTGCTGGGCATAACCCAAATTCGCTTTGATGAACTGTCGAGCTTGAGCGTACTTCGGATCAGAGCAGGCGTTGGGTGGGCACAGACCGGATGGATCCCCGTAGTTCAGAGGCCTATTTTGCACATATGCGTAGAAATTCCCGCCACCATTAAATCCGATGGGGTCTTCGCTCAGGAAGCGGCCCGTGGTGGGATCGTAGTAGCGAGCACGGTAGTAGTACAGGGCGGTATCGGAGTCGAACTGGCGGGCCGTGTAGCGGAACCAGTTGGTCGCGCTCCCCGTGGAGTTAGTCAGAAAGCCAAAAGAATCGTACGTGTAGGTCGCCGCCACTGCTCCTGTTGGGTCCGTCAGCGAAGTCACAGATCCCAGCCCATCCGCCTCATAATAAAGAATCTTGGGCTGGCGCTGCCCGACCAGCGGCTCATCGACGCCTGGACCATACGTGTAGCGTTCGGTAGGATTGCCCGAAGTGTCCAACTCCTCCGTGAGATTGTCCCCGTCATAGACGTAAATCGTGCTGCCAGCCGGCGATACCTTGCGAATGCGGCGCCCGAGGGGGTCGTATTGGAAGCTGACCACTCCGCCGCCCGGCAGAGTAACGCTGCTCAGCCGGTTCTCAAAATCCCAGGCGTAGCTGGTCGTACCGCTGCCGTTCGTCTTGCTCAGCACATTGCCATTGCTGTCGTAGCTATAAGGAACCCCTTCACGCGTCAACATCTCGTTCGAGCTGTTGTAGGTGTACGGCGCGCCCGGCTGATACGTGCGGTTCCCCACTGCGTCGTACGTGTAACTTTCCTTCGTCGTCGCGCCCTGCTTGGCCGTAAGCAATTGATAGGCCGGGTCGTAGGAATAATTTGTGGTTAGGTTCACGGGCATCGCCGTCCGGCTGGTGCGATTGCCTGCCGAATCGTAAGCGTAAGCCGCGCCATCAATGCTGCCAGAGCTCGTCTGATGCGCCACTGCAAGCAGCCGCGAAAGAGGGTCGTAGCTGTAAGAAGTGTTCACTCCATTGGGCCGAGTCAGTCCTGTCGAATGGCTATTAGGAGCAGCGAACGGTAGCGGCCGATCTGTAAAATCACTCGGGACGCGAAAAGCGCAAATTTCGGGGTCATCCAATCAGCCGCCGCATCACTCCGATTGCCCCGATCAGGCCGGTGCCGAGCAGGAGAAGTGAGGAGGATTCGGGAACAGGCGAAGCTGATCCGGTGTCTAAAGTTGAAGTTGGGTTCGGACCACCCTGTATGAAAAAGTCACTTTCAAGTCTTGCAGCAATGGGAGCGGTGACTAGGCACGAGCCAGAGTTGATGCCGCAAAGTTCGCCCCCGGCATATCCGACTAGACTAACCTGCGGGAAGCTCAAGTTTATAAAATCGTTGTGGCTATCAAATACGGGTAACGTGTAGAACGATGGTGTAAAGCTCGTGTCGGGGCCTTGTAAAGCTATTTGGGTATAAGGACCTGACGCATCTACTCCAGCGAGCATCATGTCTACAGAAGTCACTAGGCCTGTTGCGTCTATCGCAAAAGTACCTGACAGGGTCGTCCCGTCAGTGAACGTCGCCGTTATATCAAAGATGTTGTCCGCGCGAGCCACTCCTGGACCGACAAGAGCTAACCAAAAGGACGCGACCACCAGTGTAGACTTCATTTTCATGCTTCGCCCCCTCGGGAGAATCGCCCTTCTTCACGCAATTAAACTACCACTCTCCTTCTGTCGAAGACGGAATAGCTTAGCCTATCCCTTTTTGAAATTGGGGGAAGGTCGTTTCCACTTCTATGCAAAATCTTGCGACTCTCAGCCTCCTACTTCGCTCAGGCGGATAGGATTGCGACGACCAAATGCCAAAGGGGGATCAGGCTGGCGGGTGGGCCACCTTTTGAGCTTTAGTTTCTTGCGGGTGGCATGGTAAGAGCAAAGCATACCATTTATGTACTTCACCGCAGAACGCCGACACGAGGGTGCCCTTCGATAAGAGCGAAGGCATCCGGCGAAAGGCGCCCTGGGTTCCCGAGAAGGGTGCATTGAGCGAGACAAGGACCGATGAAGTACCCTAATGACTGACCTTTACTGGGACTCGTCCTTTGAGAAGTGCAAACTTCGCCGGGTTGTTTGTATTGGCGGTTGCCGCCGATTGGCTCATGTTGGCTGGCTGAGGAGATAGCGATAACGGTTGTTCTCCCGCCACTACGTCTTCGTTGTCGTCTTGTTCCTCGTGATGGACGAAGAAGCCGTTGCGTTCCGTGCCCATCTCACCGAAATTGCCTGAGGAACCGAAGGTACCCGAGGCTGAAAACGTTCCGTCGTCGTAAGCAACGGAGAACGATCCAGAATTGGTGGCATCCCACATCTTACCGGCCCAATTCAGCGGGCTAAGCGGGTCGTCCGTTGAAGGACGAATCCGACGTGCGGTGCCCGGTGTCTTGGTGTAGGTGATGTCCAAGGAAGTTATCCTCGCTCGAGTCAGTTGATATGGCGAAATATTGGTTTCGTCCAGAGCGATGTTGGTGGGAACAGGGGGAGGGAACATGACCGCATCGACAACCGGCACTTTGTCCAGGTGAATGGTCAGAGTATTGCCGTCGGGGCTGATCAGTACGGCGCTGTCTGGAACTTTGACGATCCAGAAAAGACCGTTTGGCAAAGTATACGGACTGAAGTCATGAACTTGTTTAATGAGTGACCCCGAACTGGGGTCATACGTCCAGAGGTCGATTCATATCTCCACAAAAGTGCCGTGCGCACGTGCTGATTGGCTCGCGCCTGCGGTGGTGGGGTCCGCTATTTCCCCTCCGATGTAGTCCCCTTGGTATACGCGGATGTCCGTGACAACGGCGAACTTCTTGTCGGCCGTGAAGCCGCTGGTATACCCCATGGCGGTGACACCGTGGAAGTTGGTGATGCCTTGGGGGTCTGCATTCATTGGGTCAAACGAGGGCGTGTTGGGTGGGCCGGGAAAGAACTGGTTGAAAAGGCCATAAGACGGCACCACCGTGCCGTCAGGAAGCACGGTAGGTGGAACTATGTCTCCGCCAGGAAGCGGAATTGGTTGAACCTTGAGAGTCGATATTGGTTCGATTTGCGCCTGCAGCGGGACACTGAAGGCTAGAAGAAGAAACGGCAAATATCCGAGCCTCCACCTCATTGTCGCTTACCTCCTGTGATCTTCCAGCGAGCTTCACGTCGTCCGCTGTATATCGCGATACGATCCCGATTTCTTGGTTGCGACTCAATCGTTGCAAGATAATTTTTTTGTCACGAATGTATCGCTGCCCAAGCACCTGAAAACACTGGCATTGCTTCGGAAACGGCTGCTAACATATCGGCCGTCTTGCAAGCAGGCGGTCGCATTGGCAGGCCCGATTATTCAGTTTGAGGATGTGGAGATTGACCTCGGGAAATTTGAGGTCAGACGGCAGGGGCGGAGAATCCGCCTTGAAAAGCAACCGTTCGATCTCCTGGTACTGCTCCTCCGGAATCCCGGCGAACTGGTAGCTAGAAAGGAGATCGCGGAATCTCTGTGGGAACCCGACGTATTTGTTGAAACAGACCGTAGTATTAACAACGCGATAAGGAAGATAAGACTCGCCCTAAGGGATGACCCTGAACGTCCTCGCTTCATCGAGACTGTGCCGGGTCGTGGGTACAGGTTTATCGCTAGAGTTTCGTTCCCCTCTGACGGCCAACTCCAGTCGATCCCGCAGCAGATTGTATCCCCTGACGGGCACAGCGGCGCCGTGGCAGAATCTGCCTCACACAAAGTAGCGCCGAGGCCATCTCGCACGGCGCGACGGGCGGCTGTCTTGGTGAGCGTCGTCTGCCTCATCTTCGTAACCGGAATCGTCCTGAATGTGGGCAGGACTCGAGAATGGCTCGGCCGCGGAAGGCCTGTAACCATTCGCTCATTGGCGGTCCTGCCTCTCGAAAATCTCTCTGGTGATCCGGCTCAGGATTATTTCGCCGAGGGGATGACTGACGAACTGATCACGGCTCTCGCCCAGCTCAATGATCTGCGCGTCATTTCCCGCACTTCGGTGATGCGCTTCAAAGGCACTAAAACGCCTCTGCCCGAAATCGCGCGGGAACTCCAAGTCGACGCCATTGTCGAGGGATCGGTAGTTCGTGTCGGCCCGCGTGTGCGAATCAGCGCGCAATTACTGGAGGCCGCGAGCGATCGGCATCTCTGGGCTCAGACTTACGAGCACGACCTGAGCGATGTCTTGGGGCTACAGCGTGAGCTCGCTCGAGCCATCGCCGGCGAAGTCAAAATCAAATTGACGCCAAAGCAGCGCGATCGGCTGGCGAGTTCCCGCCCAGTCAACCCGGAAGCCCATACTGCGTACCTCAAGAGCCGCTATTT
>Ga0307479_10002124_pt1 | contig 18019 bp, 12 predicted proteins | sample atmos_gasesECM4C_FD_203743 | JGI IMG/M metagenome (GOLD analysis project Ga0307479, IMG submission 203743) | Hardwood forest soil microbial communities from Morgan-Monroe State Forest, Indiana, United States - atmos_gasesECM4C_515 | ecosystem: Environmental > Terrestrial > Soil > Temperate... | reverse complement strand
GCTGTTATACCCCACAAGAAAATACATCGACTAGATTGGTTACCACTGCCGCGAATGTTTTCGGAAGCAGTGGGACCGGTTTGCCTACATTCCTCGCGGCGTAATCGCGCACTCTACGCACCTGCGCGGACAAGGAGCGAGGAGCCGATGATGAGGAACATTCTCGTTATGCTCAAATCCAGTAGACAAGGGACGCCCCAGATAGAGTTATCGCTTGTCATATTCTTAACCTCACCACAAAACGAGGGCGTTCTGGGCCAGCAGTAAAGAAAGGAATCGAGAGATCCGATGCTCACACGACGAAAGTTTCTTGCCACCGCAGCCTGCACCATGGCTGCTGCACGTCTTCACGCGCAGGGCCGAAGCAAGGTTCGGGTTGCCCTCAGCATCCCCAGGGAAGCGACAGGTCCTCGTATGCCGATCGACTTTGTCGGCCTATCGTATGAGGTGCAGCAACTCGCGGATCCCAGTTTCTTTTCGGCGCAGAACAGCGGCCTGATTCGCGAGCTCAAAGCACTCTCGTCGACTGGCGTTCTCCGCCTTGGAGGAAATACCAGCGAGTTTGCTTACTGGAAACCTAAGCCTGACTCTCCCGAACCAGAGCATCCTCAGGTGCGTGAGGTCGTGGGCGAGCCGAAGGCTCAGTACTATGCCGTGACGCCCGAGGCAGTCAGGAACCTGGCGGAGTTTCTCCAAGCCACTGGTTGGACCTGCGTGTACGGCATCGGGATGGGCACAAATACATCGGCACGCGCCTCCGAGGAAGCAGTTTTTGTGGCCGCGACGCTGGGCGACCACCTGCAGTACTTCCAGATCGGAAACGAAGCGGATCTATTTATTCGGCACCTGCGCGATCCAAAGACATGGTCGACCAAAACATACCTGGAAGAATGGCTCACGCTTGCCCGCGCTATCGAAGCTCGCGTGCCCGCGGCAAGGTTCGGCTTGCCGGATGTTTCCCCGGGGGCCGTGTCATGGATGACCGAAATTGCTGACCGGTGGCCCTCTATACAGACCGCGCCCCGCCTAACGACCCTGACTCATCACTATTACTTTAGCGGGCCGGCGACGAACTCTGAGGTCAACATTCCGAACTTGCTGAAACCGGCGACGATGCAAAAGGTGCAGAACACGGCGAATGTCGCAAGGGCCGCAGCCAGCAAAATCGGTGCGCGCGTACGCATGACCGAAGGCAACACGTGTTTTCGCGGAGGCAAGCCGGGTGTCTCCGACGTGTTTGCCGCTGCGCTTTGGTCAGCCGACTATTCGCTGCTGCTGGCCAGTAATGATTATTTGGGCGTCAATCTGCATGGTGGCACGGGCAAGTCTGTGGCCAATTCCGTGGGCGGATCACTGCCCGGCGACGCGCTTCTCGAAGCGAAGGGCGAGACTCCCGAACAGATTGCCTCGCATCCGCATCCTTTCTACACACCGATTGGGACATTTGGCTCGGACTATGTGCTGGAGCCGGTCGCGTATGGGCTCAAGTTTGCGGACTCGTTCAGTGGCGGAACGCTGTTGGAGACCGACTTCTCGACGAAGTTGCAGGATACGGGAGTCAATGCGACGGCGTATGCCGCGAGATTGCCTGGTGGCCAGACATCCGTGATCATTCTGAACAAGGACGCGGCAGCAGACCTTGAGGTGGAACTCGACTTTGGTCGTGACGCGAGTGGAGTGGTGCACACCCAGACATTACACGCTCCGGGACTCGAGAGCCGCGAAGCGCACATCACAACATCAACGAAGGCCGACCCGCTTAAGCAGGGCAAGTGCACGGTCACGGTTCCCTCTACAACGGGATTGCATGTGACAGTAAGTTGAATCGTTTCCGTTCCGGCCAGAACTTCGCAAGACAGGCTATTTGCTTCGTTTGTCGGAGATCGTATAGAACCTTCGGCTCGATGAGTGATGTGGCGGGCGTTATCACTCACTGAACGAGTCAGGCCGCCAGTCGGCAACTACTGAAGTTCACAGGTGAGAGGTGACCCCGTTCGGCAGCTTCCACGTTATCGGTGAACCGGTTTGAAGTCGAAATAAGCCAGATTCATGTTTCCGTTCGTCACTATGTGCACGGTGAGAACATTCTTTCCTTTGCTCAGGCGGACTTTGAAAAGTTGCGACGCGAGATTCCAATGGTGCCATTGACGCCAGGCAAGCGGGTCTGCAGGATCATTTGTCGTGGTGATCCGCAGAGATCCGGTTACGTCCTTTCCGTTCACATCGACTAATATTGTCCCGCCGCGGTTCGATGTGTAAAGAAAATCGGCCGCGTATGTTCCCGACTGTGCCACATCTATCGATAGGTTGAACCACTCTCCAGGTTCGGTCCAGCCAACATAAGGCAGGTCTGCAGGAGGCACGACCTTGTCGAAGGAATTGTCGTCAATCGGATCGGGCTTCCGGTTGAACTTCGTATACGAAGTATCCACACCCTCATGGATACGAAATTCATTGAGATAGGTCCCGTCAGCCGGATTCAACTCTCCGCTGCCGTGATTCTTTGCATCGGTATCGTGATAGGCGACTCCTTCGCCGCTCAAGTCATAGTAAGCGCACAAGATCTTTCCTGGTATTTTTTGTGGACCGCCACCATAGCGGGTGTCGTGATAAGGCAGGCCTTTATATTGGCTCAAGAACGATTGGGAAAACGCAATTGTCGGTGACATCATTGCGGCCGCGAGGCAAAAGGAAAAAACCCGACAACTCATTCTTCATCCCTCCTGAGCACCGATCGGTACCATGAACAAAAAATCGGCTGCTCTCAACAGACGGTGAAACCAACTTCACGAACGCGACCAGAAGTAGAAATAATAAAGACAAAAGATTGACTGCCTCGCAAAGAGAACATTATACTCGCATGATCGATTAGTTCCGAAGAATATCGGTATTCTATTTCGGACGAGCTAGAGAGATGGACATGAAAACGAATGACACACCTCAGGATGCCGGCCACCAGAACCGCCGGGGTTTCCTTAAGACAGGAGCAGTATCAATAGCAGCTGGTCTGTCCGCAGGAGTAATCGCCGGCTCCGCGTCTGGCGAAGTGACGTCAACGGAAAAGAGTCCGGCTGCGGCAAGGGCAACCCAGGACATGATGCCGACGCGCAATCTGGGTAAGACAGGATTTCGGGTCGGGATTGTTGGTCTCGGTGGCCAGGGAGCCCTCGAGAAGGCCAATAACGAAAGCCTGGCCCTGCAGATGATCCAACGCGCGCTCGACTTAGGAGTAAATTATTTCGATACCTCCGCCATTTACGGCGGACCTGACAGATGGAGTGAACATTATCTTGGTAAGGGTCTTAAGGGCAGCCGGGACCACGTTTTTATCGCAACCAAGACCAAAGAGCGAACTCGCGATGCCGCGCTAAAAAACCTCGACGTGTCTCTCAAGCTGCTGGACACCGATCACATTGACACATGGCAACTGCATGATGTTGGAATTCAGGAAGACATTGACCAGATTTTTGGCAAAGGCGGTGCTATAGAAGCCCTCGTTCAAGCGCACGATCAGAAAATGGTGCGCCACCTGGGCGTCACCGGACGCTTCCGTCCCGAAGCGCTCATCGAATGCATCAACCGCTTTCCCTTTGACACAGTCCTGATGGGCGTCAACGCAGCCGACAAATACTATTACAGTTTTGAAAAAGACCTTCTTCCACTGGCCGTCGAGAAACAGATGGGGATTATCGGGATGAAGGTGATGGCACGCGGCCGCATTCTTTCAAGTTGGACGCCGCCGCCTGTGGAAGAGCAAAAGCGTTCATGGGAAGGCCGAGGCGCAATCGCCACCACTCCGGGTACGCTGACCAAGCGGGAAACCTTCTACTACAATCTCTCGTTACCCATCAGCACTGCTATCATCGGATGCGACTCGGTCGAGCAGGTTGAGGAATGCGTCGAGCTCGCCCGTTCTTTCACCCCGTTAAATCAAGCCCAGATGGCAGCTCTGGAAGCGAAAGTGGAACCTGTTGCCCAGCAGGCCCTCTTTTTCCGGCTGATGCCACGGTGAAGTTTGGCTGTCTAACGAACGGTGCAGTCGACACGCCGGCAGTCGAAATCAAACGGGACTTGTTCACAGTCACGCCGGACCTGAGGTGTGCGGTCACTCTTTTTGTGCTCTGAACCTTTTGCACATCAACATGCTCGCCTTACGCCCCGACGAATAAAATGAGGGGCCGGCGCGAACGGAGAAAATTATGAACTCTCCAGTCTCAACTCCCGGAGATCCCGTCGGGCGGGAGGGGAACATCTTTCGTAAAACCAACACCCACCGTGGGCGCAAAGTTTGCATCACGCCGCAGAACAGCACGACGCAGCACCTTTTGTTACGCAAGAATTATTCTCGATGCCTCGACTCCACGAAGTTCTTGGCAGAACGGAAAGTGCGAGACAGTTTTGATATGCCTGTCGGGCACAGTGGAGGTCACTGTTGGTGACGAGCGGTTCTCTCCGTCAGAGCGCGATTCGATCTATGTGCCACGAGATTTGTCCATTCCGTTTGCAGACGAGGTCTTCAGCGGACAGGCAGAGTTTTCTGGGAAAATAGAAGGGAACTACCCGCCTGAAGCTCGTCCGCTACGCGGACATCAAGGACGACAGTCGCTGCACTTCACCGCCGGCGGACCCGCGACCACCCGAGACCTGTACATCGTAATCGGAGAAAACGTGCGGGCGGGATGGTTGTTGGCCGGGCTTACCATTTTCCGAGCTCGGCAACTGGACGAGCTGGCCTCCGCAGGAGAACAGTGCGATGCTGGAGGAGTTGTAGAGGCGAGCCGAAGATAGTGCCGCTTGCCGATCAGTTTCAACTTCGAGGAAGGACGGCGCTGGTTACCGGGGCGTCCGCCGGGATCGGCGCCGCAATCGCTGTACCCTGGCTGATGCCAAGGGGATATCACCGCAATGTGGCGGCGCCTGGACATCGGATCGGATTTCTCCGGGCAATGGCGGCTCACCGGGAAACGGAAGAGCTCCGCCGGGCGGTTCTCGTCCGTGGGATTGATAATGGCCACTTTGATCGACCTCAGGTGAGGTTCCGCCCACAGGAGCGTGCTCATTCCCATGAACAACATCAATGCCCCTGCCCGGGCTGCAGCTTCTTTTTTCGGTAGCATGTTTCGTGCGCTCTAACTGGACCATTACATTTCGGCGGGTACGCCTCGCGAATTGAACCTTTGGAAAGGGAGATGTGCACAGCACGACCTGAGAAAACGGAGTAAGAACCATGGAATCTCAATTCGCATCATCTATCTACAGAGACTGGATTCCGATCGCTCATTCCGAGTAATGGCGGTCGCATTGAACCCCGCACGAAAGAGGCCCGCTAGTTCTGCACCAAGACTTGCTCAGCGTTCGCTTTACGAAAACCGGCAACAGAGAGGTTGGGGGCTCGAGCAGTGGAATTACGGACGACAAACTCTGGCTCAACCTCGATGAGTTCTGGTCGATTTTCATGGTGTTCGATTCGGTTTAACAGGGTGCACGCTGCGATCTCCCCCATCCGTTGGAGTGGCTGGCGCACGGTGGTGAGACTGGGGTTGTTATATACTGCAATTCTTATGTCGTCGAATCCCACTACAGAGACGTCCTTGGGAACTCTCAAACCCGCCTCTTGGAAGGCATGAATCGCACCGATTGCGGCAACATCGTTATAGGCAAAGAGGGCCGTGAATGGCCGCCCTCGCGAAAGCAGTTCCTTAGCAAACGGATAGCCTAATTGGGGTGTGGCATCCCGGCCTTCGAGTTGAACGACAAGCTCCGCTCGCATTGGAATGCCGAGCTCCTTGACAACCTGGCGGATTGCCTTCCAACGATCCTTCGAATCTGGACTTTCGTCAGGCCCCTTCATGAAGGCGATTTCTTTGTGACCCAACTGGATCAAATGATTCAGCGCCAATTCTGCGGCTTTGCGATGATCCAAGACAATATTCGTGACCCCTTCCACGTGGCGATGCCCGGGGATCGCAATTGCTGGCAGTGGCAAGGGCCGACCAATGAAAGTGTCTACTGTAATGAGTCCTTCCACGCCGCGATCCATGAGAAGATGAGAATAGGTGTCCAGCAGCTTGGAATCATCGCGGACAGCAACCGTTAGAAAGAAGTAATTTTTTTGGCGAAGATACCGCTCAATGCCGCCAATGATAGGCGAGCCATAGAAGTCCCCGATCTCCTGGGTGACGACACCAACCATATAGGTGCGCTTCACTCTCAGATTGCGAGCATAGAAGCTGGGACGGTAATTCAACTCACGAGCGGCCTGGAGAATTCGCTCTTGCGTGTGTGGTGGAACCGACCGGGACGCCGCGGATTTATTCAGCACCGCAGAACAGGTTCCCTTCGTGAGCCCCAAGCGCTCAGCTATCATTTGCAAGGTCACAGGATGACGATGCTTAGCGGTTCCTCTCTTGTTCGTTCTCATCTCTCTGTCCCTACGGGTCAATCCAAGCGAAGATTATAGGCGACGGTGCCGCACCACTCAGAAGCCACAACCATATGTGAAAGCCTTCTTCGGCGAAGTTCAAGATCGGCTTTCGAGCAGCAGACCGATCTCGTTGTTGCCATCCATGTCAGAATACCGGTATTTTACGCTTGACAGCTCAATTCAGGACAGTGCTAAAATGCGTGCGCGTAGCCTTTGAGACGGGCGCACCAAGGCCTCGTGTTTTCGATTGGAACTCGTCCAATGCGTTCCCCTCTCAGCATATTGGGTCTTCCGGCCCGCCTGGCCCTGTTTTTCGTATTGACTAGCACCCTTCCTGTAGGTGATTACGCGGATTCAGCGCCCGATCCACTTCAGCATCACTACAGCGCAGCCCAAACATTCCAGCTCGCCGGGGACTTTGACCGGGCGGAGGCGGAGTACCATCAGGTTTTGCCCGTCGCACTGCAACGCATGGGTACCATCGCGGCAGAAAGTGGAGATTTGAAGGGCGCCTCCCGCTTGCTCCAAGAGTCGGTTGCTGCCGATCCTGGGTTCCTGGATGCGCACGCCGATCTCGCTCTAATCTACTATCGCACAGGGCATGTGGACAAAGCTGCCGCAGAGGCAGCCGAGGTAGTCAAAACCGATCCCCGCAACGGTCCCGCCTTGCAACTGCTTGGGAGCATCGAGTTTGCACAGAATAACTTCACGGCTGCAGAAAAGCACCTGCGCACAGCCCTCGGGATTCAAGGTAATTTCGACACCGCATACATGCTTGCGCTGACTTATCTTAGCCAGCACAAGTTGGCTGAAACCAAGCTTTTGTTTGACGAGTTGCTGAATGACATGGGATCGACCCCGCCTTTGCATGCTGTACTAGGCCGCGCCTATCGCGAAACCGGCTACACTGACGAAGCGATCCGCCAATTCAAGAAGGCCATCGATCTGGATCCACATTATCCTCGAGTTCATTACTATCTCGCGCTCGCCTATCTTGCCCAGGGCGAAAAGGAGCGCTTTTCAACGGCGGAGACACTCTTTCAACAGGAGTTGGCAATAAACCATAAAGAGTTCTTCAGCACGTTCTTCCTCGGTGTCATTTACCTTGAGGATCGGGATTTCGTCAGTGCTGAGGAGTATTTGAAGAAAGCTGTCCAGTTGCAACCGCAGAATCCCGACCCGCTGCTTTATCTCGGGCAAGTGTATTTCGAGAACAAAAACCCGGATCTCGCGATCGAAACGCTGAAAAAGTCAATTGCTCTGACCACCGACCTCTCGCGCAACAATTACCAGGTTTCGAAGGCGCACAGCATGATCGGCCAGATACTGGTGAAGGTGGGGAAGCAGCAGGAGGCTGAGGTTGAACTCGATCGCTCCCAGGAGTTGAGGGCGCTGGCATTTCAGGAGGATAAGACCGCGCACGATGTCCGCCAGACTGGGCAACACGACGTATTACCCGAACTCAAGAACGGCGATGAAAAGCCGTCGTTTCTACAGGATCGACCGCCGCTCAGTGCGGTGGAAAAAAAGCGCGCAGAAGAAGCTAAGGCCGTGCTGTCTGAAGTTTTGGCGAATGCCTACAACAACCTTGGAGTAATCCAGGCGAGGCAGGGGAAATATGCTGAGGCAACCGATTACTTTTCAAAGGCCGCGCAATGGGAACCGGATTTGCCAGGGCTCGACCGTAATTGGGGACTGGCGAGCTTTCATGCCAAAAAATTCGAGGATGCCATCGGACCGCTGGCCCGCGAGGTCGCACTTAGCCCTGACGACACCAAGGCGCGGGAAGCACTCGGACTGAGCTACTTCGCCGCCGATAATTTTTCCAAAACCGCCGAGGTCCTCAAACCCGAGCTTGCGAGCCTCCCCAGCGATCCAGGAGTGCTCTACGCTCTCGCGGCTTCCCTCGCCCGCACCGGGGACTCTGCAACCGCGGCCAAGCTTTTTCGGCAGTTGTTAGAGAGCAACCCGAACGTCGCCGAGATTCACGTCGTCCTGGGAGAGGCCTACGCCGATCAAAATCAGTACACCCCGGCGGTCGCGGAGTTTTCGCGGGCACTCCAACTTGATGCAAACGCTGAAGGCGCGCATTTTGGATGGGGAATACTCCTGCTACACGAGGGAAAGGTGGACGATGCGGTTTGGCAATTTCGCGCGGAGGTGGATGCGCATCCCCAGGACGTCAAGGCAAAATACCACTTGGCTTATGGCCTTTTATTGCAACAGCACAGAGATGAAGCTCTAACGTTGCTTCTTGATGTAACGCGCGAGAAGCCGGACTACGCCGAGGCGCACTATCAGCTTGGCAAGCTTTTGCTCGAGCGGGGAGAGGTGAAGCCAGCCATCGAGCGGCTTGAAACTGCTGTGCGTCTTGATCCCACCAAGGACTACAGCAACTTTCAGTTGAGTCAGGCCTATCGTCGCGATGGGCGAATTGAAGATGCCCAGCGAGTACTCCAGGCTTATAAAGAACTGAAGGCAAAACAGCGGGGCACCGAGCAGCCATAATGCAGGTCTGTGATCGTTTATCCAGCAAATCCCGAGTTGAGCTCCGGCGCGACATTGTCGTCTCCTTGGTGACTTTGTTCGCCATGTTGGCATTTCTCAGCGAGCCGCTGCGCGCGGATCTGGATGAGCAAAAAGTCGCCAGCGCCGCGAAGCTTGTCCAAAAGGGTCAGCTTGGCGACGCAGAGACTCTCGTCTGGGATGTGCTGACGCGTCATCCCGATAATGCCGAAGCTTTGAATTTGCTGGGAAGCATTCGTTTGCAACAGAAGCGCTTTGCAGAGTCGGAAGCGCTTCTGCGCCGGGCGATCGCTTTGTCTCCAAAGCTGGTTCCGGCCTACATCAACCTGGGGCGCCTCTTCCACGCTCAAAGTGAGATCGATAGGGAGATTGCTGCGTTGCTGGATGCGTCGCGCCTGGCGCCAGGAGATGCCCAGGTCAATTGCGATTTGGCCGCGGCGTACTTAGAGCTGAATGACTATCGCAGGGCGCTCGATTCTCTCCAAAAAATCACTGTCGCCAATCCTCCAGATGCCAAGTATCTTCTGCTGGCAGAGACATATCTAGGGCTGGGCCGAACGACAGAAGTTCGCTCGCTCGCGCCGGTCATTATGGCCCGGGGAGCAAAAGATCCGGAGCTCCCTGTGCAATTCGCCAAGGCGTTGCTGGATTTCGACCTTACCAGCCAGGCTCTCGAGGTCCTCAAAACCACACAGAAGCAGCCGCATCCCAGCCCCGAATTGTTTCTAACCCTGGGCCGCGTGCACGAGCGCCAGGGTGAGATTAATCTCGCGGAAAGGGATTTTCGCGGAGCTTTGCGTTTGGACTCGCACTCGGTGGAAATTTTGCTAGCCCTGGCGCGTGTGCTGGCCAGGCAGGGGCAGTGGCAGAAATCGTTGGAGCTTCTCGTCCGGGCGCGTGCGTTGGATCCGAATTCCCCGGATGTCTTGGGCAAATTGGCTGCGGCTAGCCTGCATACCGGCTCCACGTCCGAAGGAGTGGACGCAGCCAAAGCTCTCGTAAAACTCCGGCCAAATGATCCTGAAGCTTTGTATTTGTTGGGTGTAGCGCAATTGCAGAGTGGAGACCCTGAAGAAGCGCGTGCAAATCTTGAGAATTATCTAAAGGCGCGTCCGCAGGATGGGCTTGGCTTTCTTGCGCTGGGAATGTCTGAGATCGGATTGCGCGATTTTCCTGCCGCCGAGGCAAACCTCCAGCAGTCGATCAAACTCGACCCAAGCCGGGTAGACGCTTACTACCAGTTGGGTCTGATGTTCCGCGATCGTGGAGATAACGCCACCGCGATCACGCAGCTGGAAAAGGCGGTTGCGGTGAACAACCAATACGCCCCGGCCCATGCCATCCTGGGATCTCTCTACCTGTCGCTGCAGCGCTATGACAAAGCGCAGGAGCACTTGATGCGCGCGGTGGCCCTGGCCCCCGAGAGCGCAGACACTCACTACCAATTGGGCCTGCTCTTTGCGCGCTTAAACCAGCGCGATCGAGCGGAACACGAAATGGAGGAATTCCGGAAATTGAAGGACAAGGGACATTCAGATGGCGCGTCTCCCAGGGCTCAACCAGACACCTTGCCTCCGGCAGGTCCTCCGTCGTGACGCGGTTTGGGTTGCGAGTCCTGACAATCGTACTGACCTCGTGTGGCATTGCGATCGTCTTCCTTGTCCCCAGAGCCCACACTGCAGAACCGCAGGCCGGTCAGTTGCCACAACTCGTCGATATTACCGATTCCACCGGAATTAGATTCCAGCATGTGTCCTCATCCGACAAGAAGTACATTGTGGAATCAATGGGCGGCGGAGTGGCACTTATTGATTACGATCGCGACGGTCTGCCGGACATTTACTTTACGAATGCACCGACCGTTGAAATGGCTTTGAAGGGCGAAAAGGCGCGCGGGGCCCTTTATCACAATAACGGCGATGGAACGTTCACAGACGTCACTGAGAAGGCCGGAGTTGGATATCCGTGCTTCGCCATGGGTGCCGCAGTCGGCGATTACAACAATGACGGCTGGCCGGACCTGTTGGTGACCTGTCTCGGCGGAGTCGTCTTGTATCGCAATAATGGTGATGGCACTTTTACCGATGTCACCCGGCAGGCTGGCCTTGTCGATACCCAATATGCAACCGGCGCCGCGTTTGGCGACTACGACAATGATGGTTGGGTGGATCTGTTCATCTCTCATTATGTCGATTTTCACCTCGAGGATCTTCCCAAGTTCGGCGAGGGAAAAACCTGCGAATACCACAGCCTCCCAGTACAGTGCGGCCCGCGCGGCCTGAAGGGCGCGGGGGATCTTCTGTTCCATAACAACAAGGATGGTACTTTCACTGAGGTATCGAAGGCTGACGGCGTGGATGATCCACATGGTTACTATGGGCTGACGGCGGTCTGGTCTGACTTCAACGATGATGGGCGTCTGGACTTGTTTGTCGCCAACGATTCCACGCCAAATTTTCTTTATCGCAACGATGGTGACGGACATTTCAAGGAGATCTCGTTCATTGCCGGAACGGCTGTTAGCCAGGATGGCTCCGAGCAAGCCGGCATGGGTGTAGCTCTCGGAGATTATCTCCATACGGGACGCTTTTCGATTTTTGTGACCCACTTCTCGGAGGAGTACGCAACATTATTTCGCAACGATGGCGGTATGAGCTTCACCGATGTCTCATTTGATTCCGGCGTTGCCATGCCCACGATTCCATACGTTGGTTGGGGCACGGCTTTTTTTGATTTCGACAACGACGGCTGGCCTGACCTTTTTATGGTGAACGGGCATGTTTATCCGCAAGTGGACAGTCTCGACGTAGGCGCCAGATACCATGAACCGAAGCTCCTTTTTCTGAATCAGCGTGACGGAACATTTCGCAATATCGGCCAGCAAGTGGGGCCCGCGATTCAGGTGCCACAAGTAAGCCGGGGCGTAGCTGTAGGCGATCTCTTCAATGACGGGCACGTGGATATCGTGGTTGAAAATGTCGATGGTAAGCCGATGGTCCTTCGCAACCAGAGCGAAAACCACAACCACTGGGCAAGCTTCGAACTTGCGGGAACGGCGAGCAACCGCCTGGCATTGAATGCTCGCGTGAAAGTTGTGGCCGGAGACCTGGCTCAGGTCGACGAGGTCCGCAGCAGTGGAAGTTATATCTCTCAGAATGACTTGCGACTTCATTTTGGGCTCGGCAATCATGACCGGCTGTTTCGCGCAGAGATTCTGTGGCCGTCCGGCAGAAAAGAGATCATAAACGACTTAGTGGCTGATCGATATTATTGTGTAAAGGAGGGACAAGGAGTTGTCCCCCCGGAATCGATACGCCCTGCGACCCGGCGCAAGGCGCCGTGAAGAATTGGGTTTAGGCTCAGTGTTTGGGATAAGTACTCTGACTGGGCAAGCCAGCGATTTGCAACATCTGGATCACCGATCGGTGGAAGGCGCGGAACTTGCTGGAACGATTCCCTTACCCTCCTCAATCGTATAAATCCGATCAGCCGTAAGATTGCCGAGATGCTCTACGAGCCCGCTGGGCCAGGATATGTCCACGCTGTCGATCTTGGCGTTCAGCCCTAACCCAAAGTGCAGCCGAAGGTCGTTTTGCGAAAGATAGCTGCCGCCACCGCGAACCTCATTGAATTGCGAAAGCTGTCCGGAATGAATGGTCAGGCGCGTTCCGATGGCGGCGCGATTGCTCTTTGTGCCCTGAAGCTTGAACTCCACCCAGTGGTTTCCGTTAGCCAGGCGATTGCGCAGGAGTGTGGGAGGCTCGCCAACATCCAGGATCAGTACATCGATTACGCCAGCATTCCATAGATCCCCAAACGCCACTCCGCGTCGCGAAGCCAATGGTAAACTCGCCAATCCGGAGGCAGATGAGATTTCCTCAAATGTGCCGTCGTGCTTGTTGAGGTGCAGAAAGATTGGCTCCTTATAACGTGCGCCCCCGGTTGCTGCTGCGTCCACTTGCGGATAAACGTGTCCGTTGGCGATGAAAATGTCAGGCCATCCATCGTTGTCAAAGTCCACAAGGCCAGTTCCCCAGGCCACATCAGGCAGACTGATTTGGGCGATCTGAGCCGCGCTGCTGACGTCCTCAAATCCCGCCGGGCCAAGATTGCGGTAAAGCGTTTTGGGTTGGTCCGCGAACGTGGTATCGATGATGTCGAACCATCCGTCGTGGTTGTAGTCGCCGAAATCTACGCCCATGTTGCCTTGCGGCATGCCTGTACCACTTAACGCCACCCCGCTCAGGAGCGCGACATCCTTAAAAGTTCCGTTGTGATTGTTGTGGTACAGATAATTAGAACCGGCATCATTCGCGACGAATAAATCGGGCCAGCCGTCGTTGTCATAGTCTCCCCAGACAACGCCTAACCCATAACGCTTCTCCTTATCATCCACTCCGGCCTTCTCGGCGACCTCTTCGAATGTGCCGTCTCCCCGATTGTGGTAGAGCAAGTCGCCTTCGCCGGGCAGACCCCAGGGACCGCATTGCACAAGCACGCCGCGATACCGGCAGAATTTGTCGCGTCCGAATTCGGGCAGATTATTAACATCGACGTGCACATAACGCGCTACAAATAAATCGACGTAGCCGTCTCGATCGTAGTCGGCCCAGGCCGCCCCGGTGCTGAATCCCCCGCCGCCCACGCCCGCCTTTTCGGTTACGTCTTCGAACTTGCAACCGCCCAGGTTGCGGTACAGGACGTTCCTGCCGTATCCGGTTACGTAAAGATCGAGCCAGCCGTCGTTGTCGAAATCCGCCACAGCCACACCCATGCCCCAGCCTCTCCGAGCGAGTCCTGCCTGCTTGGTTATTTCCTTGAAGGTTCCGTCCGGTTCCTGGTGATACAGCGTGACCATTGGATCGCCACCCTCCCGGTAGCGTTCCACAGTCGAGCTGTTGATGGTTACGATGTCGAGCTTGCCGTCGTTGTCACAATCAAAAAGCCCAACCCCGCCGCTCATCGATTCGATGACGTAACGCTTGTCCGGCGAGGAGATATTCGGCACCGTCAAACCACTGCGCTGGCTGACATCTTCGAACACGGGCCCTGTGTACGTGTTTGGCGCCGAGGCGCCTGGGGTGGCGCCGCCCTGCGGCCGAAGCGGGAGTGCATAAAAACCGGCCGCGGCAATCAAGCACGTAGCTGACAATTTCCAATGCATTCCGAGTTCAACCTTTTTTCCTGATTTCGCCTCACTGCCGAAGGCGTCAGTTCACCGTCAGCGGAATGGCAGCGCTGGCGTCGGCTTTGGCATTTGCCCCATCGCTAGTGTTGCTTTCGGTAAATGCGTAGACCGTTACCGTGTAGCTGCCTGGAGGCGTGCCGCCGATCAAAGATGCTGCGCCAGTCGTGCCGTTTTTCGCCCCACCGTCGCTCGCTTGCTTTGCGCCATTCGCAGTTGTGAAGATGGTGGCTGTGACCGTTTCAGCGGGGCTGGCAGCGGAGCTTACGACAGAGGCATTTATCGGATCGGTCGTGGAAATTGCGCAACGCGCTTGCGGAGCCGTGGTGATGCACGAAAAGTAGACGAAGCCCGGGCCAAACGCGAGTTTGGGCGTGAATGTACTGGTGTTGCCGGTTGCTGCCGCAGCTGCGACCGTAATGGGAGCCGGAGTGCCGAGCAAAGCAGCGTGCACAGGCTGGAGCACCGCATATTGACGCACATAATCGGTCAGCATGATTGCAGGGTTGGGAATTGACGGCCCAGCAGTTCCGCCGAGATTGCCTCCGACCGCGATATTCGTGAGCAAGAAAAACGAGCCCTTGAACGGCCAAACGTCGTCGGACGCAAGGTCAGAGCGTGTAGCAATATAGTAGCGATGAAACGGGTCATCGACATAGTATTGCTGCATGTTGGCTGACCAAATGAGCCCGTAGGTATGGAACGCGGTATTGTTGGCTTGGGCTTTTGCGGGCGGGAAAGTGAATCGTCCATTTGGCTGAAGGCCTGGTCCACGCGCCCTTTGCGTATGTAGTGTCGCCCGGTTACCCGTCATACCTCGCCCACGTGTTGACTGGGGCCAAACCTCCATGATGTCGGCCTCGCGGCAGTTTGGCCATCCGACGGTTCCAATGTTGATGCCCAGTAACCAATTGGAAGGCCAAAGGCGCGGACCGGACGTATCATGCAATTCCATGCTGGCTTCGATAGGACCGTACTGAAAGCTCTGCAACCCAAGCGTCTTCAGGCGAGCCGAATACCAGGTGCCGCCAACATCGATTGCCCGAAGAACGAGGTGGCCTCGACCATCAATGTAGACGGTTCCGGAGGTTAGGGCCTCACTGGGACAACCAACCGGGTTGCCTGGGCTCCCCGCCGGCCCACAGTAGGTCTCCAACTCGCGGTTACCCCAACCGCCGCCGCCAAGGTCATAGGTCCATACGGCGGGGTCGGGCGGGCGGGACGCGGGATCATTAAATTCCTGGCAGAATTTTGGGACCCACGTAATGCCGCTCTCGGCATCGAGGGCGACTCCCGCACAGCCCGTTTGCGCGTCGACTCGAAGCGCGCCGGCCATCAGTGCAATCACGACTACAAGAAAGAAGCTGATCGGTGGACCCAGTCGCGATCGATCCGCATCATTTGCCATTGTCCTTGCTTTCGAAACGCCACCACCCGGGCACCTAAAACGAAGCCAGAAAACCGGTTTTTTCGAGTCATTCCACCTTTTATACGGGACTCAAAAGATAATAACACCAGCACTGCCTGAAAGCGGAGGGATGATCCCTTAATCTGGATAACTCGAATGCGGAGCCACCACGCGGATGTAGTGATCCGTAAATGTGTAGTGCATGGTTGAATCCTCATACCGTGGCATGTGGCAGGAGGTGCAATCTTTTGTGGCCACCTTGCAGGCGGGGCCGGGATGATCGGCGGTCGGCTTCGAGGTCAAAGTCGTCACATGGCAGTTCAGGCAAATCTTGTCGTAAGCACTCAGATCATGTGCCAGCGGCTGGTGTGGATTATGGCAAGCCACGCAAGTGAGGCGGGCGTCTCCCTTCGTTCCCCAGCACCGACTCATTTCTATACGATAGGGCTGCGCACGTATCTTCGCCGTGCCGGCCAGACCCTGTAGTTTGACGTCCCAGTAAGTCCCGTGGCAGGCGCCACAGAAATCGACGGCATCAAGAGGCGCGAGCTTGCCGGGATCGAAAATCGTTTCGGAGTGCTGCCCACCGTTACCCTGGAATTGCTGAACCTCTTTCTCGATGACGTGATTGCGCCCTGGGCCGTGACACGCTTCGCACGTGATCCCTGGTATCATTCGGGATGAGTCGAACTTGTCATCGATCGTTGAAGCCGTGCTGTGACAGGCGAAACAGCGAACCACTTCGGAACCGGTTACGGGCCGGGCCATGGCCTGCTCCAAATCCTTCGGATCGGTCAGCTTGCGTCCCGGCGTAAAATCTAGGCCGTTCAGAGCGCCAAAGTAAGATACGCGACTTTCATAAAGGGTTCCGCCCCGCTCAAAAAGATACGACTGGCCAACGTGGCCATCGCCAAACGACCACGTCAACGAGACCGAATCGGTGCGGCCGCCGTCGTTGACCGTGTATAGATTGCCGCCAGTTGAGGTTGTGATCCGGTACCCGATTGGGCCAGCCTGCAATGTCAACTGAGGATGACTTTTCAAAATCTCCGAACCAGCCGCCGCTGCTGCGGTCCGGCCCATGGGTGTGTTCTTCTGGGTGGCGGCCTGTTCGCCATGACACTTGGAGCACGCGGCTGCTCCGACGTAACCATCTGCGGACGGAGTGCTGTGTCTAGGCCACCAGCCGCGATAAAGAAGGCGATCTTCCGTAGCCATTTGCGCCCATGATGGAGCGGAAGCATGCACACACATCGCGAAGAGCAAGCAAGGAGCAGTGAAACACAAGAAAACCCATTTGATTACTCCCCCGGAGTTCATTGTTGGCACTTCAGCCTCTTAGCGTTCTCCCCCAGCACCGGCGGCTTGATTACCCGAATGTCTCCGATGTTCTTCTGCCAGGGCATTCAGACGGGCGAAGGTTGCGCGCTCCTGTTCTGCTTTCTCGGGGGATTTCGCTTTCGCATAAGCCCTGGCCAGATTGAAGTGCATTTCCGGACTGTCCGGGGCAAGTGCGCATGCCCGTTCCAACTCGCTCACCGCCAGTCCCTCTTTTGCGAGTTCGAGGTATGCCCGTCCCAGGGCATAGTGCGCTTCCGCGGAGCCCGGAGCGAGTTGCACCGCGCGCTGAGCGAACGTCAATGCCTCATCAGCACGATATTGCTTAAGGGCCGCGGACGCCAGGCTGATATAAGAAAGCTCGCTCGAGGGCGAAATCTTCAATTCCTCCCGTAGTTGTGCGGCAGCTTCATCAAATTCGGACAGCGCCAGCAATGCTGTTGCATAGGCATAGTGAAGAAACGGGACTGAAGGATATTCATTGAGCAACGCTTCGATTTTAGGGAAAGCCTGGTCGTATTTGCTGTTCTGAAGCAGGGCTGCAATTTGGCCAGCGGATTCAACCCGAGAGATTTTTGAGGGTTCAAGTTCATCGGGCAACAACGGCATGCGCAGCAGCGCCATTCCAAGGGCGATTTGAGTTTCTTCTGCAAGCACGGCGGCACGCGTTCCCGGCAGCAACGTTTCCATTGCGCTATCGAATTGACCTTTTCGGTTTTCCAGTATGGCCAGATGATATCTTGCCTGTCCCTCAGCTCGCGGATTTCCCCCGAAGCCTAACTGCTCTCCACGTTGCAGGTGGATGAGAGCGTTCTCGTAATCCCTGGCCTCAAATTCGCAGAGACCCATCAGAGCCCACGCCATTCCAAAATTCGGACGATACTCGAGAAATTTCTTAAACTCAGAGATGCCTTCTGGATATTGCCGGGAAGAGTAAAAGAGCATGGCCAAATTCCAGCGACCATCACCCCAGTCCGGTCGCAATTCCAGCGCGATCCGATAATTCGCAATTGCCAATTCTGCATCGCCGCTCGCCTGCGCTGTTGCCGCAAGCCTCGATACTTCCTCGAAACTGCTCGATTTAGAACCCTCGGCGCCCTGGCCCACAAGTTGCGGATCTGCCTCGGGTTGTTCACTT
>Ga0307479_10002123_pt1 | contig 18040 bp, 15 predicted proteins | sample atmos_gasesECM4C_FD_203743 | JGI IMG/M metagenome (GOLD analysis project Ga0307479, IMG submission 203743) | Hardwood forest soil microbial communities from Morgan-Monroe State Forest, Indiana, United States - atmos_gasesECM4C_515 | ecosystem: Environmental > Terrestrial > Soil > Temperate... | reverse complement strand
AACGGTGTCGGATTGGAGACGCATCAAGTCGACGGTGAGCGCGGGGCTCAAGTTGATGGTGGTCGGAGTGCCGGAAACAGGAGTAAACGTGATCGAAGTGATGGTGATTTGAAAGGTCAGGAGCGATGGGTTGGCAGGGAGTTTGTCCGCGGCCATGGTCAGGGCAACCGTGCCCTCACCGGCGCCACAGGCGAGACATACCGTACCAGGTTTCGACCCGTTACAGGCCGAAGCAGAAAGGACAGCGAGCAAGAGGACAGATAGAAGAGTGTTGCTGCGATTCATAGGAAATTCCGCGACAGACGAGTTCGCGTTTGCCATGCCCGGAGTGCAAAACGCTCAAGAGCCCCACTATCGAATTTAACGTAGCGGGAGAGCGGAAAGGTACAACAAAAAGCGCTGGGGTGCTCATCTGCTAAAGGTCCTGGATTTTGACGGATGCGGTCGTGCCTTGGAGGCGAGGTATCGGCCCAAGCGAAAGGAAAGGTGTTATCGTAACTGGTCTCTCCGATAGAGCGTTTACGAGCAAAGGCGGGTTTCTGGGGAAAAGGGCTTCCAATTCGGGGCTGAATCCGGGTGGCAGGCAGGTCAAGCCCGCCGAAAAAGCCGCGGAGCGTGAATACGTGCCGATCGAGGACGATCCCACGGCGGGCACCAATGCTCCGGAAGGCTCTTCGGAAGATGCTTCTCCATCGCCGGCCGCGAAACCGTCGATGCACGAAGTATTCGGGCCGGCGGGATTCCTTGAACGATGCATGAAGAGCGGGTTTGACCGGTCCACGGTCAGCTCCGATTACGAGTACCGGCCCGGACAACTGGAGATGGCGGAACTGGTGCACGATGCGTTCGAAACGCGCCATCACGCGATCGTCGAGGCGGGGACGGGAACGGGGAAGACGCTGGCGTACCTGCTGCCGGCAATCTGCAGCGGACGGCGCGTGGTGATCTCCACGGCGACCAAATCGTTGCAGGAACAGCTCTACCAGAAGGACATTCCGTTTTTGCAAAAGCATTTCGCTCCGAACCTGAAAGTGGCGGTGATGAAGGGGCGTTCGAATTTTCTGTGTCTGGCGAAGGTTCACCAAATGGCGGACCAGCCGCTGCTGAAAGGGATGGAAGAGATCGATGCGTTCCGGCAAATCCGCGACTGGTCGAAGCTGACGGAAACGGGCGACCGCGCGGAGCTGACGTTTCTCCCCGACGATTCGGATTTGTGGACGCGGCTGGATGCGCGGCGGGATACCTGCACAGGGAAGAAGTGCCCGGAGTTCAATGCCTGTTTCCTGACGGCGATGCAGCAGCGGGCCAAAGAAGCCGACTTGATCATCGTGAATCACCATTTGTTTTTCGCGGACCTCGCACTGAAGCAGGACGATTTCGGAAGCATCTTGCCGGAGTATTCGGCGGTGGTCTTCGACGAAGCGCATGAGATGGAGGACGTGGCCAGCGACTATTTCGGCAGGCAGATTTCGAATTACCAGTTTGAGGAACTGGCGCGCGATGCCGATCAGACGCTGCGGCTGCTGCGTCTGGGAACGCCGTCGTTGCTGCGAAAGACACAGCGGATCCGCGAGCGTAGCCGGGGATTTTTCGAATTGTTCCCGCCTCGCGATGGCCGTTTTTCGTTTGCACGGAATGAGCGTGAAGCGTTTCTCGAGCAGCATCGCGAGGCATACGACGCGCTGATGACGGCGGTGAAAAGCATGGAAACGGAATTCGCGGCGTTGACGGCAAAACCGGAGGAGCTGACGCGCATCGCGCGCCGGAGCTTCGAGTTGCGCCAGGAGCTGTCGTTTTTGTTTGAATCCAATGAAAAGAATTTCGTCTACTGGTTCGAACGGCGGAATAAAGGCGTTTTTCTCACCGCCACGCCCATTGACGTCAGCCAGATTCTGCGGGAACGGCTTTTCGAGCAGTTCGATTCCGTGATCCTGACTTCCGCGACGCTTACGGTGGGAGGCCGTTTCGATTACATCCGCCAGCGCCTCGGCATTGACCACGCGAAGGACCGCGCGCTGCCGCCGGAGTTCGATTATCCCCATCAGGCGCTGCTGTACCTGCCGCGCAAAATGCCCGATGTGCGAGATCCCGGATTTTCGGCAATGGCCGCGGATGAAATCGTGCAATTGCTGGAGATGAGCCAGGGACGCGCGTTTTGCCTGTTTACGAGCTATTCGCAGATGAATGACCTGTTCGAACGCGTGCGCTCGCGCGTTTCGTTTCCGCTACTGTTGCAGGGGACGGCGCCGCGTTCGGCGTTGCTAGAGCGCTTCAAGAATACCGAGGCGGCGGTGCTGTTTGCGACGGCGAGCTTCTGGCAGGGCGTGGACGTTCCTGGCGAGCAGCTTTCCTGCGTCATTGTGGACCGGCTGCCCTTCGCGGTGCCCAGCGACCCGATTGTGGCGGCTCGTGTCCGCGCATTGCAGGAGGATGGGCGCAACCCGTTTGCAGAATTTCAAGTGCCGCAGGCAGTGCTATCGTTGAAGCAGGGTTTTGGACGGTTGATACGAACGAAGACGGACCGCGGCGTGCTGGCCTTGCTGGATACCCGCCTCCAGCGCATGCCGTATGGTAAAATTTTTCTGGAGTCGCTGCCACGCTACGGGATGACGCACGAACGGGCCGACGTCGCCCGTTTCTTGAACGAGAGCGGCAAGCACGCAGCAGCCAGCTCTGCCGGGATGGTCTGAAGGTTTTGCGATACAAAGAGCAAAAGCGTGATCGAGCGATCTGAATTTGGAGAGATATGTTTCAAGTCAGCGTAGAAGAGACTTTTTCCGCGGGCCATGCCCTGCGCGGTTACAAGGGTAAATGCGAGAATCTGCACGGGCATAACTACCGTGTGCGGGTGACGGTGGAAGGGCCGCAGCTCGATTCGATCGGATTGCTGACGGACTTTGTGCACCTGAAGCAGGCGATTCGCGAGGTCATGGGACGGCTGGACCACCAGTTCATGAACGACCTGGAACCTTTCAAGACGGTGAACCCCTCGGCGGAAAACGTGGCAAAGTATTTTTACGACGAGGTGGCGCGGCAACTGAAAGGGTTGCCGCCCGGGGCGCGGATCACGGATGTCATTTTGTGGGAGACAGATACTAGCCGGGCGCAGTACCGGCCAGGGGCTTAGCGCCTCGGGCAGACAGGCGGAACGGTGAACCGATCCTTTTTCATCATCATTGTTCCCGCGGTGCTGGTGGCGGTAGGCTACATCGTCGTTCTCCGCTATATGGGATTCGCGCCGGGCTATCCGCGGCTGATCATTGCCATGACACTCTTCTTCGGGGCAATCTACTGGCTCTCGCGAAGGGGCAGGCGAAAGGTGAACTCCAACCCGGCATAGATAGCAAAGACTTGGTCAGGGTGGCAGCACAAAAGCGGCAGCCGGGCTGCCGCGCTCCAAAAATATGGTCATTACAGAAATTTTCAAATCTATACAAGGGGAAGGCACCCGCGCAGGCCTGCCGTGTATTTTCGTGCGGCTCACCGGCTGCAATCTGCGCTGCACGTGGTGCGATACAGCATACGCTTTTCACGGCGGGCGGAAAATGAGTGTGGAAGAAGTCATTACTCGCGTGGATGAATTGGCGGGACGCAAAGCAGACTCGCCTGGTTCGCAAGCGGCGGTTCCCCTGGTGGAATTGACGGGCGGGGAGCCACTTTTGCAGGAAGAGGTTTATCCGCTGGCAGATCGATTGCTGGCCCTGGGTTATACAGTGATGATTGAAACGAGCGGAGAACGTTTTATAGGAAAACTTCCCGCGGAGGTCATCAAGATTGTGGATGTGAAATGCCCGGACTCCGGCGAGCCGGAGACCTTCGACATGCACAATCTCGATGCGCTCTCACAAAAGGACGAAGTGAAATTTGTGCTAAGCACGCGGCGGGATTACGAATTTGCGCGAGAGTTTACCGCGCAACACGGGCTGGCGCGGCGCGTGAAGCAAGTTTTATTTTCACCTGTGTTTGAGGATCCGGAAGGAACATGGCCGGGATTGGAGCCTCGCGCGCTGGCGGAGTGGATTCTGGCGGACGGCTTGCCGGTGCGGCTTGGATTGCAATTACACAAGTTTATCTGGGATCCGGCGACCAAGGGAGTTTGAGGAGAGCAGGGAAAATCAAATTTAACGCAGAGGACGCAGAAAAGAAGAGGAAAATCAAGAAGGAACGGATTGGCGATGGAATTGGAACAGGATAAGCGCAAAGCGGTGGTGCTTCTTAGTGGCGGAATGGATTCCTGCGTCAGCACCGCGATTGCACGAGAACTCCATGGCGCCGGGAACATCGCGGTGCTGCATGCCGGGTATGGACAGCGGACGCAAGAGCGGGAACGCCGTGCCTTCAAAGAAATCGCGGATTTCTATGAAGTGCGCGAACGGCTCGCCGTACAACTCGATCACTTCCGGACGATTGGCGGTTCGGCGCTTACGGACAAGAGCATTTCGGTCCCGGAAAATGAGCTGGGTGCGCCCAGACCTGGCGGCAGCGCGATTCCAGTAACGTACGTGCCGTTCCGAAACGCACATTTTCTGTCCGTTGCGGTGAGTTGGGCCGAAGTCCTTGGTGCGGGGTCAATTTATATTGGAGCGGTCGCGGAAGACAGCTCCGGGTATCCGGACTGCCGGCCGGAATACTACCAGGTCTTTCAAGAGCTGATCCGCGTGGGGACGCGGCCGGAAACGAATATTGAGATCGCGACGCCGGTGATCCGCATGAAAAAGAGCGAAATCATCCGGAAGGGTCTGGAGTTGAGAGCACCGCTTCACCTCACATGGTCTTGCTACCAGAATGAGGAATTGGCGTGCGGCGCGTGCGATAGTTGCGTGTTGCGGCTGCGTGCTTTCGCCGAGGCCGGCGCAACGGACCCCATCCCCTACCGAAGAGCCGTTTCCGCGCCGCACTAAGCCTGCCTGCGGCCGGCAGGCCTGCCACAGGCAAGGAGGCTTGGAATCTGGCGCGAATGAGAGATAATGGGCGCAGACTGCTTGGAGAGTTCAGGCGGGGCTCCCTCATGAAAAAGGAGAATGGAGCATGAAACGAATCATGAAGTCGTGGGCGCTCGCCGCAATCCTTATGGCTGCGCTGGCAAGCTTTGTTGCACCGCGCGCCGCGGCCCAGAATGGATCTGTGAGCGGCACAATCCTGGATGTCGCCGGAAAGCCCTGGGTTGAGGTGGTCATTCGAGCAGTGAGCGACCAGGGTGCGAAGCAGGAGACCAAAACGGATAGCGCCGGCAAATTCAGCTTCCCGAACTTGCGCTCGGGCATCTATAGCATATTTGTCCTATTCCCGCCTCCGAACGACAAGCAAGCACCCTACGAAGCCAAGGTGAGAGTATCAAGCGGTGAGGACGCGAAAGTTGACCTCAACTTCAAGGACATCGTCGCCAAGCAAGGCTCTGAAGCGCAAGAACAGGTGAAGAAGAACGAGGAAGCCAAGCAGAAGTTCGAAGGAATGAAGGCACACTTCACCGCGGGAAACGCGATTCTGGAGCAGGAGCGAACGGCCAAGGCCGATTTGCAAAAAGCGCCTGCGGACCAGCGCGATGCCGCCAAACAGAAACTGGCGGACCTTTCGGACCAAGCAGCAAAGGAATTTCAGGCATCGCAACAAGCCGCCCCCGAGAAGGATGCCAACATGCACCTGATCTGGGCGAAGCTCGGCGAAACGTACGATATCGCGGGCCGCAACGAGGAAGCGGCGCAGGCATACCAGCAGGCCATCAATGCCAAGCCCGACGCGCCCGGATACTACAACAACCTCGGCAACGTGCTGGCGCGCTTGGGAAAAATTGATGAAGCGAAAGCCGCGTACACGAAAAGCGCTGAACTCGATCCCACCAACGCCGCGACAGCGTGGAGAAATTTCGGCATCAGCTTATACAATGCAAACCGCTTAGGCGATGCGGTGGAACCTTTGCAGAAGTCCGCGGAGCTGGATCCAAAGAGTGCGCAGACCTGGTATCTGCTGGGAGCGTCCCTGGTGTACAAAATGACGCTGAAAAAGGTGGGAGATAAACAGGTGCCGGAGTTCGCGCCGGGAACCATTGAGGCCTATCAAAAGGCGGTTGAACTCGATCCTAATGGACCTTTTGGCGCGCAGGCCAAGGCCGGGCTCGAACAACTGCAGCAGATGGCGCCGGGCATCGACATCAAGGTGAACGTGAAAAAGAAGAAATCCTGACGAAAATCCAAAATAATTTCTTCAGGCCGGTTCCCCCATGCGGGACTGGCCTTTTTGTTTCAGTTGTGGGTGAGAGTGCCGGTAATCTTGGTGCGGCGAAGCGACCAGGCAAAAGTGAACATCGAAACCGGCAAGAGCACTATCGCAAATAATAATAGGATGACGATGGGGCGCCAAAGTCCTGCGACGGTCGCGCCACCCAGCAGCGCGGCGCGCATGGCCTCCAGTGCGTAGGTGACCGGATTGAAGCGCGCTGCCAGCTGCAGCCAATCCGGCAGGATGCTGACTGGAAACAGCATGCCCCCGGCGACGCTGGAGATTCCCAGGAAAAACCATTTGGCAGGATTCCCGCGTTTGAAGATCAGGAGATAGCTCGCCGAAAGAATCCCGAGACCGGAAAATGCGAGGAGCGTCACCAGCAAAACCGTGAAAACGGAGAGCCAATTCGCGTTGCTCAGCGGGAAGTGGAATAAGACGGCAGCCCAGGTCACATAAACGACGATGCGCAGCGTGGTGGCGACAAAAGGATAAATGGCCGAGCCGGCGACGAACACGGGAAGAGAAGTCTGCGTGACCAGAAGATGCTCGAGCGTTCCGCTGTCGCGCGCTTCTTCCAGACTGCGATCAAAGGTGTCCAGAGCGGCGTTGAGATAATCCAGAAACACAAATCCCACCAGAGAAAACGCGAAGTAACTGCCACCTTGCGGCAATGCGCTTTGCAGCCCGGGCGTGTCCACGAAGCGCGCCACGTAGTAAAACATCGCGGCGCCGAAGAGCGCTTCGATGGCCTCCAAAACAAAGACCGTGCGATAGGTGCGCGCAATGCTCAAGTCGCGCCAGAAGAAAAGCCAGATATCGCGCAGGATGCGGGTCATGGGGCGGAGTCTCCGGGAGAGATTGCCGCTCCGTGGCCGGTGAGGCGGAGAAAAACTTCCTCCAGGGAGGAAACGCCGGTGCTGCGCTTCAAATTGGAAGGCGAATCGCAAGCCAGAAGGCGGCCCGCGTCAATCACGGCCACGCGGTCGGCGAGAAGCTCGACCTCCGGGAGAGTGTGGGAAGCAAAAAGCAGGGAAGTCTGGCCTTTGCGCAAAATTTCCGATTTCAAGAAGCGCCGGAATTCCGCGGCGGCGATGGCGTCCAGACTGCGCGTAGGCTCGTCGAGGAGCAGGACGCTAGGCTGATGAAGCAGCGCGCGCGCGAGGCTGAGGCGCTGCACGGTGCCGGATGAGAGGGTGCGAACCTGGCGATCGAGCGCTTCGCCCAGATGAAATTGTTCGGCGAGTTGCGCGACGCGTTGCACTGCGGCGGAATGCGAAAGCTGATTGAGTTGGCCGAAAAAGAGGAGATTCTGACGCGCGGTCAGCCGCGCATAGAAGCCGTGGTCCGTGCCCGCATGGTAGCCGAGTCGGCGGCGGACGTCGCGTGACTCGTGGACAGTGTCGTGTCCGGCAACCCGCGCGAGGCCGCCAGTAGGGACGAGTAGCGTGGCGATGATGCGCAGAAGCGTGGACTTGCCCGCGCCATTTGCGCCAAGAACGGCCAGGGACTCGCCTTCGCGAACTTCAAAAGACAGACCCGCAAGCGCTACAGCCGTCGGCTTTTCGAAAGGTTGGAAAAAGGTGCGCCACCCGCTGCGCGCGGGCGGAAAAGACTTGGCCAGCGATTCGACTTGGATGGCGGCTTCAGGCACCAGAAACCTTATAGCGTGTCTGCTGCTTGAAGACAATCAGCGCAAGCGCTTAGGGTTCGCGGCTAAGAGGCAGTTCTTTCGGCGCGCTGGATTCATCCCTCGAGTGCATGGCGAAGCCGGGCAATCCCCGGTAGAATGCTGAAGGGGATTCTTGTCCAGCACTCCACAATAATCTGGGCCAGAGATTTGTCCTGAGGAGCCGTGCCGATGGTGACATTTACGGACCGAGCCGCTACACCGCCACACGTGCTGGTACGGCTTGTGGAGCGAGAGTCGGTATTATTGAATTTGGAGACTGAGAAATATTTCGGATTGGACGAGACCGGCACGCGGATGTGGCAGCTGATTACGGCTTCGCCGAGCATTGACGCCGCTTACCGCGAATTACTCGCGGAATTCGACGTCGAACCGGAAACATTGAAAACCAACCTGACGGAACTTCTGGGCCGCCTCGTGGAAAACGGGCTGATTCAAGTTCTCCCCGCCGATGTGGGAAAAGCTGCGGCAGTTTAGCTCCTTGGAGCGAGATGCGCAGAAACTCTTTCTGCGTGCAATGGTGACCCTGCCGGTGGTCGCCTTGAGTTTGCGCTGGCGGGGATTCCGGGCCACGCAAGCCACTCTGCAGAAATCTATTTCGAGCGGGATTCCAGAGCTTGATCCGGAACTAGCGACCAAACATCTGACTTTGACGGCCCACATGGTCAATGCCGCGGACCGCCACGGCCTGGTTCATCCTTCGTGTCTGGCAAAATCCATGGCGCTCTGGTGGCTGCTGGGGCGTCAGGGAATCTCGTCGGAGTTGCGCGTCGGAATTCAGAAGGAAAACGAGAAGTTTCAGGCCCACGCGTGGGTCGAGCGAGACGGAACGGCGTTGAATGAGCCGGAAGAACACCATCATCATTATGCTGCGTTTGACGCCGCATTTTCCTCCCTGCCGGAGAACGAACAGTAAGCGATTCTCCGGCTGAGTTGGCTCCGCCGGCCACGGCCAGAAGAGAGGTTGCTCTCCACGCTGGCTATTTACCCCGCTCCGTATTTGCGTGCTTGCGGAATCCGCAAATAAAAAAGGCCCCCAGCTACGCCAGGGGCCTCAATTGATGTTCTTTGTCAGATGTTGGTGCGGCGCGAAATGAGGCGCTTCGTTCGCGCGGCCGGTGCAGGCAGTTCGACAGTCAACGAAACCTCGCTCTTGTTGCGCAGCACACCGAGTTTGACGGTCTTGTCCTTATCTTCACGCTTCGCGGAAAGTTTCTCGCGGAGATCGCCAAGCGTGCGGATGCGCTCGCCGTTGAACGAAGTGATCACGTCGCCCGCTTTCACCCCGGCCTTTTCCGCCGGAGAACCCGAATTTACTTCGCGGACCAGGATACCCTCGCCGTCGGGCGCGCCAAAGAATGTTCCAAGCTGGCCGTTGAGATCCTCAGCGTCAATGCCGAGCCGCGGCTGCCCGCCGAATAGCATTTCACCGTTCCATTCCATCGGGGGGATGGCGGGAATTTCCGGCATCCGGAACATGAAATTGCCCTGTTCCGGAGCCACCATCTTGAAACCGTGGCGGCCCTCCTCGGATTTACCAAGAGTAACGCTCAAGTTCTGTGAACGCCCGTCACGCCAGATCGTAAGTTGCACGGAACGTCCTGCAGGAATTTCATGGATCATGCGGCGAAATTGCGCTGCGCCTTCGACGCGCTGCCCATTGAGTTCAGTGACAACGTCTTTTTCTTTCAGGCCGGCTTTTGCAGCGGGACTGTCGGGAACGATTCGGCCCACGACCACGCCGCGCTCAGCCGAAAGTTTTAGCTCCTTCGCCCTTTCGCCGGTCACTTCGTGCAGTTCGACTCCCAGCCAGCTCGAGCCTTCGTCGTCCATCACCAAGGTCATTGCATCCTGAGCGATCTCCGGCAAGGCATCAAGTTCCCGAACTGCCTGATTTTCTTGCTCGAGAGCCATGTCGGTGGCGAGCACCGCACGCGTCTCATCGGCATCGGCAAGCGCGGCCTTGCGGCCATCCAGCTCGGCCTGCAGTTCGGCGATCTTCTGCCGCAAACGCGCGACAGTAGAGTCATTCGGGGTTTGCGATTTCGCGGGAGCCGCGGGCAATGCGATCAGCGCAAGGCTGAATGCCGCCACTCCTCCAACGGTAAGCAAATTTCTTATGTTCATTGTCGTCCCAACCTCCTCAGCGGTTAGACGCAGCGCGCGAAGAATTGTCAGACCGTGGAGCGCAGAATCACCACCCGGATGCCTCCGTTCACCGTTCGCAAGTGAATCGGGGCCCCGCCGTGGCCCAGCTTCCCGTGCACTTCGCGGGGGCGCTGCGTGCTCTCCATGGTGATGGGGATTTCCGAAGAAAAGTTCCCGTTCAGGCAACGTGCTTCGACCTCAGCTTGCAGGTCGGAAGGCACGGCGAGGACGAGGGAGCCATTGGTGGTCTCCGCGGTCGCGCCGTTCTTCTCCTGAAGGTGTGCCAGCTCGAGGTGCACGTTACCGTTCGTGGTATGCGCATGAACGCTGCCGCCTGCTTCAAACATTTCGATATTGCCGTTCACCGTGTGGACGTCCTCCACATTTTCGATGCCGGAGATGCGCAACGTGCCGTTGACCGTACCGATGTGTTCGACGCGCGCGCCGTGCGGCACGTGCACGGTGTATTCCACGGCCACCTCGACGCCTTCGTTTTGCGGATAGCGCGTGGCGATGGAGACGGCATCCGGCCGAGCGTCCACTTCAATGGAGACACGCTCGAGATCCGACTCCTTCTCTTTCGCCGTTTTAACGGCATGCACCTCGACTACGTTGCGGTCCCAGCCCTGCACGTCCACGGTCCCGTTGACGTTTTGCAGCTCAAAGGAACCGCCGGGCTGCAACGGGTAGGATTGGTTAAATTCCTTGCTGATGGCGTAACTAGGTACGGCCCACACAGCGGCCAGGAACAACAAACACAGAGGAATGGCGCGGAGAGCATGACGACGCATAACGTTCTACCCCCTTCGATTACCTGCGACTTACAAGAACCGAGGACCCGAACGAAATTCGTGCGCGCTGGGTTTACCGCTGCCCAGGCAACTGAAAATCAAACGTCACGGTCGAGATGACCTCGACCTTTTTCCCATTAAGCCAGCCCGGTTTGGCGCGCCAGCGTTTCACGGCGTCAATGGCGGCATCGGCAAGCACGGGCTCGCCTTCGAGAACTTTCTGTACTTCCACGCGGCCATCTTTGGTCACGCGCACCTGAAGTACGACCCTGCCGTGAATGCCGGCGCGCAACGCGAGGTCCGGAAACTTAGGGTACGGAGGGGAAGCGAACCGCTTCAAGAACTCATCCGGGTTTTCGCGCATCCCGCCGTTCCACGCGAGTTCCAAGCTGTTCAGCCAACTGTCGAGCCAGTCCGTCTTGACAGTTTCGCGTTCTGTCGGCGGAGGCGTCGGGTTCAGTGTCGTAGGTCCCGGTTGCGGGAGCGCTTCTACTTGGTCCGGGCCTGTCGGCGCTACTCCAGTAGAAAAAGAGATCCCGCGGATCAGCGATTCACGCAGAGCAATTTGCGAATCCAGATATTGGAGTCGGATTTTCCCACCGGTGGTGCGCAGCTTCAGTGGAGCCCCGCCGCCGTTCAATACAGCCATGGCGTGAAATGGACCGGAACCATTGCCAGACGGCTGAACGTTTAAATGCAAAGCAGGATCGGCTTCAATCTGATGCTCGCTACCGCCCACCACTGTGGCTTCGATCGTGGCTGCAAGGTTGCGAGGCAGGAACACAATAATGTCCCCGTTTCCGGAGGCCAATTGCGACGCCCCTCCGAGGTGCACCGCCCCGCCACCCGGTGGCGGATCGGGATTAATCCAGGCCGTTATCGTGCCGCCGGAGGTGGAAGCTTGCAGCGCGCCAGCAACGCGCGTGAGGCAGATGCTGCCGCTGCTGGATTCCACTTCCATGGGGCCGGAGACGTACATGACTCGAATGCCGCCGCCGCCCGTCTGGGCATGTACGGAGCCACGAACTTCGCCGAAATCAATCTGTCCGCCGCCGGTGTGGACATTCACAAATTTTTCTGCGTGGGCCACGGTGATGTTGCCGCCCGCGGTCTCAAATTCAGCGCGCCCGCCGATCTGCCCGGCACGGATATGGCCGCCTCCGCTGCGCAACGAAGCATCTCCAGCGATGTTGCCGACGTTGATATGCCCGCCGGCGGTAAACGCACTAAGGTCTCCCACGACTTCTTGAACCTGAATATGTCCGCCTTGTGTTTCCAGTTTGGCGATCAAGCGGCCCCAGGAAGCTTCGCGGAGCCCCGAAGCACCGATTCCTATTCGTCCGGTGGTGACGTTTCCGCCTTGCGTGTGAAGGCTGGCGGTCCCCCCAATATCTCCCGTAACGATGTCTCCCGCTTCGGTGTTCACTTCGACGCTATAGCCGCGCGGAACCGCGATCTCAAATTGCACCCAGAACTGGGCATCTCCGGACCGCGCCGCCTGAGACGGAAGAGCGCCGGTAATCTCCACACCGGAAGAAATGGCTCGTGCTTTTGAGGAGTAGTTCGCGAGCAACTGTTGTGCGACCGATCCGCGGGCGTCGGTTTCGATATGCACGTTGTACCGCACGACAGGCGGAGCGCCGGGTTCGAGCTGCGTGATCTTTACGGAGCCGAGATCGGTCGTCAGCCGAAGAGTCAGACCGTCTCGGGTTTCCAACATCCCCGATCGAACAGCAGAAACATGCGGTGAACCAGGGTCAGCAGGTTGCGAGGGCTCAATTGTGGCTAGTCCTTCTGGCCCGGTGGCGAAGGACAGCGGTACGAGAGCAGCAGCGAAAAAAACAATGGCCATCACCTGAATCGGCACGGCTAGGCGTGCAACAGAATCGCAACTTGGATGGAACCATTTGCTCATCGTCAAATGAAGCTTCTTTCCGCTTGAGAGGTTACTGCTCCTCGCGCGGGCCAATCTGCCGCAGAGCGGCGGCGCTGCGCAGCCGCACGTAGCGGCTGGGATCCTGGCGCTGCAAGCGCTGCAGTACGCGAACCACGGGCTCCAAATCATCAGCGGGCGGCAAGCCGCGTTCTGTCGGTCCCGCAACCACAGGCGCAACGGGATCCGTCTCCGGCGAATCCGATTGATCACCCTGCAATGAAGCGACAAGCATATTCACAGCCTCGACGCGTACACCAGGGTTGGAGTCATGTTGCAGCGCTTCAAGCAGCGCCTGCCTCACGGCGTCATCCGAGGCCGCGCCGCGCAGAGCTTCCAGCGCCTTCATGCGCACCGCGGGGTTCTGATCCTTCAGCGCCGCATTGATCAGCGCGCTGCGCACTTGGTGATCCCGCGCGACGGCCTTCAACGCTTCCAGGCAATCGAGCCGCGCCCCGGCATCGAAGCGCTCCCCGTTTTCCACGACGTAAGTAAGCACGCGGCGCACGTCACCGTCTTCCACATTGCCGTCAAGAACGATCGGCTGCTCCGCATTGAGTTGCAGCTGCAAGTTCGGAGAGCCAGAGCCCGAAGCGGGCGAAAAATTGATGCCTGAAAAAGTCATCTTCGCAAGCTGCTCATCCGTAATCGGCGATCTGGCCATGACGTTCATGGCCTGACTGTTCGTGTTGTTGTTGCCGTTCTGTAGCCAGGGAAGGACTTGCGTTCCAGCGAGGGCTCCGAAGAGGATGAGCAGCGCGCCGCTCCACACCGGACGCAACGCCATCCAGCCGCGCAGCCAGCCGAACGGGCGCCAGTGTTCCTGCAGCGGAGGCGCGGAAAGATCGTCGAGGGATTCCGCCAATTCGCTGCGGCACTGCGCCAGGAGGATGCCGGAAGCATCCAGTTCATCGGCGGATTGCGGACCGGCGAGCATCGTTGAATGAAGTTGATGCTCTTCCGCAAGCAGTGCAGAACACGCGGAGCAATTTGCCAGATGCGCTTCAACCTGCCCGCGTTCCTCTTCGCTAACTTCATCGCAGAGGTAGAAAACCAGGAGCGGTGCGATGTCTTTGCAGTCCACGTTCTTTTCAAAGGGGCTCATCGCAAGCCTCCCAATTCAATGCGCAGTTTGCGCGTAGCGCGGAAAAGCGAATTCTTCACGGTTTCCTCGGTTGTGCCGAGCACGTCGCCAATGGCGCGGAGCTTCAGCCCTTGATAGTGCTTCATTTCAAAAACGATACGCTCGCGCGGCGAGAGGCGCTCCATGGCGCGCGCAATGCGAACCTTTATCTCTTTTCCCATCATGGTGCGCTCGGGGTCAAGTGTGGGGCGGTGCTCGCGCTGACGTTCGAAAAAGTCGGTGATGCCTTCGTCGTGGTGGCCGGTGCTGACCTCGGGAGCCTGGTCCTCGGGGCGCGCCTGCCGACGGCGAAGATGATCGAGGCAGACGTTGGTGACGATACGGTAAAGCCAGGTGTAAAAGCTGCATTCAAAGCGGAAACGGTGAAGATTGCGGTAGACCTTGAGGAAGGCTTCCTGGTAGACGTCGCGCGCGTCTTCCGGCCGTTTCATGAGGTTCAAGGCCAGGCGCAGCACGTCGCGGTCGTAGCGGCGAACCAATTCCTCGAAAGCAGCCCGGTTGCCCGTTTGCGCTTCCGCCACCAGTGCCCGCTCGTCGAGGTTCGGCAAAGACGTCCCCGAAGCCAGGGCGGCGTCCGTGCTGCCCGAGCGACCGTTATCATCGGCCAAAGCTAGAGCCCATCTGGCAAGCGGCATATTTCGTTTTTTCTTCGCGCGAGTTCAGCTTACCGCTTGCAGGACAATACGTTAGCGCAATTCTCTGCTTTTCGGTAAACACCCTACCACCGCGCGTCCTTCCAAATTGGACGGACGAATAGCGCACACGTAAGCGCCGCTTCCCATTATAACGACGCTAAATCTGAGGAAAATGTTTCCTCCAAGAACTGTCCGGAAGACACTTTTCTCACGCCGACCGCCCCGCTTCCCCGCGCCTTCGGGGTTCAGGCAGGCGAATTACCCGATTTCATGCGCCAAGCGGCCAGCGGCCAGGCAAACAGCAGCACTAGTCCAAACAAGACTACATACCCATTGGCACGGTAGAACGAATCCGGCTGCGCCAGCAGTTCGGCGGCTCCTCCCAAAAGGGAAGTACCGGCGACAATCAGGAAGCATCCGAGCAAGTTGAAACGGACCACATGGCGCACTCCAAAAACGAGAACGCCAAGGAGGAGAAGCCGGTCCAGGAACTGTTTCGTGAAATCAGCAGGGCCGCCCCAGCCTCCGCCGACAAGGGCCAGTGCTCCAAATAGTAGAAGCAGAATGCGCAGGCCGGGCTGGCGCACTTGCGCGGCGACAAAGGCTGCGGTGGCCAGCACCAGAGCGGTGAGCAGCAAGCCGTGTTGCAAAGTTCCACCGAGGATCGACGCGCCGGGTAGAAGTGCATCGAAATCCTGGCCAAAAACAGCTTCGAGCGACCGGTGCGTAGTTGGCCAACTGGTGGAAACAGAGGCGAGCAGGCGTTCGAATCCGAGCAGGCCAGCCGCGCCGCCCAACCCGATCCACAACGCGTCGCGATAGTAATCCGCGGACATGCCAAGCCACCCTGGCAGCCGATTCTCACCAAAAGCGCTGGAGGCATAATAGCAAGCCATACCAAACAGCATTGCGACGCCGCCGATGGAAAACACAGCCCCGAACAGCGCACTGATTACGATTCCCACCGTCGTAAACTTCAGCGGATCCGCAGTGTCATACCGGTTCAAAGCGGTCTGAATAATACCGCCCAACCCAAACATCATGGTGAAACCGAGGAGACTCCAGATAGACCAGGAAACAATCCGCCTCCAGGGAATCGAGCGCGCGGCATCTGATTTCAGGTTTTTCAACAAAAGGACCAGCGCCGTGACGCCGAGGCCCACGAAGAATAAAATCGGGAGTACGTAGGTGAGGAGGGTTCTGGGTAGTGAGAATCCCTCTTGTTTGCGGCGCCAGTCATCAGGAATCTTGATGTACGTGCGGTAGTTTGTGACTTCGTCGCCAAGCACTTGAACATCGATGCGCGCATGAGCGTGGTCTTTCGGGTTGGTGGAAGCGGCTTGGCCGGTTTCGAGCGGCTCATTTTGTTCCCAGGTGAGTGTGTAGTCGATACGATGCGGCCTTTTCTTCGAATCGGATTGGACGCGTGTCCACTCTTTCAGATCGAGCTTCTTTTCGTCGCGCAGGAATTTCTCTGCGCGCGCCACGGCTGCTTCTTCGGTCAGCGAAGCCCCGGCGGCTTCTTCGGCAAGCGTATGCCGGACCGAGTGCAGCGAACCGTCAGGCCGGAAGATCAGGGCGAATTCCTCCGCCTGGCTGTCGTGGAAGTAGCGCACGCGCCAGAGTGCGACGGGCAGGCGGTTGGAATAGATGCTGTTGATTCCCTCGATGCCCACACGTTCCCGAAGGTATTCGTTCACGACTGGATCGGCGATGTCTACGAAGATCGTGGAATGGTAATACGAATTGGGATCCTGACCGCGTTGGCGCATGACTTGGTCGGCGCTGGCGCGCACCGTGCGTGCGTTGACGGAGAGCTTGAGGTAATCACCGATGGCCTGCGGCTTTAACCGCCAGGCCAGCGCTCCGCCGGCAAGCAGACAAATGGCCAGAAAGCCCAGCATGCCCGGTGTAAGAGCGTCGTATCGCCTTGAAGAAGTTTCCGCAGGTGCTGAAACTTCTTCGCTGGTGAGATCGATTTCCGGCGCGGGCTCTGCGCGATTCAGAAGGTCCTCATCGCTTTCGAATCCGGCGCGCGTTAAGTAAGAGATACAAGCAAACAGGAAAGGCGCGAGGGCCGCCGCAGCAACGACCAGGCCAGAGATCTTGAAGTACAAGCTATTCGAACGAATGAGGAGCAAGCCGACCAGGGATGCATCCACAGTGTAGTGCCAGATGAGCGTCGCGATGATTCCCCAGCGCAGCATCACGATCCCCGCCACAATTCCGATGATTCCGATTTCGATGCCGCGCATATAGGCAGGTTCTTGGGGGTAATTGCTGTGCAGAAAGCCCCACAAAAAAGCCGGCACGATCACGGCTATCCAGCGAGAACGCGTGACGCGCATGAAAAATGGAATGGCAAAGAGCCGGAAGGTAAACTCCTCATTCAGGGAAGCCAGCAGACCGATGGCGGCGCCGGAAATCCAGGGGAAGGTGGTATTCACGCTGTCCGAATAATTCAAGTCCTGGGGCGCCCACGCTCCCAGCCAAGTGGCGACCATGTAGAAGGCAACAACAAATCCAATGTGCGCCGCCGCAAGGGATAATCCCACGACGGAGGCGGAGAAAAACTCCTTGGAACGCAAGCCGCGGCGCGTCAAGACCTGGCTTAAACGGAGCTGACCGGGCTGGGAACTGCGGTAGAGCGGCTCCGCCGCCGGCAGAACCAGCGTAATGGTAGCCGCGGTTAGAGCGGCAAGCGCCAAGGCGCGGGCGATTTGTATGAGGATAAAGCTAGCGTAGGAATGATTCGTATCGTATTCAGCTCCCCACAGCGGCCAGTCGTTCAGGGACTGGAGGAACAACAAAATTGTTGCCAGCAATCCCAGCTTGATCGCGGGGCCCCATGTTGTTTTTCCGCTCTTCGTTAGTTGAATCCCCAGCCAAACAGCGATTCCCAGAATCACGAGGTAAAAAACAACGAAAACTATCTCGAGCGTATCGTTGCCAGAGCGGAGCCTCCTGTAATTGCGTTCCCAAGCCTCGGGCACTTGTAAGAATTCTTTGCTTCCCCCGATGCGATCACCCTGAACTGCTACGTGCAAGCGGTACGGCGCATCTTTCGCTCGAAAACTGTGCTTTTCCCACGTGAATGACCAATCGAGCCGGGCAGTCATTTTTTCCGAATTTGCTTCTTCGGGCAAGAAATCCCAGCCGTTCATTCCCATTCCCAGCTTGTTGGCCAGGAAGCTTTGCGCAGCAAGCTGCGCGGCAGTTCGATCGAGCGACGCTCCCGCCTGCGATTTGGGCACGACGTGTGTGTAACCGACGATTTGCCCAGCTGGGCTCACTCGAACGCCGAACTCTTCTTCCTGTTGCGGCTTGAAGAAGCGCACTTCCCAGAACCAAATATTCAGTTCGGAGGACATCAGTTGGTTCGCTTGCTGCAAACCGAGCTGGCGTTCCAGATAGACTTTCGCGTTTTCATCCACATCGAAAACGATTGTGGATTGATAGCCACTGATGGTTTCGCTGAGGGTT
>Ga0307479_10002121_pt1 | contig 18047 bp, 14 predicted proteins | sample atmos_gasesECM4C_FD_203743 | JGI IMG/M metagenome (GOLD analysis project Ga0307479, IMG submission 203743) | Hardwood forest soil microbial communities from Morgan-Monroe State Forest, Indiana, United States - atmos_gasesECM4C_515 | ecosystem: Environmental > Terrestrial > Soil > Temperate... | reverse complement strand
TCAGGACTTATGTGGATATCGGACGCGGGGATCGCGATGTTGCTGCCGGCAAGCTCGTTTTGAACGTGGGTTGCGATGGCGTCGTCGCCCGGGCTGACGCAGTTGCTGCCCGGGTTTGGCGCCGGCGGGATGGTGGCGCAACTCGGGTTCAGCCCGAGGTAATACGGCTGGACCGCATAGCGGGCGCCTTCCCGAACCGCATTGGTGATCGAGATCTGGTAGTAGAAGGCCCGCCCGAGGTCGAGCATCCCCATCATGCCGATCACGAGGAAGGGCACCATGACGGCCATCTCGGCCAGCGCCTGGGCCCGCTTCCGGCGTAAAGGTGAGTGAGTTTTGATCATTCCCTGGTCCCCTGGGCGTTTACAATCGCGGCTGCCGGGCAGCCACACACACGGCAAAGCAAAGTAGGATCGAATGCTCCTTCGCACTTCAACGCCACACTATGCGAAAGCCTGTTGAGACCCAAGAGAAGACTCGCATCGTGACGGCCCCGTCGCGGTGCTGTTGCGGCTTTCTTTCAGAACCTGTTACGGGCCTGTTGTAATGCGGTTCTTAATGGTCTACAGAACGGTGGCTGTAAGCCTGGGCTTATCGGTGATGTCGGTCACTACGATGCAACCCGTCCTCGCGGATGGGAACCTCACGCTCCCCTTCGCCAACCCGAATCCGCGGATCACCTCGTGGACCGACCACCACTACCCGACGCGACAGGAAGACGGCATCATGGTTCGCTTCGATGGCGCCACCGGCTATGCCTACGATGGCCATCGCGGTACGGATTTTGCTGTACCGTCGAACACGCCGGTGGTGGCCGCTGACGACGGCACGGTCATCTACAGCGAGTGGAGCGACAGCGGCGGTTGGGGCGTGGTCATCGACCATGCCTTCGACCGCACCGCCTATTTCCACAACAACCAGCTGTTCGTCTACCCCGGCCAGCACGTCTCCCGTGGCCAGCTGATCGCCCTCAGCGGGAGCACCGGAAACTCAACCGGCCCGCACGTGCACTTCGAGGTCCGTGACCTCCTCGTCCCCTGGCATTCGGTCGACCCCTATGGTTGGACCGGACCGGGCCAGGACCCGTGGCGCTGGGATATGGGCTACCTGTGGACGAGCAACCCGCCGGTGCCCTTCCTGCTCCCGCTGGCCTTCCCGGGTGGGGCACGCTGGAACTACTGGTACGGCGCCGATGGGCCGCCGCCCCCGGTCCGCTGGCAGCTGCGCGATGGGGGCCGCGGCCTGGCCGGCTATGCGGCTCAGTGGGACGCCGATCCTGGCGCTACCGCTCACCGGACAACGTCGGCGACCGGCACGGCCGCGGTGCCCGGCCCCGGATCCCACACCTTGCATCTGCGGGTGTTCGATCGGGCCGGCACCAGCGCCGACGTCACCTACCTATATCTATATGATGTCGAACCGCCGAGCTCAGTCCTTCACGTCGATCGAGCCACGTCGAGCGCGTTGAACCTCCACTGGTCGGCCAGCGACAGCCTCTCGGGCATCAAGGATGTCGCGGTCGAGGTCGCGGCGGGATCATCGCCGTACCGACCGTGGTTCTCTCAGTCGGCCGATCAGCCGTCGGCCGGCACGAGCCTGGGCGCGCTGCGGTTCTTCGGCGACGCCGGCGGCGACTACCAGTTCCGGCTGACGGTGCGAGACGCCGCCCGCAATGCGGGCACGCCGGTCGTGGTCAGCGGGTCGGTGCCGGCCGCATCCGGGATCCCCCCGACCGCGGCGGACCGCAGCATCCTTGGGCCGCTACCGGATCAGCCCGACGGCGCACCGCCGGTGATGGGCGTCCGGCAGGAACATCCGTCGGCCGCCGGCGCGTGGCTGCTCGGTACCGACGCTTCGATTCACGCTCTCGCCGGCGAGCGCCCCGTCGTCTCTGCCGCGCCGGCCTCGGCCGCCGCTGCCGTGGACGTCGCCACGCTACCTTCGGGGCCTCTCCGCCTGCTGGCCGATGGAACCACCTGGACCAGCACGGGCACAGCCGGTCCGCGTTTCGCGGTCAGCAACCCGGTGCGCCTGCTGGCCGCATCGGACGGTGCGGTGATGGCGGTCGCTGCGGACGGAACGATCGCTGGAGCACCCAGCAACGCGGCGCTGCCCGCCGGCGCGACTGTCGTCGATGCCGCGCTGTTCCCGGGAACCCATTCCGGTCTTGCTCTTGACTCCGGCGGTGCAGTCCACGCGTTCGGCGGCGTCGATGCCGCCGTCGCTGTTACGCCGTCGAGCTGGACCCTTCCGGCTCAGCCGGCGGCCATCACCCTCGCGGGCACTGCCCAGTCGCCCGCCGGGGTCCTCACCGACGCGAGCGGCGACTGGCAGATCTTCGGCAGCTTGCTCGTGCTCCCTGATGCCACTTTCGGCGGTCCGGCCTTCGACCCGGTAACCGGGCTCCCCGTCCGATGATCTAGCCGGTCGCGCGAAGCGGCGCGACGTACAGGCGGCGGACTGCCTCGATCGCATAGTCGACGTCGTCCGCGGTCACACCCCGATGGGTCACCATTCTCCAGCGATACAGCGAGGCCTGGTCGAGGAGGACACCGGCCTCGCGGCAGCGCTCGATGAACGCCGCCGCCGTGAGTGGGGGTTGGCAATCGCCGAACACCATGTTGGTCTCGACCCGGGCGAGATCGATCGCGATCCCTGGCAACCCCTGCAGACCTTCGGCAAGGCGGCGCGCGTTGCGGTGGTCCTCGGCGAGCCGGTCGACCATCTCTTCCAGGGCGCACAGACCGGCTGCCGCCAGCACTCCGGCCTGGCGCATCCCTCCGCCGAGCATCTTGCGCATGCGGCGCGACCGCTCGATGAAATCCCGCGATCCCGCGAGCATGGAACCGACCGGCGCGCTGAGGCCTTTCGAGAGGCAGAACATGACCGAGTCCACCGGCCCTGTGAGATGGCGGACGTCGACGCCCAGCGCAACGGCGGCATTGAAGACCCGCGCGCCATCGAGGTGCACCGGAAAACCGCGGTCGTGCGCCACGTCACTGAGCGCTTGCGTCTGCTCGGCACTGAGGCAGGTCCCGCCGCGGCGGTTGTGCGTGTTCTCCAGGCACAAGAGGCCGGTGGGCGGCTGATGGATGTCCGGTTCGCGGATCGCCGCCCGGACCTGTTCCGGCTGGAGCCGCCCGTCCGATGTCTCGAGCGGCCGAAGTTGCAGCCCGCCCACGACCGAGGCGCCCGCGACTTCCGAATGGAAGATATGACTCTCGCCTTCGACGATGACCTCGTCGCCTGGGTCGGTATGGCTGAGCAGGGCGCACAGGTTGCCCATCGTTCCACTCGGAACGAAGAGCGAGGCTTCCTTGCCGACCATCTCGGCGGCACGTTCCTGCAGCCGGTGGATGGTGGGGTCTTCGTCCCAGACATCGTCGCCGACTTCGGCGGCGGCCATCGCCCGACGCATCGACTCGGTCGGAAGCGTAAAGGTATCACTGCGCAACTCGACGATCCGCTGCATCACCAAAGTCTAAGCAACGTCAATCGCCCTCGCCCCGCTCGCAAGTTGGGGCAGGCGCCTATTTGCCGAGCTGGGCATAAATCAGCGGTCTCGGGGTGACGACGGCGGTGATCGCCAGGTCGCTCTTGCGCTGGATCGAGACCTGAACGCGGGTCTGCAGACTGCTGGCGGAGAGATCGGCCGCCGGGCCAAGCTGCTCCGCGTCACCAATCACCAGCAGGACCAGCGACGTGCCGACCGTGTGGCCGGCAACCATCAGGACATCGCCGCGACTCACGACCGGCGTGCTGCCAACGATGCGGTAGCCGTTGAGCGAAATCGCTTCCGCGCCGGCGTTGCGAAGATTGTTGAGCGCGTCCTGCAGCTCGAAGTCCATCACCGCTCCCTCGATCTGGATCTCGAGCCCCGGTCCATGCACCGCAACCGCGCCGTTGACCTCGCGCAGGGTGGTCAGTTCCTTCGACAGCGCCTGGGAATCGGTGCCGCCCGAGGTCAGCGTCTGATGAAGCTGCGCTTGTTGCTCGGCGAGCGCCGTGCTCTGCTGCAGCAGCAGGTTGTTGGCTCGGTTGAGGTCGTTGATGAGCAGCGCTACGCTGGTGTCGTCCTGGGTTGCCAGGGTTCGGGCGACGGCCGCCTGCGACCGAAGCTGCACCATGATCAGGAACCCGAGCCCGAGCGCGATCAGGCTGATCACGATCAGCCGCTGGCTCCGGGCCGTCACCTCACCCGACCGGTTGCGCATACTTCAGCAGGAACGTGGCGTCGTAGACCGGGACACTGAGGCGCGTGCTGCGCAGCCAGGAAAAGCCCAGCCCGTAGATCCGGTTGCGGCTCTTCAGCTCGGCCATCTGATCTGGGTTGCCGACCCCGTTCGCGAGCGCCGACGGGTCGCCGAGCGCGATCACGGTGTACGGAGGGCTCAGGCGGCTGGCATTGTTGACGAGGATATTGACGCCGGCATAGTGGAAGGCCGTGGTGGGCACGATCCGCTGCCCATTGACGGCGATCGCCTCCGCCCCGCTCGCCCACAGGACATTGACGATGTCCTGCAGATCCTGGTAATGGATGGTCCAGCCGAGCGATTGATCCGACGGACTGTTCGGATCCGTCCCGTCATGCAGCAGGACGGTCAGCCCTGGTCCGTGCAGCGCGGTAAGTCCTGCGAATGCCTTCTGCTCGTCGAGCTGGGCTTTGACTTCCTGGGCGGCGCTCGACCGCCGCGCGGTCTCGTCCTCGCCAGCCTTGACATCGGCCTGCAGCGCCTGGACGCGCGCCTTGAGCGCGTGGTTCTGGTCCTCGAGTTGGTTGACGCTTTGCCGCAGCGCCTGCTCGCGGGCCACGCGGTTAGAGGGTGGCAGCGGTTGGCTTCGGAACTGGGTGGCGGCAAGTCCCGCGACGAGGAAAGTCGCAAGCGAAACGCTTGCAAGGACAGTCATCCGCGGCGTCACGGTGCCGTGTAGTGTAATGGGTGCCGAGCGCCCAGTTAGGCCGATTGGCCAGCGTAAGACAGGCAGGAGGAATCATGGCCCAGAAGGTAGAGGCGGTGCCGAGCCGAGGCTTCGCCGAGGTATCACCGGAGCCCGCGAACCCGTGGACGATGGCCCAGCAGCAATTCGATATCGCGGCCGAGGTGCTCGGCCTGGACCCGAACATGGCGCGGGTGCTGCGCGAGTGTAAGCGCGAGCTGATCGTGACCTTTCCGGTGCTGATGGACGACCACACCATCCAGATGTTCACCGGCTACCGCATCCATCACAACATCGACCGTGGTCCGGCCAAAGGCGGCATCCGCTATCACCCCGGCGTCACCCGGGACGAAGTCAAAGCGCTGGCCATGTGGATGACGTGGAAGTGCGCGGTCGTGGGGATTCCCTACGGTGGAGCCAAAGGCGGCGTCATCGTCGACCCCAAGCTGCTCAGCCGCAACGAGCTCGAAAACCTGACGCGGCGCTTCACCAGCGAGATCAGCATCGTGATCGGTCCGGATCGAGATATCCCCGCTCCGGACGTCAACACCAACGCCCAGATCATGGCCTGGATGATGGACACCATCAGCATGCAGGCCGGCCATTCCGTGCCGGCAGTCGTCACCGGCAAGCCGCTGGGCATCGGCGGATCCGAGGGTCGGCCGGAAGCGACGGGTCGCGGCTGCATGCTGACCACCCTGGCGGCGCTGAAGCACCTGGGGATCCGTCCACAGGACGCGACGGTCGCGGTCCAGGGTGTCGGCAATGTCGGGTACACCACCGCGAAACTGCTAGCCCAGGCCGGCTGCAAGGTGATCGCGGTCAGCGACTCGAATGGCGCGTGCTACAACGAGGACGGCATCGAACTCGACGAGGTCGTGCGCGAAAAAGAGCTCACGGGGCGGCTGCGGCAGAAGATCTGCAGCTTCATCAGCAACGAAGAACTGCTCGAGCTGCCGGTCACCGTGCTGGTCCCGGCGGCGCTCGAGAATCAAATCCACCGCGGCAACGCCAACCGGATCAAGGCCAAAGTCATTTGCGAAGGCGCCAACGGGCCGACGAGCCCGGAAGCGGACGAGATCCTCTACAAGAACGGCGTCTTCGTCATCCCCGACATCCTGGCCAACGCCGGCGGCGTGACCGTCTCTTACTTCGAGTGGGTCCAGGACCTGCAGGAGTTCTTCTGGGACGAGCACGACATCAATGAGCGCCTGGAGCGGATCATGCTGCGGGCCTTTGACAACGTGCTGCACGTGAGCCTGGAAAAGAAGGTCATGATGCGGACCGCGGCCTACGTGCTGGCGGTTGACAAAGTCGCGCAGGCGACCACGATCCGCGGCATCTACCCCTAACCACCCGCTCACCGTTCCGCATCGAGGCTCGCTGATTCGAGACTACGAGGCCTGGCACCGCCAGTACGACGACCCGACCAGCACGTTGGCGCAGCGGCTGGCCATCGTGCAGCGCCGCCTCGCCGAGCGTCTTTCGGCCGCGCCGTCGGGCGCCGTTCGCGTGATCAGCATGTGCGCGGGCCAGGGTCGCGACGTGTTTGGCGTCCTTCCCGAGCACCCGCGCCGCGGCGATGTCACGGCCGTCCTCGTGGAGCTCGATCACCGCAACGTTGAGGTGGCGCGGGCGAGCTCGGCGCGCAGCGGCCTGACACAGGTGAACGTGCTCGAAGGCGACGCGGCGTTCAGTGACATCTACGCGCCGTTTGTGCCGGCCGACATCGTGCTGGCCTGCGGGATCTTCGGCAATATCTCGGACCAGGACCTCGAGCGTACGGTGCGCAACCTCTCGATGCTCTGCCGGGCCGGTGCGGCGGTCATCTGGACGCGGCACCGCAACGAGCCGGACCTGACCCCCCGGATTCGGAGCTGGTTCGGCGAGAGTGGCTTCGAGGAATTGAACTTCGACGCGATCGACAACGAATCGAAATCCGGGATCGGCACCGTCCGCCTCATCGCCGCACCCCTGCCATTCCGACCCGGCTTCCGCTTCTTCACCTTTACCCGTTAGAACTTGTCCCTCCCCTCTGGGAGACGGGAATACCCCTCCCCCCTGGGGTAGGCGGGTCTAATCCCCTCCACCTCTGGGGGAGGGTAGGGTGGGGGCCTTCAGATCCGCCACTGTCCCGCCGGTGATGCGCACCAACTCCTGAGGTGCGATGGGGAAGACGTGACGGGGCGTCCCGGCCGCCGCCCACACGACGTCGTACTGGAGTAGATCGCGATCGATGAAGGTCGGGATCGGCCCCGGGAAGCCAATCGGCGGCACACCACCGATCGAGTAACCGGTCGCCTGGCGGACCGCGTCGGCATCGGCCTTGCCGATGGTTGCGCCGGCCAGCGCGCCGAGGCGCTGGGCATCGAGTCGGTTGATGCCGGACACGAGCGCGATCACCGGTGCGGCGCCGGCCAGGAAGACCAGCGACTTGACGATCTGTGCGACACTCGTGCCCACCGTGGCCGCCGCCTCCTGCGCGGTTCGCGTCGACGACGGGAATTCCTCGATCCGCGTGTCGACGCCGGCCGCGACGAGCGCGGCATGAACCCGCTGCGGGGCCGAGATTTGTTGTTCCATTTCGAAGGCCATCCGTTATAATCCCCGAAAACCAGCTCGTTCTGAGGTACACGCATACCCTTTGAGCTCGACACGGCTTCGGAGGCGACCTCGATGAGTGTGCGTGCGCCTCTGAAGCCCTCGCCGTTTGAGACGGCCGACACCTTCGAATTGGGGCGCTTCAAACGAGCCCGCCGGGCCTACGGCTTTGACGAGGTCGCGTTGGTGCCGGGCCGGGTGACGATCAACCCGGAAGAGGTCGACAGCTCGTTCGAGCTGGGCTCTCTGCGCCTGGACGTGCCGATTCTGGCGGCGGCGATGGACGGTGTGGTGGATGTGCGTTTCGCCATCGAGATGGGGCGGCTTGGGGGCATGGCCGTCCTCAACCTGGACGGGCTCCAGACGCGATATGCCGACCCGACCAGCATCCTGAGCGAGATCGCCGAGGCCCCCCGCGAGCGCATCAATGCCCTGCTGCAGAAGGTCTACCAGGCGCCGGTCCGCGAACAGCTGATCGGCGAGCGCATTACCGCCGTCAAGCGTGCCCGGGTCCCGGTTGGCGTCTCGACCGTCCCCGCGCAGGCCCGGCGTCGAGCCGGGGTGGTACAGGAAGCGGGCGCGGACTGCTACGTGGTGCAAGGCACGGTGCTCACGGCGCGGCATATCTCGCGCTCCTACGAGCAACTCTCCTTCGAGAAGCTGTGCGCCGAGCTTTCGATCCCGGTGGTGGCCGGCAATTGTGTCGAGTACGAGACCGCGCTGGAGCTGATGCAAAGTGGGATCGCGGGCATCCTGGTCGGCGTCGGACCGGGTGCGGCCTGCACCACGCGGGGCGTGCTCGGCGTCGGCGTGCCCCAGGTCACCGCGACCAGCGACGTGGCTGCCGCGCGTGAGACCCACTTGAGCGAGACCGGCCGCCGTGTCCAGGTCATCACCGACGGCGGGATGCGGGTCGGCGGCGACATCGCCAAGGCCTTCGCCTCTGGGGCCGACGCCGTCATGGTCGGCTCGATCTTCGCCGGAACGATGGACGCTGCCGGCGGCGGGTACCACTGGGGAATGGCCACTCCCGACCCGAACCTGCCACGCGGAACGCGGATCAAAGTTGGCCAGCGTGGCACCCTGCGCGAAGTCCTGCTGGGACCGGCCCGCGTCGACGATGGCACCCAGAACCTGGTCGGCGCGTTGCGCTCCGCCATGGGGGTCTGCGGCGCCCGGACGCTGCGCGAGTTCCAGCTAACGGAGCTGGTGATCGCGCCGGCGATCCAGAGTGAGGGGAAGCTCTTCCAGCAAGCCCAGCAAGTGGGCATGGGAACCTAGCGGTCGCCCGAGCGTCGACCCTCCATCAGCACCCGGTCGCCGACAATTCCCACAATTCCCCTCCCCCGCTTGCCGGGGAGGGCAGGGTGGGGGTCGCTCGGGAACTGGTCCTCGTCCTAGATTTCGGTTCGCAATACAGCCAGCTGATCGCGCGGCGTGTCCGCGAGGCCGGCGTCTACTGCGAGCTGATTCCCGGGACCACCCCGTGGGCGGCGATCCGCGATCGTGCCCCCAGCGCTCTGATCCTCTCCGGCGGTCCGGCCAGCGTCTACGAAGAGGGCGCCCCACGCTGCGATCCGGCGGCGCTCGATGCCGGTGTGCCGGTGCTGGGCATCTGCTACGGCATGCAGTTGCTCGCCTATCAGCTAGGAGGCAAGGTCGCGCCCGCGGGCAAACGGGAATATGGACCGGCGAGCGTCCAGGTCGCGGAGCCGGCCGGCCTTTTCCTTGACCTCCCGTCGGAGCTGCCGGTATGGATGAGCCATGGCGACACCATCCTCGAGGCGCCGGCGGGTTTCCGCCGGCTGGCGGAGTCCGAGAACTCGACCATCGCTGCCATGGCCGACGACGCGGGTCGCTTTGGCATTGCCTTTCATCCCGAGGTGATCCACACCCCGCAGGGTCGCGAGATTCTGCGCAACTTTCTCTACCAGGTCGCGGGTTGCCGCGGCACCTGGAAGCCCGCTGCGTTCATCGAGCAGGCGACCGAAGCTATCCGGGCACAGGTGGGCGACGGCCGCGTCCTGTGCGCCCTCTCCGGCGGCGTCGATTCCGCCGTCTGCGCGACGCTGGTGCACCGGGCCATCCCCGGTCAGCTGACTTGCCTGATGGTGGACAACGGCCTGCTCCGTCGCGACGAACGGCGGCGCGTCGAGGAGGTGATGCAGCGTCACCTCGGCATCGAGCTCAAGACGGTCGACGCGAGCGGGGAATTCCTCGCTGCCTTAGAGGGCGTCATCGATCCGGAAGAAAAGCGTAAGCGGATCGGCGCCACGTTTATCAAGGTTTTCGAGGCGGAAGCCGCGTCGCTCACCGGCGTCGATTTCCTGGCGCAGGGGACGCTCTATCCGGATGTCATCGAGAGCACCAGTCACGACACCCACAACGCCCACCGCATCAAGACGCACCACAACGTTGGCGGCCTCCCAGCAGACCTGCGCTTCAAGCTGGTCGAGCCCCTTCGCTATCTCTTCAAGGACGAGGTTCGCGCCATCGGCACGGCGCTGGGCCTGCCCGAGGACATGGTGCACCGTCAGCCCTTCCCCGGCCCCGGATTGGCGGTTCGAATCATCGGCGAGGTCACGCGCGAGCGCCTGGAGACGCTGCGGGCCGCGGACTGGATCGTGGTCGATGAGATCAAATCTACCGGCCTTTATCGGTCGCTCTGGCAGTCCTTCGCGATCCTGACGCCACTGCAGAGCGTCGGCGTGATGGGCGACTATCGCACCTATGGGAACGTGGTCGCCGTGCGCGCCGTCCAGAGCGAGGACGGGATGACGGCCGACTGGGCACGCCTGCCGTACGAGGTGCTGGCGAAGATCTCCACGCGGATCGTCAACGAAGTCCCCGGCGTGAACCGCGTCGTCTACGACATCTCGTCGAAGCCCCCCTCGACCATCGAGTGGGAATGAAGGTCCTCGTCGTCGGCGCCGGTGCGCGAGAGCACGCCCTGACCTGGAAGGCGCTGCAGAGTCCGCTGACGGATACGGTCTACTGCGCGCCGGGCAACGCCGCCACGGCGGCGATCGCCGTCAACACCGGGCTGCAGGCAACCGACGTCGATGGGATCGCCCGGTTTGTCGCCGAGCGCGACATCGGGCTGACAGTGATCGGGCCGGAAGCCGCGGTTGACGCGGGTTTAGCCGACCGCCTGGCCTCGTCCGGGCGATTGGTCTTCGGACCGACAAAGGCCGCGGGCCGGGTCGAGAGCAGCAAAGCCTTTGCGAAGTCGTTGATGGAAAGAGCCGGGGTTCCGACACCGGCCTACCGGATCTTCGATGACCCGGCCGCGGCCACAGATTTCGTCCGGGGCGAGCGCCGGGCCTTCGTCGTCAAAGCGGACGGGCTTGCCAAAGGAAAGGGCACGCTGGTGCCGCGTGATGCCGATGAGACGCTCGAATGCATCGACACCTTGATGCTGCGCAAGGTCGTGGGCGCCGCTGCCGATCGGATCGTGCTCGAAGAGAAGATCGACGGTCGTGAGGTTTCCCTGATGGCGCTCGTCGACGGCGAGCACGTGGTGCCCCTCCCGCCGGCGTGCGACTACAAGCGTGCGCTCGACGACGACAAAGGCCCCAACACCGGAGGCATGGGTGGGTACTCACCGGTCTCGTTCTTCGATGGCGACGACGTCGCTCATGCCGTCGACAGCGTGCTGCGGCCGGTCGCGCGAGTGCTGCGCGAGGACGGCACACCGTATCGCGGCTGTCTCTACGCGGGGCTGATGGTCACGCCGTCGGGTGTGCAGGCTCTCGAGTTCAATGCCCGTTTCGGTGACCCGGAGGCGCAGGTAGTCCTGCCGCGGCTGCTCGGCGACCTCGTCCCTCTCCTCGAGGCGACCGCCCGCGGCGAGCTGGGCGGTGTGACGCCGTCATGGTCGCCATCGGCGAGCGTCGGTGTCGTCCTCGCCTCGCGCGGCTATCCGGGCACCTATCAGACCGGCTATCCGATCGATGGGTTGGGCACGCTCGAACCTGGGGTCCTGGCTTTCCACGCCGGGACGATCGCCGGTGATGCTGGCTACGAGACCGCCGGTGGGCGGGTGCTGACGCTGGTGGCGCTCGGGGAATCGATGGCGCTGGCGCGTGAGCGCGCCTATCGCAACGTCGATCGGGTCAGCTTCCAGGGGATGACCTTCCGCCGTGACCTCGCCTTGCGCGAGCTGGGAGCACCGGCCCTACCATGAGCGACGCACCACTGGTTGGCATCGTCATGGGCAGCGAGTCCGATCGTCCGACGATGCAGCGCTGCTGCGAGGTCCTCGACGCCTACGGCGTTTCCTACGAGGTCGTCATCCGCTCGGCCCATCGTGACCCCGAGGGATGCCGGACATGGGCGACCGAGGCGGAAGGACGCGGTATGAAGGTGCTGATCGCGGCCGCCGGCGGCGCGGCCCACCTTCCCGGTGTGGTCGCAGCCTGGAGCGTGTTGCCCGTGATCGGCGTGCCCATGTCGGCCGGTGCGCTTGGTGGGCTGGACGCGCTGCTCTCCATGGCCCAGATGCCGGCCGGCATCCCGGTAGCGACGGTCGCCATCGGCGACGCCGGTGCGAGGAACGCGGCGCACCTGGCCATGGCAATCCTGGCGCTCAACGATCCGACCGCCAGAGACAAGCTGGTCAAGCGTCGGGAGGCGAACCGGGCTCCGAAGGCTTCCTAAAACCCCGGCATACAATAGCGCCGTGTCCAAGGTCTTGATCACTGAGACCGTGCTGCGCGACGGTCAGCAGAGCCTCATCCAGGGCCGTCTCAAGCTGCAGCACGTACTGCCGATCGCTACGACCCTGGACGACATCGGGTACCACGCCCTCGATGCCTGGGGTGGCTGGACCTTCGCCGCCTCCGTGCGCGCCCTCAAGGAAGATCCTTGGCAGCGGCTCCGCGCCCTGCGCGCCGCCATCACCAAAACGCCGCTGCAGATGTTGATCCGCGGCCAGACCTTGATCGGACAAACGCAGCAACCCGACGACGTCGTGCGCGCCTTCATCGAGCAGGCCGTCGAAGACGGCATCCGCGTCATCAAAATGTTTGACCCGCTCAACGACCTCCGAAACCTCGAGGTGCCGATCGAAGCAGCACGTAAAGCGGGGGCGCGCGTCATCGGGGCATTGGTGCATAGCCCGAGCCCGGTGGTCGACGAGGCCCGCACCGTCAAATCGGCAGGCCGGTTGAAAGCCATGGGCGCGGACTGGATCGGGATCGAGGATGTCGCCGGTATCCTGGCGCCGATCGAGGCCCGGGCGTTGGTCGGCGCGATCGCGAACGCGACCAGGCTGCCCGTGAGTGTTCACTCCCACTCCACGACCGCGCTCGCGCCCATTTCCTACTTCGCGGCCATCGAGGCGGGCGCGACCGGCATCGACACCGCCCTCTCGGCGCTGGCCTGGGGCGCCTCCCAGCCCGCTACCGAGACCATGGTCGCCAGCCTTCGCGACGGGCCCTATGACACCGGTCTCGACCTCAACCTGATCAGCCAGGCGAGCCGCTACTTCGACGAGATCCATGACGAGTACCTCGAGTTCCAGGACCCAATCGCGTTTCGCAACGACGTCTTCGTCCTGCAACATCAGCTGCCGGCTCCGGTGCTGGCGATCCTGATCCGCAACCTCCGTGAGCGTAATGCGATCGATCGATACGACCGGCTTCTGCAGGAGCTACTCCTGGTCCGCCAGGAGATGGGGTATCCGCCGATGGCGGCGCCCATCAACCGGATCGCGGCGAACCAGGCGATGGCGAATACGCTCAGCGACAAGCGCTACCAGCACATCGAGCAGCCGTTTCGGGACTACGTCAAGGGACTGTATGGCTCGCCGCCCGGTCCCATCGATCCCGAGGTCCGCAAACGCGCGCTCGGTCCCTCGGACGCGATCACGCTGCGGCCCGCGGACCTCCTACAACCCGGGATCGATCGGGCCCGTCGCCAGATGCGCAAGCAGGGCCTGACGGCGACCGGGGTCGACCAGGTCCTGACCTACATCTTGTTTCCAGAGGACGCGCCGAATATCCTGCGCCCGGAAGGGCACCGGGGCGAGGTGGCCACCCCGTCGGCACCGATCCCCACGCCCGAGCCCAAGCCCGCAGCGCCGGTGCCCGCGGCCGCTCCTGTGGCGCCCGCCTCCGCCGAATCGCCTGCCCGCGAGTTCACCGTCGAGGTCGATGGCGAGGCATACCGCGTTCGGATCCTCGGCGATGGTGTCGTCGCCGCTCCGGGCGCGCCGCCAGCCGCCGCGTCAGGCCCCACGCCGGCGCAGCGTGCCGGCGGGGATGGGGCGATCCAGGCACCCATGCAAGGCATGGTGGTCAAGGTCAAGGTCGCCAAGGGCGACAAGGTGCGTCTCGGTGACGTGGTCGTGGTGCTGGAAGCGATGAAGATGCAGAACGATATCGTGGCCACGGTCGGTGGGACGGTCCGCGAGGTGTTCGCCAAAGAGGGAGCCATCGTCGGGCCCAACGACGTGTTGATGACGATTGGCTAGCGTCACCAAGGTCCTCGTCGCCAACCGCGGCGAGATCGCCCTACGCGTGATGCGGACCTGTCGCGAGATGGGTATCCCGACGGTCGCCGTCTACGCCGAGCCGGATGCGCGCGCCCCCCACACCTTTTTCGCCGACGAGCGAGTCGCCCTGAGCGGACCCACGCCGCGACAGGCATATCTCGAAATCGAGCAGCTGGTGCGCGTGGCGAAGGAGCGCGGCGCCGATGCCATCCATCCGGGCTACGGCTTTCTGTCCGAGAACCCCGCCTTTGCGGACGCGTGCGCCAGGAATGGGCTGACCTTCATCGGTCCGACGGCGCCCAGCATGCGGGCCATGGGCGACAAGGTCGAGGCCCGTCGCCGCATGGTCGAGGCCGGCGTGCCCGTGGTGCCCGGGACGGCCGCGCTTGCCGACGAAGGCGCCGCGGTCCGCGAAGCGGAGCGCATCGGCTACCCGGTGATGGTCAAAGCCGCCGCCGGTGGAGGCGGCATCGGCATGCGGGTGGCGATGGGTCCGGGCGAGCTTCCGGCGGCGTTTGAAGCCTGCCGCCGCGCGGCGCAGAGCTCGTTCGGCAGCCCCGACGTCTACCTGGAGCGCTACCTGCAGCACCCCCGGCACATCGAGATGCAGATCCTGGCCGACGATCACGGCACGACCCTCGCCCTTGGTGAGCGCGACTGCTCGATCCAGCGGCGGCATCAGAAGCTGGTGGAGGAGACGCCGGCGGTCGGCCTCAGCGAGGCGCAACGGCGCGCCATGGCCGAAGCCGCCGTCAAAGCCGCGGCGGCCGTGGACTATCGCAACGCCGGAACGATCGAGTTCATCGTGTCGGGTACGGACTTCTATTTCCTGGAGATGAACACCCGGCTACAGGTCGAGCACCCGATCACGGAGTCGGTTCTCGGGATCGACCTCGTCCGTGAGCAAATCCGCATCGCGCGAGGCGAGCGGCTCGCCGCGGGCGGCTACGGCACACCGCGCGGGCACGCGATCGAGTTCCGGATCAATGCCGAGGACCCGCTGCGAAACTTCATGCCGACGCCGCGACGAGTCCGCCGTTATGCGCCACCGTCGGGGCCGGGCGTGCGCGTCGATAGCGGCATCCGGCCGCACCAGGAGATCTCGCCGCACTTCGACTCGTTGCTGCTCAAGCTGATCGTCTGGGCCGATAACCGGGAATCGGCAATCGGTCGCGGCCGGCGCGCGTTGCAGGAGTTCGTCCTGACCGGCCCAAAGACCACCATCCCCTTCCACCGTGCACTTCTAGAGGAGCCGGACTTCGTCGGCGGTCGGATTTCGACCAGCTTCATCCAGGATCACCCGAGCTTGCTCGAGAAAACGAAGGCGTACGACCAGGAGGTCTCGCCCTTCGAAACGCTCTACGGCTCGGGAGAGCTGGCCGCCGCCATCGCCGCAGGGGTGGTCCTCAGCAGCGAGGGTTAGCGGCCGATGACCAGTGGCGCGTCGTACTCTTGCGCCACCGCTACGTCGTTGACGTCCGTCACGCCGGTCGTGACCACCAGCTGGTAGGTCCCCGGCTTGAGCTTGACGGCGAGCGTCGCCAGGTGGTTATCGGCGTCGAAGCTCACACGGGCGTCGACGACCGTTCCGTCGGCATTCTTGACCTGGATGGTGCCACTCGTGACCGTCTCTGGCTTGAGGTCGGCATCGAAGTGCACCCGCACCTGCTCTCCGGGCGGAGCCTGGACGACCTCGACGGAGACCACCGTCGGTCCATGGCCGAGCAACATTGTCGGCGACGCGGTCACCGCGTCGATCAGGTACTGGTGGAACTGTGGCACCAGCGGGGACGGCTGGCCTTGCCGGACCAGCGTCAATTGCTCTTCGAAGAAGCTGATCTCCGTGTTGCTCTTGGCGCTGAAGATTCGCACCCCCACCAGGAAGGCATTGGGGTTCGTTCCGCTCGGTTGGACGGTCACCGGATAGTAGCGGCTGAAGTGGCTGCCGCCGGGGCCAAGCAGCGATGAGGCGCCCGCCTGGTACGCGGCAGCGCCGGCCTGGTCCAGCTCCGCCTCGGCCGCGACGATGTCGCCGTTGATCCGAGCCAGCATGAACTTCGCGACCTCCGCCAGGGCCTGGTTCGCGGCCGAGTCGGTGCTCGAAGGGGTTGCGGTCGCCGTCCAGAAGGCCCGGCCACCTGCCTCGTCTCGCCGGGTGAAGAGCACCAGATCACCGCTCGGTGACCATTGCGGCGAGGCGTATTCCCTGGCTGCCGCGCCGAACGGGGTGAGACTGCTGCCGTCGCGGTTGACCAGCACCAGGCTGGGGCCGGCGCCATTGCCACTGGTGGCCGTCGTTGCCATCAGCAGCGAGGTCGAATCGGGAGACCAGCTCAAGTCTGACCAGGTTTGACCGTCGGGGCTGGTCGCGACCTTCTGGGAGGGTTGGCCCTCCGCACCCACGTACAGGTCGGTGCTCGTGCCCTGCCGGACGACGAACGCGAGGTCTCCCTTCGACGACCAGGCAAAGCCGCTCGCTCCGGAGGTGAGGTTGGTCGACGACCCGCCGGCGCGCAGGTCGAGGATGACGGACCCGTCGGCGCCCTCGACCGCCAGCCGGGCGCTGGTTGGCGACGCCGCCAGCCGGCCGTTGCCGACGCGCAGTGCCGTGCCAGCGACCTGGGCGCCGTGCAGGTCGACGATATGGAGCCGGCCCTGATCGACGTAAGCGATCCGATCCTCACCGATCCAGACCGGAGCCCGATCGGGCGCGCCGTCGAGGGTGGCGAGCGTGGCCTGGGGGTTCCCCTGCAGGTCCCAGACCCCGAGACTGACCCGGTTTCCTGATGCAACCTGCCAGGCGGCGATCAGCCCGCCCGATGGGGCGGCGGCCGGCCAGCTTCCGCCCGGAACCAGCATGCGGATCGGGGTTCCCAGCGAGCTCATCAGCCAGACGTCGGTCGTCGCCTTCGGTGCGGGTGGACCGGAAGGGGTCGTGGAGGCCGATGGGCTCGGGGACGATCCGGGGCCGGGCTGCCCAACCGGGCGGGTGACCAGGACCTTGCCCGTCGGGGCCCAGGCGGCGCTGAGGATGGTGCCGGAATCGGCCAGCCGGCTGTCGTAGCCGTAGCTCACGCCCGCGCTCTTGAACGACGGCGGCACGATCGGTGCGACCGGTGGCGGGACGGTGGTGAAGTGGACGACGACCGGGGCTGGGGCGACCTGGGGCGTCTGGCGCACTACCGGGTTCGGCTTCGGCGTCGGCGTGGGGGTCGCCAACGGCTTGAAGCTGACCGAATAGTTGGTATTCGGCGCCAGCGGGTGGTCCGGGATGATCACCAGGTTCTGCCCGACCCACTGCTTGGTCACCGAGGTGGCCGGCTGGATCACGACCGATTCCGCGACAGCCGTCTTGTCGACTGGCCCGGTGAAGGGGATCACGATCGGTTCGCCGGTGCCGACATTGGTCTTGTTGTTGATGGGCTTGCAGACACAGGCGACCTGCTGCGCCCCGGGCTGACCGTTGTGGAGGTAGATCTCGACGCCTAGCACCACCAGGAAGCCGGCCGCGACCGCCGCCATCGCCGGCGCGAGCGCCTTGGGCGACAGCGTTAAGGGGAACCACGACCGGGACGAAGAGGCGGGGAGCGTGCGTCGGGCTTCGGTCATCAGCTTGGCGCGCAGGTAGTTATGGAAGTGCGGATCCAGCGGTGGCGTGGCAGGCCGCGAGGCCTTGAGGAGATCCACGACCGCGCGGTCGGCGGGATCGGCGAACAGCTCGTCGAGTTCGGGATCGTTCATCACGTCACACCAATCTCGAATTCAGGCGGCAGTTCACGGCGGAGCCGTTCGACGGCCCGGTGCAGGAGCAGCTTGACCGCCCCGGAACTTTTACCCAGGATCTGCGCGATCTCCTCGATCTTGCGGTCCTCGCTGAACTTGAGGACCATGGCGGCTCGCTGCTGGCGGGGAAGCTGGTCGATGGCCGCCCAGACCCGGCGGCTGCGGTCGCGCCGCACGACCTCGTCGACCACGGCCGGCGCGGTGCTCGGCAGGCTGGCGCCTTCCTCGA
>Ga0307479_10002119_pt1 | contig 18064 bp, 23 predicted proteins | sample atmos_gasesECM4C_FD_203743 | JGI IMG/M metagenome (GOLD analysis project Ga0307479, IMG submission 203743) | Hardwood forest soil microbial communities from Morgan-Monroe State Forest, Indiana, United States - atmos_gasesECM4C_515 | ecosystem: Environmental > Terrestrial > Soil > Temperate... | reverse complement strand
TCGAGATTGCTGAGCAGCTCGGCTGGAGACTACCGGACAACGTTGTGGTGCCCATGGCCGGAGGTTCGCTGATCGGAAAAATCGCCAAGGCATTTCGCGAGCTGGTCACGCTGGGCTGGGTCGAAGACAAGCCGGTGAAATTCTTCGGCGCGCAGGCCACGGGCTGCTCGCCAATTTCTAGCGCGGTGAAGCGCGGACTCGCTCGCTTTGAGCCGCAGAAACCCAACACTATTGCGCGCTCGCTGGCCATTGGTAATCCCGCGGATGGAAACTACGCCAGCAAACTGATTCGCGAAAGCAACGGATGGGCCGAAGACATTTCCGATCCCGAAATCATCGCGGCCATCAAGCTCCTCGCGGAGACCGAGGGCGTCTTCACGGAAACCGCCGGCGGCGTGACCGCAGGCGTGGCGCAAAAACTAATCCACGAAGACCGCATTCATCCCGACGAGACGACAGTGGTCTGCATTACCGGCAACGGCTTAAAGACAACCGACGCTATCGCCGCGGAATTTCCCGTGACGGAAGCCATCGCGCCGCGCCTCGATGCGTTCGAGGCCTACCTAGAAACGCAGCTACCTGCGACCGTCGCTGCAAGGGCGTGAGCGCCTACGGGAACCAAATTGGCTAACGAATTAGCAAGGAGACGACGAAGATGCCAGTAACCATCGAAATCCCCACGGCCTTCCGCCGCTTCACCGACGGCGCGCCGAAGGTAGACTGTAGTGCCAACACCATTGCAGAAGCTCTCACCGAGCTGACCACCCGCTTCCCCGATCTCTCGCGGCACGTACGCGACGACAGCGGCCAGATCCGCCAATTCCTCAACGTTTACCTCAACGAAGAAGACATCCGCTTCCTGGGAGGCGAATCCTGCTGCGTCAAGGAAGGGGATCGCCTGCTGCTGGTTCCGTCAATCGCCGGCGGCTCGGTATAATTGCAGCGGTTGGAGCGGTTGCAGCAGAGCGCCCGGAGCGCACAATGTCCTACTTCGCATTGTTCTACGACGTCGTCGGCGATTTCATTGCGCGGCGCGGTGCTCATCGCGACGAGCATCTCCTCCTTGCACGTGAAGCGCACAAGCGCGGCGAACTCGTACTGGCGGGCGCTCTCGCCGATCCTGCGGATGGCGCGTTGCTAATTTTTCAAGGCGAGAGCCCGGCGGTGGCCGAAGCGTTCGCACGCCGGGATCCTTACGTCAAAAGCGGCTTAGTCACAAAATGGGAAGTGCGCAACTGGACGGTGGTTGTGGGGAACGAGGCCCCTTATACCGAGAGAAGGGCCGCGGAGTCTGCGTGACATGATCGCCCGTTTCTGGTCGGCACAAACCACGCCTGCGCTGTCCGACGCCTACCTGCATCATTTCGAGCAAACCGTACAGCCGCAATTGCAGCGCCTCGACGGCTTCCTGGGCGTAACGGTTTGCACGCGTCCGCTCCCTGGCAAGGTGGAAATTGTCGTCACCACGTATTGGAAGTCTTTCGCCGCCATCGACAACTTCGCCGGAGCCGACCGCGAGTCCGCAGTGGTTGCCCCGGAAGCTGCTGCGCTGCTCACCGATTTCGACAAGCGCGTACGCCACTACGAAGTGCCGCTCGCCGAATTCCCTCAGATTACCGCTGGGTAACATCGCCGCGGCAGACCCTCTCCCGCGCTGTAGTTCCCTTGTCGATTCGCGCGTTCTAGCTGCTATAATCGAGCATTATTCATACGCTCCGAGCGGCCATTGGTGCATGGTAATGATCTGCTTGCACTGCCATACGCCCAACCCCATCAATGCGGAGATTTGTTCGCAGTGTGGAAGCGGTCTGGACATCGGCGCCGATGTCGGTTTCGACGCGACGCTGGAGGTTTCGCAGTCCGCTTCCACTAAAACCGGCACGGATTTTGGCCCGCGCTACCAAGTGGAGTCGTTGCTCGGCTCCGGCGGCATGGGCAAAGTCTATAAGGCCCGTGACCGCGAACTGGAACGCACGGTGGCCATCAAGGTCTTGCGTCCCGACCTGATGACCGATCCCATGGCTCTGCAGCGTTTCAAGCACGAGCTGCTGCTGGCCAGCAGCATTTCCCATCCCAACATTCTGCGCATTCACGACCTTGGCGAGTACCAAGGCGTGAAGTTCATCTCGATGGCCTACGTCGATGGAGGCGACCTCACGCAGGCCCTGCGCAAGGAAGGCCGCTTGCCGCTGGAGCGCGTGCTCAAAATCATGCGGCAGCTAGCGGCGGCGCTCTCTGCGGCCCATGGCGTCAACGTGGTGCACCGCGACCTCAAGCCGCAGAACATCCTGATGGGCTCCGAGGACCATGTTTACGTTACCGATTTCGGCATTGCCAAGACGCTGGAGTCCGACCGCACCAGCGTAACGCGCACCGGCGCGGTGCTCGGCACGCCGCTGTATATGTCGCCCGAGCAGGTGGAAGGCAAGCCGGTCGACCATCGCAGCGACATCTACACCTATGGTCTGATTTTCTACGAGATGCTCACCGGCATTCTGCCCTTTACCGGCGACACCACATTCCAATTGATGTACCAGCGTGTGCACCAGCTCCCCAAGCGTCCGGAACTGGTCATTCCCGAACTGCCGCCCTATCTTTCGCGCATCTGCCTGAAATGCCTGGAGAAAGAGCCCGCCAAGCGCTACCAGAGCGCCAGCGAGATCCTGGTGGACTTGGAGTTCAAGCACGCGCCGACGAGCACGCGCACAGTTCAGATCACGCTCCCCGTGATCTCTAAAAAGGTCTCGGCGGTCTCTGCCGCGGCCGTGGTGCTGCTCCTTGCCGGCCTGTCGGCTATCCCCCAGGTGCGCGATTTCCTCTTTCGCCACAAATCCGCGGAATCAATCTCCGGCATCCCCTCGCTGAATCGGGGAAAATTCGTGGCCGTGCTGCCTATGCGTATCTTGGGTGATCAGAGCGCGCTTGGCTACGTGGCCGACGGCTTGGTGGAGGAGCTATCCGCTAAGCTGTTCCAGCTGCATGACATGCACACTGCATCTGCGGCCGAGGTGCAAAAGGCACTTCCCGGCAACACCTCGCCGGTGCCGCCGGCTCCGCCCTCCTTAAATGACGTCGCGCGCCACTTGGGTGTGAACCTGGTGGTCTCTGGCACCATTCAAGGCAGCGGCGACAAGCTTCGCATCGTCGCGAATTTGGACGATGTATCCGGTGGCCGGCGAGTATGGACCCAGGAATTCTCCGGCGTGCAGGGCGACTTGCTCACGCTGGAAGACCAGATTTACGCCGGAGTTGTGGAAGCTTTGGCGCTCAAGCCCACCAGCGAAGAGTCCGCTCGGGCCACGCCCCATCCTACCGAGAATATCGAAGCCTATGACCTGTACCTGAAGGGCCGCAGCGCCATCCGCGGCCAGCAGGACGTCAAGAACATCCAGAGCGCGGTGGGCTTATACGAACAGGCTCTGAAGAAGGATCCGACCTTCGCCCTCGCTTACGCCGGTGTCGCGGAGGCCAGCTTGATCATGTATCACGAGAAAAAGGACAGTTTCTGGTCTCAGAAGGCGCTGGCAGCGGCCCAGCAGGCCGAGCGGCTGAACGACAATTTGCCCGAGGTGCATTTCTCGCTAGGCAACGTCTACACCGCGTCGGGCAAGGGTGCGGAGGCGGTATCCGAGCTGAAACGCGCTTTGCAACTGGCCCCTAACTCAGACGATGGGTACCGCGGGCTTGGCAAGGCTTATCTGGCGCTCGGACAAAAAGACCTGGCGCTGCAAGCATATCAGAAAGCTGTTGAGATCAACCCATACTATTGGGTCAACTACAATTCTATCGGCACCGCTTACTCTCAGTTGGGACAATACGAAGAGGCGCTGGGAGCCTTTCGCAAAATGATCGAGCTCGAACCTGACAACGCGTTTGGGTATTTAAACGTCGGCGCTGTCTATTTTCAGCAAGGCAAATACGACCAGTGCATCCCTTTCTTTCAGAAGGCACTCCAAATCCAGCCTCACTTTATGGCCTACTCGAACCTCGGCACGGCATTTTTCTTCTTGAAGCGATACGCCGAATCCGTGCCCATGTTCGAGAAGGCCGTCGAAATAAACCAGAACGATTCCATGATGATGGGCAATCTCGCCGATGCCTATCGCTGGTCTAATCAGCTTGACAAAGCCAACGCTACCTATGACAGGGCCATTGCGCTGGCATTTAAACAGCTTCAGGTCAATCCTCGTGACGCCAATGTGATGGATCAGCTGAGCCTTTATTACGCGAAAAAGGGAGACCCAGTCCAAGCCGTGGACTTTATTCGACGTGCTAGGGCGATCAATCCGGCTGACGTGAGTATGATCTATGACGAGGCCGTGGTTGACACGCTAACCGGTCGTCCCGCAGAAGCTCTTAAGTCGCTTCGGGAAGCGCTCCAGAAGGGCTATTCGCTGCAAGAAGCGAAAAATGACCCTGAGTTGGCTAACCTTCAGAGTCGGCCGGAGTTTGCAAAACTCGTGGCAGACTTCAGCAAACCCCGCTAGACGAGGTGCTTGGCACCCTTCAGCCTCTTCCGGCCGGTAGCTACGGTCAATAAACCCGTCCCTAAGAGCAGCATGGTTGCGGGCTCGGGGACAACAGGACTGTTTCCGTTTGTCCAGGCCGGTATGTCAATGAGAAGCGGACCGTTTATGGGCTTCCCACCATCAGTGAAGCCCGTAAAAGTAGCGTCGTACGTACCGCTCGCGATACCGAGAGGGCCGAGATGCTCGGGATGCTCGGAGTCATCCCCGGAACCGGGAAGCGCGAAGGTACAAGAAGTATTGCTTGCTCCCCCTCCCGATACGAAACTTAAGCCGAAGGGATTAACAGGGTCGCAGACTAGCAGATCGGACGCCGACTGGTCGAAAGGTGAAGTCACACCGAAGGTGTCGGAGATGATGTTAAGTCCAGTGTTGTTGATGATTTCTACGGAACCAGTGCCATTTACAAGCGTTACCGAACACGGTGTATCGGCAGTTGCCATGCACGCGTTCTGATTGAAGGGTCCACTGCTGCAACACCCACCCAATCCAATTTTTGGATCGGCGACGTTCGCGTTGGCAGTGCTTCCGGCTGAGAGGAGAAACAGGGCAACGATAAGAAAACTCAGGATATAGCTAAACCGCCTCATTTTCGACCCCCGGAAGCAGAGATTTGTTGCAGATGTCGTCGCATGTTAAGCGCCAAAGCTAAAGCATCGGCACTCAGTCAGCTGTTCATTTCATTGAAGTTACCGGATCGCATTCCTGGCGGCGGGCGGACGAACGGAGGAACTTTGCACACTTTCGTCCCCCTTTTTCCCATACTGTGCAAGGCGCGCTTCTAGCTGCCCTTGAAACAATTCCCTCACGCCCATCGTTTCATCCTACGGTTAGGGAGGTGTCTTCTAATGAAGCGTTCCGTCCTGGCCCTGTTTTCATCCCTGGCCTTCCTGGTACCGGCGGGCTTGCCTGACTCCGGTGTAACGGTCAAGGATCTTCAGAACCACCCTTTTGCGGTCGACTTCCCCTCCGGGGGCAATCTGCGCTTGCACCTCCGGTCCGGTGAATTCCGTGTCGTGGGCCGCAACGACGCTAGGGTCGCCGTCCACCTTTATGGGCGTAACGCCGACAACGCTCGCGACCTCACCGTTCGCTTCCGGCGCTCGGGCAATGATGGAGATCTCCGCGTCTCTGGCGGCCCCAAGAACAACCTGGAAGTCACGATCGAAGTCCCCAGCTCCGCCATGCTCTTTGTCCGTATGCCGGCTGGAGATCTCTCCGTCGAGGGCGTTTCCGGCGACAAAGACGTCGAACTCCACGCCGGCGACTTGACCATCGCCGTCGGCAATGCGGCGGACTACAGCCATGTCGATGCTTCCGTCATGTCCGGCGGCCTCGAGGCCGCTCCTTTCGGCGAATCCCACGGCGGATTGTTCCGCTCCTTTGAGAAGAGCGGCAGCGGCAAGTACAAGCTGCACGCCCATGTCGGCGCCGGCGATCTCACCCTGCGCTAACTCTCCGCCTCCGACCCTGTGGCTTGCCGCATTCATTTGCGCTGGCGCTGCCCACCGCGTATAAACTCTCCGGCATGCCGCTCGCGTCTCTGTTTCTTGTGGTTCCATCCCTGACTTTCTCGGTCCCCGACCTGCGGGCGCAAATCGCGAAGCTAGCCTTCGGATTCCTCATTCTCGTTATCGGTCTAGCGGCGCTGGCTCTCTTCTCCTTCCGTCGCAAGACCCGCGATCTGACTCTGCTCTCACTCGGCATCGCTGCCGTGCTCTACGGAGTTAGGCTGTTCCCGCGCGAGTCGATCATCCAATCGATCTTTCACATCTCGAAGCCGCTTATAAAGCACATCGACTTGTGGATCACCTGCCTCATTCTCACCCCATTCCTGATTTTCTTTCTCCAGGTCGTCCCCCTCGAGCTCGGCAGAACTCTTGTCCGCTGGGCGCTTTACCTCCAGCCGATTTTTCTGGTTCTCGCGATCACGCGAGACCTCCTTGGCCTCAGCGCGAATCTCGCCCAAGGTATCAACCGGATTTTTGTATTCACCTTGATAGGCAGTCTGGTCACCAATCTTCCATGGTTTCGTCCAAAACCGTCTCGCAAACCGTTGAGCCGCGAGTATCGCATTCTGATTTCCGGCCTCCTGATCTTTGGGGCCTTTGTGGTGTACGGAAATCTCGCAGATCTGAAACTCGTTCCCGGCGCCAACATCGAACCCATCGGGTTTCTCATTTTCTTAGCATTCCTGGGCTACCTCGCCGCTCATCGCACCTTTGCCAACGAAGAACACCTCCGCGCCATCAACAAAGAACTGCAGATCGCCAATCAAATTCAGGCTTCCATCTTGCCGCGCGCCGTTCCCCGCCTCGCCGGGCTTGAAATCGTCGCGCGCTACGTGCCGATGAGCGCGGTAGCTGGTGACTTTTACGATTTTTTGGTGGTGGACGACCGGCGGGTCGGCGTTCTGATTGCCGACGTCACAGGCCATGGTGTCCCCGCGGCGCTGATCGCCTCGATGCTCAAGGTGGCTTTCGTCGGGCAAACGGCGCACGCGGAAGATCCCGCGCGCGTGCTTGCCGGACTGAATCGCGCCCTTTGCGGGAAATTCGAAGAGCACTTCGTCACCGCGGCTTATGTGTTCATAGACCTGGACAAATTTGTCCTGCGCTACGCCGAAGCGGGCCATCCACCGCTGCTTCTTGCCCCGCGCACCAACGCGCATGGACGCGACTCCGAGAGCCGAGAAGTCGAGGCCAATGGCCTGATGCTTGGCCTATTCCCAGAGGCCACGTATTCTTTTGTGGAAATCCCGCTCGACGCCGGTGACCGGGTGCTTCTCTTTACCGACGGAATCCTGGAGGCTATGAACTCCACGCGCGAAGAGTTCGGCAAATCTCGCCTGAAGAAATTTCTGGCCGCTTCTTCCTCTTCCGCGGCGCACCTCGCGGACACGCTGCTGCTCGAGCTTCGCCGCTGGTCCGGCGCGGAGGCAAAACGGGCCCACGACGACGACATCACACTGCTGGTCCTCGACTTCCATCCATCCCCATGAACGAATCCCCGTCTGACACGCCTGCTACCCGGCTCTCTCCGCAGCTTTCCCGCCTGGCCATACTCCTGGCGCTCTCCATCTTCATCAACTACATCGACCGCGGAAATCTCGCCATCGCCGCTCCGCATATCAAAGACGAGCTCGGCCTCTCCTATTCTCAGCTCGGACTCCTCTTCTCCTCCTTCTTCTGGACCTACGCCATCTTCCAAATCGTTTCCGGCTGGCTGGTCGATCGTTTCCCTGTCAACTGGGTCCTCGCGGTCGGAATTCTCCTGTGGTCCGCCGCAACATTTGGAACCGGATTCGTCAGCGGGTTCAAGCTTTTGCTCGCCATGCGGCTAATCCTCGGGATCGGCGAGTCGGTCGCCTATCCCTCGTACAGCAAAATCATTTCGCGTCATTTTTCCGAGTTCCAACGCGGCCGCGCGAACTCGATCATTTGCGCCGGCCAGGCCTCCGGCCCCGCGGTCGGGACGCTCCTCGGCGGACTGCTCATTGCCCACGCCGGCTGGAGACTCCTTTTCGTCGTGTTCGGTGTAGCCAGCTCGCTTTGGCTCTTGCCATGGCTGAAGTACCTGCGAAGACCCGAGTCAAACACTGAATCGAATCCAACCCCCGCTTCCGTTAGCGCTGGCATCCTGCTTTCCCAGAACCTCGAAGGGCCGGGCCGCGAATCCGCCACCAGCGCCACCATCCTGCAAATCCTAAGGCAGCGCTCCGCCTGGGGCACCTTCGCCGGACTCTTCGCCTACAACTACCTCTGGTATTTCTTCATTACCTGGCTGCCCATCTATCTCGAGCGCGAGCGCCATTTCTCCGTCCAAACCATGTCCGTCGTTACTGGGTTCGCGTTCTTTGTCTTGGCCATTTCCGCGCTCGTGTCCGGCTGGCTCTCCGATAGGTGGATCGCCGCCGGCGCCACTCCCACTCGCGTGCGCAAGACGTTCACCGGTGCGGGTCCAGTAATTGCCTCAAGTATTGTGCTCGTTGGGATTGTCGCGAGTCACAGCGTTGCCGTGGCGATTCTAGTCCTGGCCTGCGTTGGTCTTGGCATGTGTACCTCGAATCTTTGGGCTGTCACGCAAACTCTCGCGGGACCAGCAACCTCCGGAAAATGGACGGGCCTGCAGAATTTCACCGGCAATTTGGCAGGGTGGATCACACCGGCGCTCATCGGTCTAATCGTGCAGCGCGCCGGAAGTTACTTCTGGGTTTTCGTCATCACCAGCGGCGTCACTCTGTTGGGCGCAGCCGCTTGGCTCTTCGTCGTAGGCCCCATTAAGCCAGTGGCCTGGTCGCAACCTTCCACGTAGGGGCGCGGCATCGCTGCGCCCACCTACGCAAGGTGGCTGATTTTACCTCGCCTTGCTTCTCCGTGCTCTTCGTGTCCCCTATGTTTGACTGCGCGTCCCAGCCACGGCATACGGGCTCTTGGCCCGATATCTCTTCTCAAACTCCTCACGCGTGCACATGGTGCGCATGTCCGTAATTCGATCGATGGCGAGAATTCCGTCCAGGTGATCGATCTCGTGCTGCAATAGCTCCGACAAGTCCCGCTCTTCGCTTGCCCGAACTTCGTTCCGCTCGCCGCGCAAATCTTGATACCGCACCACGATCTCGCGGTGCCGCTGCACTTGCATGAAGATCGAAAGAAAACTCAGGCACGCGTCCCACACCACGATTTTCTCTTCGCTGCGCCAGGTGATCTCCGGATTCACCAGCGGCCACGGCTCGGCTCCCGGCAATTGCAAAAAAATCACCCGCCTTGCTGCGCCAATTTGCGGCGCGGCAATTCCCCGCCCGTAGCCGGTGCTCGCGCGCCAATGCGCGAGCGTATCCGCCAAGTCTTGCACCAGCGCCCGAATTTCGGGCGAAGATGCGTACGCAACGGGAGCGGCAATCTCGCGCAATGCCGGATCGCCCAACTGTAAAACGGTGCGAACTGCCACACTTCCTCCCTCGATGCCCTCTGTGCTCCTTCTAGCTTAAACGGCACAGCGATTATATATAGGGCCGTATTTCCTGGCGATCAGGTGGAGGTAGCGAAAGGGCGGGGTCTAACAGCTACAAGGCGGGATCGCTATTCGTAGCCGCCGCGGTTTGGTTCACGCGGATTAAATTCGTTTGGTCAGCGAAAAAATGGCGTTGCCCGGTAGAACCCGGGGTCGTTGGGTCAGCATTTACGCTATAGCTGCTTACCGTCGCGCCTGTAGAGACGGGCGTGTACAGAAAGCCGTACCCGCTTTTTGTGCCGCCGGCCAGCGCGGCATCAATGAGGCAGGAAGCGCTCGCCGTAGGTGTGACCGAAGGCACACAGTTGCCGGCAGCGCCACCGTCGCTGAGGTCGGCAAGTTTTGTGGCAAAGCCGGAGCCGTAACTGTTCTGATAGACGACTTGCGAAGTATTGATGGAACGCAGGGAGGCAACGGCCGAGGCTTCGTTGGCAGCCATGCGCGAGCGCATAAGATTGGGAATGGCAATCGCTGCAATAACCAGGATCACCACCACGACGATCAACAGCTCGATGAGGGAAAAACCTTTCTGTTTGCGCCCCATTCAATGAAGCTCCTGGCTTCGACGGACACAGACATACGCCCACCAAAGGATACAGGCACGTGGTCGCCCACTGCCTGTCCATGGAGTAAGTTGCCTATAATCAGCGTGTTGCAATTTCAGAAGGTCTCCGATTCGGACACTAAGTGTCGCTGATAGTGACACTAATTGTTCCAGCCTCCACTTTCCTCCAACCCTGCCGTCTTGCTCGGCGCACGATTTCAGGTAGTTAGATCTTCTCCGGCCTTTCCCATTTACCCGAATCCGCGGCCTTGAATATCGCCTCGATCACCGCCATATTCTGGAGGGCATCTTCGAGCGGCACCGGAACCCCACGCTGGCCGCGCACCGCTCGCGAGAACTCGTCGCCTTGAATCGTATATTGATCGACGACTGCAAACTCTTCGATCTTTGGCGCTGCGTCCAGCACATCGCTGATGAAAATTCGGCACGGCCGGTCATTTGGCGCGTTCCATGGAATTTCGATTTCGACGCGCCCGGATGTGCCAAGAAAATGCATTCGTTGGAAGAAGGCTGTCTGCGTGCCACAAGTAAAGACCGATTGCCCCGAAGGAAATTCCAGAATCGCGGAAGCGAGCCGATCGGTCTTGAAATCCGGGTCGCGCTCCAGCGCGGCAGCGACTCGGATGGGCTCTTCCCCAAAGATAAATCGCGACATCGTGATCGGATAGCAGCCGATGTCTAGCAAGCCGCCTCCACCCCATTCCACTTTCTGCCGCACGTTGTTGGGGTCGCGATTGAAATAGCTGAAAAGGCCGGCAATGGCCCGCAATTCGCCAATGCCGCCGCTGCGGATAATTTCCTGCGTGCGCAACCACTGCGGATGCGTCTTCACCATGAACGCTTCGCCGATTTTCACGCCGGTGCGCTCGCGCGCGGCGAGTAAGGTTCTCGCCTCCGCCACGGTCGTGCTGATGGGCTTCTCGCATAGCACGTGCTTCCCTGCTTCCGCGGCCTTGATCGACCACGGCACATGCAAGTGATTCGGCAGCGGATTGTAAATGGCTTCGATCTCGCGATCCTGCAAAAGCTCTTCATATGAGCCGTAGGCTTTGGGAATCCCGAGCTTGCGCGCCGCCTCCTCCGCCTTCTTCTTGTCGCGTGAGGCGATCGCCAAAATTTCGCTGCATGCGCCTTTTTGCATCCCAGGAATCACTTTGCGCACGGCGATGGACGCCGCTCCCAGGACTCCCCACTTCACCTTCTTCATTCTATTCTCCGGTGCTTCTCCTCTCTGCGTTCTGCGAGCGCTTCCTTCCGTCCTCCCGGTGGTTCACTAAGACTCGCGGTTGGACTACAATGTACCTCAACTCCCCCTGGAGGAATCTATGACCGCCGATCGAGTGGAAGTCTCCTGGGACCCCGGCAAGTCCAAGTGGCTAATGCGCATTCAAAGCGGCGAGGAAGTGATTCGCCGCTACTCCGACGCATCGAAAAACGCAGACGAACAGGCCCTTCGCGCCGCGGCGGAGCAGACCGTCCGCGATGAAGGCTATCAGCTCGGCTCCGGCGGAGTCACCATCCGTCGCGAGTCCGCCGCCAGCCGCTGATTGAACTCTGCAGACTGATGCGGGCATGTGCAGGTGCGTGGCCGGCGAACGGTCCGCCGGATTTCATCGCACGGGCGGAGAGAAATCCGTCAGCGCCATGAACGTGGAGTCCACTTTCTCCACGATTTTCCCATTCTCTTCGGATTTGTCGCGCACGCTCTTCCATTCCGGATCGTCCTGGAAAGCCTTCCAGTTGGCGGCCGCGGCCTCGCGGCTGGGATGCGCGAGGATGTAAATGAGCGTGCTGCTCTTCGTCGGTTCGTCGAGCGGCGTCCAATAGGCGACGTTCTTGATCCCGTGCCTCTCAAAAAGTTTCGTGGTGTGCTCGCGAAAACGCTTCAGCAAGTCGTTGAGCTTGCCTTCGTACGTGTGGTACACGCGAAGCTCGTACACGGTGGTCGATGCTGGGCCTGCTTTTAGCTGCGAAGCAGCCCCGGCGGCGGATGGTAGTAGGGTGATGCCCGGAAGCGATTGCAGCAGTGTGCGTCGTTTCATGGCCCGGAATTCTAGCATCTTCCGAAGCAACATTTGAGAGCAATTCGTCCGATCAGGTGCGCGTGCCGCCGCGCAGCGCGCCCTGCAGCCCGAAATAGCGTCAAATCACAAAACGCCGCCGCGACCCCTAAGGTGCAGCGTCTACCGTGATCTTCTGCTAAGCCTTGGCCGCGCGCATTGCCGCGACCCGCTCGTTGAAGTGCCGCGTGATGTGCGGCACGATTCCCAGTTGTCGCTGGATGAGCATGAGCTGCCCGCGATGGTGCATCTCATGTTCTTTCGCGCTGAGCAGCCGCTCAAACCGCGTCTTCTCCGTCTTCCCATCCGGCTCGGTGACCGTCTCCTCCAGGAATTCTGGAGTCATCGCGTCCAGCCACGTTGCGAAACGGTCTCCCTCGCTACGAAGCAGCTCCACGATCTCCGCCTTCGACCTCGGCCTGGCTTCCTCGGCGTTGAACTTGTCCATCATCCCGAAGAAGTCAAACCCCACCAGCGTCGTCAGGCCTTTCTTGTGCACTTCTTCCCAGATGCCCGGGGAAATGGCGATATGAGTCAACATCCGCGCCACCGTTCTACACTCCGGCGCGGCCACGTGCCCGTATTGCGACTCCGGAATATCCTCCGCCACCTGAATCGTGTTCTTGCGTACCGTACGAAACGCGCTGGCCAGGTCCTTTCCGCCGTAAGAACTCATGCTCAGTCACCTCATTGTGGTTTTCTGCCCTACGTGGGCTGCTGCCGTCTCTGATGCGCGCCCCGCCCCCGCCGTCACGTGCTTTCCCCGACCACAGGTCACGGAATTCCCTTCTCATTGAAGGACCCGGCGCCTGTTCTCTTTTGAACAGAATCGTGCTCTCGGATCTGAGATGATGGACAGCGGCGGAGTCTGCGCAGGCCATCCCAATTTCGCTCATCGACGACGTCCCACGAGCAGCGCGTGGCTCTGCGCCCTCGCCGCCTCGCGCACGGCTTACCGGTCGCCACGGGCAACTTTGTTGGGATTCGCGAAAATCAGGTGCTTTTATGTCAACAGTCATACGAACATTTCACAATGCCAGCAAGGAAGAAGTTGGCCGGCTAACCTTCGACGAGAAGGACGGGCGTTTGCACATCCGGTCCTCCGCTCCTCCCGGAATCGATCGCCGCTTTCGCACTGAAAAAGGGGCTGCTAACTGGTGGGATTGCAACGTTGATCCCGAGACGGGAAAGATCCGACGATAGCCCGAAATACCGTCGGCTGCCCGCCACGGGACCTGATTTCCCCAGCACAGGAGATTGTCCATGTCTGATTGGTCTCGAGACGCCGCTCTGCGATTCGGCGCGCAGCGAGAACTGAAGCAGGCTCAAGATGCCAAAGTGATCCGCGATCAGAATGATCTCTCTCTGCATATCGCGAAAGTTTGGGCGGATCTATGCGAACTGTTCAGAGCCCGCTGCACCGAGTTCAACGCCGAACCCGGCGTTGCAGGCATCCTGAGTTGCGACACCAAGCGAGCTCAGGAATTGAAGATAACTAGAAGCGATAACGCCGCGATGCTCCGCGGAGCTTTCGACGCCAAGCGCCACACCATTCACTTCATGGGCCCTAATATCGGCAAGGAAAAATCGGAAATAAAAATCGAAGTCATCGATGGCGGCTCCAAAATGCGCTTCGTTGATATCTTGCACAGAACCCTTGAAGCCCAGGATATTGTGGACATTTCGTTGACCGACTTGCTGCAGCTCAATTAAGTTTCCGCCCGATGGACGTTGCGACCGGCCTTCAAATCTAAGTTGCCGATGTGACTCCTATTGAACAGATTTCAAATCTCTAATCAGGCATCCTTGCGGTCATAAGCACGGAATCTAACGAGAAGTTATCCGTGTGGCACGCAACAAAAGGTTTTCTAATTGACGCGCGCTCAAAGGTAAAAGGAGTTGAAGATGCTTGGATTAATCGCCGCAGTTCTCATCGTTCTCTGGTTGCTCGGGTTCTTCGCCTTTCACGTTTCCAGCGGCGTCGTTCACGTCCTGCTGATCATCGGCATCGTAATGCTCGTTCTGCATTTCCTCCGGGGTAGAACAGCCACCGTCTGAACCACTCGCTCTTAAGATAAGGTGTCGTTCTCAGACTACAAGGTCCGCCTTTTGGACTCCGGTACAACCGGAGGGTCGCCTCGGACCTAACGCGCCTCTATGCGCCTTTGTGTGTTCCCCAAAAAGAGCTTATACTCGGCGCGCTGAGAAATGGAGGCCCCCAATGCACTACGAACTGCAAAAAGCGATGCAGCGCGAGCTGAATGAACGGATCCCACCTGCGGCAAAGGGTGACCCGCAGAACGAACTGCGGCACGTCGTCAATTCACAGCGATTCTCCGGAAAGACCTTTGACCAGAGCGTTACAATCGCCCTGGATTTTGTCCGCAAGCGCCATCCCTACTTCACTCCTCGCATCTTGCCGCCGCAATAAGGATTTCACGGCCCAACGCCGACGCTCCCCCAGCAGCTCCCTCTCGATAAAATCTGCAGCTTGACTCTGGACTATACTCCAGGGTGTAGATTCCTCGATAGGAGCCGCTTCCATGCATATCGGTGGCGTGGCAAAAGAGATTGGTCTGACCCCGGACGCCATTCGCTTTTACGAGCGAGCAGCTTTGCTTCCGCGTCCTTCCCGAACTGCCGGTGGCTTCCGGCAATACGCCGATACTGACGTGGAAACTCTGCGATTCATTCGCCAAGCGCAGGGTCTAGGGTTTACGCTCAGAGAGGTTCGCGAGTTGATCGCGCTGCGCGGCAGCCGCCTGCAACCCTGTGCTCCCGTTTGTCTTCGCTTGCAGAAAAAACTCCTCCAGGTCCAGCGAAAGCTCCGCGACCTCCAGACATTGCAACAGGAACTGCAGTCGGCGCTGTGCACGTGCAAGAAGGAGCTCCGTCGAAAAAGTGCCCGCTGCCCGCTCTTGAGCGGTGCCAAGCAAAACCGTTCGGAGACCGCGTGAAAATCGAGGTTCTGTACGTATCGGACTGCCCGCATTATCCTGCGGCAATGGCTGAACTGAAGAGCGTTTTGGATGTCGAGAGAATCTCCACTCCAATCAGCGAAGAGCTTGTGGCCGATCCTCGCATGGCCGAGGAACTGAAGTTTCGCGGCTCTCCCACCATTCGCATCAACGGCCGCGATATTGCCGGCGAATCAGACGTGCAACACTTTGCACTCTCCTGTCGGCTGTATCCGGGCGAGAAACAGCCGGGCGTGCCGCCGGTGGAAATGATTCACCGCGCCGTGCGCGCAGCAATGCGTGGAGAAAAACAGTGAGAACCGGCACGGGCTTCTCGGCGTCTCTTGCGGCAATCCTGAGCTCGCTGGCCACAATGGCATGCTGCGTGCCGCTTGGCTTTGCGGCTGCCATTGGAGCTGCTGCCGCGAGCGCTTTCCTGCTGCAGTTTCGCTCGTGGTTTCTTGTGCTTTCTATCGCGCTAATCGTCGTGGGATTCTGGCAGCAGCGCCGCGCAAAGCAATGTGCCGTCAAGGGGCGTCTCATCGGTCAACTCCTACTCTGGACGGCCGTCGCCATCGTGCTTGCCATGATTCTATTCCCGCAGCAGATTGCCGGATTCTTGGCAGACCATCTTTACCGCTCATGAAATGAGAAAACGACTTCTTATCGCAACTATCCTCGCGGCGCTGCTGTTGTTCGCGGGTGTCTATCTTTGGGGACCGTCCAAGACGCCTGCAGGACAGCCACCGCTCTCCATCTTGTCACCATCCAGCTTCAGCGAATTCCAAAACGCCTTCGATTCTGCGCCAGACCAGTCTCGCATCATCCTGTTGCTCTCCCCGACTTGAGCAACGTGTCTGCGGGGGGCGTCCGCAGCCGAAAAATTTCTTGCCCGCCATGCAGACGCGAAACTCCGCGTCTTGGTCATCTGGGAACCCATCTTGCCCACGGATTTCACGTCGCCAAGCGCCAGCGCCCTCGGCAGAATCGCCGACCCACGAGCCAGGCAGTTTTGGGACCCAAATCATCTCGTCGCCCAAGAGCTGAATCGCGGCGCCGCCGCCCATCCTCCGCAGATAAACCCCGCCTGCTGCGTGAGCCGAGGATTCTATTGGGATGACGCAATTCTGTATGCCCCGCATGCGCAATGGCACGACGAACCACCCCCAGCCTTCTGGGACGGCCCCGTAGTCCACGTCGTCCCCGCCCTCGAAAACGCTTTGAATAATTTGACTAAAATGAAGTGAGTGCAAGCCACAAACAACCAAACCCTGCGATTTTGCCGGGGTCCTGAAATCTCCTCTTAAGCAGCTGAGTTCTAAGCGAGTTACGTAAAGAAAAGATGGCGTAGCACGCCGGTCAATCAAACTCAATGTAACCCTTTGGGAACACCTGACCGAGACCGGGACTTGAGTACTAGGCCCTAGCACGCGCCCACGCCACAGAATCCACCTGCTCCCGACAAGCGTGTCCATCGATGCCTCAGAACTGGTGCGAAAGTCGGCGACAGAGCAAATAAACCAAATAGACCAAGGAGAAAAAGGCCAATGAAAGTTTCCTGGAAGAGGGGTTCAGGGTTCGTGCTAATTGCCGTGATTGCCATCGGAATGATCGCACCAGGATTGCAAGCAGGGCCGGCGTTTGCCGCCAAGTTCACGCTGCCGTTCGACGCGCACTTGGGAAAAATGGCACTTCCGACCGGCGCCTATTCGTTTTCGCTCGACCATGCCGGCTTGAACGGGGTCATCCTGTTCCGTCAGGGAGACCGGGCTGTGGGAATGGTGCTTCCGCAGGTATTTGACAATCACCAAAATCAGGGCAAGAACCCCGTAATAATTTGTATTCGCCACGATGGAAAAGTCACGGTCCGGGCGTTGCGTTTGCCCAGTATCGGCACGTTCTACTTTGCTCTGCCGAAGGAGTTAGAGGGACTGATGGCGCAGCAGCCGAAGCTCATCGAAACCGTCTCGGTCGAAGTGACCGGCGAGTAACGCAGCCTGTAGCCGATCCGCAGTTAAGGGCGTCGGACTACGCGGGGCCGGACAAAGGACAGACCCTTGCAAAAGGCGTTTGCTCGAAAGTCCGGCCTCTTTATTCCGTTTCGTTTTCGTTTCGTTTCGCTTCATGGCCTGCCCCGCGTAGGATGTGAAACGAAGGAGCCTAGTGAATCCGCTCGCGCTCACCAACGCCGGTCATGACCGTATGCATTTGACTTCCTTCCTACGCACGATCCGAACATCCTTTACCGCCGCGTGCTGTTTTCTAGCCTCGGTATTACCGGCCGCTCCGCGGCAACAAGCGGCCAATGGGCTTGCGGGCGAATCCATCAAAGCTGTGTCCGTGGCGGTAAATGTATATGCGATCGCGGAAGGCCGTCACGGCCGGCTGATTCGAGATTTGAATAAGGACGACTTCGAACTCAGCGAAGATGCGACTCCCCAGAAAATCGAGTACTTCTCACCGGAGACGAATGCGGCGCTGAGTTTGGGGGTCGCCATCGACACAAGCGTCAGCCAGCGTCGCTTGCTGGGCACGGAACAGGACGCCGCGAAACAGTTTCTCCGCTCCGTTCTGCGGGGCGGCGATCAGGCGTTCGTGATGAATTTCGACTTGGATGTGAAGTTGCTCCAGGATTTTACGGACGCGGCAACCCAATTGGCGCGCGCGATTGATTCCGCGGAAATCAACGAAACTGGAAGAAGCATCCTCCAGGATACTGCGGCGCGCCCCACAGGAGGCACGCACCTCTATGATTCCGTCTATCTCGCTTCCAATGAGTTGATGAAGGCGCGCCTTGGACGCAAGGTGCTGGTGCTGGTAACCGACGGGGAGGACCAGGGAAGCCAGACCAGCTTGCAAAAATCAATCGAAGCGGCGGAGAAGGCCGACGTCATTGTCTACTCCATCGTCGTAAGCGATCCCGAGTTTTATTCATTGTTGGGC
>Ga0307479_10002118_pt1 | contig 18069 bp, 15 predicted proteins | sample atmos_gasesECM4C_FD_203743 | JGI IMG/M metagenome (GOLD analysis project Ga0307479, IMG submission 203743) | Hardwood forest soil microbial communities from Morgan-Monroe State Forest, Indiana, United States - atmos_gasesECM4C_515 | ecosystem: Environmental > Terrestrial > Soil > Temperate... | reverse complement strand
TCAGGAGTATCCTCTGGACGCCCTAACCCGCCACCCGGACGAGTGTCGGGAGTGGCCTCTGCACCGGCTTGTGAGGCCTCTGGGCTTGTGCCGGCTTGGGCATCCTGGGCATCTCGCGGAATCTGCCCGGTTCCCGAAACGGTAAAAGCCAACCGCTTTCCGGGTTCAACATTGTGCGCGACAAAGATGTTCATGCCTCTCTCTTCGCCGCCGCTGCTGAACTCGGAGCCACCATTCTTAAACTCCATGCTCTTGGGCATCATAACTACGACGTCTTCCGTGGGCGTGAGAATCTGAGGTTGAAAAGAGAAGCTGCCGGAATAAGGAGTGTGATAGCTGACCTGAAACTTTGTTTCTCCGGGCCGAAGGGGGAAAACAAAGGCGTAGCGATTCTTCTCGCCAGTCGGAACCGGAGCTGAGGTCACGGGCATCCCGCCGGGGCCGGCGGCAAGAGAACCATCCACCACTGCGCCTTCCGGCAAAGTGAGCTCGAAACTGCGATCGCTCATTTGGGTACGCGGCGGCTTCGAATTGTTTTGCACAACGAACAATTCTGTAACTTGCATCTGCCCGCCATCGGATTGCACTCGCATGATGTTGGCGCGTCCGCTTACGCCTTCCACCTGCTTGGCGGCATCATAGACTTCCACCTGCACTGACGTAGTGCCCGCAGGCGCCGGCTTGAAATAGTTCACACCCTGATGGGTGACTCGGACCAGATGCTGCCCCCCATCGTCAGGTAGAGGCAGAGTGAATTTGCCCTTCGAGTCAGTCTTGGTGCGCGCGGCTTCCTGCATTCCTTCCGACAGTTTCAACAGAACAACGTCGTCGCTACTAGAAGGCCTGTCTGTGGTTTTGTTAGTAACCGTACCTGTGATGTCAGCGCCGAAAACAGGAATGGCAAGGAACAGCATCAGCACACAGCACAACAGATTCAGAGAACGATGGGACATAAAGGACTTGTTCATTTCTTGGCAAACACTTTAAACCGGATTTGCAATGCTGCGACGGATTACGTCGCTTCGGCGGTTTCGCCCAGAGCAGCCATTTCGGCCAGAATTTCGGCGGCCTCGGCTTCCAGAGAAGCGCGCAACGATTCGTAGTCCTCCGGCGGATACTTCCCAGCCTTATAGTCAAAGTTCAGATCGCGCAGATTCTCATAGACCACCTGCTTGCGCTCTTCCAGGAACGTCAGCCGGGACTTATCGGTCGAGCGCTCGAAGACTACTCCCGGCGCGAATACGTAAGCCAATATTCCTGCGCCGAAAACGATGCAGACGGCTATGATCACAGCTCAGTCTCCTTACGCGCTTGCTGGCGATATCGATCCAGCCCGGGCGAAGTTGTTCCGCCTGCATCGGGAGGACGCGGCCCCTTCCAGTTGCGAACCACCATAGCTACAAGCAGGGTTCCGGACAGGAAGACGGCGAATGGCATGATCCACGCCACGCGATCGAAGCCGTGCATGCCGGGAGCAGCCAGCACGGTTGTCCCATACTCCTTCACGAAGGCTTGCATCACGGCGTCGTCGCTGTCACTGTTCTGGACCGCCACCAGCAGTTCCTGGCGCATTTTTTCAGAGTAAGGACATCCCACATGATTGCACTCAAGCAGAATCTGATTGCATCCGCAGACGCACATCATGCGGTGCCCGAGATCGTCAACGCGAGCGCGATCGCCGCTGGCGCCTAACAGCGTTACTGCGAAAAAGATAGCGATTAGAGATTGCGCGAACCTGCGCCAGAACTTCTGCTTCATTCAGTCGCCCGCCTCAACTGGTTCGGAGTTCACTGTCAACGGCATATTGACTGGCCGTACCGGCTGCGACTGCGGCAAGGCAGAGGAAGACAGCGGCGGAACCATTGCGACCACGGTGCCGGCGATCAAAACCCAGACTCCCGCCCAAATCCACATCACCAAAGGATTAATGAAAGCCTTGATGATGGGCTTGTCGGTGTCCTGATTCTTACCAGCATAGATCACGTACAAATCCTCCAGCGGCGTCGAGTGATTGGCGACTATCGTGTCCGGCTGCTGGCTGGCCTTGAAGAACTTCTTGGCGGGAAACATCTGTCCAATGGGTTTCCCATTCTTGTACACGTTGAGAATGGCATATTCAATCGCGTAATTCGGGTTGTCTTCTTGCGTGTAGTTGTCGCAGACCAGCGTGTAGGGGCCAAGCTCCAGCTTGTCGCCGAAGCCCATCTCCTGCTCTTTCTGCTGATTAAATGCGGTCCCGGCGAGTCCCACTACGATTACGACCACGCCAAAGTGCACGATGTATCCGCCATAGCGCCGCGTGTTGCGCCGGGTGAGCGTAATCATCGAAGCCAGCGGATTCTGTCCGGTATGACGCGAGATCACCCGTCCGCCGCGAACGAACTCAGAAACGATGGTCGCCGTCACCAGCGCTGCCAGCGACATCGCCATCAGCGAATAAAAGTGGGCGGAATCCTGCCACGGACGAACGCCTAAACCCATCAACCCCATCGCGGTTAAGACTGCTGCGATCACTGGAATCGTGAAATTGCGTTTCAAGCTCGCCCACGAGGTGCTGCGCCACGCGAGCAGCGGGCCAATGCCCGTGAGCAGCAGCAGGAACATCGCAATGGGAACGTTTACGCGATTGAAAAACGGAGGTCCGACTGTGATCTTGTGCCCTTGAATCCATTCGGACAGGACTGGAAACAGCGTTCCCCACAGTAACGCGAAACACGACGCCAGCAGCACGAGGTTCTGAAAGAGAAAGCTGGATTCGCGGGAGAGCAGCGACTCCAGGCGATGTTCGCTCTTCAGATGAGAGCGATTGCGAACGTAGAAAAAAAGACAAACCACAAAAATAATCGCTAAAAACCAGATGAACCATTCGCCGATCGAGGACTGCGCAAAGGCGTGAACGGAACTCACAACGCCGCTCCGGGTCAAAAACGTCCCCAGAATCGACAGCATGAACGTGCAGAAGATGAGCCACACGTTCCACGTCTTAAGCATGCCGCGCTTCTCTTGCATCATCACCGAATGCAGAAAGGCGGTTCCTGTGAGCCAGGGAAAGACAGAAGCATTTTCAACCGGGTCCCATCCCCAGTATCCCCCCCAACCCAGCACTGAATATGCCCAGTGAGCCCCGAGAAAGATGCCACACGTGAGGAAACACCACGTCACCATCGTCCATCGCCGAGTGATGTGGATCCACTTTTCGCCCGGATACTTCATGATCAGGGCACCGAGCGCAAACGCGAACGGAACGGCGAAACCCACATAGCCCAGATAAAGCATGGGCGGATGAATCACCATTTCCGGATATTGAAGCAACGGGTTCAGCCCATTGCCGTCCGCGGGGATGGCGCCGCGAACCATGGAGAACGGAGTCGCGGCGAAGTTCAGTAGCAGCAGGAAAAAGAGCTGGACGGCGGCGAGAATGGTGGAAGCGTATGCCGTCAGCTTCACGTCCACCTTATGCCGCAGGCGCAGTACTAATCCGTAGCTGCTCAGCAAAAGTGCCCAGAAGAGAAGCGAACCCTCCTGACCGGACCATAAAGCTGCGAACTTGTAAGGAGTAGGCAGATCGCGATTGGTGTGATGGAAGATGTACGCCACCGAGAAGTCGTTATTCAGCGCCGCCCAAACCAGGGCAAAAGCCGCTGCAGCGACTGCTAGCCATGTAGCAATTCCGGCGCGACGCGCAGTTTCAGCAAGCCGGTCGCTGGGGATTCCCACTGCTTGCTGGCGCAGGGCAAGGATTCCTGCAAACAGGCAATAGGCGCTCAGAACGAGTGCAAACAGCAGAGCGAAGCTTCCAAACTCGGGCATGCTGGGACGGAACTCAGCTAAGTCAGGATTGTTCCGGAATTTCTAATTTTACTCGCTCTGTCGGCAATAGGCAGTAGGCAATTGGCAATAGGCTAAGTGCAAAAGTCTTAGTATGTTTTGCTTATTGCCTATTGCTTACTGCCTATTGCCGAAGCCGCGGCCTGGACCAAGCTGATGAGTTCCGGCGGCGGGCATGGTTTCTGGCGGAAGACAACATCCATGCCCTCGTATTCCTGTTCTGCCTCGGGCATTCCACTGATAACGATAACCGGAACTTGCGGATTTATCGCTCGGAGCAGGCGTACAAACTCCGATCCTGTGGCCTGCGGCATGACATGATCTGTGACCACAACGCCGATGTTTTGCGCCTGGGATAAGGAACGCAAGAGGGCAAGCGCGCTCTCGGCGCTGGTGGCGATCTGAACCTCAAGGCCGGCTTGGTTAAGGACCATTTGCCGGGCAGAAAGCTGAATCGGATTGTCATCCACCAGGAGAACAGTTTTGCTCAATACGCTCACCCTCTCGATGTACGCCTGAAAGCGGACTTTAGATTTTATCTGCGGCCGAGCAGTTCGGCCTCGGCGCGGAACCAGTCTTCCACATGCCGTCCGTCGCCGCCGCCACGTTGAGTATAAAGCTCATAGGCGCGCCGGCGAATCTGATCTTCGCTTACACTGGGATAGACGCTGGTGTCAGTTACCAGCGATGGACGGGAGGGTTTGGCTCGGCTGACATTGCTGTCGGCTGCTGAGCTCGTCTGTAGCGCAGAGGAAGCTTGCTTCACTGGGACAGCGGCGGCGCCGTTACTTCGGGCATCGCCATTTGTGCTGGTTTTTTTGGGAGTTCTTGCTTTAGCCATGATGATCTTCTCCAAGAGGTTCAGGGGATTTGGATGTTGAGCGCTCATCGGCAGCGCGAAGATCACAGCGACCTCCACAGATGGCACAACAACATCGTCCATTTTAACAAGCGAGAGTGTGGAAGAGAAAAGCGTTTCAAGAAAACCGTTTCAAGGAGAGGCGTTTCAAGAAAAGGCGTTTCAAAACCAGCGGGTTTAAAGCCTTTCATTCCAACGGGGTTTTCCAAGGACTAAGGTCGATCTGAGAATCGGTACTGGTGTTGAAACGTTTTTTCTTGAAACGGTTTTCTTGAAACGCTTCTCTTGAAACGCTTTTCCTCCCTAGTGGAAGTCATGCGAACGGGTCTCGGCTGCGGTGATCTCCAATCGGCTCACGCGTTGGGCTTTCACTGAAATAACGTTCTCTACGTTCTGCAAAATGCCTTCGATCAAAAGAAAGCGCTCATTAATCACCAGCAGGCGGTTCTGGTCGTAGAGATCCGGCGTGATGATCGCGTTAGAGATTCCGGTTTCATCTTCAAGACTAAGAAAAATGAAGCCATTCGCGGTGCCGGGACGCTGGCGAGCAATCACGCATCCGGCGATGCGCGCCACTTGCCCATGCTTCAGATTGCGCAGATCGATAGCGCGAACGACGCTCATTCGGTTCATTTCGTCGCGGCGGTAGAGCATCGGATGCGGACCGACGGTAAGGCCGGTACCGTGATAGTCCGCAATAAGCCGTTCTTCCGCAGACATCTGTGCGAGCGGCGAAGGTGAATCAGATTCATTCATTGTTATTAGTAAAGGCCCTTCCGCCCAGGCCGCGCGCTCCACCTGCCACAGCGCATCGCGCCGGTGAAGCTGTGGTTTAGCAAAGGGAATGGCTTTAGCCTTGCCGTTAGAGCCTTCATCATCACAAAGAGTAGAGACGCAGCATGCTGCGTCTCTACCATGCACGTGGAACGGCATGGGACCAATGCTGTTTAACGCGCCAATCTGAGCCAGCATGTTCAACTCATTTCGTCTCAGCTCAGGCACGCGCCGCGCCAGATCATCGACGGAAGTAAACTGCCGTGCATTGCGTTCGCATACCAAAGTCTGCGCGGCTTCCTCCCGCAATCCACGAACATAGCGCAGGCCCATACGCAGCATGATCTTGCAACCGGGACGATCGTGCGGCGCGGCGTCTTCCCTTCCGCACTCGCATTCCAGAGTGCAAGGCCATTCCGAACACGTGACATCCACTGGTCGCACTCTCAATCCATGCCGCTGTGCGTCTTTGACGATCGTTGAAGGATGATAAAAACCCATCGGCTGATTGTTTAAGAGCGCTGCAGTAAATGCGGCCAGATAATGGCATTTGAGATAGGCGCTGGCATACGCCAGTAGCGCGAAGCTGGCAGCGTGTGATTCGGGAAACCCATACAGAGCGAAAGAAACGATCGACTGCACGATTTCGTCCTGTGCCACCGGCGCGATTTCGTTTTTTGTCATGCCGCTGCGCAAGCGAGATTCAATTGCCGCCATCTTCGCCTGGGAACGCTTATTGCCCATGGCCCGGCGCAGCTCCTCGGCTTCGCCGCCGGTGAAGTCGGCGACCACCATCGCCATGCGCAAAAGCTGTTCCTGAAAAAGAGGCACGCCAAGTGTTCGTTCCAGCACCGGCTTCAGGGAAGGATGGGCGTAACGAACCTCTTCCAGTTTTTGCCGCCGTTTCAAAAAGGGATTCATCATCTTTCCCACAATAGGACCGGGGCGGATGATCGCCACCTGAATCACAATGTCGTAGAAGCATTTCGGCGAATTGCGGGGCAGAGCAGCCATTTGCGCGCGGCTTTCCACCTGGAAGAGTCCGACGGTATCGGCGTGTTGCAGCGCGTTATAAACCGGAGGATCGTTTTGCGGAAGCAGAGCCAGGTCCACCTTGTCGCCGTAGTGCTGAGGGATCAGCTCGATGCAGTCTTCGAGCACAGCCATCATGCCCAGTCCCAACAAATCGATTTTTATGAGATTCAGATCGGCGCAATCGTCCTTGTCCCACTGCACTACCACGCGGCCGGGCATGCTGGCGGGTTCCAGAGGCACGACGGAGCTGAGTTGTCCCTGGCAGACAACCATGCCGCCGGAGTGCTGTCCCAGATGTCGTGGGAGATCCTGCACGCGCAAAGCAAGATCGAGAAACTTCGAGATGCGCGGGTGGCGCAGGTCGAATCCCGCCTGTCGGAACTGATGCTCCATGGTGTCGGTCGGGCCGCGCCATTCCCATGATCCGACCAGTGCAGACAAACGATCCAGTGTTTCGACATCGAAGCCGAGCGATTTGCCTACCTCGCGTGCGGCAGAGCGTCCTCGGTAAGTGATAACGTTCGCCGTCATGGCAGCGCCATGCGCTCCATATTGGGCATAGACATGTTGAATCACGCGTTCGCGTTGATCGCCACTGGGAAGATCTAGATCGATATCCGGCATCTCGCCGCGCTGCTCGGAGAGAAAACGCTCGAAGAGCAGATCCATCCCGACGGGATCGACTGCGGTGATACCCAACGCGTAACAGACAGCGCTGTTGGCCGCCGATCCGCGTCCTTGCACCAGGATGCACTGCTCGCTGCAAAAGCGAACAATGTCCCACACGATGAGAAAATATCCGGGCAGATTTAACTTTTCGATCAGCGCCAGTTCGCGCTCGATTTGTTTCTGCGCGCGTTCGCGCAAATCCGCTGATTTTCGGCCGTAGCGATGTTGCGCTCCTTCACGTGTGCGCTCGCGCAGAAACGACATCATCGTTTCCCCTTCCGGCACGGGATAGCGCGGGAACTCATAACCCAGTTCTTCGAGCGTGTATTTCAGCCGCTTCGAAAGTTCGATCGTGTTGGAAATTGCCTCAGGCAGATCGGCAAAGAGCTGTTCCATTTCCACAGGAGTGCGGATGAAACGCTCAGAATTGATGGATAGCAAACGTCCGGCGTTCTCCAGTTGCCGGTGATGGCGGATGCAGGTGAAGACATCGAGGATCTCGCGCTCTCCGGCGGTAGCGTAGGAAACACCATTGGTCGCCAGAATCGGCAGATGAAGTGTGCGGGCAATCGCGACAGCCGCTTGATTGCGCGCTTCTTCGCGGCGGTCGAAGTGGCGTTGCAGTTCGACAAACACATTCTGCGGACCGAAGATGCGCATCAGCCGTTCAACTGCGCGCAATCCTTCGTCATATCCGCCGCGCATAAGCGCTTCGGCGAGCGGACCGTCGTCGCCACCGGTGAGGCACACCAGTCCACTGGCGTGTTCTTCCAGTTCTTCGATTTGCGCTGCGCTCTCTTCTTTTTTGGCGCGCAGCTTGGTGCGGGTGATGAGGCGGCAAAGGTTTTGGTATCCAGTACGCGATTCCGCCAGCAGGGGATAGCGCGCCAGCCCGGCTTTGCCGAAAAGCGTGTCATCGATGGTGACTTCGGCGCCGATATGCGCGCGCAGCTTGTATTTCTGCGCAGCCATATGAAATCGCGGCGCGCCATAGACGCCATTGCGATCGAGCAGTGCCATGCCGGGCATGCCATATTCGGCACACACCGCAATCAGAGCCTCGGGCAGAGCGGCGCCTTCGAGAAAACTGAAGGCAGAGCGAGCATGAAATTCTACATACATCTTCAAAACCAATTCACCACGGAGACACGGAGACCACGGAGGATTTTGTATTTAGTAATTTCGTAATGGAAAATTGGAAAAACCAGAATCGTTCGTGTAATTCAAATTACTCAATTACCCGATCACCAATTATTCAATTCTTCTCCGTGGTCTCCGTGGTGAAACAGAGCTTTAATCAAAACTCCCCTCCACGTACCACTTCGCTGAACTCAAGTCGCGATACACGCGCACGAGCATCGGCGCATTCTGTTCTGCACGGAGTTCGAGGTCCCATTCATCGCGCGTCCAGGATTGATCTGTCCACCAACCACCGCTCTTCCGCCATGGGCCTGCAGCGGCTGTAACTCGGTGGGCCTGGCCGTGCAGGAACACGCGCGTGGGGGTTCCATGGTGCGCCTGGACTTTGGTGTGAAGCGGAGGCCGAAAAATGCGCATCGCCGTCCATTGCGCAGTGTTGGGTGCCCCACTCATCGCGGATTTCGATGAGTGGGGAGGTTTTCGCTTCTCCGGTTCCCCACGCGGACAAAAAGGGCTCATGCGGAACGCCTCAGGAGCATGCGTGTCGAGCAGTTCGGGCGAGCCGACGCGGTTGTCGTCTGTAATGCCACGAATGCGGGCCAGCGTGAGCTCCAATCGCTCAGGGGCTGGCCCGCGCGGGAGAAATAGTCCCGATTGCGCAAATCGCGGTGGAACCGCTTCGGCGGCAATCATGATCTTCTTGACTGGCCCGCCTGGCGGATGTGCGGCGAGGTCGAGTTGCAACAGCTTCAGAAAAGTTCGGCTGTCCTGCATGGGGACAGGAAACTGCAAGCTGCGCCGATGCACGGCCTTGCTTGCCGCCTGTTCTTCGGCAGATTGATCTTCATGGCCGGTGAGTTCCAGAGTGAGCCGCAGCTCATTCGCGGCCAACGCCCGCGACGTAAGCCGCGCGCACATTTGATCCAGCATACGATTCAAGATGAACGCCAGCGGCTCGAGCAATTCGATTGCGTCTTCAAGCTCGATGGCTTCTTCGAATTTGATTGCCGGCTCGGCAGGAACAAGCGTGCGCTGAGCGCGTCCCTGCGCCAGTTTTTGCAGCCGCAGGCCTTCCTGGCCGAGCCGCTGACTGAGCGCAACTTCGGGTAATGCAGCCAGCGATCCGAAATCGCGGATGCCCCAGCGTTCAAGCGTCTCCAGCATCTCCGGCATAGGCTCGAGCAGATGAATCGGCAGCGACGCCAGCCGCTTGGCTTCTGTTCCTGGTGCAATCACGGTGATGCCGACCAATCCGCGAGCGGCGTGCATGGCTGCATCGGCATTTCCAGCAATGGCGATGTTGGCTTCAAGTCCCATTTTGGAAACTGAGGATGCCAGGCTGCGCGCGACGTTGGCTGGAGGGCCCAGAAGACGATCGAGTCCGGCAACATCGAGCATGATGGTGTCGCCAGGCTTATCGCTTTTCTCTGGATCAATATTGTGTTTGATCGTGTCCTCTACGCGCGGAGAGAAGGCGTGCGCGCAGTCGAGCAACGCATCGTGTGCGGCGGCTTCCTGGGCGAGCGACCGGCGTCGCAGATGGATCCGAGGACAAGCTTCCGCCTGAAGCTTGGTCATGCCCACCTCAATTCCCGCCTCGCGCGCTCGGACGTTAGCGGCAATCACAGTGAGCAGCGGAGGCGTGCCGTCAAGCACAGCGACCGCCTGCTCGCGCAGCTCAGGTGAGGTGCGCACCAAGGCTTCCACGGGAAATTCGGGGACGTAGATGCAGGCAAAAGGCATGATCGAAGGCGATAGGCAATACGCAATAGGCAATAGGCGAAACAAGAACTTTGATTTGGCTTATTGCCTATTGCCAATTGCCTATTGCAGTCTTCTCGGGATTCCTTGCATAACATTGACGCCTGGAATCACAGACTCAGGGCATGCTGGGAACTTCTCGACGCGACTGATCCTCGAACGCGTCACCTGCAGGTGCACATGAACCGTATTGAGCAAGCGTGGGGCGTTCCATCGCTGTGGCAATTCGAACGATGTCGCCGGTTTTTCGAACGGGATGGCGATGCCTTCCGATGTCACGCGGAAGGCAACTCCATCGAGTGCATTAGCCGAAGACTGAATTACGCTGCCTAAGTGCGTGCTCACTGGAGTTGCTCTCTGCGTGACGGCTTCGGTCCAGTTTGCTTCTTGCGCGGCAAACTCCATCACCAGGGAAGCGCAGCTTTTCGCATGCGGCTGCTCTTCCACAACTACCAATGCCGTGGACGCGTTCTCGACCGCGCGCCGGAAACGAAACCAGGTCGTAAGCGGAACCCGCCGCGCGGCAGAAACCGGGATATCGGCTAAATCGAGGATTACCAGGCCGAATCCACCGGCTTGTAGGAGGAGATCAGTGGCTTTGAGGGCTTGTTCTAAAGGCTGGCTATCGGCTATCGGCTGTCGGCTGTCGGCCAGCAACGGTTTTGGGTTTTGTTGGAATACGAAACTGCGTGCTGGCCGAACGCCGAGCGCCGACAGCCGATAGCCAGCCTTCCCACATCTCACCCACAGCAGACGATCCAGATCCACGCCCGCACTCGCCGCCGACTGGGGATCGAAGGCGTCGCTGGCATCCACCAGCGCGCAAATTTCGTCGCGGCGCATGCACTGCGCAATGAGTGCCATAAGGACGCTGGTGCGTCCGGAAGAGGCTGCCCCGCAAATCTCTGTCAGACACCCCAACGGGATTCCGCCGGTGAGGGCATCAACCGACGCAATGCCAGTTGGTATCAGCTCCGGGGAAGGCCTCGTAGGTGGGGTTAGGGCTCGGGGAATGCGCTTTTCGAGCGCAGCTTCCACCTGGCTACGCAGGTCTGAGGCAGTGTTAATCATGACCAATCCATCCGGTTACTTTCGCTTTATATTCGCCTTACTAGATAAGATTCTGCGCTTCCGGAATGGGGTTGTCAAGAGGGGAAGTTAAGTGGGTCTTTAACCTTTTAAAAGCCCTATCCACAGTCAGGAACCAGATTCCCTGTTTTTTTCGCTGCTGCCTTGATGCGTGAACCGGAAAATGCTGGCTAACTCTAACGATCAGAAGTGGTTAAACCCTAAATTCCCTGTAATCCTGCCTGAAGCAGGGAAATACCCGGATAGATCCTGGGCACAGGGAGGGATCCTATTGCTTGAAAATCACAGGGCAAGATCCAGCGCCATCTTCCTGTACGCCAGCATAATGTCGGCCTTGGTGACCATTCCCAGAAGCTGCTTCTCGTCACGCCGCGAGACGACTGGGAAATTGGCGAGATGGAATTCACGCATGCGTTCGACTACTTCATGCATGGTTTGATCGGGAAACGCGTACTTCACGTCTCGTGAATAGACTGCTCCTACCTGCACGTGACTGCGTTCGCTGCGGTCGATCTGCGTGATATCGGACATACTCACAATGCCCACGAGTTCGCCGTCTTCATCGAGCACCGGCAAGGCAAAGACCTCGCGTGCAAACATGATCTCCTGCACCGCTTCCAGCGTGTCTTTCGGGCACACGGCCGGAGTTTCATTCATCACTTGGGCCACGCGTATGCCGGAGAGAACGTGCAAAGGCGGACGGCGGTTTTCCCGTTGACGGCGGGATTGGAGAAGAAGAAGACCAACTTGCAAAAGCAGGATCAGACTGCTCAGAGCTAAAAACAGCAGCGAATAAGTATTCGTTCCCACGATGACTCCCAGGATGGGATTGAGTCCGAGTGGGGGCTCCGGCCTCGCCGAATACCATTTATAACCGAAAATGGTGCAGTCTGGAATCGAAAGTATTTATGAGAGGTATAGGACTTGCACACTGATAGAGTGCCGCGAAACCGTGTTGGCGCACTTACGGCTCGCTTTCCAACCGTGCTCAATCGAAAATCTACTGCGTGTAACTCAGCGCCGCGAGCGCCTGGCGAAAATGCTGCCGGTAGTTGCGGCTCATCGTCAATTCCCTGCCGTTCGTCAGCTTGACTAGATAGTCTCCATGCGGCATCGCACGAAACTCACGCAGACACTCGATATTAATGATGGTGCAGCGATGGATTCGCACAAATTGTTTCGGATCGAGTTTGCGTTCCAGATCGTTCATGGTTGAGCGCATGCGATGCTCCGCCGGCCCGCAATGTACCCGGATGTAATTGGCGTCTGATGTGAATGAATCTACGAGTTGCACCTTCTGAAAGAAGATGCGATCTCCGTTGCGCAGCGCCAACCTCTCGACGTACCTGGGCTCATCTGGCGCGGCTTGGGATGCTGCTGGATTGGGAAGCGGCGCTGTGTCCGCAAGAACGATTCGACTGCGTTCCATTTGGACGCGCAGCTTAGCCCGCTCTATCGCCTGCAGAAGACGATGGTCATGAAAAGGTTTGATCACGTAGTCGGCTGCATGAGCGTCGAATGCGCGCGCAGCGAAACGGTCAAGGGCACTCATGAAGACCACCGCGGGAATCTTGCCACTGCTTGATTCCACCACTTGAAATCCCGCCACTTGCGGGAGTTGTACATCCACAAACAGCATGTCGGGAGCGTGCTGCTCTATGGCCGCGAGGGCTTCATTGCCATTGACGCATTGACTGACGATCTCGATGGAGTCGTCGTCCTCGAGTACGCGACTGATGGCTTCTCGCGATGAGCGCTGGTCGTCGGCGATTAGCGCCCGAAAACGCGCTTGGGCGAAGGCTCGGGCGTGAATGGAGTCTGTTCCCATAATCTCTTGAACACCTCATCTTCGGTTCTGATGGCTGCTGGTTGGCGGTTCGCCGCGATTGCGACGCCGGGCACACGATCGAGTAGTAGCGGAGTATGCGGATCGGCGGTCGGATGCTGCGCGATCCAGGTTTGCGAAGCTTCCTGAGCGCTCCGGATTTGTTCTGCAGTGAGCTGCGCGGCGATTTCCGAGAATTTTGTCTCGAAGCGCGCAGGCATCGGTTTCACCGTAGTCGCGGCAGCGAGGTACCATCCGTAAGCGGCGGTAGAATCTGCAACTCCGCCGCATCCTTGCAAGGCGCAGATCGCGAGATTTAAGTAACTCTGCGGATTGCCCTTCTCGGCTGCCGCCTGGAAAAACCGCAACGCCTGGTGCGAATCTCGTTCGACTCCTCTTCCCTCCAGATAAAGACGCCCGAGATTGTTTTGCGCTCCGGCGAAGCCATGTTCGGCAGCGTCGTGGTAATGCCTGAAGGCTTTGGCAAGGTCGGATTTCGTGCCCACGCCGTTTTCGTAGGCAATGCCGAGAACGAAATCCGCGGCGGCAAGATGATGCCGGTCCGCGCGCTTCAGCCACTTGAGTCCGAGTTCGGCATTGGCCGGAATGACATTACCCTCGAGGTATTCAATGCCGAGATGGAGCTGTGAGACCTCCAAGCCGGCTGTGGCGGCGCGAGTCAGCAATTCGATGCCTCGCTCAGGATCGGCAGTAATTCCCTCGTGGCCGAGATACACGGTTGCCAGATTGTGCAAAGCCAGGGGAAAACCCGACGAGGCGGCACGTTGAAACCAGCGTTCCGCTTGAACCGGGTCACGCGAAACCCCTCGCCCGGAGAGATAGAGAATGGCGAGGCTGTTTTGGGATTCAGGATCTCCCTGATCGGCAGCCTTGCGGTACCAATGCGCGGCTTCCTCGTAGTCGACCTTCCCGGTTCGGCCCAACTCATAAGCTTTTGCCACCTGAACCTCAGCACGTAATGAGCCGTTTTGAGCCTGTGAAAGTAACTTGCCGAACTCTTCCGTGGAGATGGGATTGAGCTGCGCAAGGCAGTTCGAGGAAAAAAGTATCGCGCACGCTGCCAATGTGAGGAACAGCTCGCGCCATTGCCAATAACCAAACCTGAAATCGAGCCTGAAACTACGGACGGCTGTCATTGTCCACCACCAAAAGCAAAAGAGGCTGCCGGATCCTCATCGACTACTGGACCACGACAGCCTCCGATTTATTTCGGTCAGCTTCCGCTAACTGAACTTAATTTTCTGTCTCGCAACCTCTACCAGAACGGGAATTCCGTCTTGAATTTTCAAGCGCTCAATTTCTCCATGACCCATTTGCTGACAATAGCGCACGAAGGAACGCCACGCAGGGTGCAGCGCGGCTTCCGTCTCCTCGATGGCTGGAGTCGCTCCATTTCGTCGCGGCTCCGGCGCGTTGTTGCGCTCGTTCATCCAGACTCCGTCTGGTTACCTGCTTTTTCGTTTGGACGTTCGGTCCTGAAATCGGTTAGCAGTCTTGCCGCGCCATCCCAATTTGTAACTCAGCAATCAATACGCCATGGGATGTTGCCGAGTTCCATGCGATTCGCGCTTGCACAAACTTTGCTGGGACAAGTGAACTGACGGACAGCGCATGTTCATTTTCGAACGACGGTTGCGCGAATTCGAACAGCGCACCTTCGGCGTAATAATGACAATCGAAGGCGCGAGGTGATCGAAAATTAATGCAGCCCGTCGCGTTTGCGGTACAGGAACGTGTCAGACTGTTGTGGTATGTCAATACACTTCCGCCAAGCAGACCCCAGCACGAATCACATGTTCTGAGGCAAGGATTTGGAAACTGCATACTTCATCCATCGCCTGCATTTCGCTTTCCTTGTGACCTTTCATTACTTGTTTCCGCAACTGACGATGGGGCTGGCTCCGCTTATCGTGGTCCTGAAGACCATTGCCCTTCGAAATGGCAACCAGACTTATAACAATGCGGCTCGATTCTGGATGAAGATCTTCGGCATTAATTTCGTCCTCGGCGTTGTCACCGGCATTCCCATGGAGTTTCAGTTTGGAACTAACTGGGCACGCTTTTCACAGATGACCGGAGGCGTAATTGGGCAAGGTCTGGTAATGGAAGGAGTTTTCTCCTTCTTTCTGGAATCGGCATTTCTTGGTTTGTTTCTATTCGGCGAGAAGCGGCTGAGCCAGTTGGCGCACTGGTGGAGCGGTTTCATGGTGTTCGTCGGATCATGGCTGTCGGGGTTCTTCATCATCGTGACAGACGCGTGGATGCAACATCCCGTCGCCTTCACACGCTTGCCCGATGGCTCCTACCAAGTAAGCAGCTTCTTAGGGCTGCTTTTGAATCCCTGGGCCCTGATCCAATATGCGCACAACATGAGCGGAGCCGTAATCACGGGATCGTTCGTCATGGCTGCGATCGGAGCGTTTTACCTGCTCAATGAACGCTCGCAGGAGTATGGCCGAATCTTTCTTCGCGTTGGGGTGATCGCCGGTTTTATCTTCTCCGCGTTGCAGATATTTCCCACGGGAGATCTGCATGGACGTTATATGGCCAAGCATCAACCCATAACGACGGCGGCAATGGAGGGCCTGTTCCGCACCGAGCAAGGCGCTCCCATTGTCTTATTAGGACAGCCTGACGTAGAGCACCAGCGCATCGACAATCCTATCGCCGTCAACAAGGTGTTGAGTTTTCTCATCTATGGCACAACCGAAGCCCAGGTACAGGGACTCAACGCATTCCCAAAAGAGGACTGGCCCACAAACATTCCACTGCTGTTCTTCAGTTACCACATCATGGCAGGCTTGGGAACGATCTTTATTGCAGTAATGACTCTCGGCGTTCTGTTTCTCTGGCGTAACAGGCTATTTACCACACGCTGGCTGCTATGGGTGATTATGCTGTGTCTTCCCTTCCCTTACATCGCCAACACCGCTGGATGGCTGACCGCCGAAGTCGGGCGCCAGCCGTGGTTGGTGTACGGCCTGATGCGAACTACCGTCGGTTTCTCATCAAATGTTTCCGCCGGGAATGGAATGTTTACTCTCCTCGGATTCATGGGGCTTTATGCCCTCCTGGCGATCTTTTTCTTATTCCTGGTTCATCGCGAAATTGAGCACGGTCCTGGAACGCAGCCCAACGTAGAAGCTCAACCAATCACCTTGGCGGGAGACTAAGTATGGAAACCGTTTGGTTCCTGCTTGTCGCATTCATGCTGGTGGGGTATGTCGTCCTCGACGGCTTCGACTTGGGCGCCGGGATCGCTCATCTCTTCGTCGCACGCACAAATGAGGAACGCCGGATGGTGCTGCGCGCGATTGGCCCAGTTTGGGACGGCAACGAAGTATGGCTACTCGCCGCAGGCGGAACCCTGTTTTACGCGTTTCCTCTGCTGTATGCCTCCAGCTTCAGCGGGTTTTATCTTCCGCTGAACATTGTGCTTTGGCTATTGATAGTTCGCGGCATCGGTATTGAGTTCCGCATGCACGTCGATAACGGAGTGTGGCGGGATTTCTTCGATGGTCTGTTTTCGATTGGAAGCCTGTTGCTGACGATTTTCTTTGGAGCAGCTCTTGGCAATGTGATTCGTGGTGTGCCACTAACCCCCGATCATTATTTTTTTGAACCGCTATGGACAGATTTCCGTCCGGGCGCAAATCCTGGAGTACTGGATTGGTACACCTTCTTAGCCGGAATCGTTGCTCTGGTGGCTCTTACCGTTCATGGCGCGAACTATCTCGCGGCAAAGACCAACGGCGACCTGGAACGACGTTCGCGCGCAACCGCTCGCGGGCTATGGCCATTGCTGGCTGTGCTGACGGTCGTGAGTTGCGTGGCGACGCTCTTCGTTCGTCCTCCGCTGACTAAAAACTACACAGAGCACCCCATCGGATTTCTCATCCCTGTCGCGATCGCCGCAAGCCTGCTTGTAATGTTTTTGTCGCTGCGCTCAGGCAATGATCGCCGGGCATTTCTGAGTTCGTGCGGGTACCTCGTGGGGATGTTAGGTGGCGCTGCTTATGCGCTGTATCCATCCCTTCTCCCATCAAGCAATCCGGTTTTCGGCGACATTACCATCTACAATGCCGCTGCGGGATCCTATTCGCTCAAGTACGGCGTGATCTGGTGGTCGATCGGGATGATCATCGCAATCGGCTATTTCGTTCTTGTTTATCGTATGTTCCGTGGAAAAGTAACCCTGCAAACCGGAGAACACGGTTACTAAGAGGCAACTTGGCGCGCGATATCAACGTCGCTTCTTCCGGACTTGAAGCCCAATCTGGATCTTGATTCATTTCCAAGCGCTTTGCAGTCGTTGCAGTCCTTCGGAGACATGGCTTTCAATTTCGAAGCATTACTGGTCCTCCTCGTCGCAGCGGTCGCGTTTCTGCTGCTTCGAATGGTGTTTTCTACGGGCGAGAGCCACGATGTTTATGCTGAAAGCAAGCACCGCATCGCACAGTCGCTGATCCCCCGGAGCTTCGACGACAAAGCTCGAAACGCTCCCATATCGAACGATCTGGGACGAGTCCAGGTTGCGCGGTTCAATTTCGCGCACTTCGACGCCCTTCCAGGTCCACTCGACCCTGAGTGCTTTGCCGACGAATTGATTCTCGAGCTCTACGACTCAGTCTCAGATTTCCGCTGGACGGCAACCTACGTAGTAGCAACTCCCGCCGGAATTCGCAAGCTGATGGACGAGGAGCGTTGGAATTTTTTCTACGCGACCGAAATCTTCGTGGTGCGCAGATACGATCTCCAAATAATCCGCGAGGCTGTTTATGGGAGGATCAAGGAAGTGCACGATCAGGTCCCACTGGACGCGGAAGAGCCGCCGATCAGGGGATAATTTCCTCAAAGCCATTCCCAGTATGGGCAACCGTAGAGACCAGCGTGCTGCAGGGTTGCTCAAATTAGAGAACACGAACTGTCAACGTGTTCCGAAATTCTGTAGATTTCTCGAGGCGTCTACGGTTTGCAAAATCAGGTTCGTGTCAGGGCACCGACTGAACAGCCTGCGGAAAAATGCTGTGGAAAACGATCGATGTCAAGGCCGCTGCGCTTAGTGACG
>Ga0307479_10002117_pt1 | contig 18070 bp, 13 predicted proteins | sample atmos_gasesECM4C_FD_203743 | JGI IMG/M metagenome (GOLD analysis project Ga0307479, IMG submission 203743) | Hardwood forest soil microbial communities from Morgan-Monroe State Forest, Indiana, United States - atmos_gasesECM4C_515 | ecosystem: Environmental > Terrestrial > Soil > Temperate... | reverse complement strand
AGGCCGACGGCCATCGTCATCCGATCGCCGCGCTCGAGCAGGTTGTCCGGCAGCCAGCTCGTCTGGTCGAAATACAGGATTCGGCGCAGCGGACTGGCGTCCGGCGCCGCATCGAACTGCAACGGCCGCGGTGAATGGCCGCCGGCGTGGTCGACCTTCGACCGGGCGCGGCCCTCCGGCGAGGCCAGCGTTGGCATGCTGAAGGCTTCGCCACTGTGCGCAAAGGCTACCAGGTGCTCGCGCTCGGTGGTGCTCAAGGCGCCGAACCAGCGCGCCATCCGCTCGTCGAACTGCTCCAGGCCGAGCGTCGCGATCGCGGTGCGCGCGCGTCGGAATGCGAACGGCAGCTGGTCGAGCAGGGGCTCGAGCAGCCGATGGCGCATGGCGCCCGGCAGCAGGCGATAGTAGCGGCCGAGCGGCTCGAAGCGGTGTTTCGGGTAGCCGCCAAGGATCTCATCGGCGCCTTCTCCGGTCAGCACCATTTTGACGTGCCGCCGCGCCTCCCGAGCCATCAGGTAGAGCGGTACGTCGGAAGGCTCGGACACGGGCGCATCGCGAAAACCGATCAGGGCCGGCAGTTCGTCCATGACCTGGTCGGGCGCGATCTGCAATTCATGGTGGTCGGTCGCAACGTGCTCGGCGACCTGGCGGGCATAGCCCAATTCGTTGTTTTTCGGATCGTCGAAGCCGACCGAGAAGGTCTTGACGGGGCGCTCCGAGTGGCGGCTCATCAGCCCGACCACGGTCGACGAATCGATACCTCCGGAAAGAAACGCGCCGAATGGCACGTCGGCGACCATCCGCATCGCTACGGCTTCATCGAGGCGCCTCAGAAATTCGCGTTCCGGGCACTGTGGCACCGCCTCTTCGACCCGCGGCTGGCCATCCGGCGCGATGAAGTACCGTGTCTCCTGCAGACGGCCGTCACGCCATACCGCGTAGTACCCCGGCGGGAGCTTTCGAATGCCGGCGAACAGCGTCGCCGGCCCCGGCACGTAGCGATAGCCGAGATAGTCCCAGACCGCGTTCATGTCGATCTGAATCCGCACCCCCGGCCAGGTCAGCAGAGACTTGATTTCCGAAGCGAACAGCAGCACCCCGTCCTGATGGCGCAGGAACAAGGGCTTCTTGCCGAAGCGATCACGCGCCAACATCAGTCGTTCGCGCCGCGCGTCCCAGATCGCGAAAGCGAACATGCCGCGCAGCCGCGTGACGCAATCCTCGCCCCATTGCTCGTAGGCGTGCACGATGACTTCGGTGTCGGAGGCCGTACGGAACACGTGCCCGCGGGACTGCAGATCGCGCCGCAGTTCCTGGAAGTTGTAGATCTCTCCGTTGAAGACGATCTGGACCCGGCCGTCCTCGTTGCCAAGCGGCTGCTGCCCGGTCTTCAAATCGATGATCGACAGTCGACGATGGGCCAGTCCGACCTGCATCCGGCCGTTGGCGACGCTCGCGTACAGGAGTCCTTCGTCGTCCGGGCCGCGGTGAGCGATCGCCCGCGCCATCCGCCTCAGGTCGCCGTAGGGCTCGATCCCTTCGGGGACTGCGCCAATGAAGCCAGCGATGCCGCACACGCCTCAGCCTCGTGGGTCGGACGCGGTCGGTCCGATCGCAGGTTGTTCGGGCCGGTCCGAACGACATCCCGCCTGGCGATATACGCGCGCGAACGAACGGGCGAATGGCTCCAGGCCGAATCGTTCTTCGATGCGCGCCCTGGCCGCCGCGCCCAGGCGTGCAAGGAGGCGCCGGTCGTCGTGCAGTTGCGCCAGCGAGTCGACCAGTTGGCCGATGCTTTTTGGCGCCACCAGCAGGCCGTGTTCGCCGTGGCCCACGACGTCGGGCACCGCACCGACCGCGGACACCACCGGCACCATGCCCGCGGCCATCGCCTCGAGCAGCGCGTACGGCAGTCCCTCGTGGTCGCTGGGCAGAACGAACACGTGCGCCCGGCTCCATAGCGCCTGCCGGTCGACGCCAAAGCGCGCTCCGACCAACTCGACTCGAGGCTGCAACTTCAGATCGGCGATGCGCGAGCGCAATCTCGCCTCCTCGGGCCCGACCCCGGCGATCAGCAGCCGAACTTGCCGCCCGCCACGGACCAGCACGTCGAGCGCATCGAGAAGCACGTAAAGCCCCTTGGCCGCATCCAGGCGACCCAGAAACAGCAGCTGCAACTCCGGGGCCGCCATCGATCGCGCCGCCAGAGCTTCAGCGGGCACCGCAGCGACCGCGTGCGGGATCAGCTCGACGCGAGCTTGCGGTGCAAAGTTCCGCAGCGCCTGCCATTCCTGCTTGCCCAGCGCTACGACCGTGTCGGCGGCGCGCAGCACGCGGCGCAACAGCGCGGCCCACCATGGCCGCCCGGCCAACAGTTCATGCGTCAATCTGCCGCCGTGGATCTGCAGTACGACCCGGCGACCCAGCAGCCTCGCAACGCCGAGGTAAGCGGTGTCGCGCCAGCACGGCTTCAGGTCGAGCGAGGTGTTCAGGTGAAGGATGTCGATCCGGCGGGCCACCAGGCAGGCCGCCAGTTGCCAGGGGCTCAGCAACAGGCGCGCGATGCGTGCCGCAGGCCCCTCGTTGCGCCCCTCGCTGCCGACCTGAAAATGGGTCAGCGTGAGCTCATCGGCGCCGACGTCCGGCCAGGGCGCGCCGAGCAGCAGATTCACGTGCGTGCTGACGCCGCTGATCGCGTGCAACGACGGTCCGGCGACAAGGATGCGCATCCACGCGCCTCAGCGGTTGAACACCATCCCGAGGACCTGCGCTTGAGCCTCGCGCAGCCTGGTGACGAATTCCTGAGCACCGCGTGCGCTGGTCTGATCGGCGCGCACCACCAGCGCCGCGGCGCGGGTGCGACGACAGATGCTTTCCGCGTCCGACCCCTCGGACCAGGCCGGGGTATCGATCAGAACGACGTCAAACTGCTCTTCGGCATTGAACAGCAGCCAGCGCAGCTCCGGACGAGCCAGCAGATCGTGTGGGTTGGGGGGGATCGGCCCGGCTGGCATCATGTACAGGTCGGGCATCGCGTGGATGCGCACGACCGACTCGGTGCCGCTACGGCCCGCCAGAAGCGTCGACAGGCCCGTGCGGTCGTCGATCAGGAAGAGTTGGTGCTGCCGCGGCTGGCGCAGGTCGGCGTCGATCAGCAGGGTGCGCCGCCCGCTCTGGGCAAAGGTAATCGCCAAGTTGGCGGCGATGAAGCTGCGGCCTTCGCCGCGCTGCGCACTGACGATCGCCACCGCGTGGCCGCCCGACTGCGGTTCGGAGCCCGCGCTCGTGCCGCGTGCATTGAGCCAGGTCCGGGCGATGCGCTCGCGCACCCCGCGCAGGACCTCGACCTCCGGACGGCTCGTTTCCCGGGCAGCGATCAGCTCCGCGGTCAAGCTGCGATCCGATGGCGGCAACGACGGCAGGTCGAATTGCCTCGCCAGAGCCAGGTCGATCCGGCTTCCTTCGACCAGGCCAAGTTCGCGCGCAATCTCGCCGAAACGCTTGCGGGGCCCCCACGTCTGGGATGAGGCCTGGAGTTGGAGAATTTCCTCGACTTGCGAGCGCTTGAGGCAGCCGGAGTCGACCAGCAATTCTCCGATCGGCTTCGTCAACCCATCCAGATCGCGGTGCCGCTTGGTGAACCGGTCGCGGTGTCGCTTGATCAACCGGGTCGAAGTTGACGGCGCAACGCCCATGGGCGCCGCTACGTTCGAGGCGACGCCGGCTTCGGAGTTCGGTCTGCCCATTTCCACTCCAGCGTGCAACGCGCCGATCGCCGGCCCAATGTCTTCCGGCGGCTGGTCTCGATCCGGGTTCGCCCCCCGGGGCTCTTCGGTCGCGATCACGTCAGGTCAACCGCAGCGCCGTCCGCAACGAGGCGGTCAGCGCCGTCCGCAACGAGGCCGCCAGCGGCGGCCTGTTCTGCGGCATGCTCCCCAGGATGAGCAGGCCGAGCACCTGCGCCGCCTGGCCCGGCGACCGCAGGCGAGGCTCGAACTGCTCCAAAATCATGGCGCTCGCGACGCCCAGCAGCAGTCCGAGCAAGGCGCCGATCATCGTGTTCAGCCCGATCCTGGGCTTGGCAGGCCTCGACGCAGGGTGCGCCTCGGCCAGCAGCGTGACGTTGGTGTGATCGATCTGGCTCGCCAGGCTGTTCATCGACAGGCGCTGCTTGGCCACGTCATACGCGCGTTGCGCACTCTCAACGTCCTTTTGCAGCACATTGAGCTCATCACGCTGCGAGGTCATCGCCAGCACCTTGGCCTTCTGGGCCTCGAACGCGTCGCGCAGTCGTTTCTCCCGCTCCAGGTTGACCTGGTTGGCGGCGTCGACGTCTTGCACCACCTGCCTGGTCTCGGCCTTGATCTGCCTCTTCAGGCTCCGCACTTCGGCCACCGCGCGCTGATATTCCGGGTGATTGTGTCCAACGCGAGTCGAAACGTCGCGCAGGTTCTCCTCAGCACGCGCCAGTTCGGTGCGCAATCGCTGGACGGTCGGGCTTTGCACGACATCCGGAGCAGCGCCCTGCAGGCTGGGCGATTGCTGGGCGCGCGCGCTGGTGTCGAGGCGCTGCGCCTGAGCGACGGTCACCTGGTTGGCCAGCTCATTCAGGCGGGTCAGCTCCGAATCGTATCTCTCGCCGGTACTGAGGATTCCCTTCTCCAGCTGGTATTGCGACAGTCGGGCCTCGGCTTTCTCGAGGTTGTCGCGCAGCTTCTGTGTACTCGAGTCGAAGAAGGCGACGTTGCTCTTTGCGTTGTCCGAACGCAACTCGACCTGGGTGGCGAGGAACGCCTGAACGAAGCCGTTGGCTGCTTGAGCGGCAAACTGAGGCGAACTGGCGGTGTATCGCAGCGCCACCACGCTGCTCTCGCGAGTCGGCTTGACCTCCAGGTGCTTGCGCAGCACCTGCGAGAAATACTCCTTTGCCGTGATTCTGCCCCACGTGTCCCTGCGCCACCGGGCCAGCGCGTCCTTGTCCTCGGTGAGCTTTAGATCCGCGATCACCTTGTCGACCACGCGATCGCTCAGTATCACGTCGACCAGGGTCGCCATGAACTGTTGCGTCTGCTGCGGATAAGTAGGAGCAAACGAACCGGAGATCGGTTCGGGCGCGTCGACGTCGGCCAGGATCTCTGCAGTCGACACATATTCTCGCGGCAGCAGCAGGCTGGCGATCAGCGCGGCCGCCATGGTCAGGGCGAAGGCGCCCAGCACCAGGCGCCAGCGGGCGCGCAGGGTGAGGAGCAGCGCTTCGATTGGCATCAGTAGGCTCGCTGGTCGCGCAGCACCACCGCGATTGTTCGCAGGATGATCCACAAGTCCAGCGCGGGGGACCATCGACGCAGGTACTCGATGTCGCAGGCGATGCGCTTCCTCATCTGCTCGAGATTGCTGCCACCGCGATAGCCGCGAATCTGGGCCAGACCGGTGATGCCTGGCTTTACTTTGTGGCGCAGCATGTAGCTCGGGATCAGCCTGCGGTATTCCTCGTTCATCGCGACCGCGTGCGGTCGCGGTCCGACGACGCTCATTCGCCCTTGGAGCACGTTGAGTAACTGCGGCAGCTCGTCGAGCGAGGTGCGGCGGATGAACGCGCCGAAGCGGGTGATGCGTGGATCGCCGCGGGCGGCGACGCGGAACACTTGATCGCCGTCTTCGGTGACGCACATCGACCGGAACTTGTAGACCCACACGTCCCGCCCATCGAGGCCGTAGCGTCGTTGCCGGAACAGTATCGGCCCGGGGCCGCTGAGCCGCACCCCGATTGCCACCGCCAGCAGCAGTGGCGATGTCAGCACCAGCGCGAGCGATGCGACGACAATATCCTCGAGGCGCTTGACCAGGCGGTTCACACCCCGGAACGGCGTATCGCATACGGAGATGACCGGCAGGCCGGACAGCGTCTCCACGTGGCCGTTGACCAGCGGCGTGATGAAGATGTCAGGAACGAAGTAGATCGATGCGGTCGTGTCTCGCAGGCCATCGATCAGTTTCAGGACCCGCGGCTGACTGGCCATCGGCAGCGTGACGAACACCTGCTGGACCTTGTTTCGCTTGACGAAGTCGGCCATGTGCTTCAGCTTGCCCAGCAGGGGCAGGCTGCCCATTCCAGCCAGCCGTGCGGCGTCGCGATCGTCGAAGAAGCCGACCAGGCGTCCCCCGATATCGCGATGCTGGAGGAAGTGATTTGCCAGCCGCAGCCCGACTGCATTGGCGCCGCAGATCACGACGCTCGTTTCCGACTGCAGCGCGCGCTGCGCCTGCGGCAGCATCTGCCGCAGGATGTACTGGCAGCCGGTCAGAGCGAACGGCAATCCGGTCGCCCAGGCAAGCGCCACTTGGCTCGGAAACAGGTCCGCGTAGCCGGTCGCGTAACCGATCAGCGCCAGTGCGCTCACCAGCAGCACGGCCGCGCGCAGTGCCTTGGCGAAAGCAACCCGGAGCGGATCGTTGAACCTCATCGCCCCGGGAAATGCAATTGAAAACGCGATCGTGGCCACGATGAGGTAACGCGAGCCGAAGGAATCGCCCCCCAGCCACGCGCACGCCGCCAGCCAGATGACCGCTGCGCTCGGCTCTATTAGGGCCTCGAACAGCCGGAAGCCTGTCGGTGCTCCTCGTAATGCAACCCGGCGCGTCAGTGGCCCCATCGACGCAACGGGGCGCGTCAGCGGGCCCGTCGCCGCGATCGGTTGCGTCAGCTGGATGGTGGGCGGCGCCGCCGCGCCCACACCACCTGGCTGCGGAGTCCGATGGGTGCCGGCGTCCCGCGGCAACAGACCGGTATTGAGCATCGGCCAAGCTCCCGTAAAAGTGGGGTCCCCTTGAGTTCGATAGGGTTTTCTGGGCTGCACTATGGATAGGAGTGTGCATCCGCGGTACGGTCTGAACCATCGGGGAAAACATCGAGCCGAAGAGCCGGGAAATACTGCGAAGCCACATCCCGACTTTCCGGTATGTGAGCTGGCGCGATCAGCGCCTGCGCGTCAGGTGATTGACCGCGTTGCGTTCAGCGTCTTTGGCGCGAACCTGAGCTTTCCGCGAGCGGGCTGCATCGCCAAATCGTGCGTCCATGTAAAAAGGATCGAAGCGGCCCGGCGGAAGGCTTCAACGATCAGGGTTCCGGGCATGACGGCTCTTTCAGGAAAGTGACCTGAAAGCGCACGTTCGTCGGGATTGAAATAGCTCCGCCCATCGGCAGTATCTGGACCGCGTCGGTCCACTGCGCAGGGAAGCCCGATTCCCGCAGGCATTGCGAAAGCATCGGGTCGCTTGCCAGGGTGATGAGCTCCGCGATTCATCGCGCTAATTCCTCCACGCGCGTGGGGGCGCGTCGCCGGGACCGTTGGGTTAGCATCGCATTGCCGAGCCCCGGTTCTCAACTGTTTTCGTTGGCAACAGGCCGGAATTCACGCCGGTTGCTCACTTGACCGAATGTCCTCCCAATGTCGCTGATGATTCACATTCGTTCGATGCTGGTTCGACTGAGCCTTGCACTGCTGGCTGCCAACGCTGCGCTGCTGCCTGCCTCAAGCTGGGGAGCGGACTATGTGATCGGCTCCGGCGACGCGCTGCGGATCAGTGTGTTCCAGAACGCCGATTTGACGCTGGAAGTCAGGGTCGGCGAGGACGGCACGATCAGCTATCCATTGATCGGCACCGTAAAAGTCGGCGGCCGCACAATTGCCGGAGCGGAACACCATATCGCCCAGTTGCTGAAGGAGGGCGGCTTCGTCCTGAAGCCGCAGGTTTCGATTCTGCTGATGACCGTGCGAGGCAGCCAGGTGTCGGTGCTTGGCCAGGTGAACCGTCCTGGGCGCTATCCGATCGAAACCGCGAACATGCGGATGGCCGATGCCTTGGCTACCGCCGGAGGGATTGCTCCGACCGGGGCGGACACGGTTGTCTTCGTCGGTACGCGCGAAGGCAAGCCTACGCGGCAAGTGATCGATGTGGAGAACCTGTTCAACCCGGACGCCGGCCGGGACTTCTTGATGCACCCCGGCGACATCCTGTATGTCCAGCGGGCACCTGTCTACTACATCTACGGCGAGGTGCAGCGGCCCGGCTCCTATCGACTCGAGCGCGACATGAGCCTGATGCAGGCGCTCGCGGCCGGCGGCGGCCTGACCCCGAAAGGTACTCAGAAAGGATTGAGGATTCATCGCCGGGGCGGCAACGGCAAAATCCAAACGCTCGAACTGGGGCTCGATGATCCGGTGCAGGCCAACGACGTGATATACGTCAAGGAAAGTCTCTTCTAGTCGTTTGACGGCCCTGCTTTCCGTCATCTCACCGCAAGGTCTGCAAGTAGGCCGCGTCGCTGTCGAGCATCTGAAACCGCAGATTCGAGGGGATCGAGGCGCCCTCGTCCGTCGGAAGAATATGAACAGCTTCCGTCCACTCCGGACGAAAGCCCGATTCGAGCGCGCATTGTGAAAGTACCGGGTCGCTCGCGAGCGTGACGAGCTCGGCGACTCCCGGCGTCTGTAGGGCCACCTGGACGGCGCAGTTCAGCATAGCTCGCCAGTCGTCCGGATCTTCCGAATCCACCCAGCAATCGACCAGTCGAGCTTGTTCAGCCGCGAACGCGAGCAGAAAGTAGCCACGACGTTGGCCGTCCTTTTCGAAACCGTGCAGGACCATGGGCGCGATGGGACAGTCCAGGAAATAACTCAGCGAAGCGATGCTTCGCTCCAGCACCGTCACGTTGGCCCTCGCGCTGGGCAGCACCGATGCAATGCTGTGCACCTGCTCCGGCGCTATCCGGGGCGCGCGCCAGGCACCGCAGCGCACGGCCGGCGCGGCCAGGGCCGACAGCACGTTGCGGCCGAATCTGGGCAGCGTCTTCCAGTTCCAGCGCGCGCGGTCCTTCAGACCGAGCAGGGGGTGAAGCGCCCGTACATACAAGGTCGTGCTGCCACAGGGTCGTAACCCGAAGATCCGGAAGGCCTGTCGCGTGTATTTGCTGCCGCCCACTCCAATCAGGGCGTCGGCAAGGCCGCGGATGTACCTCATGATCGCGACACCGGCTCCGACCATGCTGCGAGACGCTGCCCAGTCGATCATGTGGATAACGGTCGTGCGGCGGTTGTTCCATGTGCATGCGCCCGGGACGATCCCCGAGTGGGCAAAGATCTCGCTCTCGCTGGCCACGACGAAGGACCGCGCGCCGGGCCAGTCAAGACGTTCCTGCCAGTATTTCCATTTGAGCCATCCTTCGACCCCGTCCGGATTGAGTCCCGCGTTGCGCATCAACGCGAGAATGGCCGTCTCGTCATCCGGGGTCGATGGACGGATGCGGAATTCCATCGAGCAGATCTTTCTTTTCTGCGTGGGCACGCCCGTTGCGCGTAAGCGTTGCCGCTGCGCTCCCGTGAAAGCTCATCGTCGCTCAGGGGAAAATACATTCTCGGCGGCAAGCTGTGTTTCGGGTAAATCCCCCTGTGACCCCCTCTGGCCTCGGATTTGCAATGTGAAATGCCGCAGTCCGGGTCGTGGGCTTTCAAGGCAGATCATGGTTTTCTGCCGAGCCGGAGAGCACGGCTACAGGGTTCCTTCGGCCGCGCGTGAGTAACCGGCTGGATTGCCCTGCTGCCAGCGCCAGCCGTCGACGCACATTTCTTTCACGCCTCGCGTTGCGCGCCACTGCAACAGGCGCAGCGCAAGCCCCGCGTCGGCATAGCACTCCGCGACGTCGCCGGATCGGCGCCCGACGATCTGGTAGGACACGGGCCGGCCGGACGCCTCCTCGAAGGCCTTGATCAGTTCCAGCACGCTGGTGCCGCGGCCGGTCCCGAGGTTGATCGGGGTGAAACCGGTCGATCGAGCGCAGTGACGCAGCGCGCTCGCGTGCCCCGAGGCCAGATCGACCACGTGGATGTAGTCGCGCACGCCCGTGCCGTCGCGCGTGGGCCAGTCGGAGCCGAACACCAGCAGGCGCTCGCGCCGGCCGATCGCAACCTGCATGATGCACGGGAACAGATTGTTCGGGATGTCGCGCGGGTCCTCGCCGATCAGGCTGCTCGGATGCGCGCCAATCGGGTTGAAGTAACGCAGCGACACCACGCTCATGGCGGGGTCGGCCGCACACACGTCGCGCAGCAGCTGCTCGATCACCAGCTTGGTCGCGCCGTACGGGTTGACGGCCGAAAGCGGCATGTCCTCCGTGAGGGGAAGTCTCTGCGGGACGCCGTAGATGGTGGCCGAGGAGCTGAACACGAACTGGTTGACGCCGGCGCGGCGGCAGGCCCGCAGCAGGCGAATCGTGCCGACGACGTTGTTGTCGTAGTAATCGAGCGGGCGCGAGACCGATTCGCCCACGGCCTTCAGCGCGGCGAAGTGGATCACCGCTTCGATCGGCGTCGCGGCAAATGTACGCTCCAGCAGCGCCTCGTCGCGCACGTCGCCATCGACGCACACGATGGAGCGGCCCGCGATCCGCTCGACCCGGCGCAACGCCTCGGGGTTGCTGTTGCAGAAGTTGTCGACGCACACGACGTCGTAGCCGCCCGCCAGCAGCTCGATCAGCGTGTGGCTGCCGATGTATCCGGCGCCTCCCGTGACCAGGATCGTTGCCACGATGCGACGAGGTGTTGAAGTCCGGAAGCAGCTGCGAGCGTCAGGCCTGCAGCGCCTCGTTCGGATCGACGTACTTGTGTCCGAGTGCCGCGGCCACGGCGCGATTGGTCACGCGGCCGCGGTGCACGTTCAGCCCGTTTCTCAGGTGCCGGTCCTCCAGCAGCGCCCGGCGGTAGCCCTTGTCGGCCAGCGCCAGCACGAACGGCAGGGTGGCGTTGTTCAGCGCGAACGTCGAGGTGCGCGGCACCGCCCCCGGCATGTTGGTCACGCAGTAGTGGATCACGCCGTCGACCACGTAGGTCGGATCGTCGTGCGTGGTCGGGCGCGACGTTTCGCAACAGCCGCCCTGGTCGATGGCGACATCGACGATCACCGAGCCGGGCTTCATCCGGCGCACGATTTCGGCCGTGACCAGCTTGGGCGCGGCCGCGCCGGGCAGCAGCACGCCGCCGATCACCAGGTCGGCCGAGACGCAGTGCTGCTCGATCGCGGCGCGGGTGGAGAACACCGTATTCAACGGCCGCCCGAACTGGCGCCACAGCGCGCGCAGCGCGTCCACGTTGCGGTCGAGCACCCACACTTCCGCCGCCATCCCGAGCGCGATGTGCACCGCGTGCGTGCCGACCACGCCGCCGCCCAGCACGACCACCTTGGCCGGATCGACGCCCGGAACGCCGCCCAGCAGCACGCCCAGTCCCCCGTGCGCCTTCTCCAGGAAATACGCGCCGGCCTGGATCGACATGCGGCCGGCGACCTCCGACATCGGCGCCAGCAGCGGAAGCCCGCCGGCGTCCGACGTGACCGTTTCGTAGGCGATGCAGATGGCGCCGCTCTGGATCAGGTCGCTGGCCTGCTCCGGGTCGGGCGCCAGGTGCAGATAGGTGAACAGCACCTGGTCGGGGCGCAGCAGCTTGCGCTCCTCCGGTTGAGGCTCCTTGACCTTCACGATCATCTGCGCCTGCGCGTACACCTGCTGGCCGTTGCTCACCACGCTGGCGCCGGCCGTCTCGTAGTTGGCGTCGCTCAGCCCGACGCCGGCGCCGCAGCCGGCCTGGACGATCACCTGGTGTCCGCGTTCGGTGAGCTCGCGCACGTTGGCCGGCGTCAACCCGACCCGGTATTCGCGAATCTTGATCTCGGTCGGCACTCCGATCAGCATCGTCATCCCCTCGAAAGAGTCTTCAGTCGAGCCGTATCCAGGTCGTTTTCAGCTCGGTGTACTTGTCGAACGCGTGCAGCGACTTGTCGCGTCCGTTGCCGCTCTGCCGGTAGCCGCCGAACGGAACGGTGATGTCGTCCTCATCGTACTGGTTCACGTGGACGGTGCCGGCGCGCAGCTGCCGGGCCACCCGGTGGGCACGGTTGAGGTCGCTGCTCCAGACCCCGGCCTGCAGGCCGTACGAGGTGTCGTTGGCGACCGCGACCGCCTGCTGTTCGTTCTCGAAGCGGATCACCGACAGCACCGGTCCGAAGATTTCCTCGCGCGCGATTTGCATCGAGCTGCCCACCCGGTCGAACACGGTGGGCGCGACATAAAATCCGCCCGTCTCGGCGCGAACACGCGTGCCGCCGGCCAGGCGCTGCGCGCCCTCGCGCTCGCCGGATTCGATGTAACCGAGCACGGTGGCGAGTTGCGCCTGGTCGACCAGCGCTCCCATCAGCGTGTCGGACGCCAGCGGGTCGGCCGGGGCGTAATCCTGCGAGCGGGCCACCACGCGGGCGACGAAATCGTCAGCGATCGACGCCTGCACCAGCAGCCGGGACGGAGCGTTGCACGACTCGCCCTGGTTGAAGAACATGCACGCGGCAGCCGTGGTGGCGGCGCGGTCCAGGTCCTGGAAGTCGGCAAACACGATGTTGGCCGACTTGCCGCCCAGCTCGTTGAACACCCGCTTCAGATTCGAGCGCGCCGCGTATTCGAGCATGCGCCGCCCCACGCGCGTGGAGCCGGTGAACGAGATCGCATCGACGTGCGGGTGCAGCGCCAGGGCCTCGCCGGCCTCGCTGCCGAAGCCAGGCACCACGTTCAGCACGGATTCGGGCAGCCCGGCCTGCAGGGCCAGCTCGGCCATTCGAAGAGCGGTAAGCGGAGATTTTTCCGAGGGCTTCAACACCACGCTGTTGCCGGCCGCCAGCGCCGGCCCGAGTTTCCAGGCAGCCATGATCATCGGGTAGTTCCACGGAACGATGGCTCCGACCACGCCCATCGGCTCGCGCCGGATCAGGGCCAGGGCTTCGTCGCGGGTCGGCGCGATCTCGTCGTAGATCTTATCGACCGCTTCGGCGTACCAGCCGATGCAGCGCGCCGCCGCCGGCACGTCCACTTTCAGGCTGAACTGCACGGGCTTGCCCATGTCCAGCGTCTCCAGCAGCGCGAGCTCATCGCGCGCTGCCAGCAGCAGCTCGGCGAATTTCAAAAGGACCTTTTTGCGCGCCGCCGGCGGCTGCCCGCTCCAGCGCCGGTCCTCGAAGGCGCGCCGGGCCCCGGCCACCGCGCGGTCGACGTCGGCGGGGCCGCAGCGCGCCACCTGCGCCAGCACCCGCGCGTCGATCGGCGAGATGCACGAGAAGGTCTGGCCGTCGGCGGCGGCCACCCGGTGCCCGTCGATCAGCGCCCGTCCGTCCGGGTGCACGGCGGCGGCGCGGGCATGCCAATCCATGTGCTCGCTCATCTTCATTCAGGCCCCCGCTTTCGAAATCCCCAGTTCGATGCCCTGCATGCCCTCACGATAGGCCGCCGCCTGCTCCTGGGCGCGCCGTCGCTCGTTGCGCGCCATCCACAGCGAGCCGGCCAGCACGCCGATCGAAACGACCACCACCGACAGCGTGGCCACGGCGTTGACCGTCGGGTTCAAGCCGAGCCGGGCGCGCGCGAAGATCACGATGGGCAGCGTGCTCACGCCCGGGCCGTTCAGGAAGGAGCTCGTGACCACGTCGTCCAGCGAGATCGTGAACGTCAGCAGCCAGGCCGACACCAGCGACTGCATGATCAGCGGCAGCGTGACCAGCAGGAACACCTGCAACGGCTGGCACCCCAGGTCCATGGCCGCTTCCTCCAGGGACTTATCCATCGTGAGAAGTCGGGATTGGATCACCACGGCCGCATAGCAGGTGCAGATCGAAGTATGGCCGATCCAGATCGTCACAATGCCGCGCTCGCTGAACATGCCGAACGCTTTTTCGCAGGCAACGAAAAACAGCAGCAGCGAAAGCCCGGTGATCACCTCGGGCACGACCAGGGGCGCGTTGATGTGCGCGACGAAGACGGTCCGGCCGAAGAAGCTGCGGTAGCGCACCAGTGCGAAAGCCGCCATCGTCCCCAGCACCACCGACGCGGTGGCCGTCATCAGCGCGATCTTCAGCGAAGTGAGGAAGGCGTCGATCAGCTCGGCGTCGTGCAGGATCTCGTGGTACCAGTGGGTCGAGAAACCGCCCCACAGCGTCACCATCCTGGATTCGTTGAACGAAAACACGATCAGCGTTGCGATCGGGATGTACAGGAAGGCGTAGCCGAATGCGAGCCACACGCGACCGAATACGCTGTTCATGCGCCGCCGCTCCGGCCCGCTCCGCGGGTCTGGTAGTGGTTGAACACGGCCAGCGGAATCAGGATCAGCACGACCATCGAGACCGCAACCGCCGAGGCCATCGACCAGTCGACGTTCCTGAAGAACTCGTCCCACAGCACGCGGCCGATCATCAAGGTCGACGGCCCGCCCAGCAGCTCCGGAATCACGTACTCGCCGATGCTGGGAATCAGCACCAGCATCGAGCCGGCGATGATGCCGGGCATCGACAGCGGCACCGTCACCCGCCAGAACGTGGTCAAGGGCCCAGCGCCCAGGTCCGCCGCCGCTTCCAGCAGCCGCGTGTCCATCTTCACCAGGTTCGCGTAGACCGGCAGGATCATGAACGGCAGGTAGGTGTACACCATGCCGACCATCATCGAGCGAGCGGTGTGCATCATCCGGATCGGTGTGTCGATCAGGTGCAGCCACAGCAGCAGGTTGTTGATGATCCCGTCGTCGTCCAGCAGACCTTTCCAGGCGTATACGCGCAGCAGGTACGAAGTCCAGAACGGCAGCGACACCAGCATCAGCAGCGCCGGCCGCCAGGCGGCGGGCGACCGCGCCATGAAGTACGCGAACGGGTAACCGATGATCAGGCAGATGATCGTGTTCAGGCTGGCGAACCCGATCGAGGACATGTAGGTGAGGATGTAGACCGGATCGGAGGTCAGGAACAGGTAGTTGGCGAATTTCAGGCGCAGCGTCAGCGTCCCGTCGGTCCAGGCCAGCAGGTCCTGAAAGCGCACGCCGATCGAGTCCGAAACGCTGATCCTGAAAACGACCAGAAACGGCGCCGAGAAAAACAGCACCAGGAAAAGGAATGGCACGCCGATCACGACGCGGCGTCCCCAGCCGTGCCGCCAGCGCTGTTTGAACGCGATCATTACTGCGTCAGCACCACCATCGAATCGGGCGCGCAGGTCGCGTACACCTCGGATCCGACCGCCATCAGCCCGCTGTGGCGTTCGGTGTTCGGAACCGATACCTGCAGCCGCATGCCGGTGTCGAGCTGGATCCGGTACAGCGAAGAGGCGCCGAAATAGGCCCGTTCGGCCACTCGTCCGCGCAGGCAGTTGACGCTGGTGTCGGCCGGTGGCTCCATCTGCAGCTCGATCTTTTCGGGGCGCAGCGCAACGGTGAGCGACTGGCCCAGCACGCCGGTGATGCCATGGCCGATGTAGAAGCGTCCGTGCGGCGTAGCGACAATGCAATGGTCGGTCTCGTCTTCTTCGAGCGTGCCGTCGAACAGGTTCACGTTTCCGATGAAATCGGCCACGAAGCGGCAGTTCGGCGTCTCGTAGATTTCGTTGGGGCGTCCGACCTGCAGCACCTGCCCGCTGCTCATCACCGCCATCCGGTCGGCCATCGTCATGGCCTCTTCCTGATCGTGCGTGACCATCACGCAGGTGACGCCCACCCGCTTGATGATGTTGGACAGCTCGAACTGGGTCTGCTCGCGCAGCTTGCGGTCCAGCGCCGCCAGCGGCTCGTCCAGCAGCAGCAGCTTGGGCTCCAGCGCCAGGCTGCGCGCCAGGGCGACGCGCTGCTGCTGGCCGCCGGAGAGCTGGTGCGGCTTGCGTCGCGCGCAGGGCTTCAGCTGCACTAGCGTGAGCATGCGCTCGACCTGTTCGGCAATGCGCGCGCGCGGCAGCCCGTGCCGCTTCAAGCCGAAGGCGATGTTCTCCGTCACCGTCAGGTGCGGAAACAGCGCATAGGACTGGAACATCATGTTGATCGGGCGGTCGTACGGCCGCAGGCCCGAGATCTCCACGCCCTGCAGGAAGATGCTGCCGGAGTCGGGCGCCTCGAAACCGGCCAGCATCCGAAGCAGCGTGGACTTGCCGCTGCCGGATGAACCGAGCAGCGCGAAGATCTCGCCGCGAGCAATCGAAAGCGTCACCTCGTCGACCGCCGTGACCTCGTCGAAGCGCTTGGTCAGCCGTTCGACCCGCAAGAAATTCGCATCGCCCGCCGCGTTCGGCTGCATGCGCGCATCTCCCCCCGGCCGGGCGCGGTTGGCGTCCGCGTTCACTGGCCCTACAGCCCCGTTTTGAATGTCGTGTAAAGGCGCGTCCGCAGCCGCCGGATCTCGTTGCTGACCGCGTCAGGCGGCACCAGCTTGTCCAGGTCCTCGCCCCGCGCCAGCAAAGCCCGGCTGGCCAGCACGTCGGGGCGCATGTATTTGCTGGCAGCCGGGACGGCGGATGCGGCGAACACCTTGTTGACGATCCCGGCCTGCACCTGCGGCCGGTAGATGTAACTGAACCACTTGTAGGCATTGTCCACGTGCGGCGCATCGACCGGGATGGCCATCGTGTCGAAGTACAGGACCGCGCCGGACTTCGGAAACAATACCTGGATGTTCTGCCCGTTCCTGGCTTCCCGGGCGCGCGCGGCGGCGATGGCGATGTCGCCATTCCATCCCAGCGCGACGCACACCGCTCCGGAGGCCAGCTCGTTGATGTAGCCGGAGGAGGAAAACAGCGTCACGTACGGCCGGATCTGGTTCATCATCCGGGCCGCCTCCTGGTAGTCGGCGGCGGTGCCGCTGTAGGGAAGCTTGCCCACGTAGCGCAGCGCCGCCGGGAACACTTCGTCGGCCGAGTCCAGGAACGACACGCCGCACGATTTCAGCCGGCTCGCGTATTCGGGCTTGAACACCAGGTCCCAGGCATCCTGCGGCATCGGCACATTGCCCAGCGCGGCCTTGACCTTGGCCACATTGATTCCGACCGTGGTAAATCCCCACAGCCACGGCACCAGGAACCGGTTGCCGGGGTCGACCTTGGCGAGCTGCTGCAGGATCCACGGATCGATGTTCGAATACGTGCTGATCCGGCTCTTGTCCACGGGTTTGAGCAGCCCGCCTTCCAGCTGCAGCTTGGCCCAGTGCGACGAGGGCACGACCACGTCATAGCCGGTGTGGCCGGCCACCAGCTTGGCGTACAGGGTCTCGTTGGCGTCGAACGTGTCATAGCGCACCTTGATGCCGGTTTCCTTTTCGAAATCCGCAACCGTGGTGTCGCCGATGTAATCGGACCAGTTGTAGACGTTCAGGAAGTTGTCGTCCCCGGCCCGCGCCGGGGCCCCCAACAGCGCGGCCGCCAGCGCGACCGGTAGCGCGGCGGCGCCCAGCAGCGCGCGAGCACGCATCGAAACGGTATGACGCATCGGGCGCCGGCCCCCGGGGTGGTCAGACGTGCAGCAGCAGATGTTCGCGCTCCCACGAGCTGATCACTTGCATGAACTCGTCGTACTCCAGTTCCTTCACCAGCCGGTAGATCGTGACAAAGCGTTCGCCCAGCACGCTGGCGAGCTCCGGAGTGCCGGCGAGCAGATTCAGAGCCTCCGACATGGTGCGCGGCAGATCGTACGGGGCCCCGTACGCATTGCCGATGGCCTCTTCGCTGGGTTCGAGGCCTTCCTTCATGCCCAGGTAGCCGCACGCGAGCGTCACGGCCATGGCCACGTAGGGATTGGCGTCGGCGCCGATCACGCGGTTCTCCACGCGGCGCGCCTCCGGCTGCGAGCGCGGCACGCGGATACCGACCGTGCGGTTGTCGCGGCCCCAGCGGATGTTGATCGGCGCCGCGGCGTGCCGCACCAGGCGCCGGTAGGAATTAACGTACGGGGCCAGGAACGCCATCGCCGCCGGCAGGTACTTTTGCAGCCCGCCGATGTAGTGACGGAACTTGTCGGACGGGGAGCCGTCGACGTTGGAGAAGATGTTGCGGCCGGTGCGGCGATCGACGATGCTCTGGTGGATGTGCATGGCGCTGCCCGGCTCGTTGGCCATCGGCTTGGCCATGAAGGTCGCATACATCTTGTGCCGCAGCGCCGCCTCGCGCAGCGTGCGCTTGAAGTAGAACACGCGATCGGCCAGATCGAGCGGGTCGCCGTGCAGGAAATTGACCTCC
>Ga0307479_10002116_pt1 | contig 18088 bp, 17 predicted proteins | sample atmos_gasesECM4C_FD_203743 | JGI IMG/M metagenome (GOLD analysis project Ga0307479, IMG submission 203743) | Hardwood forest soil microbial communities from Morgan-Monroe State Forest, Indiana, United States - atmos_gasesECM4C_515 | ecosystem: Environmental > Terrestrial > Soil > Temperate... | reverse complement strand
CGGAGCTGAAGCTGTTCGATGATGTCGTGGCGCACGCGGCGCGTGGCGCTGGCGGTGAACGCCGCGATGGGACGCTCGGGAAAATGCGTGCGCAGGCGATTCAGCTGGCGGTAGTCGGGGCGAAACTCGTGTCCCCATTCCGAAATGCAATGTGCCTCGTCAATGGCGAATAGCGAGATAGGGACGCGCTTGAGCCAGTCAACCGTATCGGGGCGCGCCAGCCGCTCCGGCGAAAGATAGAGCAGGCGGTATTCCCCTTCGCATGCTTTCTTCACGACCAGGGATTGCTGCTTTTCCGCGAGCGAACTATTGAGCAGCGCGGCGGGAATTCCCATCTGCGCAAGCTGGGCTGCCTGGTCCTGCATCAAGGCGATCAGGGGCGAAACCACGATCACGGTCCGCCCGGGTAACATCGCCGCCGGCAGTTGGTAGCAGAGCGATTTGCCGCCGCCTGTGGGCATGACTACGCAGGTATCGCGGCCCTCCAGCAGACTTCGCACAATGCGTTCCTGCAGGGGACGAAAGGAATCGTATCCCCAGTAGCGCCGCAGGGCTGAGAGGAGGTCCGCGTTCGGGATCATGCTGCGGAGTATAGAATGGAGGTGACAAATCGTCCATCGTTAACTGAGAAGGTACTTATGGCGGCGCGGCTCGCGGCGATGATCGCGGCGCGTGCGGCCGGACAGGACGGGGAGAAGCGGGATGTACTAAAATCGGGGGCATGTCGGCAAGCCTGCTTCCGGTGATGTGGCGCTCCGCGAAGGTGACGCTGCGCGCGTTTTGGCGCGCCGCGCGGCAACTCTTCCACGAGTCCACGGGGGTGTTCTTCGGGATTTTCGCCGCATATGGCGCGTGGGCCGCGTGGCGTCAGTGGAAACACGGCCTGGCCCTGTGGCTCATGGGCTTTGCCATTGTCTATGCCGCGATGATGGCGGTGTTTGCCTGGGATGCCTTTCGGCGCGCGCGGCGCGTCCGCTGACGGAATGAAACTAATCCTGGCATCGGCTTCACCCCGGCGCGCTGAAATTCTGCGCAACGCAGGATTCGAGTTCGAGGTGCATCCGGCGCACGTGGATGAAACGCGATTGCCGGGCGAGAGCCCCGAAGATTACGTTCGGCGTCTCGCCGATGCGAAGGCCCGTGGCACCGCGGAACAACTCGGGCGGAAACACGCACGGGCAATCATTATCGGTGCGGACACTGCGGTGGTTGCCGCGGGAGAGCTTCTCGGCAAGCCCTGTGGCGTCGAGGACGCAAGAAGAATGCTGCGGCTGTTGAGCGGCAGAACGCACGACGTGCTTACGGGCGTGGCCGTGCTTCGCGTGCCGGAAGGCTCTTCGGCGCTTCACGTGGAAGCGACGCGAGTCACGTTCGTCGAGCTCTCGCATCATGACATTGACGATTACATCGCCACGGGCGAGCCATTCGACAAGGCGGGCGCCTACGGAATACAGGGAATCGGCGGCAAATTCGTGCGGGAGATCGAAGGCTGCTACTTCAACGTGATGGGGCTGCCGCTTTCGAGGGTGTGGTCTCTCGTGCGAGCAATCGAATCGGAACGAACCGCGGGGGCGTGAAAATCCCGTCGCTGGATTGCCGGAAACTACGAGCCGCTACTTTTTCACTTCGGTGGAAGTGGATGCCGGCGGATTTACCGGCGGATTCGGTTGATTTGACTGGTTTGACTGAGCCGGCTGATCGCCGCGCATGCCTTCCTTGAATTCACGGACGCCCTGCCCGAGACCCCGCATCACTTCAGGAATCTTGCGGCCTCCGAAGAGAACAAGAATGACCACCGCGATGATCAGCAAATGCATGGGACTGTCCCACATAGGGCACCTGCCTTTCGCGCCCGGATTCGTCGAAACCGGGCCCACCCTAACTCTAACGAGATCGAACTGAATAAGTATAGCACGCTCGTTCCGGCGGGGCGCGTTACATGCACGCCGCCGAAGAATTCACGCCATATCTTACTTGGAGAGAGTGTTAACGCGGGCGGCGCTGCGCTGAGGCAATTTCCTCAATAATTTCGAGGGCGGCGCGGCGGGGATGGGAGGCCTGGGTGACGGGGCGTCCGACGACGAGGTAGTCCGCTCCGGCGCGAATGGCCTCGGCTGGAGTTGCTACGCGCGACTGGTCATTTTGAAGGGCGCTTGACGGCCGCACGCCGGGGACTACGATGATGAATTTCGGGCCGCAGGCGCGGCGAATCGCGCGGACCTCGTGCGCCGAGGCAACCACTCCGTCGAGTCCAGCCGTTTTCGCCAGGCGAGCGAGTGCGAGGGCGCGTGATTGCGGCGAGCCCGCAAACCCCACGCTTCGGAGAGCCGGGGCATCCATGCTGGTCAGGATTGTCACGGCGAGGAGCGAGGGGCGGGTCTTCCCACCGCCAGCCGCCTCTCGCGCAGCTTGCATCATTTTGAGGCCGCCCGAGGCGTGGACCGTGAGCAGGCGGACTTTGGGCAGGCCGGCTGCCGCAGCGACCGCCCCGGCCACGGTGTTCGGGATATCGTGAAACTTCAGGTCGAGGAATATCCCAAAGCCGAGGGCCGCAAGCCTTTCAACGGCTCGCGGTCCCTCCGCCGTAAAGAGCTGACTGCCGACCTTGATAAAGTCGGCTACGCCACGAAATTGGCGCGCCAAGGCGCAGTCCGGCCCCAGGCGGTCAACATCGAGGGCGACGATCAGTTGTGATGAACCGAGGCGGGACGTGGGGGCACCTCAAGAAGCTCCATGCGGACTTTTGCCACGCCGCGCTGGTCAAAGCCCAGTCTCCTTGCAACTTCATAGGAGACATCGAGTTCGCGGCCCTCGACATAGGGACCGCGGTCGTTGATACGGACCACCTGGCTGCGATGATTCCGGGTATTAACGACCCGGACGATAGACCCGAGCGGCAGGGTCGGGTGGGCGGCCGTGATGGCATTCATATCGTAAGTCTCACCGTTTGCGGTGGTCTGACCGTCGAAATCTTCACCATACCAGCTTGAGGTACACTCCCAGACTGCCAGCGGTTTGGGCTGGGCGGAGCGGTTCAAATTGGCTTTAGGGGAGGGCTGCAGGAGGCTTGCCGTTAGAGGGGGGTTGCTCACCCTGCCAGCCGATGTGGGATTAATCGACGGGACCAAGACGAGCAGACCCAATCCTAAAAACACCGTCTCCAGGACTACGAATAGCTTAGCTCTCATTTTCACCTAACCTTTTTTGAATCAGTATATTGTATCTTTTTGAGGAGCTCGGAGGCAAGCTCTTTATGCCTCCAAAGTGCCTCGCAAGTCACTGATTTTACTGACTTTCTCTTCGTTGCACCACAATTCTAGGGCCCCTACCAATCTCTCCGAAGCCCGCGGGTCCTCGAAGTGGGCAGTGCCTATCTCGACTGCCGAGGCTCCCCCGATTAGATACTCAGCCACATCGGAGGGTTTCTCAATACCGCCGAGACCTAAGATCGGGATATTAATTACCCGACTTGCCTCGTAGACCAGCCTGAGTGTTATAGGTTTTATGGCCGCACCGGACAATCCACCCGTCGTACTGCCGATACGGGACCTTCGAGTGTGTGCGTCTATACACATTGCGGGGTATGTGTTGGCTATGACGACGGCATCCGCACCTTCGGATTCGCATACTTTTGCGGTAAGTCCAATGTGTCCAATATTCGGAGAAAGCTTAACCCACAATGGGCGCTTGGCGGCCTTCCTAGCCGCTCCGACCACCTCAGCTGTAAGCGCCGGATCGGTGCAGTACTCGATTCCCCCCTTTTCGACGTTGGGGCAGGAGATGTTGAGTTCGTAGGCTGCCACCCCCTGAGCGTCTTCCAGGACCCGGATAACCTCGATGTATTCAGAAATGCTGTAGCCAAAGACGTTAGCTATAATTGCGGTGTCGTACTGCCGAAGTTGGGGGAGCTTCTCGGCCACAAAGGCGCGGACGCCAATGTTTTGCAGGCCGATGGCGTTGATCATGCCACTGGGGGTGTCGCAGAGGCGCGGGGAGGGGGCACCGGCCATAGGCTCGATGGAAAGCCCTTTTATGGCGATCCCGCCGAGGCGGCTCAGGTCAACCAGGTGCACAAACTCGACGCCATAGGCGAAGGTGCCGCTGGCAGCAATAATAGGGTTTTTGAGGGAAAGGGTACCGACTGTGACTCGGAGGTCGACCCCCGACGGCCGTTCTAGGATGCGTCCCGGCTCGGGTGAACTCAACGAGCCACAGTCTATCATACGGGTCAAGCCATTCGGCGGAAATTACGGGCGATTCGGCGGCTGCGAATCTGCCGCCGTCTGTGCTACGATGAAGCAGCCGATGCGCGTCATCGAGAAAAGGCAGCTTCTTTCGGCCGAAGAGATCGGCCGGACGCTCCAAAGACTGGCCCACGAAATCGTCGAAAAAAGCGGCGGGACGAAAGACCTTGCGTTAATTGGAGTGCGCCGGAGGGGAGTGCCGCTCTCCGAGCGCCTGGCAAAGATTATCGGGGGCACAGCGCATGCGGACGTCCCGGTGGGAACGCTGGATATCACGCTGTACCGCGACGATCTCTCGACGATCGGTCCGCAGCCGGTGGTGCAGTCCACCGAGATTGCCTTTCCGGTGGACGACCGCGACCTTGTGGTGGTGGATGATGTGCTGTACACAGGGCGGACGGCGCGGGCGGCGATGAACGGCCTTTTCGATCTGGGGCGGCCACGGCGGATCCGACTGTGCGTCCTGATCGACCGCGGGCACCGCGAACTGCCGGTCGAGGCGGCCTTCGTGGGCAGGAAGGTCGAGACAAGCGATACGGAAATCGTGGAGGTTCGCCTTCGGGAAATTGACGGCGAGGAGCGCGTGATGCTGGTGGATCGCGTCGCCTGAATTTTCGCCGGCGCTCTCGGAGGCAGCAACTCAAAGGGAAACAGTGCTCCAGCGCCTGCAACACGTGCTCGCGATCGAGACCCTCAGCCCTGAGCAAATCCTTTTTATTCTGGACCAATCGAAGCCCTTCCAGGAATTCCAGCGTCATCCCCTGAAAAAACTGGCCACCCTGCGCGGAAAGACCGTGGCGCTGGCGTTTTTCGAGTCTTCCACGCGCACGCGGATCAGCTTTGCCACGGCCGCGGCGCGGCTGGGCGCGGACACGATGAATCTGCAAGCGGAGTCGTCGAGCCTGAAGAAAGGCGAGTCGCTGATTGACACGGTGCGCACGCTCGAAGCCATGCGTCCCGATGGAATCGTGATCCGGCACAGCTCTTCGGGCGCGCCCGAATTCGTCGCCGAGCGGCTGGGCGTGCCGGTGATCAATGCGGGCGACGGGATGCACGAACATCCCACGCAGGCGCTGCTCGACGCGCTGACGATCCGCGACCGCAAGGGAAAACTCGAGGGCTGGAATGTGACGATCTTGGGAGATATCCTGCACAGCCGCGTGGCGCGCTCGAACATGCACCTGCTGGGCAAATTCGGAGCGAGGATTACACTCTGCGGGCCGGCGATGTGGATGCCAGCGGAACTTGAGGCCCTGGCGCCGGGAACGCGGCGCGTGCCGCGGATCGAAGAGGCGCTCGATGGAGCCGACGTGATTATCGTGCTGCGCGTGCAGACGGAGCGCATTCACGAGCCGGCCCTAGCGGCGGAAGAATATATCCTGGGCTACCAGCTGACGGCGGAGAGGTTGCGGCTGGCGCAGCCCGATGCCCTGGTGCTGCATCCCGGGCCGATGATTCGCGGCCTGGAAATTGATCCCGTAGTTGCGGATGGGCCGCAGTGCGGCGTGCTCGAGCAGGTGACGAACGGCCTGGCCGTGCGCATGGCCCTTCTCTATCATCTTACGGGCGGGGCGCCGGTGGACGCTCCGCACCCTGCAAAGGAACGATCGAATGCTGCTGATTAAGAACGGGCGTGTGCTCGATCCCGCGAGCAAAACGGATGCGTCGCTCGACATTCTGCTTGATGGCGAGCGCGTCGCGAAAGTGGGCGCGAATCTTTCGGCGCCGGATGCGGAAGTGTTCGACGCGAAGGGATTGATCGTGGCGCCGGGCTTCATTGATCTGCACTGCCATTTGCGCGAGCCAGGGCAGGAACTTTCGGAAACGATCGTGACGGGAACGCGCGCGGCGGTGCGTGGCGGGTTCACGGCCGTATGCTGCATGCCCAACACGCAGCCGGTGAACGACACGGCATCGGTGACAAGCGGCATCGTGGAGCGCGCCGCGGCTGCGGGCAGCGCGCGCGTGTGGCCGATTGGCGCGGCGTCGGTGGGAAGCAAGGGCGAGGCGCTGGCGGAGATTCGCGCGATGAAGGACGCCGGGATCGTCGCGGTGAGCGACGACGGCAAGCCCATCGCGACGGCGCGGCTGGTGCGCCAGGTGATGGATTATTGCAACGCGCTGGGCCTTCTGGTGATCGAGCACTGCGAGGATGCGTCGCTGGCCGCGGGCGGGGTGATGCGGGAAGGCCCGCAATCGGTGCGGCTGGGACTGAAAGGGATCCCGGCGGAATCGGAATCCATCTGCGCGGGGCGCGACGTGGAAGTGGCCGCGCTCACGGGAGCGCGGCTGCACATCGCACACATGTCCACGCGGGGATCGCTCGAACACGTGCGCGCGGCGAAGCGGCGCGGCCTGCTCGTGACCTGCGAAGTGACTCCGCACCACTTCACGCTGATTGATGAGGATGTGCGCTACGACCCGAATTACAAGATGAATCCGCCGCTGGCATCGCGCGCGGACCGCGACGCGCTTATCGAAGGCCTGGCCGATGGCAGCGTGGACGCCATCGCCACCGATCACGCGCCGCACCATCCCGGAAGCAAGGACGTGGAATTCGATCGCGCGCCCTTCGGCATCATTGGATTCGAAACCGCGCTTGCGCTGGGGCTCAGCGAGCTGGTGCACAGCGGGCGAATCCCGCTCATGCGGCTGGTGAAGCTTTTTACCACCGGGCCGGCGCGCGTGCTTGGCATGGAGCGAAAAATCGGGGCGGGAGAGCCGGCCGACCTGACGATATTTTCGACCGATCTCCCGTGGACGTTTCGCGCGGCTGAGTCGGCCAGCAAGTCGCGGAATACACCCTTCGACGGCCGCGAGTTTCGCGGTGGGCCCGTGGCCACGATTGTCGCCGGGCGGATTGTGGGGCGCAGGCCGCTTGAGGCTCGCGCCGGGGATTAGGATTCAGTGGCTAGTGGCGAGTGAATCGTGATTCGTGAAACCCCTTCAGGCGTTACATCGGGCTGAATTTTGCTTGCAGACCCTCCTCATTTTGTTGCGATTAGAACAGGGTCCCCATCGTTTTTTTCATTGAGTAAAGGCGACTTCTACTTATTTGCCTTTTTGCGATGGCAAAGAAAACGCTCTTTAGTGGAGGGGCTGGGGCGGAGAAGGGCGGACGGTCCAATCCGGCTGGGCGAATTCGACGCCCCAGAAGTGAGGGGCGGGAGAGAGGAATTCGACGCCGATGCGCGTGCCCTTTTCGCAGGTGTCACCCACATAGACGACGCGGCATTCTTGGTCTTCTTCGGTGATCGGATTGGCGAGGACGAGCTGGGCGCCCAGTTCGAGCGGAGCTTGCAGATAGAGCAGGCCGCCGTGGGCGTTGATGACGATGGTTTCGGTGTTCTCACGGAAATTGCGGCCCTGGGAATTCCTGCCCTTCGCGCTCACGAGGATGCGGGTGAAGACGCGTGAACTTCGCCGCGGGGTACCGGTGAAAGTGGTGTTCATGGCGCCAGGGACTATCGTGCAGTGCACGCGGGTCGGAGTCAACGGCGCGAAATCGAAGCGTGCCCAAAGTGGTAGTCATGGTCGGGGGTCTAGGTTCGCTTTTTTTGATTTTGCAGCACGGAATAGATTTTCTTATATATGTTTTGCCGGCTCCGCTTCTGGTTTTAAGCAGCGAATGTTCGCGCCATAGGGCGGCATCGCCGGATTTTGCGAAAGGCGACGCCCTGCCATAGCAATTCACCTGCTAAGATGGCACTGGGTGTCGCTCGCGAAAAGCGAAAGAAGGAGTAAGGCGCCCAGCTGACCCTTCCTTCGTCAGGGCAAGAAGGTGGCCGCTGCATAAGCAACGGCAAAGGCGAAAAGCAGATCCCTCCCTGCGTCCCCCGCCCCTCAAAAGGCGAGGGGAAAAGCGAAGACGGGGGACTCCGCTCGGGATGACAGGCAAAGGCAAGAACAAATCGCGTGCAGGAGATATGAGTGGAACTGATCGAATACATTGAATCCAGGCGGGACGAACATCTGAAGGAGCTCATGGAGTTTCTGCGCATACCGAGCGTGAGCGCGCAGAGCGAGCACAAGCCGGACATCGAGCGAGCCGCGCGCTGGGTGGCGGAACAGCTGCGCGAGGCGGGCCTGGATAATGTGACCATCACGCCGACGAACATGCATCCGCTGGTTTACGGGGAATCGCTGGGCGCCAAGGAAAAGCCGACCATTCTCTTTTACGGGCACTACGACGTGCAGCCGGCCGAGCCACTGGATTTGTGGACCAGCGCGGCATTCGAGCCCACGGTGCGCGACGGCAATCTGTTCGCGCGCGGCTCGGCGGACGACAAAGGACAGGTACACATCCACATCAAGGCGCTCGAAGCGCTGCGAAAGACTCTTGGGCAGCTGCCCATCAACGTGAAGGTGATGATCGAGGGCGAAGAGGAAGTGGGAAGCGTGAACCTGTGGGAATTCGTGCGCGGAAACCGCGAACGGCTGAAGGCGGACGCGCTCGTGGTGTCGGACACGTCCATGCTGGCGAAGGGCGTGCCTTCGATCACCTACGGGCTGCGCGGCCTGAATTATTATCAGATCGAAATCACGGGGCCGAGGCAGGACCTACACTCGGGAGTTTTCGGCGGCGCGGCGCCGAATCCCATCACCATCCTGGCGGAAACGATTGCCAAGCTGCACGACAAGAATTTTCAGGTGGCGATACCGGGGTTCTACGACGACGTGGCCGCGCTCTCCCGCGAGGAGCGCAAGGCGCTCGCGTCGCTGCCCTGGAAGGAAAAGGAATTTCGCTCGACGGTGGGCGCGCCGGGCCTCAGCGGCGAGAAGGGTTACACGATCATCGAGCAGCTGTGGACGCGGCCGACGCTCGAGCTGAACGGCATTTGGGGCGGATACACGGGCGAGGGCGCGAAAACGGTGATTCCGTCGAAGGCCTACGCGAAATTTTCGACGCGGCTGGTTCCCAATCAGGACCCGGCGAAGATTGCGAAACTTGTCGAGCGGCAAATCGGCAAGCTGCTGCCGAAAACGGTCACGGCGAAATTCGAAGTGTTGAGCACCGGCAAGCCGTGGGTGGCGGCCTACACACATCCGATTTTTCAGAAGGCCATCCAGGCGCTGGAAGCGGGGTTCGGGAAGCGCGCGGTGTTTATTCGCGAGGGCGGCTCGATTCCGTTCGTGACGCAGATGCACGATACGTTTAAAATTCCGTGCGTGTTGATGGGATTCGGGCTGCCGGATGAGAATGCGCACGCGCCGGACGAGCACATCGCGCTCGAAAATTATTTTGGCGGGATCAAATCCGTGGCGCTCTTTTACCAGGGATTGGCGGACGCGTAGGGAACCGGAGAAAATCCCGATTTACCGGGCTTTTTTGGCGTTTTCACTTGCGTTCACCGGGCGAGACGGCTATAGTTCCCCGCGGTATCCCGGACACCGGGACCCCAAGCAATCACAACCTGAGGAGGCGAGAGAAATTCGATGGCAACTCCCTTGAGCAAATCAAAGATTATTGCGCACATGGCGGAGAAGGTGAGCACTCCCGAAAAGCCTGTATCGAAGAAGCAGGTGGCGTCTTTCTTCGAGGAGCTGTTCAAGCTGGCGGTGAAGGAAGCCAAGAGCGCAGGGAAATTCGTAATCCCCGGCATCGGGCGCGCGGTGAAGGCGCATCGCAAGGCGCGCATGGGCCGCAATCCCGCGACGGGTGAAGCGATCAAGATCAAGGCGAAGACAGTGGTGCGCTTGCGCGCGGCAAAGGCGTTCAAAGACGCCGTATTGAAGTAGCGCGAGCGAGCGCAGGGCTTCGCGGCACAAACCCCCAGGCATGGCCGGTCCGGCAAAATGCGACGCAGGCCTGGGGGTTTGTGTTTTCATGCGCCGGCCGCTGCGGCACACGGAGAGAGCTCCGGCGCGGGGCGTAAGTTGCATTGCGCGCAGGCGCAGCCGCGCCATTCCCCAAAGCAGAATCGCGCAATGGCATGGCCATGGCGGACTGGCGTCGAGAATAGCAGGCCGTTATGCGTGAATATTCGGGCCTTCTCACCGACCTCTACGAACTGACGATGGCGGCGGGATATTGGCAGACGCGCTTTGACGCGCGCGCCACGTTTGAGCTTTTTGCCAGGCACCTGCCCCCGCGCCGGAATTATCTGGTGGCCGCCGGGCTCGACCCCGCGCTCGACTTCCTCGAAAATGTCACCTTCACCGCGGACGAAATCGCCTATTTGCGCGACCTGAGCATATTCCGCAGCATCCGCGACGAATTTTTCAGCTACCTCGCGAAATTCCGGTTCAGCGGCGACGTGTGGGCCGTGCCCGAAGGGACGCTGCTGTTTCCGGGAGAGCCCATGCTGCGCGTGACCGCGCCGATTATCGAAGCGCAGATCATGGAGACGTACCTGCTGGCGGCGCTGGGCTATCAGACCATGATCGCGAGCAAGGCGGCGCGCGTGGTGTCGGCGGCAGCAGGGCATCCCATTGTGGATTTCGGAGCGCGGCGCGCGCACGGAAGCCAGGCGGGCATCTGGAGCGCGCGCGCGGCGGCGATTGGCGGATGCGCGGGGACGTCGAACGTGCTGGCCGGGCAGCAGCTGGGGATGAAAATTTACGGCACGCAGGCGCACTCCTGGGTGATGGCGCACGAGGACGAAGCGGAAGCGTTCCGGAATTTTCTGGCGGCGTTTCCCGAGGATTCCGTGCTGCTGCTCGACACATACAATGTGCGCAACGCCGTGGAGGAGATCATCGCCATGGGCCGGAAGCCGGCGGGCGTGCGGCTGGATAGCGGCGACGTCGCGCGGGACAGCCGCTGGGTGCGGCGCGAACTCGACCGCGCCGGATGGAAGGACGTGAAGGTGTTCGCGTCCGGCGATCTCGACGAATACAAAATCGCCAGGCTCGCGAGCCGTGGCGCGAAGATTGACGCCTTCGGCGTGGGGGCCGCGCTGGCCACGCCGGCGGACGCGCCGCAACTGAGCCTGATCTACAAGCTGGTGGAAGTGGAGCGCGGTGGAAAAGTGCGCGAGGCGGCAAAATTCAGCCAGGCGAAGGTGACGTATCCGGGGCGCAAGCAGGTGTATCGTCACTCGCGTGCGGGCGGGGAATTTGCGTACGACAAAGTGGCGCTTGAGGACGAGCCGGCAAACGGCGCCGAAGCGCTGCTCGTGGAGGTGATGCGCGGCGGGCGGCGGGTGGCTCCGGCGGAATCGCTCGGCGCGCTGGGCGAGCGGTGCGCGGCGGGCCTTGCGCGGCTGCCGCGGCGCTACCGGCAGATTGGGCGCGCGGCGGTCTATCCCGTGCGATACAGCAAGAGGCTGGAAAATATGCTCGATCAGGTGCGCCAGCGCGTGCGGCACACGGCGGTAAAATAGCTGCGAGCGCGGGAAAGACGGGGAGATATGGCTCCGCGGAAAATTATTTTCTGGGAAGTGGATGCGCAGGTGGATTTCATGCTGCCTGGAGGAAGGCTGTACGTTCCCGGCGCCGAAAAAATCATTCCGAATATCGGGCGGCTGGCGGAAGCGGCGCGCGAGGGGCGTGTGTTCTTGGTTTCGAGCTGCGATGCGCATACGGCGAACGATCCGGAATTCGAGAAATTTCCACGGCACTGCATTCGTGGAACTCTAGGCGCGCGAATTCTCGCGGAAGGCATGGCGGAGAATGCGCTGCGGATTCCGAACGACGCGTCGTTTCAGTTGCCGGAAGATGTTCTGAACCGCGAGCAGGCCGTAATCGAAAAGCAGACTCTCGACGTGTTCGATAATTCTCACGCAGGGGAGTTGGTAGAGCGGCTGGGCGGCGACGCGGAGTATGTGGTGTTTGGCGTCGCGACGGAATATTGCGTGGGGCTTGCTGCGAAGGGGCTTACCGAACGCGGGCGCAAGGTCGCGGTGGTGGAAGATGCGATTGCCGCGCTCGATACGGAGGCGGCCCGGAGAACGCTTAAGGAATTGCAAGCGCGCGGCGTGCGGCTGATCTCGACCGAGGAAGCGCTGGCGAATCTCCCGGCCAAGGCGAGCTAGGAAGCACCGGCCGCTTGCGGCTTCACAATTTTGTCGTAAAGCCACATGAGGATGGCTGTGAGAATTCCAATCGCAGTGACAACCCACCACATCTCGCGCGGTTTTTTCAGGACTTCCCCGAACTCGTGCAACAGATAGCCCCCGAGCTTTCCGGCGATGAAATAGCCAATGGCGATGGGAAGAAAGGCATAGCCCATGTAGAGGCCCTGCTCCGCTGGCGGGGCCAGCCGCGAAATGTATTCGTAATAGCGCGGCGCCTGAATGATTTCGCCCAGCGCCACGATGGCGAGCGCCGCGACGGCGGTCCATATGGCTGGATGCAATGCGATGGGTATCCACGCGATGCTCGAAACGAAAATTCCAAGCGTGAGCGCAGGGAACACGGGCATCTTCCGCGTCACATAGCTTACGGGAATTTGAAGGCAGATGACGGTGAGCGCGTCGGTCGAGAGCATCGCGTCCACTGGGGCGCTGGGATTCAAATACCCGCGAACGAAGAGCGGCACGGAAATAAATTCCTGCCAAAAAAGCACCCAAAAGACCGAATAGATCAGCAGGAATAGAACGAACCGAAGGTTCGAGAGCACCACAAACATATTCCGAAGCGCGGCCCCCACGCTTTCGACCGGCCGGCCGCCGGAGCGTGCCGGCTCGCGGTAGAAAAAGAGCGTGACCCAAAACATCAGGAAGACGCTGAGGGCGGACATGCGAAACACATTCTCGATGCCGGTGCGTTGCCGCACGAGCGATGCCAGGACCGGCCCGAGCATTCCACCCACGTTGACGAGCGTGTAGTAAATCGAATAGCCGACGGAGCGGACATTTTCCCGCGAAGCGCGCGCAATCGTCCCGGCGACGCACGGCTTGACCACCGAGGGTCCCAGGGCCGAAAGAAATAGGACCGGGCCGGCCAGCCATCCTGGATTGATGGCGCCCTTGAGGGGCGCCAGCCAGGGCGCCGAAAGCGAACCGAGCAAAAAGTACCCGATGGAAGTGATGGCGTAGGCAAACAGCAATGCGCGGCGAAACCCGAAGCGGTCCGCGAGAGTTCCGCTGAGCACGGGCAGGAACCATGCCACGAACCCGAAAAAGCCTATCAGACTCGTGGTTTGCTCGACTGACAGCTTCAAGTTTTCGTGGAGATAAATGGTGAGGACAGCTAGCGCGCCGTAGTAGGCAAGGCGCTCGAGAAGCTCCGTAGAGTTCGCGATCCAGAAGGAGCGCTCGAAGCCGGAGAGGATTTCGTGCCAGCGCTGCCGAAGACTCATGGAAAATTGTTCCTCTCGCGCGGCGCTATTTCTCCGCGGACGATTGTGCCGCGATTGTAGCGGAAGCGGCCCGGCCGCACCACGCCTGGTCTGCTATACTCGCCCTCTGCTCGCCAATTGAGAAAAATTTCCGGCGGCGCGAAGCCAATCCACATGCCCGATTCAACCCCCAAACGCCTCTTCCTGGTTGACGCCATGGGCTACATCTTCCGCGCCTTTTACGCTCCGATGGACCGCTTGCAGACTGCGGCGGGAATCCCCACGAAGGTGCCCTATCTTTTCGCCACAATGATGCGGCGGCTGCTCAACCACAAAGAGCTGCGGCCGGGCTACGCCGCCGTGGTATTCGACGTCTCCGCGCCCACGTTTCGCGACGAGCTTTTCGCGGCGTATAAGGCGCAGCGCCCGCCCATGCCGCCCGATCTCAGCGTGCAACTCCCTTTCGTGCGCCGTTATTGCGAGGCCATGCGGCTGCCCATTCTCGAATGTCCCGGATACGAGGCGGACGACGTAATCGGCACGCTGGCGCATCAAGCGGCGAAGCAGGATCTCGATGTTTTCATCGTCACAAGCGACAAGGACATGATGCAGCTTGTCGGCGGGCGGGTGCGCGTGCTCAATCCGGCCAAGAATGATCTCGTCATGGACGCGCACAAGGTCGAGGAGATCATGGGCGTTCCGCCGGGGAAAGTGCCGGACGTGATGGCGCTGATGGGCGATTCGATTGACAACATTCCCGGCGCGCGCGATCCGAACGACAAGCCCGTACCGGGCGAGCGGCGCAAGGCGGGCATCGGCGAAGTGGGCGCGCGGCAATTGATTCAGCAGTACGGCAGCGCCGAAGAAGCGCTGAAGCATGCCGGCGAAGTGAAGCGAGCGAGCTACCGCGAGGCGCTCGAGAAATACGGCGAATTCGTGAGGCTGAGCAAGCAGCTTGCCACCATCCCCACGAGCGCACCGGTGCCGCTTTCGCTCAAGGAGCTGCGAATTCAGGAGCCGGACGTGGCCGCGTTGCGGAGCCTCTACGCCGAGCTGGGCTTCACTTCCCTGCTCCGCGAATTCGCTCCTGTCGCTGGCGGCCGTAACACGGACTATGCAGCCCTCGATTCACCCGCCGAGCTGCGAAAATTTCTTGGCTCGATTCCTCGCGGCCAGGATGCGTCGCTCTGGCTCTCGCTCGACTCCGACGATCCAGACGAGCAGGGCTTCGGGAGCCGCGTGGTCGGAATTGAAGTGTCCGCGAAGCCGGGCGAAGCGCGCACGGCCGCGAACGACGCCGAAAATAAGGCGCTCGCGGCGATGAAGGAATGGCTTTCCGACTCGAAGCCGCGCAAGATCGTCCACGATCCCAAGCTGGTTCATCTCCTGGGCGCTCCGGATTCTTCGGCTGACGCGAAGGCCATTTCCGGAATCCGCGACGCCACGATGCTCTATTCCTATCTTTTACGGCCCACGACGTCGAACCACGCGCTCGCCGAAGTTGTGCTCCGGCATTTGAATGGTACGCTTTCCGGAGCGGCGGGCGAGCGCGCCGATTTTCTCCTGCGCCTCGCGCCAGCGCTGCGCGCGGAGGTCGAAAAGCAGGGCCTCCTCTCGCTCTACGAAACAATTGATCTTCCGCTCGCTCCCGTGCTGGCCCGCATGGAGGCCGCCGGCATTCTTGTGGACGCGGAGGAGTTGGGCGTAATCTCCGCGAAAGCGCAGGAGGAAATCGCCAAGCTCGAAAAGAGCATTTATGCGCTCGCCGGATTCGAGTTCAAGATCAGCTCGCCGCAGCAGCTTGCCGAAGTCCTCTTCGACAAATTGAATTTGCAGCCGCCGCGCAGGAGCCGCGCCAAGGCGCGCTCGACCGCCGCGGAAGTGCTCGATGAATTGGCGTTGCTGCACGATCTGCCCAAGAAGGTCCTGGAATATCGCGAACTCGCAAAACTGAAATCCACCTATGCCGACGCCCTACCGCGCCTGATTCACTCCGCCACGAGGCGCCTGCACACGCGCTTCAGCCAGACCGGCACGGCGACGGGGCGGCTCAGCTCGTCAAACCCCAACCTGCAGAACATTCCCGTTCGCACCGAGCTGGGACGCGAAATCCGGGCCGCGTTTGTGGCCCCACCGGGTCGGCTGCTTCTTTCGGCCGATTATTCGCAGGTCGAGTTGCGCATCCTCGCACATCTTTCCGAGGACCCTGTGCTCGTGGAAGCGTTTCGCCGCGGCGAGGATATCCATTCGCGGACGGCGCAGGAGGTGTTCGGCGCGGCGCCCTTCGCGCAGACGCCTGAGCATCGCCGCGCGGCTAAAGTAATCAACTTCGGCGTGATTTACGGGCTTTCCCCCTTCGGCCTGGCACAGGAGCTGGGTATCGAGCCGAAAGAGGCCTCGAAATTCATCGCCGCGTATTTCGAGCGCTACAGCGGCGTGAAGAAATTTCTCGACGCGCAGGTGGCCGAAGTCCGCGAGACGGGATTCACGAGGACGCTCTTCGGGCGCGTCCGGCCGATACCCGAAATCAATTCGCCGCAGCCGAATCTGCGCAGCTTCGCCGAGCGCACGGCCATGAACACGCCGATGCAGGGCGCCGCGGCCGATCTCATCAAGCTCGCGATGATCGAACTCGACCGGCGGCTGGCGGACGGATTCGAGTCGCAAATGATCCTGCAAGTGCACGACGAATTGCTGTTCGAGGCGCCGGAAGGGGAAATCCCCCGGCTGGTAAAGCTGGTGAAGGAAGTGATGGAGGGCGCGCGCAAATTGCGCGTCCCGCTGCTTGTGGATACGAAAGTGGGGCCGAACTGGCGCGACATGAAATGAGGTTTTTCGCCACGCACGGCCCGTGCTACTTTTTTTGGGAATGAAAACAGCGACGGAGGCGAAGCCATGGATCACCCGGAAGGTTTTCTGAACCTGGTGAAGGACGCCAAGAAGCGCATCAAGGAAGAGAATTTTCGCGAAACCAAGAAGAGGCTCGACGCCAGCGAAAAAATAATTCTTGTGGATACGCGCGAGGACAGCGAATGGGCGCGCGGCCACATTCCCGGCGCGATTCACCTGAGCAAAGGCATCATCGAGCGCGACATCGAAAGGGCCATCCCCGATAAGGATGCGGCCATCATTCTCTATTGCGGCGGCGGATTTCGCTCCGCGCTCGCCGCGGATAATCTCCAGAAGATGGGCTACCGCAACGTAACTTCCATGGACGGCGGCTGGCGCGGCTGGACCGAAGCCGGCTTTCCCGTGATTAAGGATTAGCGCGCATGCCGGCGCGGGATGCGCCTGGGAAATCCCCGGCAGGAGAGTTGGCTGGGGCGGTTGGACTCGAACCAACACCGTCCTCATTAACAGTGAGGTGCCCTACCAATTGGACCACGCCCCAACTCGGTTTCGGGATGACTCCCTATAAATTTACACGAGTTTGGCCCCGACTTTAAGGCCCATCCGAAATCTTTTTTAAGTGAAGGTTTTCGTGCAGTTTGCGTCGAAGCGACGCACACCCCCTGCCGCAATTCAGGAGGGGTAAAGAAGTCGCTAGCGGGGGGAGATAGGCCCGGGGAAGGAAGCCGGCCCAGCCCTCAATCCCCTATAGGGATCCTCGGCTTTCCTTCCCCTGACCCCCTAATGCAGGGCACGCTGGGAACCAAATTCAAACCATTGACACGATTAGACTTCGGTCCAGCGTTGCGGGTAAAATGTCCCCACGCCCAGTAAAAATTCCGGTCCCGTACGGGCCCCGGGCTGCGGGCTACAGCAATCCATGTATCCGGAGGCCGCCGCAAACGCGCGGGCTTTGATGGTGGGCTTGTCGCCACGGGCTGCCTACAGTAAAGTTCTCTCCGCACCAATGAGGGCCACAGCATGAGAGTGCCGGTCGTTGATTTGAAGGCGGAATACACGGAGCTGCGCGCTGAAATTCTGGCCGCGCTCGACCGTGTGGGCGAAAATTCGGCCTACGTCCTGGGGGAAGAGGTCGAAGCCTTCGAGCGCGAGTTTGCGGACTTCTGCGGCACGCGGCACTGCGTTGCGCTCAGCTCGGGAACGGCGGCGCTCCACGTGGGCTTGCTGGCGCTGGGCGTCCAGCCGGGGCACGAGGTGATCACCAGCCCCAACACATTTGTTGCCGCCGCCGAGGCGATCACCTATTGCGGCGCGGTGCCCGTCTTCGTGGACATCGACCCCGCGACGGCCAACCTCGATCCACGGCTTCTCGAGCGAGCCATCACGCCGCGAACCCGCGCCATGATGCCGGTTCACCTCTACGGCCGGCCCGCGGATATGGATGCGATCCGCGAGATTGCCGCGGGCCACGACGTACGCATCCTCGAAGACGCCGCCCAGGCCCACGGCGCGCGCTACCGCGGACGGCGTGTGGGTGGGCTGGCGCAAGCGGGGGGCTTCAGCTTCTATCCGACGAAAAATCTAGGCGCGTGCGGCGAGGGAGGCGCTCTTACCACCGACGACGACCAGATTGCCAGCTTCGCCCGCGCGGCCCGCTCCCACGGCCAGACGGCGCGCTACGAGCACGAGTTCGTGGGCTTCAATTACCGCATGCAGGGATATCAGGGCGCCGTGCTGCGCATCAAATTGCGCCGCCTGTATGCCTGGACCG